>OFET01000817.1_pt1 | contig 13163 bp, 8 predicted proteins | sample 1521211 | NCBI WGS metagenome assembly OFET01 (sample SAMN03766358, study PRJEB24113) | microbial mat metagenome | isolation source: enrichment culture HLUCC-A from microbial mat sample contains cyanobacterium...
ATCTTGAATCAGAACTCACCTCAAATGGGAATCCTCTGAATGCAGACAGGGCCTAGGGCCGCCAGCGCAGGAAGTTCGCGATCAGCCGCAGGCCCGTCGACTGGCTCTTCTCAGGGTGGAACTGCGTGCCAAGGATCGTGTCGCGCCCGACGATGGCGGTCACCGGCCCGCCGTAATCGACATGCGCCAGAAGATGCGCGGGGTCGGAAAGCTGCATGTGATAGGAATGCACGAAATAGGCGTGATCGCCCGTCGCTATGCCCTCCAGCAGCGGATGCGCCCGGTCGATCACCAGGTCGTTCCAGCCCATGTGCGGAACCTTGAGCGTGGCATCGCCCGGCACGATCCGCGCCACGGTTCCCCCGATCCAGTCGAAGCCGGGGGTCTTTTCGTATTCCAGGCCATGCGTGGCCAGCATCTGCATCCCGATGCAGATGCCCAGAAAGGGACGCCCCCGCGCAATGGCCGCTTCCTCGATCGCCTCGAAGAGCCCCGACTGCTCGAAGAGCGCGCGCCGGCAGGCCGGGAAAGCGCCGTCGCCCGGAAGCACCACCCGCTCTGCCCGCGCCACCGTCTCGGGGTCTGCCGTCACGACCACACTGCCCGCGCCCGTCTCCGCCGCCATGCGTTGAAACGCCTTCTCGGCGGAATGCAGGTTGCCGCTCTCGTAGTCGACGATGACTGTGGTCAAGTCGCGCGCCTCCGGCTGGGATCGGGCGCTGCCTAGACCAGCGTCCGCGGATTGCCAAGCGTGGCCCGGTCTTTCCGGAATGCCGTGCAATCCGGTGGCCGTGACGAACGCCTTGCGTCGGGATACCCTGCAGAGTCGTGATGCCTGGCGCCCCGTGACCGCGCGCCGCCGTTGCCACCCCGGGCGTTGCGCCCGTCCCGCGCCACGCGGGGGCGCGGTCGTTTCGCGGACCGGGGCGGAGACCGCCGGGCATCAGGCCTGCGGGCGCATCCGTCAGCACCGTCTCCGCCGATCACCTGCAGCGGCCGCCCGCATGCGCGGTCCCGCCACGGACCCGGCGCGGTCCCAAGGCTGCCCGATGAGTTGACGCGACGGAAATCCGCTGTTGCCCGAATCGATACCGGGGTCCAGAGTATTCCGCGTGGGTCCCATTTCGACCGCGGGGTGTAGCCTGTTCCGCCCCTCTACGCAGATGTCCAGGCGCCCCGATCGGAAAGCCGGTGCATTCCGGCACATTGGGACAGGAGCATCTCTTGGTCTGTTCGGAGTCCTTCATCGGTCGGGGTTTGACCGATCCGATCCTCAGCGAGTTGAACGCAGAGGTGGAGCGTGCCGCGCTGGCGCCCTTTGCCCGCCCAAGGCTGCCTGAATTCTCGTTGGCCTCAGGGCCGTCCGATGACGCTGGACCGCCGGAAGACGCGGTGCCGGAAACGACGGCTGCCGGCACGGCGCCGCAGACGGCATTCGGCATGCCGCACGCTTCGGGCGCGGCCGTCGGCGTCCCCTTCGGCACCGGGCACCCCGACGACGCGGCCGCACGGAACGGGACGGGCTCGCCGAACCTGGGGTCCGACGACCGGTCCCCTGCGGTCGCGCCCTCCGGCAGCGGTGCCATGCACACTCCGCAAATCCTTGCGGCAACGTCGCGGACGCCTGACGCCGCCGGTCCGGAAAGACTGTCGTCCGAGACGAATACCGGCTCCGCTGCCACGACCGTGGCGGCCTTTTCGGCAGAGGATGGCGCGGACCGGGAAGATACCGACGATCCGGAGCGGAGCGGCGAGGGGCAGGCCGAGCGGGGCAGCGAGCCGGCGGCCGGCGACGGCGCAGGCGGCGCCACCGCGCTTGCCATGGCTGGGCCCCAGGTGGAATCCCAGACCGCACTGGACGCGCTGACCGACTACAAGCGTGAGCTGGATCGCACGATCCCGCGGGTGGAGAGCCTGAAGGACACGACGGCCACCATCGGCATTCTGGTGGGCATCGCGAAGTTCGCGGTCGGGCGGTTCAAGACCGCGGACGACACGTCCGATTCACTCAAGGACATGATCTTCACGACCGACAACCTGTTCACGGCCGCGGGCTTCATCTCGCCGCTGAAGACGCCGGTAAACTTGATCAAGCAGGTCGTCGATCGGTTGAAGCCACCGGTGAAGAAGGTCGACGAAAAGTTCGATCAGATCAGCGGCAAGGACGACACCTCGACGCCGGAGCGCGAGGAGGAGGGCGGCTTCGTCAACAACCTCGAGTCGAGCCTCGGCGCGGCCGCCATCGTCATCGGCGGCGTTCAGGACACGCTGACACTGCGCGAGCGGCAACTCGAGATCGCATCGGAGGCGAGCGGCAACTTCCGCACCGCGCTGTCCGTCGCGACACGCGATGGCGAGGCGTGGAGCGGCACCTACGCCGCGCTTGCCGACGACATCGAGTCGCAACTCGGCGCGCGGCGGGCCGCGATCGCCGAGGTGGAGGCGCTCTACGGGCAGGTCAGCGCCGAACTGGACAATTTCCTGGGCGTGCTCCAGGACATCGACTTCGACAACATCCTCGGCGAACTCGTCGACATGACCGAGCTGGTCAAGACCTTCGAGTTTCTGGAAAAGCCGCTGCAGATCGCGCAGACGGTGATCGACCCGATCCAGCCGCTGCTGAACGCGATCGACGCCCTGGTGAGCGCGATCATCAACCCGGTCATCGACTACGTGATGGAGACGCTGGGCCTGGGCGAGATCATCGACGAGGCAGAGGCGGTGATCGCGCAACTCACCCCGTCGCTCGACCTGCTCGACGCCTTCGAGCGGCTGATCCAGCCGCTGCAGGACTTCCTGCTGGAATACGCGGTGGACGCGCTGGGCACGATTCCGCTGCTCGATCTGATCGAGAGCGCCTTTTTCGGCGACGTCGTGGGCGAGGCCGATCAGGGCCCGACCGGCTGGGGCAACGACGTCGCGAACCTGCTGGAGGGCGACGCGGGGCACGACATCCTCGACGGGCTGGACGGCCGCGATACGATCCGCGGCGGCGGCGGCAACGACGTGATCCTAGGCGGGGCGGGGTCGGACCGGCTCGATGGCGGTGCAGGAGACGACCTGTTCTACTTCGACGCCAGCTTCACCGAATACGAACTGGCGCGCGATCCCGACACCGGAGATGTCATCGTCATGCATCTCGCCCCGCAGACCGATGTGAACACCGGCGTGGATGTCCTGGTGAACCTGGAGGACGGCGATCATGTCGTCTTCACCGACATCTCGTTCACCGGGCAGGAGCTCAACAATGCGCTGATCGGGCCGTCGGTGCTGGAAGGCGACGGTGGCGACAACCTGATGTTCCTCAACTCGTCGGGCGCCACGATCGGAGGCTACTACGTCGCGAACGGTTTCGGCGGCGACGACCGGATCTTCGGCTCGACGGAAGATGACAGCCTGATCGGCGGGACGGGCGACGACGTGCTGATACCGGGGCGGGGCGACGACATCGCCATCGGCGGGCCCGGCACGGACACCTTCCAGGTGCTTGAGGGCGCGAGCGCGCGCCTGCGGGTCGATCTGACCGACGGCACCTCCTTCGGGCAGGGGCGGGACGTCCTTGAGTCGATCGAGAATGTCGTGGCCTCGCCCGATCAGGACCATTTCGTGCGCGGCACGGAGGTTGCCAACGTGATCTATACCGGCGACGGGATCGACGTGATCTCGGGGCTCGGTGGCAACGACACGATACTGGCAGAGGGCGAGGACGACTACATCGTCGCCGGCCCGGGCGCGGACCAGGTCGATGGCGGCGCCGGGACCGACATCATGATCTCGGGCAGCGCGGCACGGCCCGGCGTAAGCGACCATTACGCCGGCGGCGACGGCCGCGACTGGGTGTCCTATACCAGTTCGGCGAACACCATCCTTTTCGACGTGCTGAACCAGTCCGACGACCCCTCGATCGGCCAGCAGCTCCGCAATTACATGAGCGACACCGAGGCCAGCGGGCCCGTGGAGATCCGGGGCGAGACGGGCCGCGTGTTGCGATACGACATGCAGGGCAACGCCGTGGCGACCGACACGACCGAGAGTGTCGAGGGCTTCATGGGCTCGGACATGGACGACACGCTCTATGGCGGAGGCACGGTGCGCAGCCTGCATGGGGCGGGCGGCGACGACGTGATCTGGACCGGCGGCAGCATCAACATCAGCGGCGGCGCCGGCGACGACGTGATCCACGCCCAGGAAAAGCAGTTCGGCGGCGCGCTGCAGGTCGACGGCGGCGCCGGGCAGGACAGGCTGCTGCTTGACGACATCGGCGACGCACGCTGGTTCTACCGGGTGGAAACCGCGATCGCGCTGACCCTGCGCGCGCACAGGACCAGCGTCGAGGGTGAGGACCTGCGCAATGCGCGCGACGTGTTCTACGAGATCAAGCCACGCGACGTCGAGGAGATCGTGCTGGGCGATTTCGACGACCACGCGATCTACATGCCCGGCGGCACCGCGCCCGCCTTCTTCTTCCTCGAAGGGGGCAACGACCGCTTCGACGCCGAGAACGGCTTTGCCGACGTGCATGCCGGCGACGGCAACGACATCGGCAACTTCGACGGTGGCGGCGGGGGTATCTTTCGCGGACAGGCGGGCGACGACTATGTCGTCTTCAACGACACCGGGAGAGATAACGAGGCCCTGATGGGCGAGGGCGGCGATTTCGTTCGGATCGAGCGGTTCAACGGCAATGCGGACGGGGGCACGGGCTTCGACACCATCGCCTTCGAGATCAATTTCGACTCGCGCATTGTGGCGGACCTTGCGGCCGGAACGGTCGAGTCGTTCAAGGGCGTCACCATAAACCGCGCCGAACAGGTCGACATGACCCTCGCCGGTTTCGAGGAACTGATCGCCACCGGGTTCAACGACTCCGTCAGGGGCAGCGATCGTGCCGAACAACTGGTCGGACGGGCGGGCAGCGACATGCTCGACGGGCGCGGCGGCGACGACAAGCTGTTCGGTGGCGTGGGCGCGGACACGCTGCGCGGCGGGGATGGCGACGACATCCTGCACGGCGGCGACGGCAACGACCGGCTGGAGGGTGGCGAGGGCAGCGACACGGCCTCCTACGCCTGGGCGCGGCCCGGCAACGTGGACGGGACGCTCAGGGCCGGAAACTTCGGCGCCGTGACCGTGGATCTTCTTGCCGGCCTGGCCACGGGCGCTTTCGGCTCGGATATGCTGTTGTCCATCGAGAACGCGACCGGCGGCGGGGGCGACGACCGGTTGTTCGGCGACGCTGCGGACAACATGCTCTCGGGCGGCGCCGGCGACGACAGCCTCGACGGCTTTGACGGCGACGACGTGCTCGTCACCGGCCGCGGCGACGACACCGCCGACGGCGGTCAGGGCGACGACACCGTCGTCGTCGGAATCGGGCGCAAGGACCTGTCCGGGGGCGCGGGTTTCGACACGCTGGATTTCGGCACGCTTTCGGGCGCGGTGACGCTGCGCGAAGCCGCCGGCATCTATTCGGCCAACCTGACGGACCAGGCGCCGCGCTGGCAGGAGACCGATCTCGACGGCGACGGCATCGACGAAAGCGACGGAACCGAGGCGCGCATCTTCGACGGCGTGGCGCTGACCCCTCGCGACGTGTTCGAGGCCGATCCGCGCTTTGCCAACAGCAGTGACGACCTGACGCGCATGCTGCCGGACGAGGACGACGATGCCTTCCCCGAGTTCCTGATCGAGATGGCGGACGTCTCCGTGGCCTCCTCGGGGAGCTTTTCCGGCTTCGAGAAATTCCTCGGTGGCGACAGCAACGACCGCTTCATCGCCGGAAATGCCGGCAGCGATTTTTCCGGAGGGGGCGGCAACGACCGGCTCGACGGCGGGCGCGGCAACGATCGCCTGTCGGGCGGCACGGGCAACGATGTGCTGAACGGCGGCGACGGCGCGGACACGCTCACCGGGGGCGAGGGTAACGACATTATCCGTGGTGGCGCGACCGCGGCCGACCTGCGCGACGTCGTCTTCGCCGGCGCCGGCAACGACAGCGTGGATGGCGGCGCCGGCAACGATTCCCTCGTCGGCGGCGAGGGCAACGACACCATCGAGGGCGGCGCGGGCGCCGACACTGTGATCGGCAACCAGGGCAGCGACGTGCTGACCGGCAGCGCGTTTTCCGACCTGATCTTTGGCGGCGACGGGTTCGACTTCATCAACGGCGGCTTCGGGTCCGACCGGGTGAACGGCGGCGCAGGGGCGGACCGCTTCTTTCATGTCGGCGTGGCAGGGCATGGGTCGGACTGGATCCAGGACTTCTCCGATGCCGAAGGGGACCGTCTGCAGTGGGGCGGCGGCGCGGCGGGTCGTGCTCAGTTCCAGATCAACATCGCCACCACCCCCGGCGCGGGCGACGCAGGCGTGGACGAGGCCTTTGTCATCTACCGCCCGACGGGGCAAATCCTGTGGGCGCTCGTCGACGGGGCAGGGCAGGGGGCGATCGATCTGCAGATCGGGGGGGCGGTGGTCGATCTGATCGCGTGAGCCCCGGTTTTCCCGCTTCGGTTCTTCCATCCGGCCAAGCGTCGTGATGGTCGCCTGCATCGGGGCCCGGCGTCCGGCAGTTCCATCTCCGGAGCGTCTTCGCTCGGGCGGATTGGCGCCGGGATCGCGTGCCAGCCGGGAAGCTGGACGCACATAGTTGACACCGCATATGCAGTCGTGGCATCCGCGTTTCGGAGTGCAACAAGTTCCGGATTTCACGAAAATACGCCAGGTGCCGCGGGATGTTGGCTTCCCGGATCGCACCATACGCGCCCGCGAAGACCCTGCCTTCGCGTTCCCTCGTGCAGTTCTCTCCTGTCAGGAGGCGCCATCTCTGGCTTCAACGCTCGAACCATATGCCGAAGCGCAGAAAGGGAATTGGACGTGATTGCCGAAAAGGAAGCCGCCGCCAGCTATCTGGAATTGCAGCGGGCTCCGCAGAAGATTGACGGCGTCAAGGGCAACACGGCGCTGGTCTTTGTCGAAAAAGTCTACTTCGACGATGCGCGACTTTACGTCATAGGGTGGACATCCGCGCAGAGCGTCGACTTTCGGGTCAACCTGGCGGGGGTCGCCGAGAGGGCGGAGCTCGGCCGATACCCGCGTGAAGACGTCGCGAAATACATTGGCTCGACCTCTGGCGAGACCCTTGGCTTTTTCTTCTCCATGGCAGCGCCACAGGCGGCGGAGCAGGCTTGGCTCGAGATCGGATTCGACGGGAAATCCTATCGATCTGCGCCTCTGACGGCGTCGGAGGTTCTCGAGCCGCACGAGCGGGCGCTATTCGCGGGGTCGGTGGGCGCATTGTTCGAGAAGTTTCGCCGGACCCGGACAGGAAGCGAGGAATGGTGGCGCCTTGTAGACTCCTTTCCGGTTCTTGCAGCGCCACCGGACTCGCACCATGGCTTCATCGAAGGTGTGCTTGCCAGCCCTCTGGGCGGTGGAGTGGCATTTGGCTGGGCTCTTCATTCGGAAGAGACGGTATGCTGGCTCGAGTTTGGCGATGGGAACGCGTGTGCCATGTCCGCTGCCTTCAGGCGCCGGCGAAGCGACATCGAGACCGCCTTTGCGCATGTGCCCTGGAGCGGGATGGACAGCGCATTCATTGCGTACCTGCCGGAACTGAAGTCCGACGATTCAGTGCGGCTTCGAATGGCGACCGACTCGGGGCTGGTGACCGTCAACTCGCGGGAGAACGCGGAACTGCTTTCCGCGGAACCCAGGCGTGCGGCAGAGAAGCTGTTTTCGATAGAGACCGAGGATCAGGCGTTCCACACCCGCCCGGCCATGGTCGACTGGCCGGTGCTTTCGCCGCTGATCGCCCGACGCGGCAGCGAACTCAGGAAACTTCCCGTCAGTGTCAGGCAGTTCGGCACTCCGCCTGCCAGCCCGGAAGTTTCCATGATCGTGCCGCTCTACAGGCGGTACGACTTCATGGAGCACCAACTGCTCGAGTTTGCGAGGGAGCCTGATTTCGCCGAGCGTTTCGAGCTTATCTACGTCATTGACGATCCGGGTATCATACGCGCTGTCGTCAGCGAAGCGACCTGGCTTTCGAAGCTGTACGACGTGCCGTTCACCCTGGTCTGGAGCGCCGCGAACCGCGGCTTCAGTGGAGCAAACAACCTTGGCGCGTCCCAGGCGAATTCGGAATACCTGCTGTTCCTGAACAGTGACGTGATCCCCGAACGGCCCGGATGGATCGACCCGATGCTGCGGATGTTCGCGGAAAAGGAAAAGGTCGGCATCGTCGGCGCGCAGCTCCTGTCCGCGGATGGCAGCCTGCAGCATGCGGGCATGGAATTTCGGTTCTACGAGGAGCTGGGCATCTGGACCAACCAGCACCCGGTCGCGGGCCTAGCGCCGGAGTTCGATACGCCCGAGGCGCAGGACGTGCCGGCCGTCACGGGGGCGTGCCTGTTGATACCGCGCGCCGTGTTCGACCAGCTTGGAGGCTGGGATAGCGGATACCTGATCGGAGATTTCGAGGACAGCGACCTGTGCCTGGCGGCCCGCAGCAACGGGTACCGCGTCCTGTACCAGCCCGCCGCAAGCCTGACCCACCTGGAGCGACAGTCCTTCGTCGGGGTCGGGGCGGATTCGTTCCGTCTGCGCATCATGATCAGCAACGCGGTCCGCCATCAAGAGAAGTGGAAACATCTCCTCGAAGCGCCCGACACGGACGGGCGTCGAGGCACCAGCCCGGGGAGCGCGACTTGAGCGAGCCGAAGCAGCGCATCCTGACTTTCAGCCACGGGCACCCCGATTTCCATCTGGGGGGAGGGGAACTGGCGGCCTACAACCTCTACAAGGCCTACGGCAAGCGGCCCGACGTCGAAGCATCCTATTTCGTCGCACGGCATGACCGGGGACGCGGGGCAACGGGCGCGATTTCGCTGCGCCGGCAGAACGAATACCTGTGGGAACAATCCGTCGGCGACTGGTTGCGGATGAGGTCTGTCAATTCTCACAGTCTCCAGAACAGCTTTCCGGACCTGATTCGCGCGCTTCGTCCAACCGTCGTGCACACGCATCATTACTTGCATCTGGGTCTCGAGTACCTTCAGGTGATCAAGAGGATCGATCCGGCCATCCGTATCGTGATGACCCTGCACGAGTATGCGGCGATCTGTTTCAATAATGGCCAGATGATCAAGACGGGGACGCAGCGTCTGTGTACCCGCGAAAGCCCGGAAGATTGTCGCCGCTGCTTTCCGGACCGCAGCGTCGAGGACTTCTGGCTGCGCAAGCACAGGTTCCGCGGCTATTTCCGCCTCGTCGATCATTTCGTCGCGCCGTCGGAATTCCTGCGCCAGCGTTACATCGACTGGGGCATCGCGCCGGAGAGGATTTCGGTGATCGAGAATGGGCAGGCCTCTTCCGGGATGCTCCCGCCGCGCGCGCTGCCCGACGGCGAAACGCGCAACCGCTTCGCATTCTTCGGCCAGATCAACCCCTACAAGGGCATCGACGTGCTGCTGGAAGGCCTGATGCTGCTGAAGAAGTCGGAGCGCAGGAAGCTCGTGCTCGAGGTTCATGGCGCGAATCTCGAGTTCCAGACAGAGGAGTTCCAGGCCCGCATCGCCAGACTCCGCAAACGGCTGGAAGCCGACGGCACGGTGCAGTGGATCGGACCGTACGAGCCGTTCCAGATGAAGCAGCGCATGGCCCATGCCGACTGGGTGGTCATTCCCTCCATCTGGTGGGAAAACTCGCCCATGGTGATCCAGGAAGCCTTCGCCCTTGGCAGGCCCGTGGTGGGCTCCGACATCGGCGGCATGGCCGAGAAGATCACCGACGGGGTCGACGGCGTCCATGTTCCCGCCCGGAACGCGCGGGCGTGGGGGGAGACATTGCTGCAGTTGTCGTCGTACAAGGACGAGTGGACGCGCTTGCGTGACGGCATCACCCAGCCGCTCACCTACGACCAATGCGCCGAGGCGCACATGAAGCTCGTCAGGAATATCGCGAAGGTCGCGGCATGATTGAAAGAAGCGCCCCCCCGAAGCTGATCGTTCATATTGGCGCCGGAAAAACGGGGTCGTCGTCAATCCAGGCGACACTTGGCGCCAATGAAGCGCTTCTTGACGCTGCCGGGATCAAGTATCTCGGTCTCATGCTTGAGCACGCGAGCCAAAAACATGATGTTGACTGGCAATACAAGAGTGGCTCACCTCGTTTTTTTAAGCTTGAACCAGCTCAAGCCGTGCAGGAATGCTATGCGCTCCTCCGCGCAGAGCTGGAGTCGCTTGCGAACACAGCCATACACACTGCTGTCTGGAGCAACGAGTGGATTTGGGAGCGCGGAGCTCACATCTTGCCAGCGCTCGAGAAACTCAAAGACGATGGCTATCTAGTCGAAATCATCTGCTATGTCCGTCGACACGACAAGTGGATTCAGAGCGCATATGCGCAATGGGGCATAAAGCACAAAAGCTACCCGGGCCCGATTCGACCTTTCAGACAGTGGCGTAAAGGGCGGAATTTCGAGTTCTATCCGACACTAAAGACGTGGCAGCAGGCCTTCCCGGGCGCATTCGTCCTCTTCAACTACGACGCGGTTGGCAACGTTGTTGCCCACTTCAATGGGGTCATTGGTGCTCCGGAGATGCAGAACTCGGACGACAATATCACGCCTTCTGCAGAGGTGCTCGCTGCATGGGCCGTCTTCAACGCACGTTACACCAACGAAGTTGTGGCAGACAGCTTTGTGTCCTTTCTGCGTCGGACGGGGTCGCTGGATCAGGATGCTCTTGCTCTGCCGGAACTCGTTGAACTGCTGCCCCAGCAAAACGATCTGGAAGAACTGCGGCGCGAATTTTCCGAGGACCGTGCGCTCGTGAACTCAATTCTGGCCCAGCAAGGGCAGCCAGAGCTTGCGGCCGATGAGGTTAGAGTGACTGCCTCGCAAATTGACCCATGGAAGATGAACCAGTTGTTGATGCGCACTGTCTTTTCCATGCATGAACAGTTGGTCAGCTTGGAAAACAGAGTACGGAAGTTGGAGGGTGACTAGTCGCACCTGTTTTGGCGCAAGCCAAACCGAGGCTGCGCCAAGAGGTAGTTCACTGTTTCGCTTCGCGGTTCACGGAAATGACTTCTGGGGGTTATATGAAGAAATCGTTCATTCTCGGCCTCCCCGGGCGGATACCGAACAGTGCGTGGCAGGCTACAGCAGATTTGTTCTCAAAAGTTGGTCAAAACACTGGGAATCTGGCGTACCAAAGCGCAATCGCAAATCATCTGGGCGGGAGAGTGCGGGTCCTTCCCTGGGGTGCCGGCCCGCGTGAAACTGGTGAAGCTGGGGCCATCGGCGTTATTCCGGCGGCGAATCAATTCGGTCCGCACGTTGATTATAGTAAATTGAGTGAGCGATTTTCGCTGTTGGAATGCAGATTGGTAATGATTGGTCTGGGCGCGCAGAGCCCGACCATAGGTGACATTCCCGTTGTGCCCGAAGGGACAGTAAGTTGGGTGCAGGAAATCGCTAAGCGCGGCAAGAAGGGTGTGCCAAATATTGCCGTCCGTGGTAATTTCTCCAGGAAGGTGCTGGACCATTACGGCTTTGGGGATGCTGCGATCACGCTTGGCTGCCCCTCTCTCTTCATGAATCCGGACCGGGGTCTTGGCGAAACGATAGCCGGCAACGTCAGGACCATCAAGCGGATCGCCGTTGCGGCAGGTCTTCCGAATCGGCCCCATTTGCGCAATATCGAAGCGTCGCTTGTCCGGATGGTGACCGCCACGGACGGTTCGTATGTGGGACAACATTCGCTTCAGATGATGCAACTGACCCGCGGCGAAGCGAGCAGCATGACAAAGGGTGACCTTCGGGCATGCCGTGACATGGCCGCCCCGTAAATGAGCCTCGAGGAATTCGCCCGCTGGAGCGAGCGGCATGGCAACGTCTTCTTCGACGTCTCCGCGTGGATGGAGCATTATCGCCGCTTCGATTTCGTGATCGGGACTCGCATTCATGGCGTGATGCTTGCCCTGCAGGCGGGCATTCCCGGTGTGGTGATCGCGCATGATTCCCGGACGCTCGAGTTGTGCGAGACGATGATGGTGCCCCATGTCCTGGCCAGCGAGGTTCAGAACGGCATCACGCGCGAGGAACTTCCCGGCCTCTTCAAGTTCGACGCGAAGGAGTTCGATCGGAATCGCCGGGCGCTTGCGAAACGCTACGTGGAGTTCCTTGAATCGAACGAACTTTCCCCCGTCGGGTGGTTGAAGACCATTGCGTCCGACGCTCCCTGAGCGGCGCACCGGGCGTGAGACCGGGCGTGAGCTTGCGGTCCCGTCCTCGATCGCTCGGCGCAGCCGCGACACATCAGGCGAAATCGGCTCGATCCGAGATTTGCTTGCCGTCGCCTACGGTTGATCGTTCTCCCTCGACAGGATCTCGAATTCCCCGATCACGGTTCCGTTCTCCACGGCAAGACGAAGACCATTCCGGCCGGGGGCTGTCGCGAAGGCGAGGAAAGCGATCGGACGGCCGTTCAGCGACCCGAAGATCGCCGCGCCGTCGATCAGGATCTCGATGTCGAGGGATGCGAAGGGCGGTATGCTGATCTCGATCAGAATGGGCAGTTCCCAGTACTGGCCGGGCATCTCGACCCCGCCGGTATCGAATTCGCCGGCCGGCTCCCAGTCCGTGCCATCCTGGGACGTGTAGCTGTAGACAATGGCCTCGTCCCGATCGCGCGCGCCCGCGCCGATCAGCATGAGCCAGCCGTCATCGGACCGGACCACCCAGGGGTCGCGGACTGGTAGTCCGTCGGCGTATCCTCGGCTACCACCCGCACGAGGTCGAGCGAGCCGTCCGGCCGCGCCTCGGCCAGCCCGGACCGGGACGACATCGAGGGCAAGAAACCGCCCCTTGGGCCGGCCCTGCGCTTACCACATCGCGAAGATGGCGAGACCGGCCCCGATCAGCAGCAGATATCCGGCCGTGACCACCGCGCCATCGCTTGCGGTCCTCCCGATGGCGAAGGTCGCGATCGGCAGTCGGTGGCGGTGTATTCCACGATGTATCCCACCCGGATCGGACTGGGATACACGGGTTTCCGCAGGGCATGCGGAAGCCCCATGTTCCTGGGCTTTCCGGCGGTTTTCGGATTTCATGGCTGGGGTGGTAGGATTCGAACCTACGGTACACGGTACCAAAAACCGCT
>OFET01000818.1_pt1 | contig 13158 bp, 13 predicted proteins | sample 1521211 | NCBI WGS metagenome assembly OFET01 (sample SAMN03766358, study PRJEB24113) | microbial mat metagenome | isolation source: enrichment culture HLUCC-A from microbial mat sample contains cyanobacterium...
CGGATCGGCGCAGGCCTGAAAGAGGCGATGCGCGAGAAGGACGCGACACGGCTGTCGACGCTCAGGCTGATCAACGCGGCGGTGAAGGACCAGGATATCGCCGCGCGCGCCAAGGGGCAGAACGACGGTGTCGGCGAACCGGAAGTGCTCGCGATCCTTGGCAAGATGGTCAAGCAGAGGCAGGAAAGCGCGCGCGCCTATGAAGAGGGCGGGCGGCTGGAACTGGCCGAGAAGGAACGCGCGGAGATCGCGGTGATCGAGGATTACCTGCCCCGGCAGCTTTCCGAAAAGGAAGTTGAGACCGCCATAGACGAGGCCATTTCCTCAACCGGCGCGGAGGGCTTGCGCGACATGGGCAAGGTCATGGGTGCTCTGAAGGCGAAATACACGGGCCGGATGGATTTCGGCGCGGCGGGCGCAACGATCAAGGCGCGGCTGGGCTAGAGGCTTGGCCGCTGCCCCGTGCTCATGCCGGGCTCTGCCGCAACTCCCGCTCGAGCCAATTCTTCAGTTCCACCCGCTCCACCGGCGTGAGGAAGGCACCCAGCTCGACCTCGCGCCCACCGCCCGACAGCGTGAGGTAATTGGGCACCGGACCTCCCTTCGTGTGCAGCGCCGCCCGGACCCAGTAGGGGTTCGCCTCCCATTCGAGCGGCGCGGCTCGCCGCGGCTCATGCCGTTCGACGCGGATCATGTCGTCCCAGAGCGACACTTCCTCGAAGAGGTCGGTATCCCTCCATGACCGTTTGAGCGCCGCCCAGATCGCCCAGACCGCGGCGACGATGAAGGGCAGCAGCGGCCAGAACACGCTTGTGCCGAGGATCGACAGAAGCGGCACCGAGATCAGCGCCGCGGTCAGGCCTATGAACCAGACGAACCCCTCGGGCGTCAGCGACTTGTAGGGCGTCAGCCGCAGCCGCAGCCTTGGCGCGCCGCGTTTCGCCGCTTCAGGCGAAGAGGCCCCGGGCGGTGCCGGGGCCTCTGGATTCTCCTGGTGGATCGGCATGGCCCTCAGTGATGCGGCTGCTTGTCCCACATCTCACGCGTCGGAAGCTCCTCGAAAGTGTGCTCCGGCGGCGGGTTGGGCAGGGTCCATTCCAGCGTGTCGGCATGCTCGCCCCAGTAGGCCTTTTCCTCGACCTTGCGGCCAAAGCGCAGTGCGTAGAACACCACGCCGATGAAAAAGAGGAACGAGGCAAACGAGATGAACGCGCCGATCGACGAGACGTAGTTCCAGAGCGCGAAGGCGTCCGGGTAGTCGATATAACGGCGCGGCATGCCCTGACGGCCGAGGAAGTGCTGCGGGAAGAAGGTCAGGTTGGCCCCGATGAAGAACGTCCAGAAGTGGAGCTGTCCGGCCCATTCGGGATACTGGCGGCCCGACATCTTGGCGAACCAATAGTAAACAGCCGCGAAGATGCCGAAGACGGCGCCAAGGCTCATCACGTAGTGGAAATGCGCCACCACGTAGTAGGTGTCGTGATAGGCCCGGTCCACGGCCGCCTGGCTGAGGATGATGCCCGTCACGCCACCCAGCGTGAAGAGGAAGATGAAGCCGATGGCGAAGAGCATGGGCGTCTTGAAGCTGATCGAGCCCTGCCACATCGTCGCGATCCACGAGAAGATCTTCACCCCCGTGGGCACGGCGATGACCATCGTCGCGACCATGAAATAGGCCTGCTGTGTCAGCGACATGCCAACCGTGTACATGTGGTGCGCCCAGACGACGAAGCCCAGGCCACCGATCGCCACCAGCGCGTAGACCATCGGCAGGTAGCCGAAGATGGGCTTCTTCGAGAAGGTCGCCACGATGTGGGAGATCACGCCGAAGGCCGGCAGGATCACGATGTAGACCTCCGGGTGCCCGAAGAACCAGAAGATATGCTGGAACAGGACCGGGTCGCCGCCGCCGGCCACGTCGAAGAACGTGGTGCCGAAGTTGCGGTCGGTCAGCAGCATGGTGATCGCGCCCGCCAGAACCGGCAGCGACAGCAACAGAAGCCACGCGGTCACGAAGACCGACCAGGCAAACAGAGGCACCTTGTGCAGCGTCATGCCCGGCGCGCGCATGTTGAGGAATGTCGTGATGATGTTGATCGAGCCGAGGATCGAGCTCGCGCCCGAGACGTGCACGGCGAAGATCGCGAAATCCACGGCGCGGCTCGTCGGCGCGTCATGAAGACGGCACAGAAGGCCAGCGCGGTACCCGCGACATAGAGCCAGTAGGACAGGTTGTTCAGACGCGGAAACGCCATGTCCGGCGCGCCGATCATCAGCGGCATGAAGTAGTTGCCGAAGCCACCGAAGAGCGCGGGAATGACGACGAAGAACATCATCAGGACGCCGTGACCGGTGATCAGCACGTTCCACAGATGCCCGTCGGGCTGACCGTCGAGCTGGTCCTTGAGGCCCAGAAGGGCCGAAGCCTCGCCCGGGTTGGCCGTGGCGGCCATGGCATCGAGCGTCTGGATCACCTCGGCGCGCAGGCCGCCCTCGACCACGAGGCGCGCCTCGTCGCCGCTGCCGGAGACCGCGGCCATCAGCGTCGCCTGAAGTGACGAGAGCTGATCGGCGAAAGCGTTCGTACCGCCGCCGGCGGTGGCCAGCGCCTCGCTTACGCGACCGAAGAGCGACTCGAGCGCGGCCGGCGAGCTTTCGAAGGCGAGGTACATGTACTGCACCCCGGGCTCCATCAGTTCCAGCCGCATGTAGACGGTGAAGGCGACCGAGATCAGACCCACCAGCCCCGCGGTGAAGAGATAGAGGATCCCGATGTCCTTGTGGTTGGTGGACATGAACCACCGGGTGAAGAACCCCGGCCGCTCGTGGTCGTGTCCAGACAGCGTGGCGTCTGCCATGGTCGTCTCCTGTTCATTTGTAGTGTTGAGGAGGAGTCCCACGGACTCCACCCCTCGCGTTTCCATTCCGTTGTAGAAGGCGGTGATTTGCGTGGCAACGTTCTACGCGCCGAAAGTCGCGGTCTGGGGGTGAGGAATATTGTCTCAGATCAAGGCGGCCCCGATGGACCTGCCCTGCCCAGTTCGGAGCGCGATTCGCGTGCCGATGGTGCCGGCGGCCCCGACTGTCAGCTGCCCCATCAGGGCCTATCCGCCGAACACGTCCGCAAAGCTGCGCTTCAGCGCGACGTCGAGATCGGCCATGGTCACCGGCAGTCCCAGATCGACGAGGCTGGTGACGCCATGGCCCTCGATCCCGCAGGGCACGATGCCGTCGAAATGACTGAGGTCGGGCTCGACATTGATGGCAACCCCATGAAAAGCAATCCACTTCCGGATGCGCACGCCGATGGCCGCGATCTTGTCCTCGCGCGGGGAGCCGTCCGGCAGCGGGGGGTTCTCGGGCCGTGGAACCCAGACGCCGACGCGGCCCGGGCGCACCTCGGCGGTCAGGTTGAACTCGGCCAGCGTCGCGATCACCCAGGCCTCCAGATGTTCCACATAGGCGCGCACGTCTCGACCGCGTGTGTTGAGGTCGAGCATCGCGTAGGCCACGCGCTGGCCCGGTCCGTGATAGGTGTATTGCCCGCCGCGCCGGGTCTCGAAGACCGGGAAGCGGTCGGGCGCGCGCAGGTCGCGCGGATCGGCCGACGTGCCGGCGGTGTAAAGGGCCGGGTGTTCCAGCAACCACACCGCCTCGGACGCCGTGCCCGCTTGGATCGCGGCCACGCGTGCCTCCATCTCCGCCACGGCGGTCGGGTAGGGCACCGGTGCCTCCGATGTGATCCATTCCACCATGGCCGTCGCTTCGGGACTCTCTCGCTTCAGCAGCCCCGCCTCCTTCACCGATGGGATATGCGGCCGGCTGGCGGGAATGTCACCCCCATGGGCCATGGTCAGGGATGCCGGTGGCATCCTTGCCCCGGACTGCGCGCCGTGCTGCGCGCCGTGCCGGAGGCTCGTCCAGGGTATGGAAACCCTCCGTTCCGGTATTTTTCGTGCGCAACAGGCAAAGCCTGTGGTAATGAAGTTACCGGAATATCCTACGCGAACGCATCTGGAGGGCACCATGATCGGGAGATTTCTGACGACGGCCTGTATAGCCGCGGCACTGGCGCTGACACCGGCGGAACAGGCCGAGGCCGACGCGGGCGAGTTCATCGGCGGCGCGCTGATCGGCGGGATCATCGGTTATGCCGCGGGCCAGAACCAGGGCCAGCGCACCCGCACCACAACGACGACCCGCGTTGTGCGTCCCGGCATCCCCTCCACCCAGCAGGGGCGCGAGACGCAGACAGCGCTCAACTATTTCGACTACAACGCCGGCACCGTCGACGGGCAGGTCGGCCCCGGCACCCGCGCCGCCATCGAACGCTATCAGGCATCGATGGGATATCCGGTGAACGGGCGAGAGTTCGCCAGTTACCAGTTCGATTTCCTGATGGATGCCTATTTCTGGGCGACCCAGCAGGGCGGCGCGCAGCAGACCGGATTGCGCGGTCCGCAGCTTCTCTATGCCTATCGTGACAGGATGCAGGGCGGCCCGGTCCAGAGCCTGGCGCCCGCGCCGCAGGCACAGCCCCCCGCGACGACCGTCATCGTGAACCCCGGCCAGCCGCAGGCGCCCGCCACGACGGCGCAGACCGGGCAGACCGGGCAGTTGCCGAACCTCTTCGCCAACAGTCCGCCGCGCATGTCGCTGGCCAATTCGTGCAACGCGGTGATGCTGCAGACGTCGTCGAACGGCGGCTACGTGACGCTTGCCGACATGAGCGACCCCGCGCAGGCCCTGTCCGAGCAATTCTGTGTCGCGCGGACCTATGCCATGGCGCAGGGCGAGGACCTTATGGGCCAGATCACAGGCTTGACCCAAGAGCAGATCGCCGAGCAATGCGCGGGGTTCTCCACGATGCTGTCGGCCGAGATCGACCGCGTCTCTTCGGTCGGCGCCGGGCCGCTGACGACCGAGATGCAGCAGTTCGCTGCCGGCACGGGCATCGCGCCCGATGACCTTGCCGCCACGAGCCGGGTCTGCCTTGCCGTGGGCTACGCTCAGGACGACATGCGCATGGCGATGGGGTCGGCGTTGATGCTGGTGGCGCTGGGCGAGCCTGCCTATGGCGAGCTTCTCGGGCACCATCTGCGTGAGGGGTTCGGCACCACCACGCGGCCCGAACTCGCCGCCGGCTGGTATGACGCCTCGATCACCGCGCTGGAGCAGGGGGCGGCCCCCGCCTTCATGCCCGGCCAGCCCGAGCGCGCGGCGCTTCTCCGGACGGCGTCCATGCAGATGGGCGCCGCACCGGCATCGGCTGAGTTCGCGCCGCAACCGGTGGCCACCTTGCCGACCTTCTCCATCGGGGATTGAGAGCACCGGTTTTCCGGACGCTGGGCGGGTCCGAAACGGCCCGCCCGGTTATCGTTCGGAGGCGCGTTTCCGGGCCCCCCGCGCCTCCCGCGATTTTTCCCGCGACCCCCTTCACAAGCCCCGTCGCCTCGGCTAAAGACCGCGCCACTACCTGATCACGTGCGGTCGTGGCGGAATTGGTAGACGCGCAGCGTTGAGGTCGCTGTGGGGTAACTCCCGTGGAAGTTCGAGTCTTCTCGACCGCACCATTCTCCCGAAAATGTGTCGCAGTGGCGCGCGCGTCGGAATCGGCGCGGATGTCGCGTGTCTCCATCGCTTGCGCGCCGGCCGCCTGCTTGGTCTAACCTTGCGGGAGCGCGGCTGGGCGATGGGTCCGGTCGCGCCCCAGCGACAAGGAAGACCAGACATGCCCAAAGGCTACATCATCGGCCAGATCACCGTTACAGACCCGGACGGCTATCCCGAATACGTGCGCCGCGACACGCCCATCCTCGAAAGCCATGGCGCGAAATTCGTCGTCCGGGGCGGCCGGTCCGAGGTCATGGAAGGAACGGCGGGCGACCGGCAGGTGGTGATCGAGTTCCCCAGCTACGAGGCTGCGATGGACGCATGGAACGACCCCGCCTATCAGGAGGTCGCGGAGATCCGACGGCGTTGTGCCGAAAGCACGATCATCATCGTCGAGGGGGTCGACTGACGTCGTCGCCCTTCAGGGGAGGATGGTGATCCAGATCGTCACGCTGATCACCGAGAGCGCGGTTCCCGCAAGCACGGCGGTGGCCGCCACGCGCCGGGCGACGCCGTACATGTCCGCAAAGAGATAGCTGTTCACGCCCGGCGCCATGGCCGCCGTCACCACGGCGGATCTCAGCTGCGCGTCGCTCAGGCCCGCCGGCCCGGAGCCCAGCGCCAGCGTGATGGCGGGATGTACGAAAAGTGCAAGGGCACAGATTAAAGCGACGATGGTCAGGTCGCCTTCGGGCCGGTAGCGATAGAGGATGCCGCCCAGCCCGAACAGCGCTGCGGGCAGGGCGGCGCGGATCATCAGGTCAAGCGCTTCCTGAAGGATGTCTGGCACCGGAACCCCTGAAAGATTGACGATGAAGCCCAGTGCGATCCCTATCATCAGCGCGTTGCGGAAGATCGCGCCGAGCACGAGCCGGACGGTCGCAAGCCCGCCCGCACCGCGCGATTTCACGATTTCCATCGTGGTGATCCCGAGAAGGTAGCAATAGGCGGCGTGGATCGAGATGATCGCGAAATTGGCAGCCAGCGCATCGGCGCCATAGGCCCGTTCCGTGATCGGAAGCCCCAGAAGCACGCTGTTGGCAAAGAGCGGCACGAAGCCGATGGCGACGCAATCGGGCCAGGGCCGTCCGAAAAGGAACCGCGCGCCCAGAAGGCCCAGAACGAAATTCGCCGTCGATCCCGTGTAGTAGGCCAGAAGCAGCGCGGGGTCGAATTCAGCCCCCAGATCCAGCGAGGCCACGCCGGAGAACAGCAAGCAGGGGATGGCGAATTTCTGGGTGAAGGTCATCAGACCGTCCACCGCGCTGGCGGCGAACAGCCCCCTCCAGGCGGCAAGATATCCCGCCCCCGTCACCAGAAACACCGGCAGGACGACGGTCAGGATGTCTAGCATGCGCCGGCGTCACACATCGTAGGAGATGACCATACCGTCGAAGGCGGGCGCGACATGGTCGGGTGTCTCTTCCAGCACCGTGCGGTAATCGAGGTCGATATGCATGTTCGTCAGCACCGCCCGCCGGGGGGCTGCGCGCGCGATCCAGTCGAGGGATTTCTCCAGATGCGCGTGGCTGGGATGCGGTGTGCGCCGCAACGCGTCCAGCACCCAGCAATCGAGCCCCTCCAGCATCAGCCACGCGCCCTCGGGAATGTCCGAGACGTCCGGCAGGTAAGCCAAGCCGCCGATGCGGAAACCGAGGGAGTCGATATTGCCGTGGGTCACCTCGAAGGGGTGAAAGGTGATCGGCCCGCCCGCGCCGTCGACGGTCACGTCCCCGTCGATGGCGTTGAGATCGAGGATCGCGGGATAGGCGCTGCCCGGCGGCTGCACGAAGGCATAGCCGAAGCGGTTCAGCAGGTCGTTCTGTGTCTGCCCGTCGGCCCAGACAGGAAGCCTCTGGCGCATGTTGAAGACGATCATGCGCAGATCGTCCAGCCCGTGGACGTGGTCGGCATGGGAATGGGTGTAGATCACCGCGTCGAGCCGCCCTATGCCGGCGTCCAGCAATTGCTGGCGCAGGTCGGGCGATGTGTCGATCAGGACCGCCGTCTCGCCGCCCTCGTCGAAGCGTTGCACAAGCATCGAGCAGCGCAGCCGCCTGTTGCGCGGCTCTTCCGGGTCGCAGTCGCCCCAGTTTCCGCCGAGGCGCGGCACGCCCCCGGACGATCCGCAGCCAAGAATGGTGAAGCGCAGTTCCGCCATGCTCAGGCCGCCTTCCGCCAGGCGGCGGCGCGGGTGAAGAGCCGGTCGAAATTGGCTGTCGTGGCGGCGGCGAACGCGGCCTCGGTCAGGCCGAACAGTTCCGCGCCCACGCGCGCCGTGTGCACGGTATAGGCGGGTTCGTTGCGCTTGCCGCGGAAGGGGGGCGGCGCGAGATAGGGGCTGTCTGTTTCCACAATAATGCGCTCCAGCGGGGCGGCCGCGAAGATCGCGCGCAACGCGTGGCTTTTGGGGAAGGCCGCGATGCCCGACATCGACAGGTAGAAATCCAGATCGAGTGCCGAGCGCGCCAGCCCCTCGCCAGAGGAAAAGCAGTGCATCACGCAACTATAGGCGCCCGCGCGGTATTCTTCGGTCAGGATGCGCGCCATGTCCTCGTCCGCGTCGCGCGCATGGATGATGAGCGGCAGGCCCGTTTCCCGCGCGGCCTCGATATGCACGCGCAGGCTTGTCTGCTGCACCTCGGCGCTTTCGGCGGTGTAGTGATAGTCCAGCCCGCTTTCGCCGATGCCCACGAATTTCGGATGACGGGCCAGTGCGATCAATTCGTCCACCGTCGCCATGGGCTCGTCCGCGGCGCTCATCGGGTGCGTGCCGGCAGCCCAGAAGACCGGGTCATGCGTCTCGGCGATGGCGCGCACCTGCGGCGCGTTCCGCAAACGCGTGCAGATCGTCACCATCCGGCGCACGCCCGCGGCCACGGCGCGGCCGACGATTTCGGCGCGTTCTGCGTCGAAATCGGGGAAATCGAGGTGGCAGTGGCTGTCGACGATCTCGGGGGACGTTTCGGGCATGATGATCTTTGTCGGCTCGGCCTTGGTTCGGGCCCGTTGGGGCGCGCGGGGCGCGCGCGAGGGTCAGGAGGCGGGCACGGCCAGCCGCGCAGCGGTCCGGTCGAGGTCGAGGAACATATCGAAGATGAGCGCGGCAGGGTCAAGGTTCACCGACCGGCCGCGACGGGCCCGCGCGGTCAGGTCGGCGGCAAGCTCGGCCCAGGCGCGGCCAGAGGCGGCATCGGGCGCAAGGCGCGCCAGCACGCTCTCCTCGGCCGGCACGATGGGGTCGGGCGCGTGTCCGGTCGCACCGGTCCGGGCCAGCCGGGACAGCAGCCGGTCCAGCAAGCCCAACGTCAGGTCGAAGCGCGTGTCGGCCCCGCGCGCTCCGGTGGCGTCGGCCAGTTTCAGCGCGAGGGGCCGGTCCATGTCCGGCAGCCCCGAAAGGAGCGTCACGAGGTCCCGGTAAAGCGCCGGGCCATCCTGTTCCACCAGTTGCACCGCCGTGCCGACCGAGCCGTCGGCCAGCGCCGCGATGGCCTGCGCGCTGGCGTCGTCGGGCAGGGCAAGGCCCGCCTGTTCCAGCGCCGCGGCAAGCTCCGCCGGTCCGAGCGGGTCGAAGCGAAGCGTGCGGCAGCGCGAGCGGATCGTCGGCAGAAGCCCCGAGGGCTGGTGCGAGACCAAGAGCATCACCGCGTCGCGCGGCGGCTCCTCCAGTTCCTTCAGCAGTGCGTTGGCCGCCGAGACGTTCATCTCGTCGGCGCAATCGACGATGACCACGCGGCGGGTCCCGCCGGACGAGAACGCGAAGAACCCCTTCAGGCCGCGCACCTCGTCGACTGTCAGCTGCGCCTTGAGGCGCTTGCGCTCCGTGTCCCAGGCGCGCCGCAGAAGCAGGAGGCCCGGATCGGACAGCGCGCGCAGGCGGCGCGCGACGGGGTGGTCCGCGTCGACATGAAGGCTTTGCGCCGGCGGCGCCGCGAACAGCGCGTCGCCGGTGTCGGGCGGGGTCGCGATCAGGTAGCGCGCGGCGCGCCAGGCGAAAGTGGCCTTGCCCACGCCCTTCGGCCCGGTCAGGAGCCAGGCGTGAGGCAGGCGGCCCAAATTGAGCGCATCGAGAAACGCCGCCTCAGCCGCGTCCTGCCCGAAGAGGCGCACGGTGTCGCGCGGGTGCGGCGCGCCGTCGAGGCGGTCGGCTTCTGGAAGGACGTCTTCGCTCATGCTCCGCGATGTAGCACGCAGGGTGGGGGCCTGCGAGGGATCAAAGCCGCGTCTGAACGACCTCGGCGATCCGGGCGGCGACGGTCTCGGGCGCGGCCATCGCGTCGATCACCACGCAGCGCGCCGCCGCCTCCTGCGCCAGCGCGAGGAAGCCCGCGCGCAGCCGCTTCTGGAAGTCGAGCCCGAATTCCTCGAACCGGTCCTCGCCGGAACTGCGCGCGAGGCCTCTTTCCAGCGCCACGGCCGGGTCCATGTCGAGGATCAGCGTCAGGTCCGGCTCCACCCCGATGGCGGCAGCGTGGATCGTGTCGACCAGCGCGCGCAGATCGCCCCGCGTGGTGCCTTGGTAGACGCGCGTGGAATCGGCGAAACGGTCGGTGACCACATCCCGGCCCGATGCCAGCGCGGGTCGGATCGTCCGTTCAAGGTGGTCGCGGCGCGCCGCCGTGAAGAGCAGGATCTCCGTCTCGGGGGACCAGCGCGCGGGATCGCCCTCCACCAGCAGGCGGCGGATATCCTCGGCCCCGGGTGCGCCGCCCGGCTCGCGGGTCAGAACCGGGTCGCGGCCCCATGCGCGCATCCGCTCGGCCAGACGTCGCGACTGGGTGGATTTTCCCGATCCGTCGATGCCTTCGAGACTGATGAACAGCCCAAGCGCGTCCGTCATGCTCCCGTCACCCGTCCGCCGGGGCCTCTGCCGTCGGACCCGCGTCATCGCCTCCCGTGGCACGCTCCATCAGCAGCCCCGTCGCGGTGCGCAGCCGGACCGCAAGCCCGCCGCGCTCGACGTCCCCGGTCGCGACAAGCGGCACCGTGCGGGTCACGTTGCGCACGCCCTGGTGGATGACCAGCTCCCCCACCACGTCGCCGGCCGTGACCGGCGCGGGCAGGGGGGAAACATAGGTGATTTCCGCCGTGATCTCGGGGTCCAGAAGGGCCGGCACCAGCATCTCGACGCTTTCCGCGGGGGCGAGGCCCACGGTCGCGTCCATCCCCATGAAGACCGGCGCGCGGGCGATCTCGGTTCCTTCGCGGGCGATCTCCTCCATGACGAACTGGCGGAAGGCCCAGTTGATGATCCGCTCCGATTCCCGTGCCCGGGCCTCGGCGCTGTCGAGACCGGAGATGACGAATGTCACGCGCCGGTCGCCCTGCACGGCGGAGCCTACGAGGCCGAAGCCCGCTTCCTGCGTGTGCCCGGTCTTGAGCCCGTCCGCACCGATGCCCATGCCGAGGATCGGGTTGCGGTTGAAACGGTTGGCCGGCGCGCGGTTCTCGTAGTCGAACTCGGTCTCGGCGAAATAGGTGTAGTATTCAGGATGCTCGGTGATGATCCGCTCGGCCACGAGGCCGAGGTCGCGCATGGACATCACATGCCCCTCGGCGGGCCAGCCGCTGGCGTTCACGAGGGTCGTCTGCTCCATCCCGAGCTGCCGCGCGCGCTCGGTCGCGAGCCGGCCGAACCCGGCCTCGGTGCCATCGGGGCTCAGCGCCTCGCCCAGCACGACCGAGGCGTCGTTGCCCGAAACGACCACGACGCCGCGGATCAGCTCTTCCACGGTCGGGCGGTCGGTGGTGTTGAGAAACATCGTGGAACCGCCGAAGCTCATCGCATGCTCGCTGACGGGCAGACGCGTTTCGAGCGAGAGCCGCCCGTCGTCGAGCGCCTCGAAGGTCATCAGGAGCGTCATGATCTTGGACATGGACGCGGGCGGCAGCGGCACCTCGGCATTGTGCGACAAAAGCACCTGGCCCGTGTTGTGGTCGATCACCCAGGCCGATCCTGCCTGCGTCTCGAAGGCGCGCGCGGCCCCCGAGAGGCCCGTGACGGCAAGCGCCGCCACGACAAGGATCGCGACGGCGCGGTTCAGGTGTCCGATGGTGTCAGCCTTCATTTGCGGGCAGCCCGTCCCCTAGCGGGCGACGAAATAGGCATCCCCGAAACCGAGCCCGCGCACGGTATCGAGGATGGCCGCGCGATCCTCGGCGGTGGGGGCAGGGCCCACAACCACGCGCCAGAACTGGCGGCCACTGCTGGTCTGGTCGTAGATGGTGGGCACAAGTCCGGCGTTGCGCAAGGTCTGTCCGGTCGCGTTGGCGTTTTCCTGCACGGAGAAGATGCCGATCTGGACATAGGCCTGGTCCGGAAGCGGGGCCTCGGCGGCTGCGCGCGCGGGGGAAGGGGTGTCCAGCGGGGTTGCCTCGATCGGCGCGAGCATGGCGGTGGCGATTTCGTTTTCGGAAATGGCCGCATCGGCGACGGCGGCGATCGCCGGAACGGGCCGCGCCGGAGCGGGGCTCGCGGGCGCCAGCGCCTCGGGCGAGAAGGCCGCCCGCTGGATGCCGGCCATGATGTCCTCGGCAGACATGTTGCGCGCGATCGCCGGGGCCGCGGGAACGGATTGCGCGGCCAGCGGGCGCGGAACCGGTCGGGATGCCGTATCGACACCGGGCGCGGCGGAGGCGGGGGCAAGTGCGGCCGTCGCGATGGCCGGCAGGGTCGACGGGGCCGGACTATCGCTTTCGGCCGCAGGCGCGCCGGCATCGGCCAATCCGGCATCGGCCACTGGCGCGTCGGCGTCGGGCGCCTCGGCGTCGGGTGCCTCCTCGCGGCGGAGCGCGATGACCTGCACGGTCGCAGGCGCGCCGGCGAGAATGTCGAGCGCGGCGGCCGCGTCGGACGAGATCTGCAGCGGCGGGCCGGGGTTCTCGCGCTCGCGGCGGAAGAGTGCGCCGATCACGAAGCGCCCGGTCTCGGTGTTGCGAATGATCACACGCTCGGGGTCGGTCGCGTCGGGATGCGCCACCCAGACGCCGCCCAGCGAGGGGCGGCCATCCCAGAGGCCCTCATCGGTGACGTCGAACACCTCCGGCGCTTCCACGTCCCGTTCAACCTGGCGTGTCGCGCCGATCGGGGCCGGTCCCGCCGCCGCGGCATCGCGGGATCCGAACGTGAACTCTCCGGTGTCACTGCAGGCGGCGACGCCGAGCGCGAGGACGAGGAGAACAAGGCTTCGGCCGCCTACACGGACAGGGGCCCGCCAAATGGGGGAATGGGTCATGAACTGCTCTTTCCGCCTCTCGATGCCCGGCGGTTCTTTTGCCGATGCGCCTGTTTCGCATGCCGCGGTTTATGCACCGGGTCACTGCCTGTGAGTGGAACAATAGCGCTTTCCGCCTCATCTGAAAAGACGCTTGCGCGTACGCACTGTTGCGCGATGCGCTTCGGACACGGCTTTCAGAATCGATCCCTTGCGCGTAAGCCCGCCGAACCCGGAGGAGTGGCAGAGTGGTCGAATGCACCGGTCTTGAAAACCGGCGTGCGTGAAAGCGTACCGTGGGTTCGAATCCCACCTCCTCCGCCACTTGCCC
>OFET01000821.1_pt1 | contig 13124 bp, 12 predicted proteins | sample 1521211 | NCBI WGS metagenome assembly OFET01 (sample SAMN03766358, study PRJEB24113) | microbial mat metagenome | isolation source: enrichment culture HLUCC-A from microbial mat sample contains cyanobacterium...
CGCGCCCCTGTCAAACCCGCCGCGTGATCGTGTCCACCCACAGGGGCGCACTCCACTTGGGGGGCAAAAATACTCCGGGGGAGTCGCCCGGCACGGGCGACGGGGGGGCAGCGCCCCCCTGCGCGTCGGCGGTCCGCCCTGGCCGCCCGCCTCATCTCTGCGTCAGGGGCAGGGTGAAGGCGTAGGTGCCGGACGCGAGGCCCGCCGGTGCGCGCGGGAAGCGGGCGGCGCGCACGGCGGCGAGCGCGGCGCTGTCGAGCGCGGCGCTGCCCGAGGAGGCGGCGACGCGCGCGCCCGCGAGCCGCCCGCCGGTCGTCACCGAGAGCTGCACGGTCGTCGTGCCCGATGCGCCCGCGGACCTGAGCCGCCGCTGGACGGCGGCCCGGATGCCGCCGCCCCACTGGGCCATCGCCCGCTGCCGCACCGCCGGGTCGGCGCCGGGGGCCTCGGCGCGGCTCTCCTGCCCCGCTGCCGCGCCGCCTCCGGTGCCTGCCGCGCGCTGGGCCGGCGCGGCGTCCTGGGCGGCGGCCTGCGCGGGAGACTGGGGGGCGGGCGCGGGCTGGGAGCGGGGCACCTCGCGCCGGCCGCTCTGCGGGTCAGGGGGCGCGGCCCGCCTGTCGGGGCGTGCGGGCGGTCGGGGCACCGACTCCGGCGCCTTGGCCGTCACCGGCGGCGGGGGGGGCGCGGCCTGCGGCGCCGGCGCGGGCGCACGCGGCGGCGGGTCAGGGGGCGCGGCCGCCGTGGGCGCGGGCATGGTTTCGGGCGCAGGCAGAGGCGCCGGTGCGGCGGCCGTCGCGACCGGGTCCGGCACGGGCGCCGGCGCCGGTGACGGGGGCGGCTCAGGCACCGCAGGCGGCGTGTCCCACCGCGCGACGAGGGTGTCGAGCGCCCCGCTCGCCCCCTGCAGCGTGACCGTCGACTCGTCGCCTGCCCCGGCCGCGCCGGGCGTGCCGCCGGGCACCGCGACAAAGGCCGCGAGGTGCAGGCCCGCGGCGAGCCCGCCGAAGACGAGGGCCTCGGCCAGACGTCTCATCGCTCCGCCCCAGTCCATCGCGCGGCCCCCGCCCAGCGCACCGCCCCCGCCCACTGCGAGTCCCGTGCCTCGCGGCGAGGCACGCCGCGCATCGCCAGAGTGGCGCGCGTTCCGGTCATCGCGGCCGCACCGCCAGCTCGACCGACGCGATGCCGAACGACGCGGCACGTCCGAGCGCCGCCGCCACCTCTGCCGCAGGCATCCCCGCATCGGCCCGTATCACCAGCCGCTCGGGCGCCGCCGCCTCGAGCGCCGCCCAGGCCGCCGCGCCCTCCGCCCCGGCGAAACTCGCGCGCCCCCCGGTCAGCGTCAGAACCGTGTCCGCCTCGGGCGCGCCGCTCGCGCCGGCCTCGGGCAGGGCGAGGTCGAAGGGCGGCGGGGGCGCGATCTCTGCCGTCATCAGGAAGAAGATCAGCAGCAGGAACACGACGTTGATCATCGGCACGACGCCCTCGGGCCGGGCGCGGCGGGGGGGCCTCGGGAACTGCACGGGCCTACTCCGCCCCGGCATGCGCCGGACGATGCCGCGCGCCGGCAGCCCCGCCCCAGGCAGCCCACCGCGCCCCGGCAAGCTGGCCGGTCGAGCGCGGCGTCGCCCCGCCCAGGCGCGGCCTCGTCGCCTCTATCCGCGCGGGGCGCCACGCGGCCGCCGGCCCCGACACCTGACGCGGGGCGGCGACCGGCGCGCCGCGTCGCGGCGCGGGGAGGGTCGGGGCGCGCACCGCCCTACTCCACTACCGCCAGCGCGTCGAAGCCGGCCGCCCCGAGCGCCTCGGCCACGTCGATCAGCCGCTGCACGTCGGCGCCCTCGACCGGGCGCAGCACCACCGTGTCGGAGCGCGCCTCGACCAGCGCGCCGAGCGCCCCGGGCAGCTCGTCCAGCGCCACCGGCCGGCCGTTGAGCGCGAGCCTGTCCGGCGCGATGTCGACGAGCCGCGGCGGGCCCGACCAGCCCTCTGCCCCGCCGCCCGCCGACACGGGCAGCGACGCGTCGCGCCCGATCTGGGCCGCGAGCATGAAGAAGATCAGCAGCAGGAAGACGACGTCGATCATCGGCGTCAGGCTCGGCCGGCGGCGCGGGGCGGCCCGGCCGGAGGAGGGGCCGAAGACAAGGCTCATGCCGCCGCGCTCTCGGCCAGGGGGCGCAGCACGAGGCGGGTCGCGATGTCCTCCATGTCGCGCTGCGCGGCGTCGGCCACGCCCTCGAACCACGCCAGCGCCACCGCCGCCGGAATCGCCACGCCCATTCCCGCTGCGGTGGTCAGCAGCGCCTCCCAGATGCCGCCCGCGAGCACGGCCGGATCGGCCCGCGCGCCGGTCTCCTGCAGGGCCTGGAACGCCTCGATCATGCCGAGCACGGTGCCGAGCAGCCCGATCAGCGGCGCGATGGTCACGACAAGCTCGAGCGGGCGCAGGCCCGCGCGCAGGGCGGCGAGCTCGCGCATGGCGCGGCGCGCGATCTCTTCCCGCAGCGCCTCGCCCGTCAGCCGGCCCGCGCGGATCAGCCCCGCCACCTCAGCCGCGAAGCGCAGGCGCAGGGCGCGCGGGCCGCCCTCGGGCAGGCGGGGGCGGCCGCCCTCCTCCCACGCGCGGACGAACAGCTCGGCCCGCCGCCGCGCCCAGGCGCCCGCCCGCGCGAGGCGCCAGAGCTTCCACATGACCAGCGCCAGCGTCGCCACCGACAGGGCCGCGATGGCCCAGAGCGCCGGGCCGCCGAGGCCGAGAAACGCGCCGAGCCGGCCCGCGCCGAGCCCCGCGCCCAGCCCCGTGTCGAGTGTCGCCATCAGCTCCCTCACCTGCTCCATGCGCCGCCTCCCCCGCTCAGCTCGCCAGTTCCAGCGGCTGGAAGACGGGGCCGTGCTCGGTCGCTCCGAACCAGCCCCGCACGCCGAAGACATCGCGCAGGTTGCCCTCGGTCAGCACCGCCTCGGGCGGCCCCTCGGCCACGAGCCGCCCGTGATGCAGCAGCACCAGCCGGGTGCAGTGGCGCGCGGCAAGCCCGAGGTCATGGAGCGACACGAGCGCGCCCTTGCCCGCCTCCGACAGCCGCCGGAACAGGGCCATCGTCGCGATCTGGTGGGCAGGGTCGAGGCCCGCCACCGGCTCGTCGGCCATCAGCAGCGGCGCCTCCTGCGCGAGCGCGCGGGCGATCAGCACCCGCGCCTGCTCGCCGCCCGACAACTCGGTGGCAGGCCGGCCCGCGAAGGCGGCGAGGTCCATCCACTCCAGCGCGCGGGCGACGGCGGCCCGGTCTGCGTCGGTCGCGCGGCGGGCGCCGAGATGGGGCAGCCGGCCCAGCGTCACCAGCCGCTCGACGCTGACGGGCCAGGCGATCTCGCGCATCTGCGGCATCCACGCGGCGGCGCGCGCGCGCTCGCGCGGCGAGAGGCGCGCGAGGCTGCTCTCGCCCCGGTGCGGCAGAAGGCCGAGTGCGGCGCGCATCAGCGTCGTCTTGCCGGCGCCGTTGGGGCCGATCAGGCCGACGAGCTCGCCCTGCCCGATGGTCAGTGACACGCCGTCGACCACGGGGCAGGGGCCGCGATGCACGGTCAGGCCGTCGAGGGCGAGCAGCGTCATGCGAACTCTCTCCGTGTGCGCCAGATGAGATGGAGAAAGAGCGGCGCGCCCACGAGCGCCATCAGCACGCCGAGCTTGAGGTCGCGCTCGGGCAGGATCAGGCGCACCGCCACGTCGGCCGCCAGCACCATCGCCGCGCCACCCAGTGCCGAGGCCCAGAGCAGGCGGCCGGGCTGCGCGCCGACAAGCGCGCGCAGCAGGTGCGGCACCACGAGGCCGACGAAGCCGATCGCGCCCGCCACCGCCGTGGCCGCGCCGACGGCTGCCGCCGTGCCGCCGACCAGCGTCAGCCGCAGGCGCGTCAGGCGGATGCCGAGCGCCTCGGCCGCGTCCTCGCCCAGCGTCAGCGCGTCGAGGCCGCGGGCGGTCGCCGCCAGCATCGCCCAGCCCGCGACCATGAAGGGCAGGGCGAGGGCGACATGGGTGAACGACCGGTCGGCGAGGCTGCCCATCATCCAGAACACGATCTCGTTCGCCGCCCACGGATTCGGCGAGAGATTGAGCACGAGCGAGGTGATGGCCGTCGCCAGCGCGCCGATGGCGATGCCGGCGAGGATCAGCGTCAGCGTCGAGCCGCGGGGCCCCGCGAGCAGCGTCAGGAGCGCGACCGACAGTCCCGCGCCCGCCAGCGCCGCGAGCGGCAGGCCGAGGGCGAAGGCCGCGGCGAGGCCGGTATGGATGGCGAGCACCGCGCCGAGGGCGGCCGAGGCCGAGATGCCGACGATGCCGGGCTCGGCCAGAGGGTTGCGCAGGTAGCCCTGCATCGCCGCCCCCGCCAGGCCGAGCGAGGCGCCCACCGCGGCCCCGAGGATCGCCCGCGGCAGCCGGATCTCTCGCATCACCAGTGTCAGCGGCCCGCCCTCGCCCCGCACGAGCGCCGCGACCGAGGCGCCGGGCGGCAGGCCCGCGGGCCCCACCAGTAGCGAGGCGGCAAAGAGCGCCGCCACGAGCAGGCCCAGCGCGAGGGCAAGCGCGCGCGGGCTCATGCCGCGCCCCTTGCGCGGCGCAGTGCCGTGGGGCGCAGCGCCGTGTGGCGCAGGACCACGTGGCGCAGCGTCGTATGGCGCAGGGCCGTATGGCGCAGCGTCGTGCAGTGCGGGCGGCGTGGCACCATCTCGCTCTCCCGGGCGCGCAACAGCGCGCTTGGCGGTTCGTCAGGCCCAAGGGACGGATGGCCCAGGGGCGGCTCTCGACATCACCACGGGCGGACGCTCCGCAGGCCGGCCGCGCCCCGCGCCCGGTCAGGGTGATCGCTCCGGCAGGTCTCCTGGCTCGCGGGTCGTCGCTCTGCCGGGCCTTCCCGGGTGGCCTTGCGGCCCGGTCCCAGTGGCATGTGCCGGCATCGCTCGCCGCTCACAGTTGCGGGGGCAGCCGCGGATTTGGGCCGTTGGCCGGCCCGCACCGCGTTCCCTCTTGATCGGGCGACGCCGGGTACCCGGGCCACCCGAACCGGAGCGCGCGCACCCTAGCCGGATTCGCGCCCCGCGAAAGGGGGAAAGCGACGCAGGGGGCGGGCGCCGCCAACCGGCGCGCGCGCCACCGCTCCGCGCGCGGTGCCACGGGGGGTGGAGATATGCGCCCGCTCTCCTATGCTGGTAGGACGACAGGACAGAGGGCGCCGCCCTGCCCGGACAGGACAAGTGGGGCGAGGCGCCGCGCAGGACCCGACGGGAGCGCAGCATGACGCACATCGCCGACGATGCCATCGTCGACGTCCTCGTGATCGGCGGGGGGATCAACGGAACGGGAATCGCCCGCGACGCGGCGGGGCGGGGGCTCTCGGTCGCGCTGGTCGAGATGGGCGATCTCGCGCAGGCCACATCCTCTGCCTCGACAAAGCTCTTCCACGGCGGCCTGCGCTACCTCGAGTATTTCGAGTTCGACCTGGTGCGCAAGGCGCTGATCGAGCGCGAGGTGCTGCTGCGTGCCATGCCGCACATCGCGTGGCCGCTGCGCTTCGTGCTGCCCTGGCACCCCGAGATGCGCTTCGAGGGCGACACGCCCACCTCGCGGCTGCTGACCCGGATCATGCCGTGGATGAAGGGGCGGCGGCCCGCGTGGCTGATCCGCCTCGGCCTGTTTCTCTACGATCATCTCGGCGGGCGAAAGATCCTGCCGCCGACCCGCACGCTCGATCTGCGCCGCCGCCCCGAGGGCGCGCCGCTGCAGGACCGCTTCAAGACCGCCTACGAGTATTCCGATTGCTGGGTCGAGGATTCCCGCCTCGTCGTGCTCAACGCCCGTGACGCGGCCGAGCGGGGCGCCGAGATCCTGACCCGCACCAGGCTCGTCGGTGCCGAGCCGCGGGGCGAGTACTGGGAGGCCACGCTGCGCGACGCCGAGACGGGCGAGACGACGACGCGCCGCGCGCGGATGCTGGTCAACGCCGCCGGCCCGTGGGTGGGCGACGTGCTGCACGGCACGCTACGGCTCAACACGCCCGACGACATCCGCCTCGTGCGCGGCTCGCATGTCGTGACGCGCAAGCTCTTCGATCACGACAAGGCGTATTTCCTGCAGGGGACCGACGGGCGCATCATCTTCGCCATCCCCTACGAGACAGACTTCACCCTGATCGGAACCACCGACCGGGAGCACCACGACGCCGACACGGCCCCCCGGATCACGGAGGGCGAAAAGCGCTACCTGCTCGACTTCGCCTCGTCCTACTTCGAGACGCCGGTGACCGACGACGACGTGGTCTGGACCTATTCGGGCGTCCGCCCCCTCTACGACGACGGGGCCAAGTCGGCCACCGCCGCCACCCGCGACTACGTGCTCACGCTCGAGCGCGCGCAGGGCGCGCCGGTGCTCAACGTCTTCGGCGGCAAGATCACCACCTACCGCAAGCTCGCCGAGGGGGCGCTGGACAGGATCGCCGAGGTGCTTCCGCAGGCGTCCGGGCCGTGGACGGCTGGCGTGGCGCTGCCCGGCGGCGATTTCCCGGTCGAGGGGGTGGGCCGTCTCGTCGAGGGCCTGCGCGCCGACTACCCGTTCCTCACCGGGCGCTGGGCGCTGCGCCTCGTGCGCGCCTACGGCACCGAGGCGCGGGCGATCCTCGGCGAGGCGCGCTCGGAGAGCGATCTGGGCGCGGCGTTCGGCGCGACGCTGACGGCGGCCGAGGTCGACTGGCTGATGACCCGCGAATTCGCCCGCACCGCCGACGACGTGGTCTGGCGCCGCTCGAAGCTCGGCCTGCGGATGGCGGCCGAGGAAGTCGCCCGCCTCGACGCCTGGATGGCCGAGCGCCGCCCGGCCCTCGCAGCGGCGGCCGAGTAACCGGCTACTTCGTCAGGATCAGCTTGCCCGACCGCGTCATCCGCAGCGTGTAGACCTGGTCGCCCAGCGCGATCTCGGCCCGGTCGGCGCCCGACAGAAGATCCTCCGCGCGGTAGCGCAGCGGCGGCTGGGGGCGGGGCGCCTCGCGATGCGGGCGGTCGTCGTCCATCGGCTCAGCGCGGGGCGCGGGCGCCGGGCTCCACCCGGTCGATCAGCCAGTCGAGGGCGAAGCCCTGCGGCAGACCCGCCTCGCGCAGGATCTCGGCGAGGTCGTCGCGGGGCAGGCACCGGTCGGTGAAGTCTCCCCCGCCGAGCGCCGTATCTCGCGCCGGGGGGTGGGGCAGGTCTCGGGCAGCCATGCGCGCGCCTCCGTGGGCAATCATCTCGCTCGCGCCTCTGGGCTGCCCAGCCGTGCCGGCCGGGGGCCGGTCGCGCGGGTGGCGGCGCCCCTCAATTCCTGAGTGAAACGCTCGGGCGTGTCAAGCCGCCCGCGCCGGGGCAGCGGCAGGCGCGCCCGCACCTGCCTTCTTCTTGCTCCAAATATCCCGGGGGAGTCGCCCGGAACGGGCGACGGGGGCAGCGCCCCCACGCCACCGCTCAGGCCGCGCGGCGGGTGAAGACGAGGCCCATCGAATCGCGCAGGGTGATCGGGCCGCCGGTATAGTCGGGGCCGATGTCCGGGGTGCGCAGCGCCAGCTCCCACCCCGCGCCCGCAAGGCCCTCGATCGGCAGGGCGAGGGGGTCGATCTCGTCGGTCGCCTGCCCTTCCATGTGCATCACCGCAAAGACCTGCTCGGCGCCGGGCCCGTGCCGCAGCGCGGTGAAGACGCAGCGCCCCGCGATGGGACGCAGGTAGTCGAACCGGTCGGCGTGGCCGAAATTGTCGCGCAGCCACGGCCGGGCGCGGCGGAAATTGCGCAGCCGCAGCATGAAATCGGACTGCGCGTGCTCGAGCGAGGAGAGCGAATGCGAGACGTTGCAGTAATCGTGCATGTCGTCCATCCAGGCGCGCGCGATCTCCTTGAGGTTCTGCACGGTGAACATCTCGGGCCCGGCGAGCGCGGGCTCGGGGCGGTTCAGCAGGCGCACGATCTCGTCGAGGTCGTAATCGGTCACCTCCACCAGGCCCTGCAGGAACTCGAGGAAGCGCGCGAGCTCCTCGCGCGTCTCGTAGCCCAGTGCCTTGAGCCGCCGGAAATTGGCGGGGATCGAGTAGGCGTAGGCGTCGACCTGCCACTTGAGGCTGATCGCCTCTTCCGCGACCACCTTGACGCCGTAGCGGTCGTCCTGGTTGCGGATGAAGCCCCACGAGGCGCGCGCCGTGGCGTTGAGAAAGTCCATCGGCACGCCCGGCATGGCCACGTTGGTAAAGATCGCCACGACCGGGTTGTCGTAGGCCTTGTCGAGGATCTCCATCTGCGTTTCGCCGAGGCGGGTGTTGATGTTGAGCTTGGGGTTGACCTGGGTGCCCCGGCGCAACGTGTCGTGGTTCGATGTGCCCGAGATCCAGTTCGCGCCGACCTCGAGCATCTCCTTGATCCGCCAGAACTTCGAGAGCCAGAACGTGTAGAGGAACGGCGTGTTGTGGGCGAAGGTGAGCGGCCCCCACTGGAACACGTCGTCGTCGCGCTGCCGCTCGATCACCGAGCGGTAGGTCGACGACAGCTCCCAGTCTTCCTGCGGCCAGGGCCGGCCGTCCTCGAAGATGAACCACGGCCGGTATCGAACGCCCGCCACCTCCTGCACCACGTCGGCCATGCTCTGCAGGTAGTCGTCGTCGTGCTTCAGATCCTGCGCCGAGCTGTCCCAGAACTTGAAGTCCTGCGCGCCGTCGACGCGCACGCCGTCGGCGCCGAAATTCACCTTGCGCCGCTGCAGCTCGAGCAGGATCGCCCGCACGGCGGGGTTCTGGTAGTCGAGGTTCTGCCCGTACATGTTCGGCCCGGCGAAGAAATGGCTGTTCAGCGCGGCGAGGCCCTGGTTGTCGGCATGGCCGAAGACGACGTCGAGGATCAGCTTCTTCGGCCGCTTGGGAAAATTGTGCAGGACGGCGGCGAAATCGGCAAGTTCGTCGGGCCGTCCCGTCTCGAGCAGCACCGGGTTGACCGCGCCCATGCCGGCGATCACCACGTCGTAGCCCCAGTTCGTCGTGTCGGGGCGGTGCAGCGTGACGGTCACGCCCGCGTCGTCGCCCACGTCTTCCTCCCAGAAGGCGGGGCCGGTCTCGTAGACCGTGGTCGGCTCGACCGGCAAGAGCTGCACCGCGTCGTAGCCGAGAAAGAGCTGGTCGGCCGGCTCGAAGGGCAGGCCGGCGTCGAGGCGCTCGGCCAGCCGCTCGTAATGGCGGGTGAGCGAGGCGAGGGTGCCGCCGGCGGTGGCGGTCGGAACGTGGATCTGCAGGATGTTGACCGGCGGCCCCAGCTTGGCCGGCGCGTCGCCCTCGCGCTCGAACGCCTCGAAATGCGTCTTGTCGCGGCGGGCGGCCTGCATCGCGGCCACGTCGTAGAGCTCGGCCGGCGCGAAGGCCCCGAACGGCAGCGAGGCCGCGAGCGGGTCGAGGATGCGGTGCCACCGTCCCTCGGCGTCGCGCCACACCAGCGCGTAGAAGTCGCCCACCGCGGCGCGCGTGCCCGCCCGCATCCCCCGCACGGCGGCGAAGGTATGCGCCTCGTAGCGCACCGTCGGCACGCAGACCCGCTCGAAGCGCAGCTTCTGCCGGGTGATCGTGAGGTCCAGCGGCTCGCGGGGCGAGAGCACCTCGAGAAACACGTCGCCCTTGGGAACGCGCGCGTCGAGCAGCTCCGGCGTCCAGAAGCCGAAGCAGGCCACGTCGCCCTCGACCTGCCCGCCGAGCTTGCGCGCGATCGCCTGCTCGCCGGCGAAGGCGGTGGCCGAGGTGTTCCACAGCCGGTGCGCCTCGTCGGCGATCGCCTGGGCGGCGTCCATGTCTTCCTTGATCCGCTCTGCGAGCGGCGTCGTGTCGATGTCCTTCATCGCGGCCTCCTCAGCCGTCGTGCACGAGGAACAGGGCGGAGAGCGGCGGCAGGTAGACCTGCGCGCTGGCGGCGAAGCCGTGCAGCCCCGGCCGGTCGGCGGCGATGCCGCCCATGTTGCCCCGGTCGGCGCCGCCATAGACGCGCGCGTCGGTGTTGAGCGCCTCGCGCCATGTGCCCGCGAGCGGCAGGCTCAGCCGGTAGTTGGCGCGCTCCACGGGCGTGAAGTTGACCACGATCACCATCTCGCGGTCGCTCTCGCCGCCGCGCCGCAGCCACGCATAGACCGAGTGGTCGGCATCGTCGGCCTCGATCCACTGGAAGCCGTAGGGATCGGCGTCGCGGACGTGCAACGCGGGCTCGCCGCGGTAGAGCGTGTTGAGGTCGCGCACCAGGCGTTTGAGGCCCGCATGGAGCGGGTCGTCGAGGTGCCACCAATGCAGCGCCTCGTCGTGGTTCCACTCTGCCTGCTGACCGAATTCCTGCCCCATGAACAACAGCTTCTTGCCGGGGTGCCCCCACATGAAGCCGTAATAGGCGCGCATGTTCGCGAGCTTTTCCTCGTGCGACCCCGGCATGCGGGTGTAGAGCGAGCCCTTGCCGTGCACGACCTCGTCGTGGCTGATCGGCAGGATGAAGTTTTCAGAAAAGGCGTAGGTCAGCCCGAAGGTCATCTGGTGGTGGTGGTGCTTCCGGTAGCCCGGATCCTTCTTCATGTAGTCGAGGGTGTCGTTCATCCACCCCATGTTCCACTTGTAGCCGAAGCCGAGGCCGCCCGTATCGACCGGGGCCGAGACGCCGGGAAAGCTCGTGCTTTCCTCGGCCACCGTCATGATGCCGGGCACCTCGCCGTAGACCGTGGTGTTGGTCTTCTGCAGCAGCGCGATCGCCTCGAGATTTTCGCGCCCGCCGTGGATGTTGGGCACCCACTCGCCTTCCTTGCGCGAATAGTCACGGTAGAGCATCGAGGCGACCGCATCCACCCGCAGGCCGTCGACGTGGTATTCCTCCAGCCAGTAGAGTGCGTTCGACATCAGGAAGTTGGCAACTTCGGTGCGGCCGAAATTGTAGATCAGCGTGTTCCAGTCGTGGTGGAAGCCCTCGCGCGGGTCGGCGTGCTCGTAAAGCGGCGTGCCGTCGAACTGCCCCAGCCCGTGCGGATCGCTCGGGAAATGCCCCGGCACCCAGTCGAGCAGCACGCCGATTCCCGCCCGGTGGGCGGCGTCGATCAGGTCGCGGAACTCGTGCGGCGGCCCGTGACGGATCGTCGGCGCGAACAGGCCCACCGGCTGATAGCCCCACGAGCCGTCGAACGGGTATTCGCTGATCGGCAGCAGCTCGATATGGGTGAAGCCCATGTCGGTGACGTAGCCGACCAGCTCCTCGGCCGCCTCCTTGTAGCTGATCCGGCGGTTCTCGGCCTTGCGCACCCAGCTGCCCAGGTGGACCTCGTAGATCGAGATCGGCGAGGTGCGCGCGTTGCGGCCCTCGCGGGTGCCCATCCACGCCTCGTCATGCCAGCCGTAACCGGTGATGTCGCGCACGACCGAGGCGCTGGCGGGCGGATGCTCGGAGCCGAAGCCCACCGGGTCGGCCTTGAGCGGCACCAGCTTGCCCTGTGCGCCCAGGATCTCGTACTTGTAGGGCTCGCCCTCGCCCACGCCGGGCACGAAGATCTCCCACACGCCGGTCGCGCCGCGCCGGCGCATCGGGTGGCGCCGCCCGTCCCACAGGTTGAAGCCGCCGACGACCGAGACGCGGCGGGCATTCGGCGCCCAGACGGCGAAATGGGTGCCGCGCACGCCCTCGTGGCTGCAGACATGCGCGCCCAGCGCCATCCAGAGGCGTCGGTGCGTGCCCTCGCCCAGCAGATACTCGTCCATCTCGCCGATGACGGGGCCGAAGCGGTAGGCGTCGTCGAAGGTGAAGGCGGAGCCGTCCTCGAAGGTCGCCGTCAGCCGGTAGGGATCGTCGCCCGGCACGGGGCCGGAGAACAGGCCGGGATGCGCGGTAGAGCGCGTCAGCGCGTGCGTCGCGCCGCCCGCTTCGGCCGCGAGCGCGCGCGCGCCGGGCAGCATGACGGTGACGTGTCGGACGCCGCCGCGCTCGTGCGGCCCGAGCACCGAGAACGGGTCGTCGTGGCGGCCCTCGGCGAGACGGGTGCGGTCGGTTTCGGGGATGAGGGCGAGCGGGTCAGGTGTGCGCGTATCCATGGCCCGAGCCTAGGGGAGCAGGTCGAGAGTGCAACCGGCCGCGCGTTTTCGGGCGCTCGTGGCCGCTATCCCCGCCCGCGCGCGGCCTTCCACGCCCGGCCGCTGCGGCGCCGCTCGGCGTCGAGCGCGGACGGTGCATGGCGGGCGGCCGCGCGCGCGGTCTCGGCGTCCTGCCCCTCGATCGCGGCGCGCGCGACCTCTCTGAGCGCGAAGGTCTCGACACGCCCGCGCGGCCCCAGTGCCGCGCGGGCGAGGCCGTGGGCGGCGAGGTAGGTGAGGTGCGCGCCGGCGAGCCGGGCGCCGGGGGCGGGCTCTCCGGCGGCGTTCGCCTCGCACGCGGCGGCGTCGGCCGAGTGGTAGGAGCGGCAGATCAGCGGGCGGGCCTCGTAGGCGCGGCACATGCGGCTGTCGGGGTCGAGGGCGGGGCAGGCGTTCGGGTGCCACGCGCGCCCGTCGGGCTGCCCGGCGAGGGGGGCGAGCGCGGCGTGCAGCCGCTCGGCCTCGTGCGCGGTGATCGTGCCGCCGTCCTGCCCGGGCAGGATGCAGCAGAAGGCGCAGCCCGCGGCGCAGGCCGCGCCCTTCGCCGGGTCCTGCCCCCGCGCGGTGGCCTGCTCGCGCTCGACATGGGCGATGGTGGCGGCCGCGCGCCCGTCGGCCATGTGCCGCGCGATCTCGGCCACCGGCACGCCCCGCGCCGCCGCGCTCTCGACGAACGCCGCGAGCGCCTTGCGCGCCCGCTCGGCCAGCTCGGGCGGCGTGCCCGGCAGCTTCGCCGCCCGGATGCGCGCGGCGAGGCCCGCCGCGTCGGTCGCGGGCGCGCGGGCGGCGGCGGCGGCGGCCTGGCGGCGGCGGTCGGCGCGGCTCATGAGGCGGTCTCTTTCATTGGTCCGTCCTACCCGAACTCGGCAGCGGAGAGCAGGGGGTTTGTGCCAACCACGTCGGACGACCATCCCGGCGTGGAATCAAGGCCTAAGTGTCCCATCCCGGACGATCACATAGACCCTCGCCGGACCGCGCTCTTCATGGCAA
>OFET01000822.1_pt1 | contig 13114 bp, 7 predicted proteins | sample 1521211 | NCBI WGS metagenome assembly OFET01 (sample SAMN03766358, study PRJEB24113) | microbial mat metagenome | isolation source: enrichment culture HLUCC-A from microbial mat sample contains cyanobacterium...
GAAACCCTGGTCGGATGTTCATGGAATCTGCGGTCGGATGTCCGTGGTGCGCGCATGGCGGCGACCTGCGGCGGCTGCGCGACGCGGGCGGCGGGCCCGACGCGGTGCTGGAGCGGCTGCGGGGCGCCAAGGGCCTCGGCCCCCTCGGGGCGCGTATCTTCGCCCGCGAGGCGCAACTGGCGTGGAATGTCTTCTACCCCGTGGTCGACGGCCCGGCGGTGGAGCAGGCGCGCCAGTTCGGCCTGCCCGAGGACGCGCACGCGCTGGCCGAGGCGGCGGGCGGCCGCGAGCGCTTCGTGCGGCTCGGCGCGGCGCTGACGCGGGTGGCGCTCGACGGCCCGACCGAGGCGGTGGCACGCGCCGCCGGCCGATGACACCCGCCGGGCGGTGCCCCTCCTCCCCTGCGGGCTTCTTTCTGTTCCAAATACGCACTGGCCCGACGCTGCGGCGAGCGAACCGCCGGGGCGAGGCGCCGCATGTCACATCCAGAAATCGAGCGCATCCGTCGAGAGGTGCGGGATGGCAGGCATGATGTTGGCCGCCGGCCCGCCGCCTGCGGTAAAGACATAGACGTCGCCGCCGTCGCCGCCGTCGAGCGTGTCGCGGCCCGCGCCGCCCCACAGCGTGTCGTTGCCCGGTCCGCCGAGGAGCAGGTCATTGCCCGCGCCGCCCACGAGGAAGTCGGCGCCCGTCCAGCCGTCGAGCCGATCATTGCCGGGGCCGCCGAAGGCGCCGTCGTCGCCGTCGCCGCCTTCCAGCGTGTCGTTGCCAGAACCGCCCTCAAGCGTGTCGTGGCCCTTGCGCCCCTGCACGAGGTCGTTGCCCGCGTCGCCCGAGATCGCGTCGCGCCCCGCGCCGCCCTTGAGCTCGTCGTCGCCGCCGCGCCCTTCGAGTCGGTTGCCGAAGTCGGACGCCACGATCAGGTCGCCGGAATCGCTGCCCGTCAGCGCGTGCTGAAAGGCGCCGGCCCCGCCGCCCCCCGGCCCGGCGGGCAGGAGGCTGTCGTAGAAGGTGGCGCGCACCACCTCGTAAGGGTCGAGATCGAAGGTAACGCGGGCCCAGTCGGCGCTGACATCGGCGCGCACCTCCACTTCGGGGTCCGCCTTCCAGTCGTCGCGCGCGCCCGTGGTGCCGAGCGTCGTCTTCCACCAGACCTTGCCCTGCAGGCCCAGATCGGATCGGTCGAGCGTGTAGCTCTGGGCCGTGTCGGAGCGGGAGGCGATGTAGACATGCGTCGCCCCCTGCCCCTCGTAGACCCAGGCGGCGCCGCCCTCCCAGAGGCTCCGGTGGGTGAGCTCGGTGCCCACCGTGACCTCCGAGAGCAGGCGGAACGCCTCGCCCGCGATGGTCAGCTCGGCCTGGCCTTCGTCGCCCGACAGGTTCGTGCGGTTGTTCTGCTGGATCGGCCAGACATGGGCGGCATCGACCCCGCGCAGCATCATCTCGGAGAACATGAACCAGATCGCGCTCGCCTGCTTCAGGCCGAGTTCGGTCGATTGCTGGTTGTTCACGTTCCACTCGGTGACATGAAAGTCGATGTCGCCCAGGCGCGGGTCGGCCGCCCAGGCGTCGAGCCGGTCGAAGTAGTAGCCGTGGGTGCCGATCTCGGCCCAGCCCCCGCGGGTATAGTAATGCACCACCACGGCGTCGATGGCGGCGGCGGCCTCGGGCGTGAGCCAGTCGATCAGTTGCTGGTTCTGGATGTGGCCGGGCGTGGTCGAGTAGCGCCCGTATTGCCCGATCTGGATCGAGATGTCGGGCTCGGCCCATCCCGCCCCGAGCCCCTCGCGCGCGCGATGGTCGTCGATGGCGCTCTGCGCCGCGTCGGCGATGACGTTGGCGATGCGCGAATACTCGACATGGTTCAGCTCGGCCCCCAGCCAGTATTCGTTGCCGATCTCGATCGTGTCGATCCGGGCGGCCCCGTAATCGCCCTGCAGGACATCGGTGATGTAGCCGTAGACGTCGCCCCAGGCGCCGTCGCGCGGGCGCCGGTCGCCCATCGGGCCGCCGGCCATGAGCGAGCCGGTGGGCACGACGAGGTTGACCCCCACGCCCTCCTGCCCCGCCCAGGTCAGGAACTCGGTGAGCGGCATCACCTCGCGCCAGGCGTTGCGGTCCTTCGCCCAGACGGTCGAGGCGTCGGGGTCGGCGATGTCGAAGTACCATTCGGTGATGGTGCCGCCCGGGTAGCGCAGGTGCTCGATGCCCAGCGCACGCATGGATTCGTCGAACGTGCCGCTCGGGCCGACGCGGTCGCGGTCGTAGAGCATGTTCGTGCCGAACATCTCCGAGCGCACCGGCGCGGTGCTGACGGCAGACCCCGCCCACTGAATTGCCATGACGCCCCCTCCATTCGGCTCCACACAGCGGCGGAGGGGTCGCCCGCGCACGGGGCGCGGAGCGGGCGAGGCGCGTGGCGAGATCGGGGAGCTTGCGGACGGTTTTCGGCGAATGCCGCCTGACCACAGGCGGACCTGGCCGCGAGCCGGGCCCGGCCGGCGAGAGGGGTCTGGGCGGCGAGAGGGGGCTGCGCGTCGCGCCGGCCCCGATGCCAGCAGGGCTGGACGCAGCGTCAGCGAGGGGCGCGACCCTCTGCCGGCACGGCCGGCTCTGGCCCGGCTGTCAGCGGCGCTGCGTCGCGCGGGGCGCCGGGGCGCTCGCGGCGAGGCGGGAGGGCGGGCCCGGCCTCAGAAGTCGAGGTCGGCGTAGTGCGCAGGCGGCGGAAAGCCGGGCACCTGGTCGGCGAGAATGCCGCGGAAGGCGGGGCGCGACTTGATCTTGGCATACCAGTCGCGGACGTTGTCGCTGCGGTGCCAGTCGACGTCGGAGATGTAGTCGAGCGCCGAGATGTGCGCGGCGGCGGCGAAATCGGCCAGCGTCGGCGCATCGCCCGCCAGCCAGCGGCGCTGGTCGAGCAGCCAGTGCATGTAGTCGAGGTGATACTTGATCGCCCTGGCGCCCGCCTTGACGGCGCGCGAGTCGGGAAAGCCCTCGCGCGTGATCTTCTTGTTCACCCGTTCGTAGAGCAGGTTGGCCGTCACCTCGCGGTGAAACTTGTCGTCGAACCAGGCACAGAGCCGGCGCACCTCGTAGCGGCCTCCGGGGCTCTCCGGCATCAGCGGCGGCTCGGGGTGCACCTCGTCGAGATACTCCACGATCGCCTGGCTCTCGGCCATCGCCCGACCGTTCATCCGCAGCACCGGCACCTTGCCGGCGGGGTTGCGGCGCAGGAAGTCGGGGTCGCGCTCCCAGTAGCGTTCCTCGACCAGCTCCACCTCGATGCGTTTCTCGGCCATCACCAGCCGCACCTTTCGGCAGAAGGGCGAGAGGGGAACGTGGTAGAGACGGGTCATGCGCGCCGTGCCTCGCGGTGTGCCCGGCTGCGTGCCGGGCCGAAAGCCTTGCCTGTCATGCCGCGCCACCCCGGCCATTTCAATCCTCGAAGCACGCGGCCCGACCGTCGGCGGCGATCGTGGCCGCGCCGTCGCGGATCGAGGCCGCACGGCTGCGCAGCCACGGCGAGGGATCGGCCGCGTCGCGCGTCTTCGGCGCCGGCAGCACCGCCGCCAGCCGCGCCGCCTGCGTGGGCGACACCTCGGCCGCCGAGACACCGAACCAGTGCCGCGCCGCGGCCTCCACCCCGAACACGCCCTCGCCGAACTCGGCCACGTTGAGATAGACTTCGAGGATGCGCCGCTTCGACCAGAAAAGCTCTACCGTCGGCGTCATGACCGCCTCGATCGCCTTGCGCAGCCAGCTCCGCTGTTGCCACAGATAGACGTTCTTGACCGTCTGCTGGGAGATGGTCGAGGCCCCGCGCACCGCCCCGTCGTCGAGCGCGTCGCGGATCGCCCCCATGTCGAAGCCCCAGTGCAGGCAGAAATTGGCGTCCTCCGCGGCCACGGCCGACTGGGCCATGACCGGCGCGATACGCTCCATCGGCACCCACTCGCGCTCGACCGCGCCGAGGCGGCGCTGCTCGGCCCAGATCGTGTGGGTGATCGGCGGGTTGACGAACCCGTAGAGCAGCACCGCGAGCAGGCCCACCCCGAGCGGCACCAGCATGATCCAGCGCAGCGCCCGCCGAAGCCACAGCGCGAGGCGCGTCAGCGGCCCCCGCCTGGCCGATGCCCGCTTGCGGCCCTTCTTCGGCGCGGGCTCGCGAAAGGCGCTCGCGAGCCGGCCCTCCGCCGCCTCGCGCCGGTCGGCGGTCGTGCCCGCCCGTCTGCTGCCCGATGCCTTCTTCGCCACGCGCGCCTTCTAGCGCGTCCGGTCCTGCCGACAAACGGAAAGGGGCGCGCCGCGTGGCACGCCCCTGCGTCATGTGTCACCGGCCCATCAACCGGCCCGGCGGATCATTCGGCTGGCACGGCCCGCTCCTCGATGCCCAGCGGATGCGAGAGCTTGTCGAGCATCTCCTTCGGGCAGACCTGCACGAAGTTCTTCAGTTCGATGTCCCAGTGCTGGAGGATGTCGGCCGCCTTGCGGCTGCGCGTCTCGGCGAGGTGTCGCTCCACCAGCCCCTTCAGCTCGGCCTCCCAGTGGTCGACCGTGACCGGGCAGGTCACGATGGTCTCGGTGTTCATCAGTTGCACCGCCAGCCCCTCGGGGTCGTGGACATAGGCCATGCCGCCGGTCATCCCCGCCCCGAAATTGGCGCCGATCCGGCCGAGCAGCACCGCGACGCCGCCGGTCATGTACTCGCACCCGTTCGAGCCGCAGCCCTCGACCACCACATGCGCACCCGAGTTGCGCACGCAGAAGCGCTCGCCGGCCCGGCCCGCCGCGAACAGGTAGCCCCCCGTCGCGCCGTAGAGCACGGTGTTGCCGATAATGACGTTGTCCGCGGCCAGCAGCGGCGAGGCCATGGGCGGGCGCACCACGATGGTGCCCCCCGAGAGGCCCTTGCCGACGTAGTCGTTGGCGTCGCCCGAGACCTCGAGCTTGAGCCCAGGCGCGGCGAAGGCGCCGAGCGACTGGCCGGCGCTGCCCGTCAGCTTCACGTGCAGATGGTCGGGCTGGAGCTTGTTGCGCATGCCGAAGCGCTGCACGATGTGGCTCGACGTGCGCGTGCCGATGGTGCGGTGCGTGTTCTGCACCGCGTAGGAGAGCTGCATCTTCTCGCCGTCCTCGAGGAAGCGCGCGGCATCCTTGACGATCTCGGCGTCGAGCGTGTCCGACACCGGGTTGCGCGGCTTGTCGCGGTCGTAGCGGATCTCTTCGGCGCCATCCACGGTCAGCAGCATCGGGTTGAGGTCAAGGTCGTCGAGATGCGCCGAGCCCCGGCTGACCTGAGTCAACAGGTCGGCCCGCCCGATCACCTCGTCGAGGCTGCGCGCGCCGATGCTGGCGAGGATCTCGCGCACCTCGGTCGCGTAGAACGTGATGAGGTTGACCACCTTGTCGGCGTTGCCGGTGAACTTCTCGCGCAGGTGCGGATCCTGCGTGCAGACGCCCACGGGGCACGTGTTGCTCTGGCACTGCCGCACCATGATGCAGCCCATCGAGATGAGCGCCGCGGTGCCGATGCCGTATTCCTCGGCCCCCATCATCGCCGCCATGACGATGTCCCGCCCGGTGCGCAGGCCGCCATCGGTGCGCAGCGTCACCCGTTCGCGCAGCTTGTTCATGGCGAGCACCTGGTGCGCCTCGGTCAGCCCCATTTCCCACGGCAGGCCGGCATACTTGATGCTCGTCGCCGGGCTGGCCCCGGTGCCGCCGTTATGCCCCGAGATCAGGATGACGTCGGCCTCGGCCTTGGCCACGCCCGCCGCGATGGTGCCGACGCCGGAGGAGGCGACCAGCTTCACCGTCACCTTGGCGCGCGGGTTGATCTGCTTGAGGTCGTAGATCAGCTGCGCGAGATCCTCGATCGAGTAGATGTCGTGGTGCGGCGGCGGCGAGATCAGCGTCACGCCGGGCGTCGAATGCCGCAGGCGCGCGATCAGCTCGGTCACCTTCATGCCGGGCAACTGCCCGCCCTCGCCGGGCTTGGCGCCCTGGGCCACCTTGATCTCGAGTTCCTCGCAATGGTTGAGGTATTCGGCCGTCACGCCGAACCGGCCACTGGCCACCTGCTTGATCTTGGCGGACGGGTTGTCGCCGTTCGGCTCGGGCACGAAATGCGCCGGATCCTCGCCGCCCTCGCCCGAGTCCGACTTCGCGCCGATCCGGTTCATCGCCACGTTCAGCGTCTTGTGCGCCTCGGGGGAGAGCGCGCCCAGCGACATCCCCGGTGTCACGAACCGCTTGCGGATCGAGGTGATGCTCTCGACCTCCTCGATGGGGATGGGCTTGCCCAGCGGCTTGAAGTCCATCAGGTCGCGCAGGTGGATCGGCGGCTGCGCGCGCATCTTGGCCGAATACTGCTTCCACAGCTCGTAGGACGCCCGGTCGCAGGCGGCCTGCATCATGTGCATCCCCTGTGCCTGCCAGGCATGCGTCTCGCCCGAGCGGCGCGCCTTGTAGAAGCCGCCGATGGGCAGCACGTCGGTTCCGCCTTTCCACCCTTGGCCGTGCACCTGCTCGACCTTGCGCTGGATCCCGCTCACCCCGATGCCCGAGATGCGGCTCAGCATGCCGGGGAAATACTCGGCGCACATCGCGCGAGAGAGTCCGACCGCCTCGAAGTTGAGCCCGCCCCGGTAGGACGAGATCACCGAGATTCCCATCTTCGACATGATCTTGAGCAGGCCCTGGTCGATAGCCTTGCGGTAGCGCGCCATCGCCTCGGTCAGCGGGCCGTCGAGCAGGCCGCGCTCGATCCGGTCGGCGATGCTGTCCTCGGCGAGGTAGGCGTTGACCGTGGTCGCGCCGCAGCCGATCAGCACGGCGAAGTAATGCGGGTCGATGCACTCGGCCGAGCGCACGTTGAGCGAGCAGAAGGTGCGCAGCCCCTGCTTGGTGAGCCAGCTATGCACCGCCGACGTGGCGAGGATCATGGGCATCGGCACCCTGGTCTCGCCCTGGTACTGATCGGTCAGCACGAGGTGGCCCTTGCCCGAGCGCACGGCGTCCTCGGCCTCCGACCGGATGCGCTCGAGCGCGTCGCGCAGCGCGGTCGGCCCGGCGCCGGCGGGAAACGAGCAGTCGATCTCGGCCATCGGCGCGTTGAAGCTCTCGACCAGCTTGTCGAACTGCGCGTTGCCCACGAAGGGGCTGTCGAGCACGATGATCTCGGTCTGGCTCGAGCTCTCGTCGAGCACGTTCTTGAGGTTGCCGAACCGCGTCTTGAGGCTCATCACCCGATATTCGCGGAGCGAGTCGATCGGCGGGTTCGTCACCTGGCTGAAGTTCTGGCGGAAGAAGTGGCTGAGCGGGCGATACTTCTCCGACAGCACGGCCGAAGGCGTATCGTCGCCCATCGAGGCCACCACTTCCTTCCCGTCTTCCGCCATCGGCGCGAGGATCTGCTCGAGCTCCTCCATCGTGTAGCCGGCCGCGATCTGGCGCTTGCGAAGCTCGCCCCCGGTGAACAGCGCCCGCTCGGTCACATCGGCCAGCACGCTGTCGAGCTCGCTGATCTTGCCGACCCACTCGTCGAAGGGCTGTGCGGCGGCCAGCTTGTCCTTGATCTCGACGTCGTGGAAGAGCCGGCCCTCGACCATGTCGACGGCGATCATCTGCCCCGGCCCGAGCGCGCCCTTCTCCACCACGGTCTTCTCGTCGGTCGGCACCATGCCCACCTCCGAGCCCGCGATCAGCAGACCGTCGCCGGTGACGACGTAGCGCATCGGGCGCAGGCCGTTGCGGTCGAGGCCGCCGCACACCCACCGCCCGTCGGTCATGGCCAGCGCCGCGGGGCCGTCCCACGGCTCCATCACCGAGTTGACGTAGGAATACATGTCGCGCCACGCCTGCGGCAGCTCGATCCGCTGCTTCGACCAGCTTTCGGGCACCAGCATCGTCTTCGCCATCGGCGCGTTGCGCCCGGCCCGCACCAGCACCTCGAACACGGCATCCAGCGCCGCCGAGTCGCTCGAGCCCTGCGCGATGATCGGCTTGATCTCGTCGGCCATCTCGCCGAACGCGGCCGACGCCATGCGGATCTCGTGAGACTTCATCCAGTTCACGTTGCCCTTCAGCGTGTTGATCTCGCCGTTATGGGCGAGCATGCGAAAGGGCTGCGCGAGCCACCATTGCGGGAAGGTGTTGGTCGAGTAGCGCTGGTGGTAGATGGCGAACGCGCTCTCGAAGCGCTCGTCCTTCAGGTCGGGATAGAACTCGGCCACATCCTGGGCGAGCATCATACCCTTGTAGATGATCGAGCGGCACGACAGCGAGCACATGTAGAAGTCGGGCACGCGGGCGGAGTTGGCCGCCTTCTCGATGCGGCGGCGGATGACGTAGAGCTCGCGCTCGAACGTCTCTTCGTCGACGCCCTTGGAATTGGCGATCAGGATCTGCTCGATCTCGGGCCGGGTGGCGTTGGCCTTCTCGCCCAGCACGCGGATGTCGACCGGCACGTGCCGCCAGCCATAGATGTAGTGCCCCATCCGCAGAACTTCCGTCTCGACGATGGTGCGCGCCGTCTCCTGCGCGGCGAAATCCGTCCGCGGCAGAAAGATCTGGCCCACCGCGATCTGGTGCGCGGTGTCGGGCTCGTGCCCGGTGCGGCGGATCTGGTCGTGGAAGAAGGCATCGGGGATCTGCACGTGGATGCCCGCGCCGTCGCCCGTGCGCCCGTCGGCATCGACCGCGCCGCGGTGCCAGACCGCCTTCAGCGCGGCGATCCCGTCCTCGACCACCTTGCGCGAGCGCGAGCCGTCGATGGCAACCACGAGGCCGACGCCGCAGGAGGAATGCTCTTCCTCGGCGCGATACATTCCGTTCTCGGCCAGCCACGCGCGGCGGGCCTGCTCATCGGCGGCCCAGCTGTCGTCGTACATGGTCATCGGCTGTCTCCTTCCATGGAGTGGCTCGGTCGTCGCCTCTGTCTCGTCAGTGCCGCCTCGTGCTGCGACGAGGCCGTGGCAAGGGCGGGCTTTTCGTGCCGCCGCCCGTCGTCGTGTCTGCGGGGTGCGTGCACCGTTACTCCGCGGCGATGGTCTGACGCTCGGCGAAGCTCGCCAGCATCGCCTCGGCCGCCTCGCGCCCGTCGCGGATCGCCCAGACGACCAGCGAGGCGCCGCGCACGATGTCGCCCACCGCGTAGACGCCCGGCAGGCTGGTGGCGTGGGTGCGGAAATCGGCCTTGATCGTGCCCCAGCGCGTCACCTCGAGCTCGGGCTGGTCGAACATCGTCACCATCTCCTCGGGCTCGAAGCCGAGCGCCTTGATGACGAGGTCGGCCTCTTCGACATAGTCGGCGCCCTCGATCACCTCAGGCGCCTGACGGCCTGTCGCGTCGGGCGCGCCGAGGCGCATCCGCTGCACCAGAACGCCGCTCACCGCGCCGCCTTCTTCGGCAAAGCCCTTGGGCGCGGTCAGCCACTCGAACTGCACGCCCTCTTCCTCGGCGTTGGCCACCTCGCGCTGCGAGCCCGGCATGTTGGCCCGGTCGCGGCGATAAAGGCATTTCACGCTGGTCGCCCCCTGACGCACGGCGGTGCGCACGCAGTCCATCGCGGTGTCGCCGCCCCCGATCACGACGACGCGCTTGCCGGCCGCGTTCAGCTCGCCCGTCTCATACTCGGGCACGCTGTCGCCAAAGCCCACGCGGTTCGACGCGGTAAGGTAGTCGATCGCGCGCACGATGCCGGCCGAGTCGACGTTGGGCATCTGGAGCGCGCGTGACTTGTAGACGCCGGTGGCGATCAGCACCGCGTCGTGCTTCTCGCGGATCTCGGCAAAGGTGATGTCTTTGCCAACGTCGCAATTGAGCACGAAGGTCACGCCGCCGTCGGCGAGCTGGTCGTTGCGGCGGGTCACCACCTCCTTCTCCAGCTTGAAGCCGGGGATGCCGTAGACCATCAGCCCGCCCGCGCGGTCGTAGCGGTCATACACCGTCACCTGCACGCCCTGCCGGCGCAGCATGTCGGCCGCGGCGAGGCCGCCGGGCCCCGCGCCGATGATGCCGACCGACTCGGGCCGCTCCTGAGCCGGGCGGATCGGCTTGACCCAGCCCTCGTCCCACGCGGTGTCGGTGATGTATTTCTCGACCGCGCCGATGGTCACCGTGCCGTGGCCCGACTGCTCGATCACGCAGTTGCCCTCGCACAGACGGTCCTGAGGGCAGATGCGGCCGCAGATCTCGGGAAAGGTGTTGGTGGCCTGGGACAGCTCGTAGGCCTCCTGCAGCCGGCCCTGGGCGGTCAGTTGCAGCCAGTCGGGGATGTTGTTGTGCAACGGGCAATGCGTCTGGCAGTAGGGCACACCGCACTGGCTGCAGCGGCCGGCCTGCTCGGCGGCCTTCTCGCGCGCATACTCGGCGTAGATCTCACGGAAATCATGCGCGCGCAGGTCGGGAGGCCGCTTCTCCGGCATCTCCTTCTCCACCGTCACGAACTGGAGCATCCGCTGCTTCGACATGGGCCTCTCCTCCTGTCCCGCGCCATCTACCGCGCGTCACGGGGGAAATAAAGTCAGAAGTGCTGACATGAATCGACTTTCTACGTACCGTGAACGCACCGCGCGGCTGAAAAGGAGGAAATTAAGGTAAGTATAGCTTCCTCAATTCCTGCCTTTCGGGCCGGTCCCGCCCGCCATATACCGCCGCCGACACCGCAGGAGAGCGCCCGTGACCCTCTTCCACCTCGCCCTCGTCGCCGTGATACAGGGGATCACCGAGTTCCTGCCGATCTCGTCCTCGGGGCACCTGATCCTGCTGCCGAAGCTCACCAGCCTGGACGATCAGGGGCTTGTGATCGACGTCGCGGTGCATGTCGGCACGCTGGGCGCCGTCATTCTCTACTTCTGGAGCGACGTGAAGCTGGTGCTGCACGGAACGGGGCGACTGCTCCGCGGCAAGGTCGACACGCAGTCGGCCTTCCTCGCGCTCTGCCTCGCCACGGCGACCGTGCCGGTGGTGATCGTCGGCGCCGCGCTCGCGCTGCTCGACCTGACCGAGGCGCTGCGCTCGGTCGCCGTGATCGGCTGGACGATGCTGATCTTCGGGATCGTCCTGTGGTGGGCCGACACGCAGAGCCCGCAGGAGCGCCGCGCCGGACAGTGGACGCTGAAGGACGCCGCGATCATGGGGCTCTGGCAGGTGCTGGCGCTGATCCCCGGCACCTCGCGCTCCGGCATCACGATCACCGCGGGCCGCACCCTCGGCTACGAGCGGCACGACGCGGCCCGGCTCGCGATGCTCATGTCGATCCCCACCATCGCCGCCTCGGGCCTCGTGGTGGCCGTCGATGTGGCGGCAGACGCCGACTGGGCCACGGCACGCGATGGCGTCCTTGCCGCCGTCCTCGCCTTCGTCTCGGCACTGCTCGCGCTCGCGGTGATGATGCGGCTGGCGAAGCGAATCAGCTTCACACCCTACGTCGTCTACCGCGTCGCGCTCGGGCTCGTGTTGCTCTGGATCGCCTATACCTGATCAGCCGAAGCCGCCGCGCTTGCCGCGCAGTTGCTTGGCCGAGGCCTTGGAGCGCGCATATTGCCCCGACGGGCGAAAGCGCCAGAGATACTCCGGCAGCACCCCTTCCATCGAGATCGGCCGGATGCCGAGGTCGTCGAAGGTCCTGGTGCGGCCGGACACCACGTTGTCGACCGCGAGGTTGCGCACCTGATCGAGCGTGAGCGGCCCCGCGATCAGCCCGAGGCTCAGCCGGTTGAGCAGGTCGAAGCCGGCGCCCATGCCGCGTGCCGCCCAGAACGGCACGTTGACGATCAGCCGCTTCCGCTCGATCACCTCCAGCATCAGCTCCATCAGCTCGCGGAAGGTGTCGACGTCGGGCCCGCCCAGCTCGTAGACGCCCGGGGCGCACTCGGTCTCGATCGCCTGCATGGCCGCGGCCGCCACATCGTCGACATAGACCGGCTGGAACTTCGTTCGCGCGCCGACGATCGGCAGGATCGGGCTCGACCGCGCCATGGCGCCGAAACGGTTGAAGAACTCGTCCTCGTTGCCGAACACGATCGAGGGCCGCAGGATGACGGCGCGCGGCCGGTGCTCCAGCACGGCCGCCTCGCCCTTGGCCTTGGTACGGGCGTATTCGCTCGCCGACCGCTCGTCGGCGCCGATGGCCGAGACCTGAACGAAGCGCTCGACCCCCTCCTCGGCGGCGAGTCGGGCTGCGCGCTCGGCCCCCTCGAGCTGCACCGCCCTGAACGTGTTCTCGCCCTGCGGCGCGAGGATGCCGACGCAGTTGACCGCCGCATCGGCGTGGCGCAGGGCGAGGCGCACCGAGGCGTCGTCGCGCAGGTTGCAGCTTACCGGCTCGACCTGCCCGACCACGCCGTAGGTGCGCACGAAGATCGCCTCTTCCGGTCGGCGCACCGCCACGCGCACCCGCCAGCCCGCCTTGGCGGCCCGCCGCGCGATGTAGCGGCCAATGAAGCCCGAGCCTCCGAAGATCGTCAGCAGCCTGGTCATTCCGTATTCCCCATGCGCGCGGCGTCGCTTCCTCTCGCCGAGTATAGGGCCGCGCAGCACAGGACAACCGGCCGCGCCGTCGCGCCCGCCTGTCGCCCGCGCGGCAACTGGCGGCGCGCCGACCGGCAGCGCGGCAGCCCCCGGATCAGGCTGGAGAAAGAGCTTCCCGGCGGCACTCCCGAAGGCCCCAGAAACGTCGTTGACACCCGTTCGGCCGACGCATACAGACCGGCGTTACGACACCTGCCCAGGTGGCGGAACTGGTAGACGCGCTAGCTTCAGGTGCTAGTGCCCGTACGGGCGTGGAGGTTCGAGTCCTCTCCTGGGCACCATCAGATCCAAGCAATCCCAGGTTATTGTGGGACTTTCTGGGGGAGATCTTCAATCAGTCCCCACCTTAGTCCCCACTTTGCGCGACCCTAGCGCGCTGTCCGTCGTCAGTTGATTTGGGACGCTTGAGCGCTTTCCGGACTGGAGGCTCTGGCTCACCGCTGGTTGATGTTACGTGTTTCATCCCGGATGATCACATCGACCCTCGCCGACGGGCGCTGTTCGTGGCACGCTCCATTCTTGGCGAGGTTCGGGACGGGGGGCGAGCATGCTGATCTCTCTTCACAAGCAGGCGACGAC
>OFET01000827.1_pt1 | contig 13061 bp, 15 predicted proteins | sample 1521211 | NCBI WGS metagenome assembly OFET01 (sample SAMN03766358, study PRJEB24113) | microbial mat metagenome | isolation source: enrichment culture HLUCC-A from microbial mat sample contains cyanobacterium...
CGGCGGGCAGCCCCGCGCCTTCATCCACATCCAGGATTCGGTGCGCTGCATCGAACTGGCGCTGCGCGATGCGCCGAAGGCGGGCGAGCGGGTGAAGATCTTCAACCAGATGACCGAGACGCACCGCGTGCGCGACCTGGCCCAGCTTGTGGCGAAGCTCACGGGGGCGTCGGTCAAGTTCCTGCCGAATCCCCGCAAGGAGGCCGACGAGAACGATCTTGTCGTGCAGAACGCGCAGTTCCTCGCGCTGGGGCTGGAGCCCACCACGCTGGCCGAGGGCCTGCTGGCCGAGGTGGTCGAGGTGGCGCGGAAATACGCCCACCGCATCGACCGCTCGCGCGTGCCGGCCGTCTCTGCCTGGACGAGGGATCTCGCGCAGCGGGTGGAGCGCGACCCCGAGGGCAAGGCGCTCAAGTCCGTGTCATGAGCGGCCCGAGGCCGGAGCGGCCCGCCCGCTCCGACCGCGCCTATGTCACGCTGGTCACCAACGCCGATTTCGCCCGCGGGGCGGCGGCCTTGCTGCATTCGCTGGCGCTGACGGGAACCGGGGCGGACCGCGTCGTGCTGCACACCGGCGGCGTCGAAGAGGGCGCGCTGGCGCCCCTGCGCGACCTGGGCGCGCGGCTGGTGGCCACGGACCTGCTGCCGACCTCAGATGCCTTCAACCAGGCGCATGCCCGCGACCGGCTGCACGGGATCGCCCCCTTCACCAAGGGCGATAAACCCGCGTTCCACACGCCGCTCGACAATTTCGTGAAGCTCAGGCTCTGGCAACTCGACTACGCGCGCGTCGTCTTTCTCGACGCCGACACGCTGGTTCTGCGCCCGATCGACCGGCTGTTCGACTACCCCGAGTTCTGCGCCGCGCCCAACGTCTACGAAAGCCTCGCCGATTTCCACCGCATGAACTCGGGCGTCTTCACGGCCCGGCCCTCGCAGGAGACCTTCGAGGCCATGCTGGTCCGCCTCGACGCGCCCGGCACCTTCTGGCGGCGCACGGATCAGACATTCCTGCAAGACCACTTTCCCGACTGGCACGGGCTGCCGGTCTTCGACAACATGCTGCAATACGTCTGGTTCAACCTGCCGGGCCTCTGGGACTGGGACTCGATCCGCGTGCTGCACTTCCAGTACGAAAAGCCGTGGCAGGCGCACGCCAAGGCGGACCGGCTGCGCCCGCTGATCGACCTGTGGCACGCTTATGCCCGAGGCGAGGCGCCGGACCTCTCGGCGCTTCCCAATCCGTGAAGCTCGCGGTCACGGGCGGCACGGGACTCGTCGGCCGCTTCCTCGTGGAGGAGGCGCTGGCGGCGGGCGACACGGTGACGGTGCTGACGCGCCGGCCCCCTGCCCCCGGCCTTTTCTCCGCGCCCGTGGCGCATCTGCCCTACGACCTCTCGGGAGCGGCCCCGCCCCTCGGCGGGATCGGCGCGCTGATCCATGCGGGCTTCTCCCACGTGCCGGGCCGTTATCGCGGCGGCGAGGGCGACGACCCCGAGGGCTTCCTGCGCAGCAACCGGGACGGCACCCTGCGGCTCTTCGAGGCCGCGGCGCGGTCGGGTGTCGGGCGGGTCGTCTTCCTGTCCTCCCGGGCGGTCTATGGCGACTATCCGCCCGGCACGGAGCTGACCGAGGCGATGCCCCCACGCCCCGACACGCTCTACGGCGAGGTGAAGGCCGAAGCGGAGGCAGCGCTCGTCGGTGGGGTCGCGCTGCGCGCGACCGGTGTCTACGGGCCGGCGGGACCGGGACATAGGCACAAGTGGGCCGATCTCTTCGGCGCCTTTCTTCGCGGCGAAGAGATCGAACCGCGACGGGGCACCGAGGTGCATGGCGATGATCTTGCCGCTGCCGTGCGGCTCGTGCTCGACGCCCCGCAGGACCGGCTGGGCGACGGCATCTTCAACGTCTCGGACATCCTTCTGGATCGGCACGACCTGCTGGCCGAGGTGGCGCGGCTGACGGGCGCTCCGCATCCGCTGCCCGCGCAGAGCGACGCGCCGGTGAGCGCGATGCGCTGCGACCGGCTGCGCGCGCTGGGCTGGCGGCCCGGCGGCATGGCGCGGCTCCGCGCCAGCCTGCCGGCGATGCTGCAGGGCGTCGTCTGACATCCAGCCCCGGTTGCGCTGCGGCGCGCGCAAGCGGTTTGCAAACCGCTTGCAAGGCGCTTGCAAGCGCCTTGGGCGCTCAGTCCAGCCGCACCCCTTCGCGGCCGGCGAGGTCGGTGAAGAACTGCCAGGCCACCCGCCCCGAACGGGCGCCGCGGGTGGCCTGCCATTCGATCGCCTCGGCGCGCAGCCGGTCTTCCGGCACGACCACCCCGTAGGCCTCGCAGTAGCCGCGGATCATCGCCAGATAGTCGTCCTGCGAACAGGGGTGGAACCCCAGCCACAGCCCGAAACGGTCGGAGAGCGAGACCTTCTCCTCCACCGCCTCCGACGGCGAAATCGCCGTAGAGCGCTCGTTCTCGATCATGTCGCGCGGCATCAGGTGGCGGCGGTTCGAGGTGGCGTAGAGCGCCACGTTGTCGGGCCGCCCCTCGACCCCGCCGTCGAGCACCGCCTTGAGGCTCTTGTAGTGCTGGTCATCGTGGCCGAACGACAGGTCGTCGCAGAAAAGCAGGAAACGCTGCGCGGGGGCCGCGCGCAAGAGCCCCAGCAGCCGGCCCACGCTGGGCAGATCCTCGCGCTGCAGTTCCACGATCTTCAGCGGATGGCCCTCCGCCACCACAGCGGCATGAACGGCCTTCACCAGCGAGCTCTTGCCCATCCCCCGCGCGCCCCAGAGCAGCGCGTTGTTGGCCGGCAGGCCGCGGGCGAAGGCGCGGGTGTTGGCGAGCAGGATGTCGCGCACCCGCTCGATGCCCACCAGCAGCGACAGATCCACCCGGTTCACCCTGCCAACCGGCTCCAGCCGGTCGGGCGCGACGTGCCAGACGAAGGCCTCCGCCGCGTCGTAATCGGGCGCGGGCCGGGGCGCGGGCGCGATCCGCTCCAGCGCCGCGGCGATGCGCGTCAGCGCCTCGTCGTCGGAGCCTGCGTCCCTCACCGGCCGCGCGCCCCGCCATCGGTCCCGTCCTCGTCGAACTCGCGCATCAGCGGATCGTCCTCTTCGCGGCCCTCGCCATAGGGGTCGTCGTCGTCCTCGAACCACAGGCCTTGGGCCCGCAACTCCGCCTCGCGCGACTTCTGCACGCGGGCGACCAGCCAGATCGACACTTCGTAGAGGCCGTAGACCACCACGAACAGGATCACCTGCGTGACGACGTCGGGCGGCGTGACTAGCGCGGCGAGCACCAGGATGCCGACCACGGCATATTTGCGCACCGCCCTCAGCCCCTCGGCGCTGACCAGCCCGGCCTTGCCCATCAGCGTCAGCAACACCGGCAGCTGGAAGCAGAGGCCGAAGGCCACGATGAACTTGATGGTGAGCGACAGGTATTCCTGCGCCGAGCCCTGGAAGGCGATACCGGCGGTGGCGTTCTCGACCTCGCCTTCGTCGAGCACCGTGCCCGCCTGCTGGAAACCCAGGAAGAAGTCGAAGGCCAGCGGCGTGACCACGTAATAGGCGAAGGCCGCGCCGAGGAAGAACATGAAGGGCGAGGCCAGCATGAAGGGCAGGAAGGCGCCCTTCTCCGACTTGTAGAGTCCCGGCGCCACGAAGCGCCACATCTGGAAGCTGATGACCGGAAAGGCCAGCACCAGCCCGCCCAGCAGCGAGATCGACACGGCGACGAAAAACCCCTCCTGCAGCCGGATCAGGATCAGCCCGCAGTCCGTCATGCCGCGCACCGCCATGGCATCGCAGAGCGGCCGGGTGAGGAAGTCGAAGATCGGATTCCAGACGGTGAAGCAGATCACCATGCCGACGATGAAGGCCAGCACCGAGCGGATCAGCCGGGTGCGCAGTTCCGCCAGATGCTCGATCAGCGGCGCCTGGGAATCGTCGATCTCGTCGACCTCGTCGGCCTTCGTCATTCCTTGCGGTCCTCAGGGGCCGGCGTATCGCCGCCGGGTGCGGCCCCGGGCGCGTCGGGCGCGGACTGCTCCGGCGTCTCGCCGCCCGCCTTCGTCCCGGCCTGGCCGGAGGACTTCGTCTCATCGGCTTCGGCGCCCGCGCCCGCCGGCTTGTCCTTGTCGCGCAGCGCATCGCGACGCGCCTGCGCCTCGGCGGCCCGCTTGCGCGCGAGCTTTGCGGTCTCGCTGTCGGGATCCCAGCGGGTGCTCTCGCGGATCGACTTCTCGACGCCGTCAAGCCCCAGTGACTTCGGACTGGCCATGTCGCGGAAGCCCTGCGTGGCCTCCTTGACGCCGCTTTCCTCCGCCGCCTCGTTCATGGCGCGCGAGAACTCGCGCGCCATCCCGCGCGCCTTGCCCATGAAGCGGCCGACGTTGCGGAAGAGCACCGGCAGATCCTTGGGACCCACCACGATCAGCGCGACGATGCCGATGAGCAGAAGCTCCGTCCAGCCCAGGTCGAGCATGGATCAGACCTTGTCTTTCTCGCGCTCGTTCTCGGGCGTCACGTCACGAACGGTCTCGGCGTGTTCGGCGGACTGGTTCTCGAGCTCGTCGGTGCTTTCCTTGACGCCCTTCTTGAACGCCGTGATGCCCTTGCCGACCTCGCCCATGAGCGAGCTGATCTTGCCGCGCCCGAAAAGCACGAGCACGACGATCGCGATGAGAAGAAGGCCTGGAAGGCCGATGTTGTTGAGCATGGCGACTCTCCTCGGTGGCAGGGCGCACGCAGGCGGCATCCGCCCTCCTGTGCCGCACATCTAGTCATTCGGCCCGGCCTGCGAAAGCGTGAAAGCGGTGCGTCCGCCGGCGTGACGGCAGGTTTTTTCTCGCGCTCCTGCCATTTTTCCGTCAACTGTCAAAAAAATGACAGAACAGGGCGCGAATCGGGGGGAACCGGTGAGACGCAAGGAACGGCTCTATGCACTGATCGAGGTGCTTCGCCGGGGCGGCCCGCACAGGGCAGAGGACCTTGCCCGGCGCTTCGGGGTGTCGCTGCGCAGCATCTACCGCGACATGGACACGCTCGCCGCCTCCGGCGTGCCGGTCGAGGGCACACGCGGGCAGGGCTACCGCGCGCGCGCCGGGGTGACCCTGCCGCCGCTGGTGCTGGACGAGGCCGAAGTCGAGGTGCTGCACGTCGCGCTGGCGGTGATGGCGGGCGCACAGGAAGCCTCGCTGCGCGACGCGGCCGCCACGCTTGCGGCCAAGATCGAGGAGGCGCTGCCGGAGGAGCCGGGGCGCAGGGCCGAGGGCTTCGGCCTTGCCACCTACCCGTTCGACGCGGCAGCGCGCGGCGGCGCGCATCTGCCGCGCATCCGCGCGGCAATCCGTGCTCGCCAGAAGCTGCGCGTGCGTCTCGACGGCGGCGGCGGCGCACGGGTCGTGCGGCCGCTCAAGCTGGATTACTGGGGGCGGATCTGGACGGCGCTGGCATGGGACGAGACCGCCGCCGACTTTACCGAGGTCCGGGTGGACCGGATCGAGGAACTGGCCGTCCTGCCCCAGCTTTTCGTGGACGAGCCGGGCAAGCGGCTGCGCGACCACGAGGCCCGCGGGGCGGGCTGAGCGCGCCGCTTCGACGCGCCCGCCGTCCCGTGACGATCAGCTGATCTCGACCAGTTCCACGTCGAAGGTCAGATCCCGCCCGGCGAGCGGATGGTTCGCATCCAGCGTCACCGTCTCGTCCGTCGCGGTCACCACCGTCACGGGCAGCACCTGCCCCTCGGGCGTCTGCATCTGCAGCCGCGTGCCGGGGTCGAGCGGTATGTTGTCCGGGATGCCCTCGCGCGGGATCTCCTGCTGGGCGGAGGGGTCGTGCTGGCCATAGGCTTCCTCGGCGGGCACCTCGACGCGCTTGCTCTCGCCCACGGTCATGCCGGGGATCGCCTTGTCGAGGCCGGGAATGATCTCGCCCGATCCGAGGGTGAACTGCAGCGGCTCGCGCTCGCGCGAGCTGTCGAAGGTGGTGCCGTCCGACAAGGTGCCGGTGTAGTGAATGCTGACGGTATCGCCGGTCTTGGCTTCGGTCATGCGACCTCCTGCAGGTTTGTCTAAGAGGGGGATTCGTGCTTGCGAGGCCGCGCGCAATGCGCGCGGGTTGCTCGGTGCTCCGGTCCAAGGTGGGGCAGCGGGCACCCGATGTAAACCCCGCAGCGCGGCGAAGGCCCTTGTTCCCTGCCGCGGCCCCGTGCCAGTCTCCGCCGCGCGAAGGGAGAGGGACATGCCGCGCACGCTCTGCGTCTTCGACGCTTACGGCACGCTGTTCGACGTGTCGGCCGCCGCGCGCCGCGCCGCGCAGGAGCCCGGCCGCGCCGCGCTTGCCGAAAGCTGGAAGCGGCTGGCCGAGGCCTGGCGGCTGAAGCAGTTGCAGTATTCCTGGCTGCGGGCGGTCACCGGCACGCATTGCGATTTCTGGCAGGTCACGGAGGACGGCCTCGACTGGGCGCTCGAGGCCACCGGGCTCGACGGAGACGCGGACCTGCGCGCGCGGCTGCTGGCGCTCTACCGCGAACTCGATGCCTATCCGGAGGTGCCCGACATGCTGGAGCAGTTGAAGGACGACGGCAGGAGTTGCGCCATCCTGTCGAACGGTGCACCAGCGATGCTGGCAGCGGCGGTCGAGAGCGCGGGCATCGGCCGGCATCTCGACGCCGTGCTTTCGGTCGAGGAGGTCGGCGTCTTCAAGCCGGCACGCGCGGTCTACGACATGGTGGGCGCCCGCTTCGGCACCGCGCCGGGCGAGGTTCTGTTCGTCTCGTCCAACGGCTGGGATGCGTCCGCGGCTGCCGGCTACGGTTTCGAGACGGTCTGGGTGAACCGGGCCGGCGACCCGGTGGACCGCCTGCCCTGGACACCGAAGCACATCCTTGACGATCTTACCGACATCCCCCGACTGGCAGGACTCTAGATGCCCCGATTCACCACCTCCGATGGCCTCTCCCTCTTCTATCTCGACGAGGGGCGCGGACTGCCCGTGCTCTGCCTGACAGGGCTCACGCGCAATACCACCGATTTCGACTATCTCGCCCCGCATCTCGCGGGCCGCGTGCGGCTCATCCGCATGGACTATCGCGGACGCGGCCGGTCCGACTGGGCCGAGGATCACCTGAGCTACACCGTCCCGCGCGAGGGCGCGGACGCGGTGGAACTGCTGGACCACCTTGGCCTGGACACCGCCGCCGTCATCGGCACCTCGCGCGGCGGGTTGATCTCGCTTGTCCTGGCCGCCACGGCGAAAGAGCGTCTGCGCGGCGTCATGCTGAACGACATCGGCCCAGTGCTGGAACCTGCCGGGCTGGAGGTGATCCTGGGCTACCTCGGGCGCGACCCCGTCTGGAAGACCGTGGCAGAGGCGATGGCCGAACGCCCGCGGGTGATGGCGGGCTTCGCCAACGTGCCCGAAAGCCGCTGGCGTGAGGAGATCGACCATCTCTACCACGTCCTGCCGGAAGGGCTGCGGATCAACTACGACCCCCGCCTGCGCGAGGCGGTGATCGAGGCAGGCGCGCAGGGCGCCGCCGATCTCTGGCCGTATTTCGACGCGCTCGACGGGCTGCCCGTGGGCGTGATCCGGGGCGCCAACTCCGATCTGCTGAGCCGCGCCACCGTCGAGGAGATGCGCCGCCGCCGCCCCGACCTGATCGCGGCCGAGGTGCCGGACCGGGGGCACATCCCCTTTCTCGACGAGGCGGAGGCGCTGGACGCGATTCATGCCTGGCTGGAGCGGCTGGCATGACCCTGGCCACGCGCGCCGAGGCCTGCGACATCGGCATGATCGAGGCTGCAGCCGCCCGCCTTGCCGGCCACGCCCGGCGCACGCCGATGCTGTCCTCGCCCTTCCTCGACGAAATCGCGGGGCGGCGGGTGCTGGTGAAGCCCGAATGCCTGCAGCACACCGGCAGCTTCAAGTTCCGCGGTGCGTGGTCGGCGCTCTCGGCACTGACGCCCGAGGTCCGCGCCCGCGGCGTCATCGCCTATTCCAGCGGCAATCACGCACAGGGCGTGGCGCGCGCCGCCGCGCTGCACGGCGTGCCTGCGGTGATCGTGATGCCCGCGGACGCGCCGCAATTGAAGATCGCCAACACCCGCGCGCTGGGGGCCGAGGTCGTGCTTTACGACCGCGCGCGCTTCGAGAGCCGCGAGCAGATTGCTGCAAGAATCGCCGCCGAGCGCGGTCTCACCCTGATCAAGCCCTACGACGATCCGCAGGTGATCGCGGGACAAGGCACCACGGGCCTCGAGATCGCGGAGCAGGCGGCGCAGGCCGGCGTGACCGAGGCCGAGGTGCTGGTCTGCGCAGGCGGCGGGGGCCTTTCGGCAGGGATCGCACTGGCGCTCGAAGCGCGGGCGCCGGGGCTGCGCGTGCGGACAGCGGAGCCCGAAGGCTACGACGACTGGGCACGCTCGCTCGCCTCCGGAAGACGCGAGCGGAACGCAGCCGAGGCCGGCGGCTTCTGCGACGCGATCCTGACGCCCGAACCGGGCGAACTGACCTTCCCGATCCTGCGGCGGCTGGCCGGTCCGGGCCTTGCGGTGAGCGATGCCGAGGTGCGGCGTGCGATGGCCCTGGCCTTCACCCGGCTCAAGATCGCGGCGGAGCCCGGGGGCGCGGTGGCGCTGGCCGCCGCGCTCTTCCGGCCGGAATCGATCAAGGGCGAGGCGGTCGTCGCAACCGTCTCGGGCGGCAACGTGGACCCTGCGCTCTTCGCGGAGGTGCTGGCCCAGGCTGGGGCCTGACGGCGATTTTTCGATCGAAAAATCGCCTTCAAGCGACTGGCATGCTTCCGAAAAATCTTCGATCGAAGATTTTTCTCCGCGCCGCCCGCGATTGACTTGGCCGGACCTTCGGGGTTTTGTCCGCGCGTGGTCGTGGTCTCGGGAGGCAGGACATGCGGACGCAGGTGGCGATCATAGGGGGCGGGCCGTCAGGGCTCTTGCTGGGCCAGTTGCTGCACCGTGCGGGGATCGACACGGTCGTGCTGGAGCGTCGGTCGCGCGACTACGTGCTCTCGCGCATCCGCGCGGGCGTGCTGGAAACGGGTCTCGTGGACCTGATGCACGAGGCCGGCGTGGGCGCGCGCATGGACCGCGAGGGCTTCATCCACGACGGCACGCTGATCGCCAAGGGCGACGAACAGTTTCGCATCGATTTCGAAAGGCTCACGGGCCGCCATGTGATGGTCTATGGCCAGACCGAGGTGACGCGCGACCTCTACGAAGCGCGCGACGCGGCCGGCGCGCCCACCCTGCACGACTGCCGTGGGGTGAAGCCGCACGACCTCGATACAGCCGCCCCCTTCATCACCTTCCTCAGGGACGGCGCCGTGCATCGGCTGGACTGCGACTTTGTCGCCGGCTGCGACGGCTACCACGGCCCCTGCCGGCAGGAGATCCCGACCGAGGTCCGCCGGGAGGACGAAAAGACCTATCCTTTCGGATGGCTCGGCGTGCTCTCCGAAACCCCGCCTGTGTCCGACGAACTCATCTACGCCAACTCGGCGCGCGGCTTCGCGCTCTGCTCGATGCGCAACGCGACGCTCAGCCGCTATTACATCCAGTGCGACCTGTCGGATTCGCCGGACGACTGGACGGACGACATGTTCTGGGACGAGTTGAAGCGCCGCATCCCGGCGGAGGCGGCCGAGCGGCTGGAGACCGGTCCCTCGATCGAGAAGTCGATCGCGCCGCTGCGCAGCTTCGTCTGCGAGCCGATGCGCTGGGGGCGGCTCTTCCTCTGTGGAGACGCGGCCCATATCGTGCCGCCCACCGGGGCGAAGGGCCTCAACACCGCCGCCTCGGACGTGCATTACCTCTCCAATGCGCTCAAGCGCTTCTACCACGACCGCGACGACGAGGGGCTGGAGCGCTATTCCGAAACCGCGCTTGCCCGGATCTGGAAGACCGAGCGTTTCAGCTGGTGGTTCAGCTCGCTCATGCACCGCTATCCCGATCAGTCGGCGTTCGACCTGCGGATCCAGCAGGCCGAGCTCGCCTTTCTGCGCGACAACGAGGCGGCGCAGCGGGCGATGGCCGAAAGCTATGTCGGGCTGCCCTACTGATGCGTGTGGCGGACCTGGACGGGCTGCGCGTTCACTGGCGCGAGGACGGCGATCCGCGGGGGCGCCCCGTGGTCTTCGCCAATTCGCTGGGCACCGACTTGCGGCTCTGGGACAAGGTGATCCCGCGGATGCCGGCGGGCCTGCGGCTGATCCGCTACGACAAGCGGGGGCACGGGCTGTCGGACTCTCCCCCCGGCCCCTATTCGATGGGCCAGCTCGTGACCGATGCGGAGCGGCTGCTGGACCATCTGGAGGTGCGCGACTGCGTCTTCGTGGGTCTCTCCATCGGCGGCATGATCGCGCAGGGGCTGGCGGTCAAGCGCATGGACCAGCTCCGCGCGGTGGTGCTGTCGAACACGGCCGCCAGGATCGGCACGGCCGAGATGTGGGCGGAGCGGGTCGAGACCGCGCGCACGCGCGGCATCGAGGCGATGGCAGACGGTGTGCTGCAACGCTGGTTCACCGCCGCCTTCCGCGAGACCGACGAGTTCGCGGCCTGGCGCAACATGCTGATTCGCCAGCCGGCCGAGGGCTACGCCAGCTGCTGCGCGGCGATCGCGGGCACCGATTTCTACACGCCGACCAGCGGGCTGCGCCTGCCCGTGCTGGGCATCGCCGGGTCGGATGACGGATCGACCCCCGCCGATCTTGTGCGCGAGACGGTGGAGCTGATCCCGGGGGCCGAGTTCCGGCTGATCCGCCGCGCGGGGCACCTGCCCTGCGTCGAGCAGCCCGAGACCTATGCAGAGGCGCTGACCGAATTCCTCGTCTCGATCGGGCATGTCTGATTTCCTGCTGATCCACGGCTCCTGCCATGGGGCCTGGTGCTGGCGCGACGTCATCCCGGCGCTTGAGGCGCTGGGGCATTCCGCCCGCGCCCTCGACCTGCCCGGCCACGGCGAGGACAAGACGCCCGCGGGCGAGGTGACGCTGGAAGCTTACGCGGATGCCATCCTCGCCGCGATCGAGGCGCCCGTCGTGCTGGTGGGTCACTCGATGGCCGGCTTTCCGATCACCGCCGCCGCCGAGAAGGCGCCGGAGAAGATCGCGCAGCTGGTCTATCTCTGCGCCTATGCGCCCGCGGGCGGCGTGTCGCTGGTCGAGATGCGGCAGGCCGCGCCGCGCCAGCCGCTGCTGCCGGCACTGGAGAAATCCGCGGACGAGCTGTGCTTCAGCGTGAAGCCCGACATGGCGCGCGAGGTCTTCTACCACGACTGCCCCGACGAGGCGGTGGCCTTTGCCATCCCGCGCCTCTGCCCGCAGCCCATCGCGCCGCAGGCCACGCCGCTTGCCGTGACGGAGCGGTCGCGCGCCCTGCCCCGCGACTACATCCGCTGCACCGACGACCGGACTATCCCGCCGGAATACCAGGTCACCATGACCGAGGGCTGGCCGGACCACCGCGTGCACAGCCTGCGCACCGGCCACTCGCCCTTCTTCGCCGATCCGCAGGGGCTCGCCCGGCTGCTGCACGATATCGCGGGGGCGGGATGAGCACGCTTTACGGCGAACTCTTCGGCGCGGGAGAGGCCGCGCGGCTTTTCTCCGACGGGGCGGAGATCCGCGCGATGCTGGTGGTCGAGGGGGCGCTGGCGCAGGTGCAGGGGCGGCTGGGCGTGATCCCGGAGACGGCGGCGCAGGCGATCCACCGCGCCTCGCTCGAGGTCGCGCTGGACCCAGCGGCACTCGCCAGGCCCACGGCGCGGAACGGCGTGCCGGTTCCCGGCCTTGTCGCGGCCTTCCGCGCGGCGATGGGCGCGCCGGAGCACGCGCAGTTCGTCCACTGGGGCGCGACCAGCCAGGACATCCAGGACACCGGCCTGATGCTGCGGCTGCGGCAGGCGCTGGCCGAGGCCGAGGCGCAGGCGCGCGCCACCGCGCAGGCGCTGGCCCGTCTGGCCGAGGCGCACGCGGACCTGCCGATGGCGGCGCGGACCTACGGGCAGGTCGCCACGCCCACCAGCTTTGGCGCGGTGGCGGCGGCCTGGGGCTGGCCGCTCCTCGATCTGCTGAACGAGGTGGAAGCCCTGCGCGCCGCCAGCCTCTGGGTCTCGCTCTCGGGCGCGGCGGGCACGGGTGCCGCGCTGGGGCCGCGGGCGGCGGAGACGCGCGCGGCACTGGCCGAGGCGCTGGGCCTGACCGATCCGGGACGCAGCTGGCACGCCGACCGAGGCCCGATCCTGCGGCTGGCCGACTGGGCCGCGCGGCTCGCCGCCGCGCTCGCCAAGATGGGCCACGACCTGATCGCGATGACGCAGACGGGGATCGGCGAGCTGCGGCTGGGCGCAACGGGGGCTTCCTCGACCATGCCGCAGAAGGCCAATCCGGTCGGGCCATCGGCGCTGGTGGCGCTGGCGGGCCAGGTCCGCGCGCAGCACGCCGCGCTGCACGCAGCCGCCAGCCCGCAGGGCCAGCGCGACGGCGCGGCGTGGTTCGGCGAATGGATCGCCCTGCCGCAACTCTGGCTCTCCGCGCTGGCCGGGCTCGGCCATGCCCGCATGCTGGCCGAGGGGGTGGCGCCCGATCCGGCCGAGATGGCCGCTGGCCTCAAGCTGGCGCAGGGCGGCGCCCATGCCGAGGCGCTGAGCTTCGCGCTGGCGCGCCACATGCCGCGCCCCGAGGCGCAGGCAGAGGCGAAGCGGCTGGCGCAGCGTGCCGCCGCCGAGGGACGGACACTGGCCGAGGTGGCGCGCGCGGCGCATCCCGAACTCGACGCCGGCACCTTCGACGCGCGGTCGCAACTGGGACAGGCGCCGGCAGAGGCGCGGGCCTTCGCCGCACGGGTGCGGGCGCGGAGATGAGCACGGCGCCCGCGCCGCCGGTGCCCACGCGGCTGCCGATCATCTTCATCATGATGACGGTGATGATCGACTCGATGGGAATCGGCCTGATCCTTCCGGTGCTGCCCGATCTGATCCTGGAGCTGAACGGCGGCACGCTGGCGGCGGCGGCGATCTGGGGCGGCGTGCTGTCGACCTCCTTC
>OFET01000829.1_pt1 | contig 13055 bp, 10 predicted proteins | sample 1521211 | NCBI WGS metagenome assembly OFET01 (sample SAMN03766358, study PRJEB24113) | microbial mat metagenome | isolation source: enrichment culture HLUCC-A from microbial mat sample contains cyanobacterium...
TGGGCAGGAGCGTCCCGATCAGCGCGATCACGGTGTAGAAGCGCAGCGCCTGCGCATCCGTCCGCAGCGGCAGCCGGCGCACGGCGCAGATCGCGCCGAGGATGGCCCCCGAGAGCACCAGTTGCCAGAAGACGATGCCGATATGCCGATACCCCTCGGAGACGGCGATCTTCGCCATTGGCTGGGTGATGCCCCAGCCCGCGCCGAGCAACACCAGGAGGCCCGTCAGCACCGCCCAGTCGCGCCGCGCCGCCGGGTCGACCGCGCTCACGCCGCGCCGCCCGGGACGGGCGCCGGCCCCGCCTGCGGCAGCACGCCACCCTGCCGCACCATCTCGACCCGCACCGCGCGGCCGGTCGCGTCGTCGGTCTCGACATAGAGGCCCGACAGCGTCGCCGCCCCCTCGGCCGGCTCGAAGCGCCCCTTGCCCATGCCGGTCACGAAGCGGCGCATCGGCTCGGCCTTGTCCATCCCGATCACGCTCTCGTAGGGGCCGCACATTCCGGCGTCCGAGAGATAGGCGGTGCCGCCGGGCAGGATCATCGCGTCGGCCGTGGGCACATGCGTATGCGTGCCCACCACCACGCTCGCCCGTCCGTCGCAGAAATGGCCCACCGCCATCTTCTCCGACGTCGCCTCGCAATGGATGTCGACCAGCACGGCCTGCACCTGCCCGCCACGCGGATGCGCCGAAAGCACCCGGTCGAGCGCCGAGAACGGGTCGTCGAAGGGCCGCTTCATGAAGACCTGGCCCAGGGCCTGCACGACAAGGATCCGCTTGCCGCCCCTCGTCTCGAACACCCGCGCCCCCCGGCCCGGCGCGGCCTTGGCATAGTTCAGCGGGCGGACGATCCGCGTCTCCCGCTCGATGCACGACAGCATCTCGGGTCGGTCGAAGGCATGGTCGCCCAGCGTCACGCAATCGGCGCCCGCCTCGAACAACAGCATCGCGTGCGTCGCCGATAACCCAGCGCCCGAGGTCGCGTTCTCGCCGTTCACCACCACGAAATCGAGGTCCCAGGCCGCACGCAGGCCCGGCAGCCGTTCGGTCACGGCCGACCGGCCGGCCCGGCCCACCACGTCGCCCACAAACAGGATCTTCATGGCGAAGGGCCTAGAGCGCCCCACCGCGGCCGGCAAGCGCCCGCCGCGCCTTTTCCGCGCCCCTGCTTCTCTTTGCCGAAAATATCCCCGCCGGAGGCACGCGCCCGGCACGGGCGCTCGCAGAAGGGAATGCGCCGCAAGGCGCGCCGCTGCCTTACGCCCGCAGCCGCAGACCCCGCTCGGTGACGATCTCGTCGAGCCGCTCGTCGGTCGCCTCGCGCGGCACCGCGTCCACCTCCTGCGCGGCATAGGCGAAGCCGACGGCGCGGCACCCGCCCGCCGCGCGCAGGCAGGCGAGCGTCCGGTCGTAGAAGCCGCCGCCATAGCCCAGCCGGTAGAGACCCGCGTCGAAGGCGAGCATCGGCACCACCAACAGGTCCGGCACCAGCACCGCGCCACCCTCGGGCACCATCACCCGGAACGGACCCTCGACCAGGCGGCACCCCGGTCGCCACTCACGGAACGAAAGTGGCCTGCCCTTGCCCTCGACCACCGGCACGCAGACGCGGTTCGCGCCCGACAGTGCCGCCATCGCGGGCAGCGGGTCTGCCTCGCTCCGGATCGGCAGGTAGGCCGAGATCACGCGCCCCTCCGTGCCCGCAAGGTGCCCCACGAGCGCGGCCGAGGCCGCCGCCCGATGCGCCGCGTGCGCCTCGACCCGCCGCGCCGCCGCCGCCGTGCGCGCCGCGGCCTTCCGGGCGGCGAGATTACCGCTCACAGCAGCACCAGCACGCCGAGACCGAGGAAGACGACGAACCCCACCACGTCCGTCACCGTCGTCACGAAGGTGCCCGAGGCGAGCGCCGGATCCACGCCCGCCCGGTCGAGCGCCACGGGGATCAGGATGCCCGCGAGCGCCGCGACAGCGAGATTGACGACCATCGCCGCGGCTATCACCAGCCCCAGCGTCGGGTCCGAGAACCAGACGGTCGCCACCACCCCCATGATCAAGGCGAAGGCGACCCCGTTAGCCAGCCCCGCCAGCGCCTCGCGGCTGACCACGCGCCAGATATTGGCGCCGGTCAGGTCCTTCGTCGCGATCGCCCGCACCGCCACCGTCAGAGACTGCGTGCCCGCGTTGCCGCCCATCGAGGCCACGATCGGCATCAGGATCGCCAGCGCCACGATCTGCGCCAGGGCGTCTTCGAACAGCCCGATCACCACCGAGGCGAGGATCGCCGTCCCGAGATTCACCGCCAGCCACGGAAACCGCCGCTTCACCGTGTCCACCACCCGGTCCGAGATCCGGCTCTCCTCGTCGACGCCGGCGAGGCGCAGGATGTCCTCCTCGTTCTCCTCGTCGAGCACCGCCATCGCGTCGTCGATGGTGATCGCGCCCACGAGACGGTTCTCGGTGTCGACCACGGGCAGGGTGATGAGGTGATACTGGTTGAAGGCATAGGCCACGTCGCCCTCGTACTGGTCGACCGGCACGGTGCGGAACGAGGGCTCGACGATGTCGCGCAGGGGCGTCCGCCGGGGCGAGGACAGGATGCGCGAGAGCGTCACGTAGCCCACCGGGTGCATCTTGGGGTCGACGAGGATGACGTGGTAGAATTGTTCGGGCAGGTGCTGGTCTTCGGCCGTCCGCAACGCGTCGATGGCGTCGCCCACCGTCCAGTGCTCGGGCGCGCGCACCACCTCGCGCTGCATCAGGCGTCCGGCAGAGTATTCGGGGTAGCTCAGCGCCTGCACCACGCCGGTCTTCAGCACGCGGGGCAGGGCGGCGAGGATGCGCTCGCGGTCCTCGTCGGGCAGGTCCTCGACGAGGTCGACGATGTCGTCGGAATCGAGGTCGCGCACCGCCTCGCCCAGCACTTCGGGCGGCAGGGCGGCGATCACCTCGCGCCGCACCGCCTCGTCGAGCTCCGACAGGATCTCGCCGTCGATCTCCCGGCCCCAGAGGCGCAACAGGTCGCGGCGCATCCCCTCGCCGAGCTGCTCGATCAGGTCGGCCACGTCGGCGGGGTGGAACTGCTCCAGCTCGGCGCCCAGCGCGCGGACATCCCCGGCGTCGATGGCGCGCAGGATCGTGCGGACGGACTCGGCGGGCAGCGAATAGGCGTCGGCGTCGGCCAGCTCGGGCCAGTCGTCGTCGCTCTCGGGCGGCGGGGGTCCTTTGCGCGGCTCCTCCAGGCCCTGGCCGTCGCGCTCGCCTGTCATGGCCGCCCTCCCGTCATGGATCGCGGGCACAATAGGCGGGGAACGGCGGGGCGCAACCGGCCGGTGCGCACCGCCGGCCGCGGATCGGGGCGGGCGGCGGATTTACCCCGACCGCGGCCGGCCCTAGTGTCATGCGATGCAGGCCGAGACGCTGATCCTGGGGCAGGTGCTGACCTTCGCCGAAAGCCCCTTCGACGTGCCCCCCGACGAGGCCGCGCGCCATGAGCGGGCGGGCGCCGTGGCCGTCGGCGAGGGGCGGATCGTGGCGGTCGGCCCCGCCGACCGGCTGCGTGCGGCCCATCCCGCCGCGACCGTGGTCGACCACGGCGACGCGCTGATCCTGCCCGGCTTCGTCGACGCCCATGCGCATTACCCGCAGACGGCCATCATCGCCTCCTGGGGCAAGCGCCTGATCGACTGGCTGGAAACCTACACCTTCCCCGAGGAGGCGCGCTTCGCCGACCCGAACTACGCGCGCGCGCAGGCCGAGACCTGGCTCGACCTTCTGATCGCCCACGGCACCACCTCGGTCGCCTCGTTCTGCACGATCCACCTCGCCTCGGTCGACGCGCTGTTCGAGGCGGCCGAGGCGCGCGGCATGGGCGTCACCGCCGGGCGGACCTGCATGGACCGCAACGCGCCCGCCCCCCTGCGCGATACCGCACAGGCGGCCCACGACGACTCGGCCGCGCTGATCGCGCGCTGGCATGGGCGGGGTCGGGCGCGCTACGCCATCACGCCCCGCTTCACGCCCACCTCGAGCCCCGAACAACTCGAGGCGCTGGGCGCACTCTGGGCGGCAAACCCAGACTGCGCGATGCAGACCCATCTGTCGGAGCAGCGCGAAGAGGTGGCCTGGGTAGCCGAGCTGCATCCCGAGGCGCGCGACTATCTCGACACCTATGAGGCGCACGGGCTGCTCGGCCCCGGCGCGATGTTCGGCCACGCGATCTGGCTGACCGACCGCGAGCGGGCGCGGCTGGCCGAGGCGGGCGCCTCGGTCGTGCATTGCCCGACCTCGAACACCTTCATCGGGTCGGGGCTGTTCGACTGCGCCCGTGCGATGCGCGGGCGGATCGGCGTGGGGCTGGCGACTGACACGGGGGGCGGCTCGTCGTTCTCGATGCTGCGGACGATGGCGGCAGCCTACGAGATCGGGCAGCTCTCGGGCACGGCGCTCCACCCCGCGCAGCTTCTGTGGCTGGCGACCGAGGGCTCGGCGCGGGCGATGCGGCGCGAGGTGGAGATCGGCACGCTCGCGCCCGGCTCGGCCGCCGATCTCGTCGTGCTCGACCTCGGGTCGACACCGGCCATCGCGCAGCGGGCGGCCCGCGCCGAGACCCTGTGGGAGAGCGTTTTCCCGACATTGATGATGGGGGACGACCGGGCGGTCGCCGCCACCTGGATCGCCGGGCGCATGTTGGGAAAGTGACAGGCGCGTGCGGATCAGGTGCAGGCGGGGCTGGCCTCGCGCCGGAATACTGCAGGCCGGCCGCGCGGGAGGCGCCGGTCGTCCGGCGCGCTCACTCCTCCGAAAGCAACCTCAGCGCGGCGGCGTGGAGCCCCGCGTTGGCCGCGGCGAGCACCTTTCCTCCGCCTTGCGCCGGGCCGCCCTGCCAGTCGGTGACGATCCCGCCGGCTGCCTCGATCACGGCGATGGGGGCGCAGATGTCGTACGGGGCGAGGCCCGCCTCGATCACGAGGTCGACATGGCCCGAGGCGAGCAGCCCGTAGGCGTAGCAGTCGAGCCCGTAGCGCGTGAGCCGCACCTCGGCCGCGACGCGGGCGAAGGCGGTCTGCTCGGCCGCGCTGCCGACTTCCGGGAAGGTGGTGCACAGCCGCGCCTCGGCGAGCGCTTCCACCGGGCGGGTGCCGAGCCGGCTCTCGCCGCCCGGCGCCGCGAGGCTGGCTTGGCCGAGGCCGCCCGCCCAGCGCTCGCCCGTATGCGGCTGGTCGATCAGGCCGTAGAGCGGTCGGCCCCCGGCCTCGGGCTGTCCGTCGCACAGGGCGATCAGCGTGCCCCATGTCGGCGCACCGATCACGAAGGCGCGGGTGCCGTCGATCGGGTCGAGCACCCAGACGAGGCCCGAGCGCCCCGCGACGCCCGCCATCTCCTCTCCGATGATGCCGTCGCCCGGCCGTCGCTCCGAGAGGGCGCGCCGCATCGCCGCCTCCGCCGCGCGGTCGGCCTCGGTCACCGGGTCGAAGCCGGCCGTCGCCTTGTTGTCCACGCCAAGGCCGGCCGCCCGGAAACGGGGCAGCGTCTCGGCGCGCGCGGCATCGGCGAGCGCCGCGGCGGTCGCCACGATCTCGCGCGTCTCGTCGGGCGAGAGGGCCGGGGTCTGGTCGGGTCTGGTCGGGTCGGTCATCGGGCGCAGGTGCGGCGCGGCCTGCCTGGCCGCACTCCCGCGCTAGGCGCAGGGCGCGGGCGCGTCAAGCACCGCGCCTGGCGCCTGTCGGCACCCTGTCAGGCGGCGTCGCTCAGAACGCGCGCGAGGTCGAACAGGCGGCGGCGCTGGTGCTCGGGGATCGCGTAGTAGGACCGAACCAGCTCGAGCGCCTCCTTGTCGGAGAACATGTCGGGCTCGGAGGCCTCTTCGGGCTCATCCCGCAGACCCTCGAAGAAGAACGAGACGGGCACGCCGAGGGCGTCGGCGATGTCCCACAGGCGCGAGGCGCTGATCCGGTTCATGCCGGTCTCGTATTTCTGGATCTGCTGGAACCTGATTCCCACCTTCTCGGCGAGCTGTTGCTGCGTCATCCCCACCATCCAGCGACGGTGGCGGACACGCTTTCCGACATGAACATCAACCGGGTGCGACATGTATACTCTCCTCGCGTACTCTGTGCTTCGTTTGCGGCAAGTTTCGTGCCAAAACCATCGACCAAAGCCTATGGTCGTTGCTGGCCCGACAAGCCGTTGGGGTGATTAAAGAAATCTTCATGCCTCTTCATTTGGCGACTCATCTTTCGCGCGAGCGCGTGGCGGTGCCGCTCAATCATGCATGCATCCCGCGGCAAATTTGCGAAATGCAAAGGTCGCCCGGGCCATGTGTTGCAAAATGCAAAAAGCTGACCTGCGACATGCGGCTTTGAAGTGCGCGCGGCCGCGTTGTTGCGAGAGGGGCGCTGTCGGCCTGCGCCGCTTGCGTCGCCAGCCCGCGCTGCGCAGGGTGGGGGCGGTAGAACGAGGCGGCAGCCATGGACGACACCCCCCGCGACACCCCCCCGCCGGCCGGCTCCCGGGCGCGCGCTCCGGTCGTGCGCTGGCAGGCCGTCCGCGAGGGCGCCCCGCTGCACCGCGCGACCGCGCACCTTCCGCCGCCCGGTCCGGGCGAGGTGCGGCTTCGGATCGCGGCCTGCGCGCTCAACTTCGCCGACCTGCTGTTGCTCGAGGGCCGCTACCAGGATCGTGTCGAGCCCCCCATCGTGCCGGGCATCGAGATGGCCGGCACGGTCGAGGCCGCGGGGCCGGGCGTGACAGAGCCCGAGGTCGGCGCGCGCGTCGCCGTCCATGCCGGCCACGGCGGGCTGGCCGAGGCGGCGAACGTGCCTGCGGCGCTTTGCGTGAAGGTCCCTGCCTGCGTGCCGCTCGACGTGGCGGCCTCGGTGCTGGTGGCCCACGGCACCGCCCGCCTCGCGCTGGTGCACCGGGCGCATCTGCAGGCCGGCGAGCGACTGGTGGTAACGGGCGCGGGCGGCGGCTCGGGCCTCGCCGCGGTCGAGACTGGTGCCGCGCTCGGGGCCGAGGTGGTGGCCGTCGCCCGTGGCGCGGACAAGCTCGAGGCGGCGCGCGCCGCCGGTGCCGTGCACCTGATCGACGCCGCGACGGCCGATCTGCGCGCCGAGGTCAGGGCGTTCGGCGGGGCCGACGTGGTGTTCGATACGGTGGGCGGCGCGGTGTGGGAGGCACTCTTCCGCGCGGCGCGACCCGAGGCGCGACTCTTGCCGATCGGGTTCGCCGGGGGGGAGGTTCCGCAGATCCCGGCCAACCATCTGCTCGTCAAGAACCTTACGGTGATCGGCCTCAACCTGGGCGGCTACCGCCGCTTTGCGCCGGAGCGGCTGACCGCCGCGCTGGGCGAGGTGATGGCGGGCGCGGCCGAGGGCGCCCTGCGGGTGCATGTCGGCGCGCGCTTCCCGCTCGCCGAGGCCCCCGCTGCGATCGAGGCCCTGCGCGCCCGGACGGTGCCCGGCAAGATCGTGGTGACCAGCGCCTGATGCGGGGGGAGATGCGGGTCTTCCGGTCATGACGCCTTCGCCGCCCACGCCTCGCGCTTGCGGTAGAGCGTCGAGGGCGAGACGCCCAGTTCCCGCGCCGCGCGGGGCACCGAGCCGCCATTGCGCTCGATGGCACGCTCGATCACCATCCGCTCGATTTCGGCCAGCGTCTTGCCGCTGAGCAGGTCGATCGGGTCGGGCGGCGTGTCGGGCGGTGTGCGCTCGGTCGTGGGCTGGCTCGCCGGCCAGTTGGCAGCCCAGTGGCGCAGGGCGTCGGCCTCGCCGCCGCGCGCCCCGCCGCCGCTTTCCGTCCGGCGCGTCGCTCCGGCCTCCCGCCGAGAGGACAGGGGGTGCCGGGCCACTGGCCCCGCGTGCCCCGATGTGCCACACCGTTCCTCCTCGAGGCCCGCCGGCAGCATGGCCCGCGTCACCAGCGGCCCGTCGTTGAGCACCACCACGTTGCGCAGGGCGTTCAGAAGCTGGCGCACGTTGCCGGGCCAGGGCAGCCGCCGGAACAGCGCGGCGACCTCGTCGTCGAGGCCGGTGAAGGCCTTGCCCTCCTCCGCCGCGAGCCGCCGCAGCCCCTCCTCGGCGATCTCGATCACATCGTCGTCGCGCTCGCGCAGGGGCGGCAGGTGGATCGGCACGACATGAAGGCGGTAGAACAGGTCTTCGCGGAACCGGCCGCGCCGCACCTCGTCCAGCGGGTCGCGGTTGGTGGCGCAGACGATCCGCACGCTCACCTTGCGCGGCTGCACCGCGCCCACCGGCTGGATGGTCGACGTCTGCAGGAACCGCAGCATCTTGGTTTGCAGCGCGAGGTCCATCTCGCAGATCTCGTCGAGGAACAGCGTGCCCCCGTCGGCCGCAGCGGCCGCGCCGAGCTTGTCGGCGATCGCGCCGGTGAAGGAGCCCTTGAGGTGACCGAACACCTCCGACTCGAGCAGCTCCGACGGGATCGCGCCGCAATTCAGCGGCACGAAGGGGCCGGAGGCGCGCGCCGAGGCGTCGTGCACGGCCTGCGCGCAGATCTCCTTGCCCGTGCCGCTCTCGCCGGTGATGAAGATCGTCGCCATCGACCGCGCGACCGAGCGCAGCGTGCCGTAGATCCGCTGCATGGCGTCGGAAGAGCCCACGAACCCGGCGATGCCGCCCGGCTCGGCCGCCGCGCCGCCGCGCGCGTCGCCGTCTATCGCGCTCCGCCGCCGGGCCGTGTCGAGTGCGGTGCGTATGGAGACCAACATCCGCGTCTCGTCGAAGGGCTTGACGAGGAACTCGTGGGCGCCGGCGCGCATCGCCTCGACGGCGCGGTTGATCGAGCCGTTCGCCGTGACGACGACCACGCATGTCGCGGGCTCGAGCGCCAGCATGTCGCGCATCAGCTCCAGGCCGTCGCGGTCGGGGAGCATCAGGTCGAGCAGCACGGCGCGCGGCCGATGCTCGACGAAGCGCGCATATCCATCCTGCGCGGTGTCGGCAGTGATCACCTCGTGCCCCGCCCCCCGCAGCACCGACGCGTACACGAGTTGCAGGGAGGGCGTGTCCTCGACGAGCAGAATTGGCCCGGTCACGGCGCTGGCGCCTCCTTCGGCCCGCTTGCAGTCGTCTCGGCGGCGGTGGCCCCCCGGGCGGCGGCAACCTCGCGGCGCAGGGCGGCGAGCGGTGCCGCCACCGCGTCGATCCGGGTGCGGATGTCGGTCCAGTCGTCGCGGTGCGCGGCGGCGTTGGCCGCTTCCATGTCGCGCTGGAGCCGGCCGGCGCCCACGGCGCCCGTGAGCGAGATGAGGACGTGAGTCGCCGCACGGACGCCGTGCGAATCGCCCCGGTCGGTGGCGTCGGCGAGGGTCTCGGCGCTGCGCTCGAGATCGGCCGCGAGACGGTCGATTAGCTCGCCCGCCTCGTCGGGGCCGGCGAGGGCGAGCAGGTGGCCGAGGCGCGGGGCCACGGGCGTTTCCTGCGCGGTCTCCGTCTCGTTCGGGCCAGGGTGCGGCGAGGCGTCTGTCGCCGGGCGCGCCGGGAGCCATGTCCGGGTCTCTTGACCGAGCCGTGCGATCGCCTCGCCAAGCGCGGCGAGGCTGACGACGGGCTTTGCGATCAGGCCGTCGGCGCCGGCGGCGTAGATGGCCTCGCGCTGACCCTGCAGCACGTAGGCCGTCGCGGCGAGGATCGGCACGCGGCCGCTGGCGCCGGGCAGGCGGCGCGTTTCGGCGATGACCTCGATGCCGGAGCGGTGCGGCATGTGGATGTCGAGGATGGCGAGATCGTAGCCGCCGCGCCGCAGCGCCCGGAGCGCCGCTCCGCCGTCGTCGACCGTGTCGACGCGCGCGCCCAGGCGGCCGAGCATGCGGGCCAGCACAGCCTGGTTCACGCCCGAATCATCGGCCACCAGCACGCGGCGCCCGGTCAGGTCGGGCAAGACGGGGGTGTCGTCGTCGGGCTCGAGGCCGTCGGGTTGCCAGCGCCGCGCCGGCAGGACGAAGGCCACGCAGGCCCCGCTCAAGGTGTCCGCGTCAGTTGAGGGCCCGTCTGGCGAATGCCCGTCTGGCGAATGCCCGTCTGGCGACTCCCAGTCTGCCTCGGCGCGGCGATTTCCGGCCTCGATCCGACCTCCCATCTGGTCGGCCAACGACTTGGCGATGTGCAGGCCCATGCCGGTGCCCGGCTGGGGCGAGTCCGGCGGCCGCCCGCCGAGGCGGAAGAGCCGTGCGAGCGATGTGTCGGAAAAGCCCGGCCCCTCGTCCTGCACTGCGAAACGCAGGGCGCCCTCGGCGTCGAGGCCGATCGACAGGACGATGGCCCCGCGCTCGGCATATTTCAGGGCGTTGTCGAGCAGGTTCGACAGGAGGCGCTCGATCGGGCCCGCCGCGATGGTGGCCGCCAGCGGCACGTCGGGGGAGAGGTCGATGCGCAGGACGAGGCCATTGGCCGCCGCGTGCCCGCTCCATCGCCGCTCGAGATCGCGCACGAGATCGGAAAGGACCACCGTGTCGGGCGCACGGCCCACGCGGGCAAGCCTGGCTGGCGCCTGGCCGTCGGTCAGGGCGGCGACCGCGTCGTCGACGAGGCGCGCCAGCGTCTCGCCCGCGGCGCGCGCACGCTCCAGTTGCAAACGTGAGTCGGGGTCGAGGCCGCTTGTCTCGACAAGGTCGAGGCCGCCGACCACGTCGGACAGGGCCGACCGGATATCATGGCTGACAAGCGCCAAGCGGGTGAGGCGCTTCGTCTCCTCCGTCCGTTCGCTCATGTCCCTCCGGCGGCGCGTCGATCGGCGCCCGGAGCCGAGGCAGGTCATGGATCCGGGCGAATTGCACGTTATGGTTGCGCCGACCCTAGCGAAGTGGGGGGCGTCGCACCAACATGCCAAAAAGGTCAGGTTGACGCTTCTGGAAGGTTTGGCGCCGCTCGCCTACTCGGCCGGCGCGGATGCCCTTGGGTAGCCGATGCCGGCGAGCGCCGTGGCGATCTCCTCGAGGATGGCGGGGTCGTCGATGGTTGCCGGGGGCTTGAATTCCTGCCCGTTGGCAATGCTTTGCATGGTCCGCCGCAGGATCTTGCCCGAGCGCGTCTTGGGAAGCCGGTCGACGGCCACCGCGAGCTTGAAGGCGGCGACAGGGCCGATCTGCTCGCGCACCAGTGCGACGCATTCGCGCACTACCTCCCCGTGATCGCGCGTCACCCCTGCGTTGAGGCACAGAAAGCCCATCGGCAGCTGCCCCTTCAACTCGTCCTCGACGCCGATCACCGCGCATTCGGCCACGTCGGGGTGGTTCGCCAGCACTTCCTCCATGGCCCCCGTCGAGAGGCGGTGGCCGGCCACGTTGATGACGTCGTCGGTGCGGGCCATGATGTAGAGATACCCCTCGTCGTCGATATAGCCCGCATCGCCCGTCTCGTAGTAGCCGGGGAAGTGGTCGAGATACGACTTGCGGAAGCGCTCCTCGGCGTTCCACAGCGTCGGCAGGGTGCCGGGGGGCAGGGGCAGCTTGATCGCGATGGCGCCCAGCGTGTTCGGGCCGACCGGGTGGCCGCCCTCGTCGAGCACCTGCACGTCCCAGCCCGGCATCGGCACCGACGGCGAGCCCACCTTCACTGGCAGCATCTCGATGCCCACCGGGTTGGCGGCGATGGCGTATCCCGTCTCGGTCTGCCACCAGTGGTCGATCACCGGCACGCCCAGCACCCGCTCGGCCCAGCGCACCGTGTCGGGGTCGGCCCGTTCGCCGGCGAGGAACAGCGTCTCGAGCGACGACAGGTCGTAGTCCTTCACCAGCTCTCCCTTGGGATCCTCGCGCTTGATCGCGCGGAAGGCCGTGGGCGCGGTGAAGAACGCGCGTACCCGGTGGTCGCGGATCACCCGCCAGAAGGTGCCGGCGTCGGGGGTGCCCACGGGCTTGCCCTCGAACACGATGGTCGTGTTGCCGTGAATGAGGGGCGCGTAGCAGATATAGCTGTGGCCCACGACCCAGCCCACGTCGGATGCCGCCCAGAACACGTCGCCCGGGTCCATCCCGTAGACGTTCTTCATCGTCCAGTTCAGTGCCACGAGATGGCCCGCCGTGGGCCGCACCACGCCCTTGGGCGCCCCCGTCGTGCCGGAGGTGTAAAGGATGTAGGCGGGGTGGTTGCCCTCGACGGGAACGCATTCGGCCGGCTCCACCCCGTACTGGAAGCCGTACCAGCTGACGTCGCGCCCGTCCTCGAGATGCGCCACTTCCTGCTCGCGCTGAAAGATCACGCAGAACTCGGGCTGGTGGCGCGACTGCTCCAGCGCCGCGTCGAGGAGCGGCTTGTAGTGCACCACGCGGCCCGGCTCGATCCCGCAGGAGGCGGCGATGATGCACTTGGGCCGGGCGTCGTCGACACGCACGGCGAGCTCGTGCGCGGCAAAGCCCCCGAAGACGACCGAGTGGATCGCGCCGAGCCGCGCGCAGGCCAGCATCGCCTCGATCGCCTCGGGCACCATCGGCATGTAGATGATCACCCGGTCGCCCTTCTCGACGCCCTTGGCGCGCAGGGCGCCGGCGAGCGAGGCGACGCGGTTGCGCAGCTCGTCATAGGTAATCTTGTGGGTGACGCCGGTCACCGGGCTGTCGTGGATCAGGGCGACCTGTGCGCCGCGCCCCGCCGCGACATGCCGGTCGACCGCGTTCCAGCAGGTGTTCACCTTGCCGTCGACGAACCATTCGGGGACCGGCCCGTCGCCCTCGAACAGAGCGCGGGAGGGCTTCTCGACCCAGTCGATCGCCTCTGCGGCCTGCATCCAGAACCCTTCCGGGTCGGCCTTGGCGGCCGCGTAGACCTCTTTGTACCCCATGGTATTCCTCCTCCGGCGGTTGGCGGTTTGTGACAAGCGCCGAAGTGCGGGGCAAGACGACCAAATGCGCCCCTCGGTCACGGTTGGCGATAACGGGCGGCCTCGGGGGAAGATGGCCGGCCGGCAAGGCGGGGCGGTCAAAAGAGAAGGGCGCCCCGCGGGGCGCCCTTTCGAGATCGACATGTGCCGCGGCGGGGCCGCGCGGTCACTCGATGATTTTCGAGACGACGCCGGCGCCGACGGTGCGGCCGCC
>OFET01000834.1_pt1 | contig 12994 bp, 11 predicted proteins | sample 1521211 | NCBI WGS metagenome assembly OFET01 (sample SAMN03766358, study PRJEB24113) | microbial mat metagenome | isolation source: enrichment culture HLUCC-A from microbial mat sample contains cyanobacterium...
GACCGGATGCACGATTTCGCCGGTCTGGGGCAGGTGATCGGCACCGGGGCCATGGTCGCCGCCGGCCGGCGCTACGAAGGGAAAGACGAATGACCGAGATCGACCCGGTGACGCTGGCGATCCTGAAGGGCCGGTTCGAGCAGATCGCGGACGAGATGGACGCGACCCTGTTCCGCGCCGCCTTCAACCCGATCATCGCGGAGGCGCACGACGCCTCCCACGGGCTCTACGACGCCGAAACCGGCGAGACGCTGGTGCAGGGCAAGTCCGGCCTGCCGATCTTCGTCGGCGTCATGGCCTTTGCCGTGCAGGCGGTGATCAGGAAGGCCGCGCGCCGCGGCGGGGTGCACGAGGGCGATGTCTGGATCTTCAACGACCCCTACGAGGGCGGCACGCATCTGTCCGATTTCCGGCTGGTGAAGCCGGTGTTCCGGGAGGGGGAGCTGTTCTGCTGGCTCGCCTCGGTCGGCCACTGGCACGACGTGGGCGGCGCGGTGCCGGGCAACTACAACCCCGCCGCGACGGAAGCGTTTCAGGAGGCGGTCGTCATCCCGCCCGTCCGGCTTGTGCGCGGGGGCGAATGGCAATCGGACGTTTTCGACATCCTGATGCGCAACACGCGCCTGCCGATGTCGGCCGAGGGCGACCTCAACGGCCAGCTGGGCGCGCTCGACCTGGGCGTGAAGCGGCTCGATGCGCTCCTCGACGAATATGGCGCAGCGACGGTGCAGGAGGCGCTCGCCGCGCTCGGCGACCGCGCCGAGACGCTGCTGCGCGCAGAGGTCGCCGCGCTGCCCGACGGGCGGTGGGCGGCGGAGGATTTCCTCGACAACGACGGGATCGCGCCCGAGGCGCTGCCGATCCGCGTGGCGCTGGAGATCGAGGGCGAGCGCCTGCGCCTGGACTTCACCGGCACCGCGGGCGGCGTGGCGGGGCCGATCAACATCGCGCGCCCCACGGCCATCGCCTGCGTCTACGTGGCGATCAAGCACCTCTTCCCCGGCCTGCCCGCCAACGCGGGCGTGCTGCGGCCCATCGACATCGCGATTCCCTCCGACTGCCTGCTCTCGGCGGAGTTCCCGACACCCACGGGCGGCTACACGGAAACGATCCTGCGGATGATCGACGTGATCTTCTCGGCGGCCGCCCAGGCTGCGCCGGAGCGCGCCATCGCCAACGCCTACGGCACGATCAACGCGCTCTCGATCGCGGGCAAGCGGCGTGACGGGCGGCGCTGGGTGATGTTCAGCTTCTACGGCGGCGGGCATGGCGCCACGCGCGACAGCGACGGGCTCAACCACGGCAACGCGCCGATCAGCATGGCGACGATCCCGCCCGTGGAAATCCTCGAGGCGGCCTATCCGGTCGCCTTCCGGCAATGGGCGCTGCGCGAGGGCAGCGCGGGCGCGGGGGCGCATCGCGGCGGCCTTGGCGCGGTCTACGAGATCGAGGTGCTCGAAGAGATGGGCGCCGAGGCGTTCTTCTTCGGCGAGCGGGGGCGCTTCTCGCCGAAGGGGGTTGCGGGCGGAGGGGACGCCGCCCGCAACCGCTTTACCTTCCAGCAGGGCGACGGCTGGGCCACCCCGCCGCTGGTCTCCAAGATGGTGGGCATCCGGCTGAAACAGGGCGAGCGCGTGCGGCTGGAAACACCGGGCGGCGGCGGCTACGGCCCTGCGGCCGAGCGCCCCGCGCCGGCGGTCGCCCGCGACGTGGCACTGGGATACCTGGGTGCGGAAGAGGCCGACGCCGCCTATGGCCCCGCCTGGCGGGAGGCGCGCGCATGAGCCGGCGCATCATCGGGGTGGACGTGGGCGGCACCTTCACCGACGTCTTTTCCCTCGACATGGAGACCGGGCGCGCGGGCGTGGCCAAGGTGCCCACCACGCGGCCGGACCAGTCGGGCGGCTTTCTTGCCGGGCTCCGCGCGCAGGTCGGGAGCCTGGGCGAGATCGCGACGGTCGTGCACGGCACCACCGCCGGCACGAACGCACTTCTGGAACGCAAGGGCGCGAAAACCGGCGTCATCACCACGGCGGGCTTCCGCGACGTGCTGGAGATGCGCCGCCGCGACCGGCCGCGCACCTGGGGGCTCAGGGGCGATTTCCTGCCCGTGGTGCCCCGCGACCTGCGGCTGGAAGTGCCCGAGCGGGTGCTGGCCGACGGCACCATCGAGACGCCCGTGAACGAGGCGGCCGTCGAGGCGGCGGGCCAGGCACTGCTGGAGGCCGGGTGCGAGGCGGTCGTGGTGCTCTTCGTCAACGCCTATGCCAACCCGTCGAACGAGGCGAGGGCCGTCGCCGTCCTGCGCGCGCTCTGGCCCAATGCCCATGTCGCGGCCTCATCGGAAATCCTGCCGGAAATCCGGGAGTTCGAGCGGTTCTCCACCACCGCGCTCAACGGCTACCTGCAGCCCGAGATCGCGGGCTACCTCGGCCGGCTGGAAGCGGCGCTCAAGGGCGACGGCTTCGCGGGCGAGTTCCTGATCGTGCAGTCGAACGGCGGCGTGATGGCGGTTGACACGGCAAGCCGCCTGCCGGTGCGCACCGCGCTCTCGGGGCCGGCGGCCGGCGTGATCGCCGCCGGATACATCGCGGAAAGTGCAGGCTTTTCCAACGTCATCACGGGCGACATGGGCGGCACCAGCTTCGACGTCTCGCTGATCGCGGGGGGCGAGACGGTGCTCAGCCCGCAGACCGCCATCGACTTCGGGCTGGTGGTGCGCACGCCGATGATCGAGATCGCCACCATCGGCGCGGGCGGCGGCTCGATCGCCCATGTGGACGCGGGCGGGCTGTTGCAGATCGGACCCGAAAGCGCAGGCTCCGACCCCGGACCCGTGGCCTACGGCCGCGGCAACGACCGGCCCACGGTGACCGACGCCAACATCGTCCTGGGCCGGATCGACCCCGCGCGCCCGCTGGGCGAAGGGCTGGGCGCGCTTGACCTCGACGCGGCGAAACGGGCCATCGAGACCCATGTCGCCAAGCCCCTCGGGCTTGACGTCATGGATGCCGCCGAAGCCATTGTGCGCGTTGCCAATTCCGCGATGGCCGGCGCCATCCGGCTGGTCTCCATCGAGCGCGGCTTCGACCCGGAACGCTTCGTCTTCATGCCCTTCGGCGGCGGCGGCGCACTGCACGCGGGCGCGATGATCGCCGAGGTGGGCCTGTCCCGCGCACTGGTGCCGCGCTATCCCGGCGTGACCTCCGCGCTGGGATGCGTGATCGCCGACATGCGGCAGGATTTCGTGCAGACGGTCAACGGCTTGCTGGACGATCTGGACCTTGCTCACCTGCGCGACCGGATGCAGGACCACCTCGACCGCGGCAACGCCACGCTCGACGCCGCCGACACCGGCTTTGCCGCGCGCGAGGCGCGCTTCGAACTGGACATGGCCTATCTGGGGCAGACCCATACCGTCGCCGTGCCCATCGCCGTGGGGGTCGAGGGCGGCACGGTCGCGCCGCTCAGCCGCGAGGCGATCCGCGCGGCCTTCGAAGCGACCTATCACGGTCTTTACGGCCGGCTGCTCCGCAGCCCCCTGCGTGTGCTGAACCTGCGCAGCGCGGTGATCGGCAAGCGGCCGAAGTTCGACCTCTCGACGCTGGCGCCCGGCGCCGAGGCGGATCAGGCACGCGCCACCAAGGGCACGCGCCCCGTCTATGCGCAGGGCGCGTGGCACGAGGCGCGCGTCTTCGACCGGCTCGCCCTGCCCGTGGGCGCGCGAATCGAGGGGCCGGCCGTGCTGGAACAGCCCGACGCGACCATCTTCGTGGAGCCCTGGCTCGTCGCAGAGGTGGATGCGCACGGCAATGTCCTTCTGACAACCAGGGAGCGCACGGCATGAGCAGGGAAACACCCCTAGACCCCACCCGCACCGCGGTGCTGACCATCGACCTGCAGAACGACTTCCTGCACCCTGAGGGCGCCTATGGCCGCGCGGGGCAGAGCGGGCCGGGCCTGGCCGACCTGCCGGCGAAGGTGAAGCCGGTGATCGACGCCCTGCGCCACCGGGGCGGCATCCATGTCTCGGCGCAGTTCACGCTGGTGCCGCGCCCCGGCGGCGCCGAGCCGCTGATCGCACCGCACCTGAAGGAGCTGCGGCCTTTTCTTGCTGCGGGCGACTTCGCCCCCGGCAGCTGGGGCAACGCCGCAGTGGACCTGTTGCAGCGGCCCGACTACACGGTCGAAAAGGTCGCCTATTCAGCCTTCTACCAGACGCGGCTCGAGTATGTTCTGAAGGCGCTGGGGATCGACACCCTGATCGTTGGCGGCATCGTCACCAACGGCGGCGTCGCCACCACTGTCCGCGATGCGCACATGCGCAACTATCGCACGATCCTGCTGTCGGACGGCTGCGGCGCCTTCCGGCCGGAGGTGCACGAGGCGACGCTGGTCGCGCTGGGGTCGGTCACGCAGATCGAGACCTGCGAGAGCGTCCTCGCCCTGCCGGGGCTGTCATGATGGAACGCCTGCGCGACCGCCTCGCCCGCCACCCGATCCTCGCGGCGCCCGGCGTCTACGACGGGCTGACCGCGGCGCTGGCGGAGGCGGCGGGGTTCGAGGCGCTCTACCTCTCCGGCGCCGCGGTGGCCTACACCCGCCTCGGGAGGCCCGACATCGGGCTGACCAGCGTCACGGAGATGGCGGACACGCTGGCGCTCATCCGCGATCGAGTGCGCCTGCCTGTGATCGTCGACGCCGATACGGGCTTCGGCAACGCGCTCAACGCGCAGCGCACGATCCGCAGCTTCGAGCGGGCGGGCGCCAGCGCGTTGCAGGTCGAGGATCAGAGCTTTCCCAAGCGGTGCGGGCACCTGTCGGACAAGCGGCTGGTGCCGAAGGCCGAGATGGCCGGCAAGATCCGCGCGATGGCCGATGCGCGGGCGAGCGACGACACGCTCATCATCGCGCGCACCGACACGATCGCGGTCGAGGGCTTCGACGCCGCGCTGGATCGGGCAGAGGCCTATGTCGCCGCCGGCGCCGACGCGCTCTTCGTCGAGGCGCCGCGCTCGGAGGAGGAGTTGCGCGCGGTGGCGGCGCGCTTCGCCGGGCGCGTGCCACTGATGGCCAACATGGTCGAGGGCGGCGTGACGCCGGTCAGCTCGGCCGAGGAACTGGAGGCGATGGGCTACGCGCTGGTGATCTTTCCCGGCGGCATCGTGCGCGCGCTGGCGAAGACCGCCGAGGACTATTATGCCAGCCTGCGCCGGCACGGCTCGAACCGGCCCTTCGCGGACCGGATGTTCGACTTCGGCGAGCTCAACGCGCGCATCGGCACGCCGCAGATGCTGGAGGCCGGGCGGCGCTACGACGCGGGCGCGGAATGAGCGTGGCGCCGGCCCCGCCCGCGTTTCCCGTCGAGGTCGAGACGCTGGTGATCGGCGCAGGCGCGGCCGGCATGGTGGCGGCGCTCTCGGCGCAGGAGGCCGGGCAGGAGGTACTTGTGCTGGAGCGCGACGCGGTGCCCTCGGGCTCGACCGCGCTGTCAGCGGGGTTGATCCCGGCGGCGGGCACGGCACAGCAGCGCGCGGCGGGCATCGAGGACAGCCCCGAACGCTTTGCAGAGGACATCCAGCGCAAGGCGCACGGCGAGGCCGATCCCGCGCTGGTGCAGGCGCTGACCGGGGCGATCCCGGAGGCCATCGCATGGCTCACCGACACGATGGGCCTGCCGCTGACGCTGGTGGAGGATTTCGACTATCCCGGTCACTCGCGCCGGCGGATGCACGGGCTGCCCGACCGCGCGGGCGCCTCGCTGGTCGACGCGCTGCGCAGCCTCTGCGAGTCGCGCGACATCCCCATCGTCTGCGAGCGGCGGGTCGAGACGCTGTTCACCGATGCAGAGGGCGATGTCGCGGGCGTCGCCGCGCGCCTGCCCGACGGCACCGTGGAAGAGATCGGCGCGCGCCGCGTGATCCTTGCCTGCAACGGCTATGGCGGCAACAAGGCGCGCGTCGCCCGCCACATGCCGGCCATCGCCGAGGCGCTCTATTTCGGCCACGCGGGCAATCAGGGAGAAGCGCTCGACTGGGCCGAGGCGCTGGGGCTCGAGACCGCGCATCTGGGCGCCTACCAGGGCCACGGCAACGTGGCGCATCCGCATGGCATCCTGATCACCTGGGCGGTGATCAGCGAAGGCGGCGTGCAGGTGAACGAAGAAGGCCACCGTTTCTGGAACGAATCACAGGGGTATTCGGAGGCCGCGCGGGCCGTGTTGTCTCAGCCGAATGGCGTGGCGATTACGGTTTTCGACGCGCGAATCGCCACTATCGCGCGTCAATTCGCCGATTTCCGTGCGGCCGAGGCGCAGGGCGCGGTAAAGCGTGCAGATACGGTGACGGAGCTTGCCGCCGCCTTCGGCCTGCCGGCGAAGGTACTCGGGGACGCGCTCGCCCGGACCGAGGCCGCGCGCGCCACCGGCACGCCCGACCGCTTCGGCCGCCGCTTCGACGGCGTGCCGCCGCTCGCTCCGCCGTTCTGCGGCGTGCGGGTGACGGGGGCGCTCTTTCACACGCAGGGCGGACTCGCCGTCACATCGCAGGCGCAGGCCCGGCGCCGGGACGGGCGGCCGATGCGGCGGCTCCATGCCGCAGGTGGCGCGGCGGTGGGCGTATCGGGCTCGGGCGATGCAGGGTATCTTTCGGGCAACGGGCTGCTTGCGGCGGTGGGCCTTGGCAGGATCGCGGGGCGCGCGCCATCGTGAGAAAGCCGCGGTGCGCGCGTCGCCTCGACCCGACGTCACGCTGCAAGCGCGCGGCCCATCAACAGCATGGCGAACAACTCGGCCGCGGCCTCGATCCGCTCAGACGTGGCGCCGCTTTCGCAGTTCAACGTGAACCCGTCGAACGTCGAAAGCACCAGATGCCCCAGCGCGGCGCATTCGACCAGATGACGCCGCTCTTCGGGCAGCGCACCGCACAGGATCTCGCCAAGCCGGGTCTCGCACCACTGGCGGAGTGCGGTCGCCTCGTCCCCATCGTGCGGCAGGCCCGACAGCGCCTGCACCAGGTTGCGCGCGAAACGGTTGTCGTCGGCCGGGATTTCCCGCCAGATCGCGCGCAACACCAGCCTGATCCGTACCTCGGGTTCGGCGACGCCGTCCGCGCGCGCGGCAAGGCCATCGATCCGCTCCCGCAGCCACGGTTCATAGACCGCCAGCAGGATCTCGAGCTTGGAATTGAAGTAGACATAGATATTTGCGGGCGAGGTATTCGCCCGCCGCGCGATCGCCGACATCGTCGCATTGGCATACCCCCTTTCGCGAAACAGGGCGCCTGCCGACGCAAGGATGGCGTCGCGAACCTCTGGCTTCTTCTTCTGCACCATCTCCAGATGTGATCGCAAATCAGTTGCGGAGCGAAGTCAAGGTGCGACTATCGCGCAGATCGTCAGAAAAGTGGCGATATGTGCCCTTCGGCGGTCGCGCCGCGCCGGGTCTGCCGGCCGCGCGCGCGCCGCTTTCGCGGTTTTCTTCCGGTTTCAGGCGGCGCTATAGTCACCCCAGACGCAGGCATGGAGCAGCAATGCGCATCATCGTTCATGCAGGAACGCTCGCCACCGACGAGGATCGTCTGGTCAAGACGCTGTTGCGCAATGCGGACATCCTGTCGTCGGTCGGCACGGCGGTGCCCGGCCCGTCGCGCTACCGTCAGTTGTTGCGGGACACGCTGGTCTCGATGCGGCGCGCAGATCCCGCACCGGACGCGCGCGAGGTTCTTCTGGACGCGCTGCTCGACCGTCCCGCCGCGGAAGTGGAGCGTCTGATCCTGTCGAACGACCGTTTCTTCGCGGCGCCCCAGCAGGCGTTTGCCGGCGGCACGCTGTTTCCGCAGGCGGAAGAGCGCCTGGCGAACATGCGCCGCCTGTTCGATCCGGACGACCTGCATCTCTACCTCGCGGTCCGCGATCCGGCCACCTTTCTGCCCGCGGTCCACACCGGCCTGAAGGGTCCGTCGCCAGAGGACATGCTTGACGGACTCGATCCGCGCGAACTGCGCTGGTCGACGTTGATTGCACGGCTGCGCGCGGCAGCCCCCGAGGTTCCGATCACGCTGTGGTGCTACGAGGACAGCCCGGTGCTGTGGGGCACGATCCTGCGCGACATGGCCGGGCTGGAGGACGGCACGAAGATTTCCGGCGCCTTCGATCTTCTGTCCGAGATCATGTCGGTAGAGGGCATGCAGCGCTTCCGCGCCTATCTTGCCGAACACCCGGAGATGACCGAGCCCTACAAGATGCGGGTGATGGCCGCCTTCCTCGACAAGTACCAGATCGAGGAGATGGTCGAGGAAGAGGTGGACATGCCCGGCTGGACCAACGCGATGGTCGAGGAGATGAGCGAAGCCTACGAGGCCGACGTGGCCCAGATCGCGCAGATGGAGGGCGTGCGCCTGCTGACGCCCTGAGCCTCAGCGTTCGGCCTTCTTTTCCCAGCGGCCCGATTCCTCGGACCAGTATTGCGCATGGCAGCCCGCGCCGGTCAGCGCGGCCCATTGCCCGCGCGCCCGGTCGAGCGCGGCCGCGTCGTTGCCGTCGAAGAGCACGCAGACCCGTTCCATCGCCTGCACCTCTTCGGGCGCCACCTCTGCCCCGTCCACGGACATCAGGCAGGCGGCAGAATTGGGCACCTCGCGCGCGGTGGTCAGCAGCACCGGCTGGCGCGCGTCGTGCGCGCCCCCGGCCAGCCCGTGCGGCAGGAACTGGTCCTCGGGCCCCAGCCAGAGCTTTTCGTCGAGCCAGGTCATGCGCTCGGGGTCGCGGCCCCGCACCGCCACGCGCCAGCCGCGCGCCAGCGACGCCTCCAGCAACTGCGGCAGCGCCGCCTCCAGCGGGCGGCGCGTGAGGTGGTAGAAATAGGCCGCGCCCATCAGCCCTCGAAACGATCCGCCACCAGCCGGTCCAGCGCCATGACGCCCCAGCCGGTCGCGCCCTTGGGCGAGAGCGGCAGGTCCTTCGACTGCCGCGCCACGCCGGCGATGTCGATGTGGACCCAGGGCGTCTCTTCCTTGACGAAGCGGCCCAGGAACTGCGCCGCGGTGATCGAGCCCGCGGCCCGGCCGCCCACGTTCTTCATGTCCGCGATGTCGGACTTCAGGAGCTCGTCGTAGGCATCGCCCATGGGCAGGCGCCAGGCACCCTCGCCCTCGGCCTCGGCGGCCTTTTCCAGCGCGCCGCAGAGCGCGTCGTCGTTCGAGAAGAGGCCCGCGCGTTCGTTGCCCAGCGCGATGATCATGGCGCCGGTCAGCGTGGCCAGGTCGATCATGCCCGCCGGCTTGAACCGCTCCTGCGCATACCACAGCACGTCGGCCAGCACGAGCCGCCCCTCGGCGTCGGTGTTGATGACCTCGATGGTATCGCCCTTCATGGATTTCACCACGTCACCGGGGCGCATGGCCGTGCCCGAGGGCATGTTCTCGACCAGCCCGACAAGGCCCACGACGTTGGCCTTCGCCTTGCGCAGCGCCAGCGCCTTCATGACGCCCGCGACCACGCCGGCGCCGCCCATGTCCATGGTCATCTCCTCCATGCCCTGCGCGGGCTTGAGCGAGATGCCGCCGGTGTCGAAGACCACGCCCTTGCCGCAGAGGGCCAGCGGAGCTGCGTCCTTTTCACCGCCGGACCATTCCATCACGACGACCTTGGAGGGCGAGGCAGACCCCTGCCCCACGCTGAGCAGGCTGCCCATGCCCAGCTTTTCCAGCGCGTCCTCTTCCAGCACCTCGACCTTCAGGCCGAGATCGGAAAGCGCCGCGAGCCGGTCGGCGAATTCGGTGGTGGTCAGGATGTTCGCGGGTTCGTTGACCAGATCGCGGGTGAAGAACACGCCCTCCGCCACGGCCGCGCGGGGGGCAAAGGCGGCCTCGGCTTCCTCGTGCTTCGCCGACCACAGCGTTATCGCGGCCGGGCTGTCGTCATTGTCCTCGCCGCGCGTCGACTTGTGCGCATCGAAGGCATAGCCGCGCAGCGCGGCGCCGAAGGCCAGTTCGTGCAGCAGCCTCCGGTTTGCGCCGATCACGGTGAGCGCCGCGCCCTTCGCGGCACGGCCCAGCGTGCCGCCGGCCTTGCGCGCCTCTGCCACGGTGGGGCGCGGCGGCAGGTTCACGACCTCGACCGCCTCGGCCGACACGCCGGCCGGCCAGGCCAGCGTCATCGCCTCGCCCCGCTTGAGCTTGGCGAAGCCCGGCGAGGCGACCGCCCGTTCCACCGCGCCCCTGGTCAGCCGGTTGAGCCGGCGTGCCGTCTGGTCGAGCCGTGCGCCCGGCTCGACAAGCACCGCGATGCGGCCTTCGAGCTTGGCGAGCGCCTCTGCGTCGGGGGCGGCGAAACGGACGGCGGCGGGTCGGGTCATCGGCGTCTCCTGGGGCTTCGTTGCGGCATTGGCGGAGTCCTAGAGCGCGTCCCCACGATTGGCCAGATAGGAGTTTGCCCCCCGGCCCCGTTTCGATAGTCTGCCGCCCGCACAGCCGTGCAACCCGGGGGACCGCTTGGCGAGATTCGACCGATATCTGATCGGCAAGCTGATGCTGCTGTTCGGCTTCTTTTCGCTTGTGCTGGTGGGCGTATACTGGGTGAACCGCGCCGTCGTCCTCTTCGATCAGCTTCTGGCGGACGGCCATTCGGCGATTGTGTTTCTCGAGTTCACGTTGCTCGCGCTGCCGAAGGTCATCAACATGGTGCTGCCGATGGCGGCCTTCGCGGCGGCCATCTACGTCGTGAACAGGCTTTCGGCCGACAGCGAGCTGACGGTGATGCAGGCGACCGGATTCTCGCCCTGGCGCATCGCGCGACCGGTCGCGATCTTCGGTCTGATCGTGGCGGGCATGATGATGGTGCTGACCAACATCGTGCTGCCCGCCGCGAGCAAGGAACTCGACCGGCGCGAATCCGAAATCGCCACCTCGGTCACGGCGCGGCTGCTGCGCGATGGCGCCTTTCTGCACCCAACGCGCGGCGTGACCTTCTACATCCGTGAGATCACCGCGGACGAGGAGTTGCGCGATGTCTATCTTTCGGATCGGCGCCGCCCTGACCGGCCGGTGACCTACACGGCCGAGCGGGCGTTTCTGCTGCGCGACGGCGCGTCCGCGCAACTGGTGATGGTGGACGGCCTCGCGCAGACGCTCGACCAAGCGGACCAGCGGCTGTCAGTGACTCATTTCGACGAGTTCTCCTATGACGTGAGCCGTTTGATCGAGGGGGCCGCGCCGATGCGCGAGCGGCCCTCGCATCTTTCCACGCTGGAGCTCTTGACCGCTCCCGGGGCGGTGGCGGAGCGCACCAACTCCGCCGTCCCGCGGGTGCTGGAGGAGGCACATCTGCGGCTGCAACAGCCGATGCTGGCCCTTGTCGCCGCGCTGATCGGCGTGGCGACCCTGCTGGCCGGCGGGTTCAGCCGGTTCGGCCTGGGACGGCAGATGGTGCTGGCGGTGCTGCTGCTCGTGGTCGTGAAGATGGTCGAGGGCGCGCTCGGCAGCATGATCCAGGCGCAGGCAAGGGCCTGGCCGTTGATCTACGTGCCGGTCGCGCTGGGACTCGCCATCGCCTGGGCGCTTCTGTGGTACGCTGCCCGGCCGCACGGCCGGCGCCGCGTGCCCCGCAGCGCAGCGGCGACGGCATGACCCTTCATCTCTACTTCGCACGGCGCTACGCCGTGATGTTCCTTGCCGTAGGGGCCTCGGTGACGCTTTTCGTGGGTCTGCTCGATCTCGTCGAACAGGTGCGCGTGGCCGAAAGCGGCGTCACCTTTCGCCAGGTTCTGGGGCTCACGCTGCTCAACCTGCCCTCGGGCCTCTACGAGTTCCTGCCGCTCGTCGTGATCCTCGCCGCGATCTCGCTCTTCCTTGGGCTGGCCCGGTCGTCGGAGCTGGTGGTGACGCGCGCCGCGGGTCGGTCGGGCCTGGCCGCGCTGATCGGGCCGGTCATCGTGGCTGCACTGATCGGCGTCCTGGCGGTCGCGGTGCTGAACCCCCTCGTCGCAGCCACCTCGACGCGCTACGCCGAGCTGCGCGAAAGTTACGAAGATGGCGGCTCCGTCCTGTCGATCGGGCGCGAGGGGCTCTGGCTGCGGCAGGGTGATGCGGACGGGCAGACGGTGATCCGGGCCACGCGCGCCAATCCCGAGGCAACCGTGCTCTACGACGTGAGCTTCGTTGAATACGCCGCCTCCGGCGGACCCAGGCGGCGCATCGAGGCGCAGCGCGCAGAGCTTCGCGACGGCGCCTGGGAGTTGAGCGCGGTCAAGATATGGCCGCTCGGCGCCGGCGTGAACCCCGAGGCACAGGCGGAGCAGGCTGAGCGCCTCAGCCTGCCCTCGTCGCTTACCCAAGAGCGTATCCGCGACAGTTTCGGCCAGCCTTCGGCGGTCGCGGTCTGGCGTCTGCCGGACTTCATCGCGCAACTCGAGGAGGCCGGCTTTTCCGCGCGGCGCCACGCGGTCTGGCTGCAGATGGAACTGGCGCGGCCGCTGTTCCTCGTTTCGCTGGTGATCGTGGCCGCAGGATTCACGATGCGCCACCCCCGCGCCGGGCGCACCGGGCCATATGTGCTGGCCGCCGTTCTGCTAGGCTTCGGGCTGCACTATGTCCGCAATTTCGCGCAGATTCTGGGCGAGACCGGGCAGGTCATGCCGTGGATCGCGGGCTGGACACCCCCGGTCGCGGCGCTTCTCCTGGCGATGGGCCTGATCCTGCATCGGGAGGAGGGGTGATGCGTGCGGCCCGCTGGGTCGCCGCCGTCGCGCTCGCGCTCGCGCTCGCATCCGGTGGCGCGCAGGCGCAGCCCGGGGCGGAAGCCCCGGCCATCCTGCTCGCCGACCGCATCTGGCTGGAAGGCGACGACCGGCTGATCGCCGAGGGGGCCATCGAGGTCGTGCAGGGGGCACGCCGGCTCACGGCACGCCGCATCACCTATGACGCCGGCGCCGAGCGGCTGGAGATCGACGGACCGCTGCGCCTGACCGAGGGCGAGGCGGACACGGTGCTCGTGGCCG
>OFET01000837.1_pt1 | contig 12952 bp, 11 predicted proteins | sample 1521211 | NCBI WGS metagenome assembly OFET01 (sample SAMN03766358, study PRJEB24113) | microbial mat metagenome | isolation source: enrichment culture HLUCC-A from microbial mat sample contains cyanobacterium...
TGATGCCGGTTCTGGCCCTGATGATCGCAGGGATCGTGGGGGCCGCCGCGACGACAGACGGTTGGGGCGACGCGGCCGACTTCCTGTTGCGGTGGGAGCCCGCGGCGCTTGCCCGCCCCGAGATCTGGGCCTTCGCTGCCGGTCAGGCCTTTTATTCTCTCGCGATCGGTCAGGGATATCTTGTCACCTATGGCAGCTACATCCCGCGCAAGACGCATGTCCCAAGGGCAACGCTGATCGTGACGCTAACCGAGACGAGTGTCGCCCTGCTGGCCGGATGGATGATCTTTCCCTTCGTGTTCAGCGAGGGGCTCGCGCCGGACACCGGCAGCGATCTGGCCTTTACCACGCTGCCGCGCGTCTTCGACGACCTGGCGGGGGGTGCGTATCTTGCGATGGCGTTCTTTCTTCTGTTCTTCTTCGCGGCGCTCTCGTCCTGTCTGGCCGGGCTCAAGGTGATCGTCGCCGCGCTGGCGGAGGAGCTTTCGCTGACCAACCGGCGCGCCGTGGTGCTGACGGTGGCTGCGATGATCCTGCTGGGTCTGCCCTCGGCGCTGAGTTATTCGCCGCTGGGCATCAGTCTGTGGGGTGTGCCGGTCCTGGACTTCCTTGACCGTTTCGCGGGAACGAACGTGGTTCTGGCGTCGGGCGTGATCGGGACCACGATACTGTGCTGGCTGCTGCCGGCGCCGAAGATCGTCTATGCGCTGGGTGCCAAGACGGGCTGGTGGGCGTGGCGCATCCTGTTGGCCGGCCGCAGCCTGCCGTTTCTGGCGGCCGCGCTCCTGCTCTGGTATCTGCTCGCCGGGTAGCCGCGCAGAGATGGAGTTGGTCGATGGCAGAGTTCCGGGACGCGGTGCGCGCCGCAGAGGCCGCCATGCGCGAGGTGTTCGAGGCCACGCCGCTCACGCTGAACGCGCATCTGTCGGAGCGTTTCGGCGCCGAGATCTGGCTCAAGCGCGAGGATTTGTCCCCGGTGCGCTCCTACAAGCTGCGCGGCGCCTTCAACGCCATGCGCAAGCGGATCGGGCGGGAGCGCCGTTTTGCCTGCGCGAGCGCGGGCAACCATGCGCAGGGCGTGGCCTACATGTGCCGGCATTTCGGGGTGGAGGGCGTGATCTTCATGCCCGTGACCACGCCGCAGCAGAAGATCCGCAAGACGCAGATGTTCGGCGGCGACGCGGTCGAGGTGCGGCTGGTGGGCGATTATGTGGACGACACGCTGCGCGCCGCGCAAGTGCACTGCCGCGAGACGGGAGCGCAGTTCCTGTCGCCCTTCGACGACCCCGACGTGATCGAGGGGCAGGCGACCGTCGCGCTGGAGATAGAGGCGCAACTGCCGGGGCCACCCGACCGTATCGTGCTGCCCGTGGGCGGCGGCGGGCTGTCGGCCGGGGTGCGCGGCTGGTTCGGGCCGGACGTGCCGGCGACCTTCGTCGAACCGCAGGGCGCGCGCAGCCTGTTCGCCGCGCTTGCCGCGGAAGAGCCGGTGCGGCTGGAGCGGATCAACACCTTCGTCGACGGCGCGGCGGTGGCGATGGTGGGCGACCATCCCTTCGCCCGCCTGCGCGACGTTGACCCCGCCGACGTGCTGGGCGCGCCCGAGGACCGCATCTGCGGCACGATGCTGGAGATGCTGAATGTCGAGGGCATCGTGCTTGAACCCGCGGGGGCGCTTGCGGTGGACGTGCTGCCGGAGATCGCCGAGCGTATCCGGGGCCGCCGCATAGTCTGCGTGACCTCGGGGGGCAACTTCGATTTCGAGCGTCTGCCGGAGGTGAAGGAACGCGCGCAGCGCTATTCCGGCGTGAAGAAGTATTTCATCCTGCGCCTGCCGCAGCGGCCGGGCGCGCTGCGCGATTTCCTCGACCTGCTGGGGCCCGAGGACGACATCGCGCGCTTCGAGTATCTCAAGAAGTCGGCGCGCAACTTCGGCTCTGTCCTGATCGGGATCGAGACGATGCAGTCGGCGCATTTCGACCGGCTGTTCGCCCGGATGGATGCCGCAGGCCTCGTCTATCAGGACATCACCGACGACGAGATCCTCGCGCAGTTCCTGATCTGAGACGGGCGTCCATGTCGCCTATGCCGCAAGGCGCTGCTGCAGTTGCGACAGGAAGGTCGCCTTCGATTCGGCGAAACAGGCGCGCAGGGTGTCCGTGGTCCCGGACGCTGCGCATTGCTGCGCAAGTGCGGTAAACCCGAGGTTGAGCGCGCCGCCTCTGAGGAAATGCAGCTGCTCCGGCGATGGGGTCGAGGGACCCAGCGCCTCGAGCGCCGCCTCGACCTCTTCGATGAAGAGCGTGACCACTTCCTCGAAATCCTCGGAACCGACCTCGCGGTGCAGTTCGGTTACACGAGTCCAGTCGATCATCGGAACCTCCGATTTCACCGCCCCCGCGCCGGTCTGGCCCCTGCCGTGTAAACGGGGCGCTAACGCACCCGGATCCAGGGCGACTGTTTGGGTCGCATTCGATCCTTAACCGCCTCTTCAGTTCCCCGCGCCAGGATGACTCACGTTCCTTGCCGACCCGGGCGGTTGCGGCCGTGCCGCCGACGCCGCGCGTTGCACCGCACCCATTTGCAGCAGGACATGCGCATGACAGCCTCCCCCGATCGGCAACGCACCTCTGCCGCCGCCGATGCAGCCTGCGTCCGCCATGTCCTGATCGTGGGCGACAGCCGCGTTCAGCGCCGCCTGCTGTCGATGATGCTCGAGCGCGCCGGCTACCGCGTGACCGAGGCCGCCTCGGCCGAGGCGGCGCTTGCGCTCTGCCGGAACGCGCCGCCCGATCTTGTCGTCAGCGACTGGCTGATGCCGGGCATGAGCGGGCTGGAGCTTTGCCGCGCGATGCGCGATCTGAAAGGGCAGCGCTACATCTACTTCATCCTGATGACCTCGCGCAGCGAAAAGGCCGAAGTGGCGCACGGCCTCGATTGCGGCGCGGACGATCTGCTCACCAAGCCGGTCGATGCCGGTGAATTGCGCGCGCGCCTCGCCGCGGGCGAACGCATCCTGCGGATGGAGCGCGAACTGAGCGAAAAGAACCGCCTCGTGCGTGCCACCCTTGAGGAATTGCAGGCAGCCAAGGCCGCGCTGGACGCCGATCTGGAACAGGCGCGCACCATCCAGCAGTCGCTGGTGCCCGAGCGCACGCGCCGATTCGGACGGTCCGAGGTGAACCTTCTCTTCGAGCCGTGCGGTCAGGTGGGCGGCGACCTCGTGGGTGCATTCAGCCCCGGCCACGGCACACTGGGTCTTTATGCGATCGACGTCTCGGGCCACGGCATAACCTCTGCCCTCATGGCCGCGCGCCTCAGCGGGTATCTTTCCGCGGAATTCCTCGACCAGAACCTCGCCGTGACGCGGCGCTTCGAACGCTTCTACGCGCTGCGGCCCCCTGCCGAGGTCGCCCGCCTGCTGAACGAGCGGCTCGCCGCCGACAAGGGTGTCGAGGAATACTTCACCATGGCCTATGCAACGATTGACCTGCGGAGCGGTCGTATGCGGCTGGTTCAGGCCGGCCATCCGCATCCGATGATCCTTCGCGCGCACGGCGGCTGCGAATTCCTCGGCAATGGTGGCCTGCCCATAGGTCTTCTGGCAGAGGCGCGATTCGAGGAGGTCGAGGCGCGCCTCGCGCCGGGCGACAGGCTCTTGCTGCACTCCGACGGCTTTACCGAGGCCAGGCTTCCCGACGGAAAGCAGCTTGGCGAGGAAAGCTTTCGCGACCTGACCAGCCGTGTCGCGCCAGCCGCGACCGGGCGCGAGTTTCTCGACGATCTCTACTGGCACCTCAGGCAGGAGACAGCTCCCGGAGACGCGACCGAAGACGATATCTCGGCCGCGCTTCTGACCTATGGCGGCTGAGCCCCGACGGCTGGCAGCGCCCTTGCCCCGGCGGTCACCGGGTTCGCTTGACCGCCGGCTTCGACGAATCCGGGAACGCGGGGCCAGCCGAGCCCTGGAAAACCGCGCGCGGGAGGTCGGAGGCAGCGGATCGAGGCCGCCCTTCCGGCAGTTTCAGACCGGCGGCGAAATCAGGGCTCCGTCTGCCCCATACCGCAGATCAGGCGCCATTCGGCCGGCGTGACCGGCTGGACCGACAGGCGGGTGTTGTTGACAAGCACCATCTCCGACAGGCGCGGTTCGTCCTTGATCTGCGCCAGCGTCACAGGCTGCACGAAAGGGCGCACCGCCTTGATGTCGACGCACTCCCATCGCGGGTCATCGGCGGTGCTGTCTGGGTGCGCCTCGGCGATGACCTCGACGATGCCCACCACCGCCTTCTCGCTCTGCGAATGGTAGAAGAAGCCGCGATCGCCCAAAGCCAACTCGCGCATCATGTTGCGCGCCTGATAGTTTCGGACGCCGTCCCATTCCTCTCCGGCCTCGCCCCTGGCCATCTGGTCGTCCCAGGACCAGGCGGAGGGTTCCGACTTGAAGAGCCAGTAGCGCATCGGCCGTCCCTCATTCCTCGCGCAGCGGGCGCGACAGCAGCATCTCCATCGCTTCGCCCAGCGCAAGCCGCCCGTCAAGCAGGGCGACGACCGCCTCGGTGATCGGCATCTCGACCCGGAGCGCGCGGGCGCGGTCCGCCACGGCGCGGGCCGTTGGCGCGCCCTCGACCGTGTCGGACGACGACCAGGGCTCGCCCCGGCCCAGCGACAGCCCGTAGCGGTAGTTGCGCGAACCTTCGGAGGTGCAGGTCAGCGCCAGATCGCCGAAACCCGACAGGCCCGCGAGCGTCCCGGGGTCCGCGCCAAGTGCTGTCGCCATGCGGTTCATCTCGGCAAAACCGCGGGTCATCAGCGCCGCGCGCGCGCTTTCGCCAAGTCCCGCGCCCATCGCCGCGCCGCAGGCGATGGCGATCACGTTCTTGAGCGCACCGCCCAGTTCCGCGCCGGTCACGTCCTCGGTCCGGTAGAGCCGCACGTTGGGTGTGGCGAGATCCGTCTGCAGGCGCGCGGCAAGCGCCGGATCGGCGCAGGCCAGCGTCAGCGCCGTGGGCAGCCCCGCCGCGATGTCGCGCGCGAAGGAGGGCCCTGTCAGGATGGCCTGCGGGCTGCCGGGCAGCACCTCGGCCAGCACGCCCGCGGGGCCGAGCGTGGTGCGCAGTTCGACACCCTTGCAACAGGCGACGAGCGCCCGCTCGCTCAGCAGCACGCGATGCTCTTCCAGCACGCCGCGCAACTGCTGCATCGGCACGGCGAGCAGGACGGTGTCCGCGCGCGCGGCCTGGCCCACGTCCCCGGTCACACGCATTCCCGCGGGCAGCGCATGGCCCGGCAGGCGGCGCGCGTTTTCGCGCGCGGCCTCGATCTCTGCCGCGCCCTCGCGCGCCCAGAGCGTCACCGCGCGTCCCGCGCGCGCCAGCACGATGCCCAGCGCGGTGCCGAAGGCGCCGGCGCCAAGGATGCCCACGCTCACGCCTTGGCCCCCTTCCGTCCGCCGCCCAGCATGGCGGGACGGCCCGTGTCGAGCGGCCAGCGCGGCCGGGCGGCCAGCTCCATGCCGTCGCGGCGGCCGGCGAGGAAGAGCTCGGCGCCCGCGTAGGCGATGATCGCCGCGTTGTCGGTGCAAAGCGCGAGCGGCGGCGCGACGTACCGAACGCCCGCCGCGTCCGCCACCCGCTCCAGCGCCGCGCGGATCGTCGCGTTGGCCGCCACGCCGCCTGCCACCGCGAGAGAGGGCGCACCGCTCTCCTCCAGCGCCCGGCGTGTCTTTTCGGCCAGCACGTCTGCCACGGACGCCTGAAACCCCGCGCAGAGGTCGGCGCGATCCTGCCGTGTGAGCCCACCCTTCTCCGTGATGAGGAGGTCGCGCTGGCGCAGCGCCGCGGTCTTCAGGCCGGAAAAGGACATGTCGCAACCGGCCCGGTCGAGCAGGGGGCGGGGCAGGGGAAAGCGCGCCGGATCGCCGCCGGCGGCTTCGCGCTCGATCGCCGGCCCGCCGGGCTGCGGCAGGCCCAGCAGCCGCGCCACCTTGTCGAACGCCTCTCCGGGTGCGTCGTCGATCGTGCCGCCGAGGCGGGCGAAGTCCTGCGCGCCGATCACCATCAGCAACTGGCAATGCCCGCCGGAGACGAGCAGCATGAGATAGGGATAGGCAAGCGCGTGGGTCAGCCGCGGCGTCAGCGCATGGCCCGCCAGGTGGTTCACCCCGATCAGCGGCAGCCCTGCCCCAGCCGCAATCCCCTTGGCCATCATCACGCCGGCGAGCACGCCGCCGATCAGGCCCGGTCCGGCGGTCACGGCCACCGCGTCGATATCCCGCAGCGCGACGCCCGCCTCTGCCAGCGCGCGGCGCACGGCGAGGTCCAGCTTCTCGGCATGGGCACGCGCCGCGATCTCGGGGACGATCCCGCCGAAGGCCGCGTGCAGATCGGCCTGCCCCAGCACGATGGAGGACAGGATGCGCGCGCCGTCCGGCCCGGCCCGAACAACCGCCGCCGCCGTGTCGTCGCAACTGCTTTCCAGCCCCAGGATCGTCAGGGTCTTGGCCATCGGGTCGCCCGTCCGCAGGAAAGGCTCTTGCTACCACCCGGGCGAGAGGCCCACAATCCCGCCGCGATGATGGGGACCCCGACGCTCCTGCTTACCCGACCGGCCGAGGCGTCGGAGCGTTTTGCCGCGCAACTGCGCGGTATTCTCGGGGCGCAGGCGCCGGCGGTGCTGATCGCACCTCTGATGCGGGTGGATTATGCCGGGCGGCTGCCGGCCATGGACCGGGTCGCGGGGCTGATCTTCACCTCCGCCAACGGCGTGCGCGCCTATGCCGCTGCGGGCGGGCGGCGCGACTGTCCCGCCTGGGTCGTGGGCGACGCGACGGGCGAGGCCGCCCGCAGGGCCGGGATCGTTGCGCGGGTGGCTGGCGGGGACGCGCGTGCGCTGGTCGCTGCCCTGGCGCGGGAGCGGCCCGCCGGCGCGCTGCTGCATGTCCGGGGCGAACACGCGCGCGGCGATGTCGCGCGGAAACTGCGCGCAGTCGGCATCGACGTGCGCGAAACCGTGCTCTACCGGCAGATCCTCCTCCCGCTGGGCGATGCGGCGCGCGCCGTGCTCGATGGCAGGGCGCCGGTCGTCGTGCCGCTTTTCTCTCCGCGCACGGCGGCACAGTTCGCCGCGCAGTACCGCGGCCGGGCGCCCCTGCTGGTCGCCGCGATGAGCCACGCGGTCGAACAGGAGGTGGCGCATCTGCCCGCCGCCCGGCTCGTGACGGCCGAACGCCCCGACGCGCCCGCGATGCTGCGCACGGTCGTCACGCTTCTGGATCACGCGGCACGGCTTGAGGGACCGGAGGGCGGCGGGTAAGCTGTGCAGCGGCGGCATCACGGTCGCGTGAGAATCGAAAAGGACGACGCGTGGCGGACAAGGACAAACCCGCAGGCTCCGAAGATGGCGAGCCGGACAAGGATGCCCCCCGCGACGGGCGCGCGGCACAGGCCGGAGCTTCGGAAGCCGATGCCCGCCCGGACGAAGACGCGACCGCCGCACCCGACACCGCCGGAGATCTCGAGGCCGATGCACTCCGGAAGGCCGAGGCCGCGCAGGGCACGTCCGAGGTCGAGGCACAGGACGAACTGACCGATGGCACCGCTCCGGGGGACGAGACGCCCGAAGCCGGTGCCTCCGCTGTCGAGGCAACGCCGGACGCTGCCGGCGCCGAAACTCCCGAGGCTGACGTTCGGGACGAGGCGGCGGACGGCGGCGTGACGGCGACCCCTGACACCCCGACCGAGGCCGGCGCCTCCGCTGTCGAGGCGCAGCCCGGGCCGCAGATCGACGACCCGGCCTTCGCCGATTACGCCCGCGCCGAAACGGCCGACACCGCCGAAACCGAGGCCGATCGCGAAACCGATCTTTCGCAGGACGCTTCCGCCGGCGAGACCGTTCCACCCGCGCCCTGGGCCGCTGCGGCGGGGGCGGCGGCGGCCGGCATGGCGGGCGGCGCCGCGGCCGACAGCAGCGCGCGTGCCGCTGCCGCCGGGGCGGACGAGGCGCCGCAGACCCGGACGGCGGAACACCCCGCGCGCGAGGTCGTCGTGAAGCGGGGCGGGTTCGTGCCCGCGCTTCTGGGCGGCATCCTCGCCGCGGTCCTGGGCTTCGCGGCCGCCCGTTACGTGGTGCCCGAGGGATGGCCCTTTCCGGGCGCGGCCACCCCCGGTTTTCAGGAGACCACGCAGGCGGCGCTGGGCGAACAGGCGGCCCGGATCGAGGCGCTGCGCGCCGATCTGGCTGCCGCGGAACCGGACCTGTCCCCGGTCGAGGAGCGAATCGGGGATCTCGAAAGCCGCTCGTCCGAGGTCGCCGCGCGACTGGACGACCTTTCCGGCACCCTGGGCGGGCGCCTGTCGGAGATCGAGTCGCGCCTGACCGAAATCGAGAAGGCCCCGATGGAAGCTGCCTTGTCGCAGGAGGCGATCGAGGCCTACGAGCAGGAGCTTCAGTCGCTGATGGATCAGGTCGCTGCGCAACGCGCGGAGATCGAAGAGATCGCGTCCGAGGCCACCAGCCGCGATCGGCAGGCCGCCGTGGCCGCACGCCGCGCCGAGGTTCTGGCCGCGCTGGCACGGATCACCACCGCGATCGATGCGGGTGAGCCCTATGCCGAAGCTCTCGCCGATCTGGCCGACGCGATGGAGGAGCCTGTCCCCGACGGGCTGCAGGCCGGCGCGCAGGACGGTGTGCCGACCCGCGCGGAACTCGACTCCGGCTTCGCCCCGGCGGCGCGGGACGCTCTGGCCGCGGCGCGCGATGCCGACGCCCCGCCGGAGGACCCCGCCGACCGGTTTGGCGCCTTCCTGCGCGAACAGCTTGGCGCGCGCTCGGTCGCCCCGCGCGAGGGCGACGACGCCGACGCCGTCCTGTCGCGTGCCGAGGCCGCGCTCCGGCGCGGCGACCTGGGCGCGGCGCTGGATGAACTGGCGGCCCTGCCCGAACCCGCGCAGGCGGAACTCGCCGACTGGGTCACCGCGGCGCGGAGCCGGCTGGCCGCAGTGCAGGCCGCGGAACGGCTCAACGACACGCTCAACGAAGAATAGGAAAACCCGTTCATGCTATGGTCCCTGATCAAGATCCTGTTCTTCGTCGCGATCGTCTCCGGCCTTGCCTATGGCGCGCTGTGGCTGATGGAGGCCGAAGGCGGCGTGCAGATCGTCGTCGCGCAGACCGAATTCACGCTCGGCCCGCTCGAATCCGCGATCGCGCTGCTGGTTCTGCTGGTCGCGCTCTGGCTGATCCTCAAGCTGGTCTCGCTGCTGGTGGCGACCCTGCGCTTCATCAACGGCGACGATACGGCGCTCAGCCGGTATTTCGACCGCAACCGCGAGCGCAAGGGCCTGAAGGAGCTGACCGAGTCGCTCAACGCGCTTGCGGCGGGCGACGGCAAGACCGCCATGGTCGAGGCGAAGAAGGCGGGCAAGCACCTCAACCGCCCGGAACTGACCAACCTGATCACGGCGCAGGCGGCCGAGGCCTCGGGCGACAGCAAGACCGCGGAACAGGTCTATCGCAAGCTCGTCGAGCATGAGCGCACGTGCTTTGCGGGCGTTCGGGGCCTGATGAAGCAGAAGCTTGCCGAAGGCGATACCGAGACGGCCCTGGAACTGGCCAAGCGGGCCTTCGCGCTCAAGCCGAAGCACGAAGAGACGCAGGACGTTCTTCTCAAGCTGCAGGCCGGGGCGCACGACTGGCAGGGCGCGCGCAAGACGCTGTCGGCCAAGCTCAAGCAGGGCAACCTGCCGCGCGACGTGCACAAGCGCCGCGATGCGGTGCTGGCGGTCTCCGAAGCCAAGGACGTGATCGACGAGGGCAACGACATCCGCGCCCGCGAGGCGGCGATCGAGGCCAACCGTCTCTCGCCCGACCTGATCCCGGCGGCTGTCATGGCCGCGAAAGGCTACACCGAGCAGGGCAAGCAGAAGAACGCGGCCCGCATCGTGACCAAGGCCTGGGGCGCGCAGCCGCACCCCGAGCTCGCCGCCGCCTATGCCGCGATCCACCCCGACGAGTCGCCCCAGGCCCGGCTGAAGCGGTTCCAGACACTGGTCAAGGCCAACCCGGACCACCGCGAATCCAAGCTGGTGATGGCGGAGCTGCACATCGCGGCAGAGGAATTCCCGCAGGCGCGCCGCGCGCTGGGCAATCTGGTCGAGACCGACCCCGACGTGCGCGTGCTGACCACGATGGCCGCGATCGAGCGGGGCGAGGGCGCGTCCGACGCGGTGGTGCAGGGCTGGCTGGCCCGCGCGGTGACCGCGCCGCGCGGACCCCAGTGGGTCTGCGAGAACTGCAACGCGATCCACGCCGAGTGGACCCCGATCTGCAACAATTGCGGGGCCTTCGACACGCTGGCCTGGGTCCGTCCGCCAGAACAGGAGGTGGCCGCGCCTGCGGGCGCCGCGATGCTGCCGCTGGTGGTGGCCTCCGAAGCGCCCGCGGCTGCCGCGGACGACCGGACCGACGGCCCCGAACCCTCAGCCGCAGATGTCGCATCGCCCGAAGAGCCGACGGCGGAAACGCCGGACCGGTCCGGCGACGCCGACGCCGAAGAGGATCGCGATCCGGTGCAGCGCACCGGCTGACGACGGCAGGCAACAAGGGTCTTTCGCCCGGCCGCATCCGGTGCTAGAGGACCGCCCCACAGGGCCGCAGTAGCTCAGCTGGTAGAGCACGTCATTCGTAATGATGGGGTCGGGGGTTCGAGTCCCTTCTGCGGCACCATTTCGCAGGACATTCCTTTGCTCTGGCCCTCGATCCGGACGTTGCTGGACGTCAGGGGGCGAACGCGATGCGTCCGAGATATCCGGCGAGGGACGTGGCGCGAGAGTGTCTGCTCCAGCTCTTCGCCGCTGCGGAAGCGGCTGCCGCGAGGCATCCTCGATCCGGCCGCTGAAACGCTCGACCAGGCCGTTCTTCTGGGGTCGAGCACTTCAGACGACAATCCCTTCACACGCATCACCGCTCACAAATCGAACTCCGCGAACACCGGCGCGTGGTCGGACGGCTTCTCCCATCCCCGGCAGGCACGCAATATCCGGCTGCCGTGGGCGGCGCCGGCGATGTCGGGGGTGGCCCAGACGTGGTCGAGCCGGCGGCCGCGGTCGGCGGCGTCCCAGTCCCTGGCCCGGTAGGACCACCAGGAATAGAGCCGGCCCGCGGGGATGTCGCGGCGGGTGATGTCGACGAAGCGGCCGGCCTCCTGCGCGGCTCCCAGGTGCTCGACCTCGACCGGCGTGTGGCTGACCACCTTCAGCATCTTCCTGTGGTCCCAGACGTCCTCTTCCAGCGGCGCGATGTTCAGGTCGCCCACCAGGATCGACTTTCCCGGCTTTTCCCCGTGCAGCCAGTCGCGCAGGTCCGTCAGGTAGTCGAGCTTCTGGCCGAACTTCACGTTCGCCTCGCGGTCCGGCACGTCGCCGCCCGCCGGGACGTAGAAGTTGTGCACGACCACCCCGTTCTCGAGCCGCCCCGCGACGTGCCGCGCGTGCCCCAGCCCCGCGAAGTCCAGCGTGCCCGCCTCCTCGATCGGCAGTTTCGACAGGATCGCCACGCCGTTGTAGCCCTTTTCCCCCCGCGCGACCATGTGGGGATAGCCCAGCGCCGCGAAGGCCTCGCGCGGGATCTTCTCCACCGGGCTCTTGCACTCCTGCAGGCACAGGATGTCCGGTGCCTCCTCCGTCAGAAGCCGCGCGACGAGCCCCTGGCGCAGGCGGACGGAGTTGATGTTCCAGGTGGCGATGGAGAAGGGCATGGGCAGGCTCCGGTTGCGGGAGGCGGGAGACTAGCCGCGCGGCCGCATCGCCGCAATCAGCGCGGCGTGGACCGCCGGGCCGCCGGCCACCACGCCGCGGGTCCTGGCGGGCTCGGTGTTGAAGCGCGGCGAGGTGCCGTTGCGGTCGGTCACCACCGCGCCGGCTTCGCGGCAGATCAGCAGCCCCGCCGCGATGTCCCAGTCCCAGCTGTCGCGGTGCGTGATCATGGCGTCGAAGCGCCCCTCGGCCACCAGCGCGAGGCGGTAGGCCAGCGAGGGGCGGTGATGCCGCTTGAACCCTGGCAGGCCGCCGGGCCAGTTCGCGGGATCCATCGCGGCGCGGGTGGCAAGGACGTTTGCCCCCTCGACGCTGACGCGTGTGGCGGCGCGGATGGGCTGCCCGTTGAGCGTGGCGCCTTCGCCTGCGGTGGCGGCGTAGAGCTTGCCCTCGTCGGCGGGCAGATAGACGACCGCTTCCGTGACCTCGCCCTCCGTCACGATGGCAAGCGAGAGCGACCAGCTCGACGAGCCCTCGATGAAGCCGGTGGTGCCGTCGATCGGGTCGAGCAGGAAGATGCGCGGACGGCTCAGGCGTTCCGGCGTGTCGGCATCCTCTTCCGAGAGCCAGCCGTAGTCGGGGCGCGCGCCCAGCAGGATGGCGCGCAGCGCCTCGTTCACGGCAAGGTCGGCTTCCGTAACCGGCCCCGCGTCGTCGGGCTTGTCCCAGCGTTTCGCGGTGGGACCGTGATAGCGCAGCGCGACCTGGCCTGCCTCGCGCGCCGCACGGATCAGGAGCGCAAGGTCACTCTCCGGCAATCGTCAGCCCCTCGACCAGCAGCGAGGGCACCACGCGGCTGACCCAGGGCCGCGCGTCGTTCGCCGGACGGATCGTCGCCAGCATCTCGCGCAGGTTGCCCGCCACCGTGCATTCGTTGACGGGCCAGGCGATCTGCCCGTTCTCGACCCAGAACCCCGAGGCGCCGCGCGAATAGTCGCCGGTGTTGGGGTTGATGGTGGCGCCGATCATCGAGGTGACGAGCAGCCCTGTGCCCATCTCGCGCAGGAGATCCTCCTGCGACAGCTCCGACTGGGTGAGCGCCACGTTCCAGTTCGACGGCGAGGGCGGCGAGGACAGGCCGCGCGCGGCGTTGCCGGTGGGCGCGCGGCCCAGCTTGCGGGCGGTCGCGAGGTCGAGGG
>OFET01000840.1_pt1 | contig 12896 bp, 10 predicted proteins | sample 1521211 | NCBI WGS metagenome assembly OFET01 (sample SAMN03766358, study PRJEB24113) | microbial mat metagenome | isolation source: enrichment culture HLUCC-A from microbial mat sample contains cyanobacterium...
AGCGGCCGATATGGCGCCAAGTGGCGAAGACCTTGCCACGACACCCGTCACGACGACGCAATCCCGGGCCTTACGCGCAACCGGGTCCGGCTGCTGCGACTGCTGCAAGACACCGGGAAGCGACGGGCCGGCGCGGTCGTGGTTGCAACATCGACCGCCCCGGCCGTTCGCGCGCGCATGTTACAGGAGCACAGGCGCCGGGCTGGCCCCTTGGTCCGCACGGCCTGTCAGCCGGTCCGCGTCTGGGCGAGTCGGCCGCCCCGAGGTCGAGAGGTCCGGGACCTGATGGCCCGAACCACGCCGTTCGGGACGACCCCTGCGCACCGGATCCGCGCATGGATCGAACGCCCCGATCACGGCCCTGCCGCGCCGCAGGGATCGGACACCCCCTGTCGAATTCCGGTGCAGCACCGCCGGACCGTCGCGCAGACACGTCAGTCGCGACGATTCGCGCGGGCGAGCCCGAATTCCCCGCGACGCCGGATCGTTTCCGGCGACCACCGGCGGCACCGCCCTGGTGTCCGCGGGCCGCGCCCCGCACTCACGCGGCTGGCAGGTCGCGGGCCCTGGCGCCGCGGGCGCGGGCAATCGCGGCGGCGGCAAGGACATGATGCGACATCGCGGCCTCGGCCCATTCGGGATCGCGCGCCGCGATCGCCTCTGCGATGTCATGGTGATGGCGCGCCTGGCGCGTCATGTCCTGCGGCGAATACATCCGATAGGTGCGCAGCACGAGGCCAAGGTTGACGGCAAGCGACAGCATCGAGCCAAGGCGCGGCGAGCGCGCGGCCTGCATGATCGTGCGGTGGAAGGCGGCGTTGGCCTCGGTCATCGCGTCATAGTCGGCATCGGACCGCGCCGGCGAGCGCGCGCTGATCTCTCCGGCGAGGCGGAAAAGCTCGGCGATCTCCGTCTCGGTGGCGAATTCGGCGGCGCGCCGTGCCCCGTAGCTTTCCAGCATCAGCCGGATGCGAAAGATCTGCTCGACCTCGTCGGGTTGCAGCGCGGTCACCCGCAACCCCTCGCCCGGCGAGCGGGTCAGGAACCCCTCGATCAGCAGGCGGTTGATCGCCTCGCGCACCGGCGTGCGCGAGAGCCCCAGCCGCTCGGCGAGGCCCAGTTCCGTCAGCCGCTCGTCGGCCGGCAGATCGCCCGACAGGATGTCGCCGCGCAGGGTCAGATAGGCGCTGTCGGCGGCGCTGGCCGGGCGTCCGTCCTCGGCCATCACGCGGCCTCGGGCGCGGGAAAGCCGCCGGCCTTCATCACCATGCCGGGCAGGGTGTGTTCGAGCTGCGCCTCCAGCCACTCGGCCGCTTCGATACAGGCGTCGAGGTCGAGGCCCGTGGCGATGCCCGCGCGCTCCAGCATGTAGACCAGATCCTCCGTCGGGATGTTGCCGGTGGCGCGGGGCGCGAAGGGGCAGCCGCCCACGCCCCCCAGCGAGGAATCGAGCGTGACGGCGCCTGCCATGATCCCGGCCCAGGCGTTGGCCAGCCCGGTGTTGCGGGTGTTGTGCAGGTGCAGGCGGATCGGCACCTCGGGGAAGGCGCGACGCACCGCGCCCACGCGCTCGATCACCTCCGCTGGCGTGGCGACGCCGATGGTGTCGGCCAGCGCCAGCTCGTCGGGCGGATGGGCCATCGCGCGCTCGATCACCTCCAGCAGGCGGGCGAGCGGCACCTCGCCCTCGAAGGGGCAGCCGAAGGCGGCGCCGACGGTCAGGCCGGTGCCGATTCGTCCCTTTGCCGCCTGCGCGATCTCGGCCCAGGCGGCCAGCGTGTCCTCGGTGCCCACGCCCTGGTTGCGCCGGTTGAAGGTGTCGGACGCCACGACGACGAAATTCGCCTCGTCGAGCCCGGCGGCGACCGCGCGCTCGAAGCCCTTCGCGTTCAGCGCAAGCCCCACATAGCGCGCCCTGCCCCGCGGCAGCCGCGCCGCCAGTTCGTCGGCGTCCGCCATCTGCGGGACGCGCTTGGGATTGACGAAACTCGTCACCTCGAGCCGTCGCGCACCCGCGTCGATGGCGCGACGGATCAAATCGAGCTTTGTATCCACCGAGAGGATCTTCCGCTCATTTTGTATACCGTCGCGCGCGGCTACTTCCACGATTTCGACGGATTTGGGCAGCTCGGACATTTTTTCGCTCCAGACCTCTTCCCTTCTGGATACAACGATGTATCCTCGCAGGCAACAAGAGCGAGACTCGTCGGGGCAGGACGCAAGAAAATTGCGCAAGCGCGCAGCGAGACAGGGAGCGAAGATGAGCGAGACGGACGCCGCGCCGCCCCGGCAGGGGCCACTGACCGATATCCGCGTGATCGAGATGGGCCAGCTTCTGGCCGGTCCGTTCTGCGGGCAGCTCCTGGCCGATTTCGGGGCCGAGGTCATCAAGTGCGAACAGCCCGGCGTGGGCGATCCGATGCGCGTCTGGGGCCGCGAGAAGCCGCACGGCAAATCGCTCTGGTGGCCGGTGGTCGCGCGCAACAAGAAGAGCCTGACGCTCAACCTGCGGACGGAGGAAGGCCAGCAGGTGATTCGCGATCTCGTCGCGCAATCCGACGTGCTGCTGGAGAATTTCCGCCCTGGCACGCTGGAGCGCTGGAATCTCTCCTACGAGGAACTGGCGAAGATCAACCCGCGCCTCGTGCTCGTGCGCGTCACCGGCTTCGGCCAGACCGGGCCCTATTCGAAGCGCGCGGGTTACGGCGCGATCGGCGAGGCGATGGGCGGCCTGCGCTATGTGGTGGGCGACCCCTCCACCCCGCCCTCGCGCATGGGCATCTCGATCGGCGACGAACTGGCAGCGACCTACGCCTGTCTGGGCACGATGATGGCGCTGCACGCGCGCGAGCGGACGGGTCGCGGACAGGTCGTGGACAGCGCGATCTACGAGGCGGTGCTGGCGATGATGGAAAGCCTCGTCAGCGAATACGACGTGGCGGGCTACGTGCGCGAGCGCACCGGCGCGATCCTGCCCAATGTCTCGCCCTCGAACGTGTTCGACACGGCGGACGGCAAGCTGCTGCTGATCGCCGCCAATCAGGACACGGTGTTCAAGCGCCTCGCCGCCGCGATGGGCCGGCCCGAGCTGGCCGAGGACGACCGCTATGCCACCCACTCGGCGCGCGGCGCGCATCAGGCCGAACTCGACGCGCTCATCAACGACTGGACGAAGACCGTGGAGCTTGAGCCGCTGGAGAAGCTGCTGGAGGAGCACGGCGTGCCCTGCGGCCTGATCTACAAGGCCGAGGACATGCTGGCCGACCCGCACTTCAAGGCGCGCGAGGCGATCGTGGAGGTCGAGCACCCCGATTTCGGCCCTATGAAGATGCAGAACGTGGCGCCGCGGCTCTCGGACACGCCGGGCGCGGTGCGCCACGTCGGCCCCGCGCTGGGCCAGCATACCGACGAGGTGCTGGGCGACATCCTGGGCATCGACGAGGCGACCCGCGCCGCGTGGCGCGAAAAGGGGATCATCTGAGGCGCGCATGGCGGACGGGCCGGATCACCGCGACACCTTCCTGCCGCTTTCCGAGGCGGCGGCACGGCTGGGTGTCAGCCGGCTGAAGCTGCGCGAGGCCGTGGCCAAGGGGGTGATGCCCTCGCGCCGTGACAACCAGGGGCGCCTGCGGGTGGATCTGGGCACGGCGCCGGCGAACCTTGCCCAGGCCGCGGCGGAGCGGCCCGCGAAGCCCGGCGCGCTGATGGAGGCGCTCTTCGACGAGATCGAGGAGCTGTCGGGCGAGTTGGCCGACGAGCGCGCGCTGCGCGACCGGCTCGCCGGTCTGGTCGAGTCGCAGGACGCGGCGCTCTCGCGCGCGACCGCCGCGCTGGAGGCCGCCACGGCGGACCGCGACCGGCTGGCCGGGATCGCGGGCCGCGCGCTGGAGGCCGCCGAGGACGCGGAGGGGCGTGCGGCGCGGATGGGCCAGATGTCCGCCCGTTCGCTGGAGATGCTGGAGCGGGCGACCGGCGCGCTCGAGACGATGCAGGCCGAGATCGGGCGGCTCAAGGCCGACGCGGCCGACAGGGAAGCCGCAATAGAGGGCCACGCGCGACAGCTCGAGCGGCTCTTCACGCTGTCGGAACAGGCGCTGGACAAGGCCGCGGCACCGCGGCGCGAGCCCTCGCTGATCGACCGTGTCTTCGGGCGCGGCGGGCGGGGCTAGGAACCAACGGGGACGGGAAGGACCAAAATGACCACGACCGAAGACCTCATCCGAACCTACGAGGCCCGCCTCGCCGAGATCGAGGCGCGGCTCGCCCGTGTCGAGGGCGGCGCCGCCCCGGCCCCGCGCGCGGCGCGCCGTCGCGGCAGCGGCAGCCTGCGGCTGGGCGTGGACGTGGGCGGCACCTTCACCGACCTGCTGCTGCTGGACGAGGGAAAGGGCCGCATCTTTACCGCCAAGGTGCCGTCCACGCCGAAGGACAGCTCCATCGGCGTGCTCAACGGCATCGAGAAGATCTGCCGCGAGGCGGGCATCCGCCCCTCCGAGATCGCCGAGGTGATGCACGGCACGACGGTGGCCACCAACACCGTGCTCACCGGCGCGGGCGCGCGGGTGGGGCTTGTCACCACGAAGGGCTACCGCGACACGCTGCAGATCGCGCGCAGCTATGTGCCCGGCGGGCTGGGCGGCTGGGTGATCTGGAACAAGTCGCTGCCGCTGGCGCGGCTCGAGGACACCATCGAGGCCGACGAGCGGATCGACGCCAAGGGCCACGTTCTGGTGCCGCTCGACGAGAAGGCGCTGAAGAAGGACCTGGAAAAGCTCGCCGAAAGCGGCATCGAGGCGCTGACCGTCTCGCTTTTCAACGCCTATGTCTCGGACGTGCACGAGCGGCGGATCGCAGAGATCGCCGCGCAGATCATGCCCGGCATCCCGATCTCGACCTCGGCCGGCACCATGCCGGAGATGTACGAATACGAACGGACCGAGACGACGGTGGTCAACTCCTACGTCCGGCCCGTGGTCGCCAACTACGTCTCGAACCTTCAGACCGAACTGAAGGATCAGATGGGCGACGTGATGCTGCAGATCCTGCGCTCGGACGGCGGCCTGTCCTCGGCGCAGGCGGCGATGGACCATCCCGTGAACCTGCTGATGTCCGGGCCCGCCGGCGGCGTCTCGGGCGCGAAATGGATCGCCAAGAACGCGGGGTTCGAGCATCTGCTGACCTTCGACATGGGCGGCACCTCGACCGACGTTGCGCTGATCGAGGGCGGCGAGGCGCGCACCCGGCGCGAGACGCGGGTGGGCGACGTGACGGTGCGCGCGCCCTCGATCGACGTGCGCACGGTGGGCGCCGGCGGCGGCTCGATCGCCTACACGCCGGAACTGACCAGGGCGCTGCGCGTGGGCCCACAGTCGGCCGGCGCCGATCCGGGGCCTGCCGCCTACAAGAAGGGCGGCGAGGAGCCCACCGTGACCGACGCCAACGTGGTGCTGGGCTACCTGCCCGCGGACGCCAAGCTGGGCGGCGACATGGACATCAGCCGCGATCTCGCGGCGCAGGCGGTGCAGAAGATCGCGGATGCGCTCGACAAGACGGTGGAAGAGGCCGCCGAAGGCATCATCGCCATCGTCAACGAGAACATGGTGGGCGCGCTGCGCCTCGTCTCGGTCGAGCAGGGCTACGACCCGCGCGACTTCGCGCTGATCGGCTTCGGCGGCGCGGGGCCGCTGCATGCCAACGCGCTCGCTCGTCTGATCGGCGCCTGGCCCGCCATCGTGCCGCCGGGTCCGGGCGTGCTGTGCGCCTACGGCGACGCGACGACGCGGCTGCGGAACGAGGCCACGCAGACCTTCGTCAAGAACACCTCCGCCACCTCCGACCGCGAGGTGGGCAGGATGCTGGAGGACCTCGCCGACCGCGCGGCGCAGGACCTCGAGGACGAGGGCGTGACCCGGGCCGAGCAGGAGACGATCTATCAGATCGACATCCGCTACGCCGGTCAGGGCATGAAGCTGACCCTCGACGTCACGCCGGAGGACTTCCGCCGCGAAGGGCTGGCCGGCGTCGAGCACCGCTTCGACCGCGAGCACGAGCAGCTCTTCACCTTCGCGCTCGACGCAGAGCACGAACTGGTGGGCCTGCGCGCCGTGGTGCAGGGCGCGGAAAAGCCCTTCATCGGCCGCGACTACGGCAGCGCGGGGCCCGACGCCTCCGGCGCCGTGGTGCACGAGACCAAAGTCTACGAGGGCGGCCAGTGGCACGCCACGAAGATCTACGACCGCGCGAAGCTGAAGGCCGGCAACCGCATCCCCGGCCCCGCCATCGTGACCGAGATGGATTCGACCTCGCTGATCCTGCCCGGACACGTCGGCGTCATCGACAAGGTCGGCAACATCCTGATCTGGCCCGAGGGCCACGAGAAGGCCCGCTGAGGGGGAGAGAACACATGCCTGCAAAGATCATCCAGACGAACGACGCCCCCTTTCACCGCGTGCCGGTGGACCCGATCACGCTCGACATCGTGGAGAACGCGCTGCGCAACGCGCGGACGGAGATGGACGCGGTGCTGTTCCGCACCGCCATGTCGCCCGGCATCCGCGAACAGCACGACGCCTACCCGATGATCGCCAACGAGGAAGGCAAGATGGTCGTCGGCCAGTTCGGCAGCTTCCTCTACGGCTTCATGCAGGGCTACGAGGGGACCATCGAAGAGGGCGACATCTTCATCACCAACGACCCCTATTCCTGCGACGGGGCGGTGAGTCACCTGAACGACTGGCTGCTGATGATGCCCATCTTCCATGACGGGCGGCTGGTCAGCTGGGCGGCGATGTTCGGCCACATGACCGACGTTGGCGGCAAGGTGCCCGGTTCGCTGCCGACCGACGCCAAGATGATCTTCGAGGAGGGGCTGATCATCCCGCCCTCGAAGATCTTCAGGGCCGGCGCGCTGAACGAGGAGCTTTTGGCGCTGATGCTCGCCAACACCCGGATGCCGGAGTGGAACAAGTCCGACTTCTACGCGATCCTTGCCTCGCTCCGGCTGGCCGAGCGGCGGGTGCGCGAGAACATCCAGCGCTTCGGCGTGGATACCTATATCTCGGCGATGCAGGACATGCTCGATCGCAACAAGCTGGCGATGGGCGCGATCATCAAGATGTTCATCCCCGAGGGCGACCACAAGGCGTATTTCGAGGACTGGATCGACGACGACGGGCAGGGCAACGGCCCGTTCAAGATCGCCTGCTCGCTCTGGCGCGAGGGGGATGTGGCGATCTTCGACTTCACGGGATCGGACCCGCAGTCGCTGTCCTCGATCAACTTCCTGCTCAATGAAGAGATGTTCAAGATGTTCTTCGGGGCATTCACGATCAACCTCTTCGATCCGCAGATCCTGTTCAACGACGGCTTCTACGACCTGGTGGACGTGCGCATCCCGCCGGGCTGCATCCTCAAGCCCAAGAAGCCTGCGGCGCTGTCGTGCCGGACGCACATGCTGGGCCGGATCTTCGACCTGATGGGCGGGCTGCTGGGCCAGGGCGCGCCGGATGCGCTGAACGCCGCAGGCTTCTCGGACAGTCCGCACTTCATGTATTCGGGCTTCGACCGGAACGGCGAGTGGTTCCAGCTTTTCCAGATCGGCTTTGGCGGCGTGCCGGGCCGGCCGGTGGGCGACGGGCCGGACGGGCATTCGCTCTGGCCTGCCTTCACCAACGTGCCCAACGAGTTTCTCGAGGCCTATTTCCCGCTGCGCATCCGCACCTATGCCACGATCCCGGATTCGGGTGGCGCGGGCCTGCACCGCGGCGGCAACGGCATCACCATCGCCTACGAGATGCTGGAGGCGGGCGAGATATCGATCCACGACGACCGCTGGCTCACCTATCCCTGGGGCGTGAACGGCGGCGAGCCGGGGATGCGTTCGACCAAGCGGCTCGTGCGCACCGACGGCACCGAAGAGAACATCCCGTCGAAGTGCGACCGCATCAAGGTGAACCCCGGCGACATCCTGCACTTCAACACCTGGGGCGGCGGCGGCTGGGGCGATCCGCTCCAGCGACCTGCGGAAAAGGTCTGGGACGACGTGCAGCGCGGGCTGGTGACGGTGGACGGCGCGCGGCGCTACGGCGTGGTGATCCACAAGAACAAGGTGGACGAGAAGGAGACCGAGAAGCTGCGCGCCGATATGGCCCGCAAGCGCGGCGACACGAAGCTCTTCGACCGCGGCTTCGAGAGCCTGCAGGAGCTCAAGGCGCGCGCCAAGGCCGAGACCGGATTCGAGCCGCCGAAGGACCCGGAATTCTTCGTGATGAAGCAGGCCGCCGAATGACCGAGAGCCTCGACGAGAACTACGCCCGCGCGGGCTATCACGCGCGGCAGGCGTGGGGGAAGCGCCCCGCCCTGCTGCTGGTGGACTTCGCGCGCGCCTACTTCGAGCCGGATAGCCCGCTCTACGGCGGCGAAGGCTGCGTGACCGCGCGGGACAACGCGGCGCGCCTGCTCGACACCGCGCGGCAGACCGGGACCCCGGTGATCTTCACCGAGGTGCGCTACATCAAGGGCGGCGCCGACGGCGGCGTGTTCTTTCGCAAGGCGCCGCCACTGAAGGTGATGGAGTGGGGCAACCCGCTGGGCGATCTGGTCGAGGGGCTGGAGCGGCGCGAAGACGAGATCATGGTGACCAAGCAGTATCCCAGCGCCTTCTTCGGCACCTCGCTGGCCGCGACGCTGACCGCGATGGGCGTGGACACCGTGCTGCTCACCGGGCTCACCACCTCGGGCTGCATCCGCGCCACCTGTATCGACGCGATGAGCCACGGCTTCGTGACCCTGGTGGTCTCGGACGCCGTGGGCGACCGCGCGGACGGCCCGCATCAGGCGAACCTCTTCGACATGAGCGCGAAATACGCCGACCTCGTGACCACAAGCGAGGCGGCGGAGTACCTGCAGACAACACAAAGGGAGCAATGAGGATGAAACGCCTTCTGACCTCGGCGGCGCTTGCCGCCCTCGCGGTGCCGGCCGCGGCGGACATGGACGCCGCCCGCGCGCTGATCGCGCAATACAGCGAACTGCCCACCTTCGAGGCCCCGGGCGAGGCCTTCGACGCGCAGGCCTGCATGGCAGACAAGAAGATGTTCGCCATCCCGCTGACCAACGCCAACCCCTTCAACGTCGCCATCGGCGAGGGCATGGCGCAGGCGGCCGAGATGGTGGGCTTCGAACTTCGCAACTGGGAGACGCAGCTCGACCCCACCCAGTGGGTTCAGGGCATCAACACCGCCGTGGCAGAGGGATTCGATCTGATCGACTTCCAGGGCGGGCTGCCGCCGGAACTGGTCGCGCCGCAGATCGGCGAGGCGCGCGAGGCGGGGCTGAAGGTGACGGCCACCCACAACTGGGACGCCACAACGCAGGAGGTGCCCGACTTCATGGACGGCGCCGCAAACACCGACTACGTCATGTTCGGCGAGATCATCGCGGCCTGGGCGATGGTGCAGACCGAGGGCCAGGTGAACGCGCTGGTCCTGGGCCCCGACGAGATCACGCCCACGGCGCCGCTGCGCGACGCGATCCTGGGCTATCTCGAGGACAACTGCCCCGATTGCACGGCGCGCTACATCAACGTGCCGTTCAACGACTGGGCCACCAAGGGCCAGTCCGAGGTGCAGAACGCGCTGCTCTCCGATCCGTCGATCAACTACGTGCTGCCGGTCTACGACTCGATGGCGCAGTTCATCGCGCCGGCGATCCAGATCGCCGGATCGAACGCCAAGATCGTCAGCTACAACGGCACGCCCTTCGTGCTCGACATGATGCGCGACGGCGACACCGTCGAGATGATCGTCGGCGAAAGCCTGGGCTGGGTCGGCATGGCGGGCGTGGACGCGAACATGCGCCTGCTCTGCGGCCTGCCGCAGGTCGATACGCTGAACACGCCGGCCTACATCTTCACCGACGAGAACGTCGAGACGGCGGGCATCCCCGCGACCTATGACGACGGCTACGGCGACAGCCACATCCCCGGCTTCCGCGCGCTCTGGGGCCTCGAGTGAACGACGCGCCGGCGCTCTCCGTCACGAACCTGTCGAAAAGGTTCGGGGGCGCGCTGGCGCTCGACAACGTCGCGCTGGAGGTCCGGCGCGGCGAGGTGCACGGGCTGCTCGGGTCCAACGGCTCGGGCAAGTCCACGCTGATCAAGATCCTCGCCGGGTTCCACGACCCCGAACCGGGCGGGGAGGTGCAGCTTTACGGGCGGAACGTGCCGCTGCCGGTGCCGGGCGCGAAGGTGCGGGAAATGGGCCTTGCCTTCGTGCACCAGCACCTGGGGCTGATCCCCTCGCTCACCGTGATGGAGAATCTGCGGTTGGGCGACCTGGCCACCACTCACAAATGGGGGATCAACTGGCGCGCGGAAGAGGCCCGCGCGGCAGAGGTCTTCGCCCGCTACGACCTCGCGCTGGACCCCCGGCGCGAGGTCTTCACCCTTTCGCCTGTCGAGCAGGCCCTGCTCGCCATCGTGCGGGCGGTCGAGGACCTGCGCACCGCCTCGACGGAGGCCGGTGTGCTGGTCCTCGACGAGCCCACGCCGTTCCTGCCGCGCGCAGGCGTCGAGCAGCTTTTCCGCCTCGTGCGCGCCGCGAAGGAAGAGGGCGCCAGCGTCATCTTCGTCAGCCACGACGTGGACGAGGTGCGCGAGATCACCGACCGCGCCACCATCCTGCGCGACGGCAAGCTGATCGACACCGTGGTGACGGCCGATACCTCGCACGATGCCTTCATCGAACGCATCATCGGCCGATCGATGGCCGCCTACGGCGGCGCGGGCAAGGCCCGGCCCGGCGCCAAGCCGCTGGCCGAGGTGACGGATTTGACCGGCCCCGGCCTCGGCCCCGTCTCGCTGGAGGTGGCCGAGGGCGAGATCCTGGGCCTCACCGGCCTGATCGGCGCGGGCTACGATGCCGTGCCCGCGCTCGTCTACGGCGCGCGCAAGGCGAGCGGAGGGCGCCTGCGGCTTGCGGGACAGTCCATCCGCCTCGACACCATGGAGCCGCCGGAGGCGCTGTCGCGCGGCATCGTCTATCTGCCCGCCGACCGGATGGGGGCAGCGGGGGTGGGCTCGCTCCCGGTGTCCGACAACATCGGCCTGCCGGTGCTGGAGCGTCTGCGCCGCGCCACCGGCCTCTTCGACCGTGACATCCGCCGGCACGCCGGCAGCCTGGGCGCGCGGGCCGGGGTGAAGCCCAACGCGCCGGAGCTTCCGCTCTCGGCGCTCTCGGGCGGCAACGCGCAGAAGGCGCTGCTGGCAAAATGGCTGCAGGTCGAGCCGCGGCTGATGCTGCTCGACGAGCCGACGCAGGGCGTGGACGTGGGCGCGCGGCAGGACATCTGGGATGCGCTCGACGACGCGGCCGAGGGCGGCGCGGCGATCCTGATCGGCTCGACCGACTACGAACAGCTCGCGCAACTCTGCCACCGGGTGCTGGTCTTCGCGCGCGGCCGGATCGTCGAGGAACTGACGGGCGCGCGGCTGGACAAGGATTCGATCGCCGAGGCCTGCTTCCGCTCCACCACCCTGCCAACCGCGGCGGAATGACGGACACGAGGGACATGACCGACAATCGAATCGAGGTCTACGAAGAGCGCATCGCCGCACTGGAGGAAAAGCTGCGCGCCTTCGAGGGGCGCCTCGCGCCCCCGCCCGGACAGCGCCGCCCCGGCACCGAATGGGCCGAACGCTTCGGCCTGATCGCGGCCTGGGTCCTGCTGATCCTGATCCTGGGCAGCTTCCGGCCCGACCAGATGTTTACCTGGAACAGCTCTGCCGCGATGCTGGGCTCGAACGCGATGATCGTGGTCCTGACGCTCGGGCTGATCATTCCGCTGACGACGGGCGATTTCGATCTGTCCGTTGCCTCGACCATGGCGCTGTCGTCGATGATGGTGGCCGTGCTCAACGTGCGCATGGACTGGAGCATCGAGGGCGCGATCTTCATGGCGCTCGCGGCCGGGGTGGCGGTGGGCGCGATCAACGCGCTCTTCATCCTGTGGTTTCGCATACACTCGCTGATCGTGACGCTGGGCACGGGCTATTTCATCAACGGCGTCGTGCTCTGGATCTCGAATTCGGCGGTGATCTCGGGCGTCTCGATGGAGCTTGTGCGCGCCGTGATCCTGACCCGCTTCCTCGGCATCCCGCTGTCCTTCTGGTATGCGCTGATCCTGACGGCGGTGATCTGGTACATCTTCCAGCACACCGCGCTGGGCCGGCGGCTGCTGTTCGTCGGTCGCGGGCGCGAGGTGGCGCGGCTGTCGGGCGTCAACGTCAACCGCGCCCGCGCCGGCGCGCTGATCGCGTCGAGCACCATCGCCGCGCTCGCCGGCGTGCTCTATACCGGCATGCGCGGTTCGGCCGACCCCTCCTCGGCGCTGGCGTTCCTGCTGCCGGCCTTCGCGGCGGCCTTTCTCGGATCGACCACGCTCTACCCCGGGCGGTTCAACGCGCCGGGCGCCTTCGTGGCCGTCTATTTCCTGTCCACCGGCATCATGGGGTTGAACTTCATGGGCGTGCCGAGCTTCGTGCAGAACCTGTTCTACGGCGGCGGCCTCGTGATCGCGGTGTCGATCAGCCAGCTGATTCGCAAGCGGCGGCCGATGGACTGAGCCGAACGCCCGCCCGCGCTCAGTCGCGGGCGAAGACCTTGCGCACGGCGGCGGCGGCGCGCGTGTCCTCGGGACCCGGCGCGTCGCCCAGCAGGTAGCGGTCCTGCTGCGCCTCGGCCTCGGCAAAGCCGATCAGGGTCTTGAACTCCGCCATGCTGGTGACCGGCTGGGGGATGTCCCGGCTGCTGTATCCGCTGCGTAGCGCAGAAAGGTTGCGCCGCATCGCCTCGGTCGCGCTCATCAGCGCGACCAGCGGGAAGACGGCAAGGCCCGCG
>OFET01000844.1_pt1 | contig 12850 bp, 11 predicted proteins | sample 1521211 | NCBI WGS metagenome assembly OFET01 (sample SAMN03766358, study PRJEB24113) | microbial mat metagenome | isolation source: enrichment culture HLUCC-A from microbial mat sample contains cyanobacterium...
GAAAGGGATCCGCCGCGCGCAGGTCGGTCATCAGGTCGCGCATGGCCAGCGCCTGGCCCACGTTGCGCGCGTTGAGCGCCGCGCCGTCGGGCTTGAGCACCTGCGCGCCCGCCTCCACGCAGCGCGCGGCCAGCGGGATGTCGGAGGTCACCACCACGTCCGCCGGCCCCGCGCGCTCCGCGATCCAGCGGTCTGCCTCGTCGGGGCCTTCGGGCACCACGATCACCTCCACCAGCGGGTTGGCAGAGGGGCGCAGCCCGCCGTTGCTGACCAGCTTGAGCGGCACGCGATGCCGGGTCGCCACCCGCTCGGCCTCGGCCTTGACCGGGCAGGCGTCGGCATCGACGTAGACCGTCACGCGCCCAGCGCCTCTGCGTGGAAGGCGACGTGATCCTCCATGAAGCTCGCCACGAAGAAATAGCTGTGGTCGTAGCCCGGCTGCAGGCGCAGCGTTCCCGGCTGACGGCGCGCCGCCATGGCCTCGGCCAGCGCCTCGGGTTTCAGCGTGTCGATGAACTGATCCGACAGACCCTGGTCGATCAGCACGGGGCCCCCGAAACCCTGCGCGCGCATCAGCAGGGTCGAATCATGCGCCGCCCAGGCCGCCTCGTCCGGGCCGAGGTAGGCATCCAGCTGCTTGCGCCCCCAGTCGGCCGATGTGGGATGCGCGATCGGCGCGAAGGCCGAGACCGAGGCGTAGCGCCCCGGCAGCCCCATCGCCAGCGTCAGCGCGCCGTGCCCGCCCATCGAATGGCCGGTGATCGCCTGCCGCGCCGGGTCGATGGCGAAGTGCTCGGACAGCAGCGCGGGAAGCTCCTCTGCCACGTAGTCCCACATGCGGAAATGCGGCGCCCAGGGGCTCTGCGTGGCGTTCACGTAGAAGCCCGCACCCTGCCCAAGATCGTAGTGGTCGTCGTCCGCGACGCTCTCGCCCCGCGGACTGGTGTCGGGAAAGACCACGGCGATCCCGTGCCGCGCCGCCCAGCCCTGCGCGCCCGCCTTGATCATCGCGTTCTCGTGCGTGCAGGTGAGCCCCGAGAGATACCACAGCACCGGCACCGGCCCGCGCGCGGCCTGTGGCGGCAGGTAGAGGCCAAAGGTCATGTCGCAGGAACAGGCGGCGGAGGCGTGGGTATAGACCCCCTGCACGCCTCCGAAGGCGCGGTTCTCGGAAACGGTCTGCATGGGCGGGCTCCTTCGGAATATGTCGTGGCCGTGCTTAGCAGCCCCGGCAGGCACGGAAAATGAAAGAGCGTGCCTCGACTGCCTCAACTGCCGCGCGAGGCGCCCGTACACCCCCGGAACCGCATGTCTTTGCAGCAGGCACGCACCCTGGGCGACGCAATGGAAGGGATCGCGCCCGCCCCGTTCCCACGTGTCGCACGCGCGAGCGGGTCAGCCAGTCATCGCCGGACCCGTGCAACGCCCGCGCGACGTGCCCCCGTCGCCGCGCCGCGGGCGTCAGCGCCGCACCGTCAGGATCTCTTCCAGCGGTTTCTTCATCTTGGCCACGCGCGGCACGGTGGCATGCTCCGCCGGATGCCCCACGACCAGGATCATCACCGGCTTCTCGTGCTCCGGCCGGCCGCAGAACTCGTTGAGGAACTTCATCGGGTTGGGCGTGTGCGTCAGGCACGACAGCCCCGCCCGGTGCAGCGCCGCGATCAGGAAGCCGGTGGCGATGCCCACGCTTTCGGGCACGTAGTAGTTCTTGTAGCGTTCGCCGTCCTTCGTCACCCCGTAGCGCTGGGCGAAAACCACGATGAGCCAGGGCGCGGTTGTCAGGTGCGGCTTCTCCGCGCCCGTGCCGATGGGCTCCAGCGCGCGCAGCCATTCGGCGCCCGCGCCGCCGGCATAGAACCTTTCCTCCTCCGCCTCGGCGGCCGCGCGGATGCGGGCCTTCATCGCCGGATCGGCGATCGCCACGAAATGCCAGGGCTGGTGGTTCGCACCCGACGGCGCGGTGCCCGCGGCGCGCACGCAGTCGGCGATCACCGCTTCCGGCACGGCCCGGTCCGAGAAGTCGCGCACCGAATGCCGCCTGCGCATCTCGTCATGGACGGCGCGGGCGGCGGCGCGCATCTGGTCGTCGGTCATCTCGCGCCGGTCGGGCAGCGGCAGCGGCTCGTAGGCGACCTCTCCGGTGTGAAACATGGCCTTTCTCCCTCAGCCGGGCAGTTGCGCGATGACCCAGGTGACGGTCAGGATGCTGGCCGCCGTCGAGATCAGGATCGCGGCCGAGACTCGCTGCGGCGCGACCCCGTAATGCTGTGCCAGGATGTAGACATTGCCGGCCACCGGCAAGGCGGCCGCGGCGGTGATGACGCCCGCGCTGTAAGGGTCCACCGGGAACAGCACGAAGACCGCGAGCGCCACGGCGGCAGGGTGCAGCACCAGCTTGGCGAAACTGAGCCAGACCGCGATGCTCACCCGCTCGGCGGACTTGGTGGCGAGCGAGGCGCCGATGGCGAAGAGCGCGCCGGGGGTGGCCGCCGCGCCCAGCAGGGCGAGGAAATCGTTTGCGGGGCCGGGGATGGGCACGCCCGAGGCCGACCACAGGAAGCCAAGCGAGATCGCCACGATCATCGGGTTCTTCACCAGTCCCAGCCCGACGGTGCCGAGGATCCGCACCGACATCCGGCCGTCGCGTGCGCCGGTGATCAGGATCACGATCAGGCTGGAGAACACGATCAGGTCGACGGCTAGCGCCAGCATGATCGGGCCGATGGCGTCGGGCCCCAGCAGCAGCGTCAGCATCGGCACGCCCAGAAAGCCCGTGTTGCCGATCGCCGCGCATTGCGCCTCGACCGCCGCGGTGGGCGTGTCGAGCCGGCGCAGGAAGGCCACCAGAATCGCCACCGCATAGACAAGCGCCGTCGCCCAGAGATAGGCGCCCACCAGCCGCCAGTTCAGCACCTCGCCCAGCGACAGGTTCGCCGCGAACCGAAACAGCATCGCCGAAAGCGCGAAGTAGAACACGAACTTGGTGAGATACGCCGTGGCCTCGGCGCTGAAGAACCCCGTGCGCCCGGCCCAGTAGCCAAGGCCGATCAATCCGAAGAAGGGCAGCGTCTCGAGGAAGATCTCCAGCATCCTGCGCTTCGGTAGGGTGGGTGAAGGGGCGCGTCAATCTGCCGTGCGACCGCGGGGCCGACGCGGCGTTTCCGCGTGACACAAGCGCCGGCGCACGGCATCTCTTGGGTGGACCGCGAGGGAGGCACCATGACCGATTATCCGCATCTGCTGCGCCCGCTCGACCTTGGGCACACGACGCTGAAGAACCGCGTGCTGATGGGATCGATGCACACCAACCTCGAAGAGGTGGGCGACTGGAACCGGATCGCGGAGTTCTACGCCGAGCGTGCGCGCGGCGAGGTCGGGCTGATGGTGACGGGCGGCATCGCGCCCAACCGCGAGGGCGCGGTCTTTCCGGGCGCGGCGGGACTCTTTTCGGAACAGGACATCGCGCATCATCGCATGGTCACGGACCGGGTGCACGAGGCCGGCGGCAGGATCGCGATGCAGATCCTGCACGCCGGGCGCTACGCCTACGGCAAGGACTGTGTCGCGCCCTCGCCGGTGAAGTCTCCGATCTCGCCCTTCGTGCCGAACGAACTCGACGAGGCTGGCATCGAGAAGCAGATCGCCGATTTCGCCACCACCGCAGCGCGCGCCCGCGAGGCGGGCTACGACGGCGTCGAGATCATGGGCAGCGAGGGATACTTCATCAACCAGTTCCTCGTGACCCATGTGAACAAGCGGACCGACCGCTGGGGCGGCTCCTACGAGAACCGGATGCGCCTGCCGGTGGAGATCCTGCGCCGCGTGCGCAAGGCGGTGGGAGAGGATTTCATCCTGATCTACCGGCTCAGCATGATCGACCTGATCCCCGACGGCTCGACCCACGCGGAGGTGGTGCAACTGGCGAAGGCCGTCGAAGCCGAGGGCGTCGACATCATCAACACCGGCATCGGCTGGCACGAGGCGCGGGTGCCCACCATCGCCACCTCGGTCCCGCGGGCGGGTTTCGCCTGGGTCACCAAGCGGCTGATGGGCGAGGTGTCCATCCCGCTCATCACCTCGAACCGGATCAATACGCCGGAAGTCGCGGAAAAGGTGCTGGCCGAGGGCTGCGCCGACATGGTGAGCATGGCGCGCCCCTTCCTCGCAGACGCGCATTTCGTGAAGAAGGCGATGGAGGGGCGGGCGGATCAGATCGCGCCCTGCATCGCCTGCAATCAGGCCTGCCTCGACCATACCTTCCAGATGAAGGTCAGTTCCTGCCTCGTGAACCCGCGCGCCTGCTTCGAGACGGAACTGGTGATCGCGCCCGCCGAGGTGAAGAAGACCGTCGCCGTCGTCGGCGCGGGGCCTGCCGGCCTTTCGGCCGCGATCACGGCAGCGGAACGCGGCCACGAGGTGACGCTGTTCGACAAGGACAGCGTGATCGGCGGCCAGCTCAACATGGCGCGTGTCATCCCCGGAAAAGAAGAATTCGACGGCCTGGTCGACTGGTATCAGCGGATGCTGGAGGTTCGGGGCGTGACCGTCAGGCTGGGGCAGGCGGCGACGCCGGAGGCGTTGGCGGGGTTCGACGAGGTGGTGATCGCCACCGGCGTCCTGCCGCGCGACCCGGAGATCCCCGGGCAGGACGGGCCGAACGTGGTGGGCTATGTCGACGTGCTGCGCGGCGGCGCCACGGTCGGGCCGCGCGTCGCCATCGTGGGCGCGGGCGGCATCGGCTTCGACGTGGCCGAGTTTCTTGTCCACGCGGGCGAAAGCCCGACGGAGAACCTTGCGCTCTGGCGCGCGGAATGGGGCGTTGGCCACCCGTCGGAAACGCGCGGGGGGCTTGCAGAGCCGCACCCGACCCCGCCCGCGCGGCAGGTGACGCTACTGCAGCGCAAGCAGGAGAAGCCGGGCAAGCGGCTGGGCAAGACCACCGGCTGGATCCACCGCGCGAGCCTGAAGATGAAGGGCGTCGAGATGATGGCTGGCGTCAATTACGAAGGCATCGACGCGCAGGGCCTGCACGTCTCCTTCGGCGAGGCGCGCGAACGGCCCACGCTGATCGAGGCCGATACCATCGTGCTCTGCGCCGGGCAGGTGAGCGAGCGCAGCCTGGCCTCTGAACTGGCTGAGCGCGGCGTCGCGGCGCACGTCATCGGCGGCGCGGACGTGGCGGCCGAACTCGACGCCAAGCGCGCGATCGATCAGGGCACCCGGCTGGCCGCAACGCTCTGACGACCGTCCGGAAATCCTTCGATCGAAGGATTTCCGGACGATTTCCCAACGACGGCAGAAGAATTTTCGCACGAAAATTCTTCGGACGTGAAGCTTCGGCAACATGTTTCCGCACTGGCGACACCCGCGAAAGCTCCCTCGTATTGTCGGCGGACCGTCCCAAAACCGCCCGAATTCCGGGCGAAACCCATCGACGTGCGAAGACGATGGAAGAGGTGACGGAATGGACCGCCTGACGGAAATGGAGGCTTTCGCGACGGTGGTGGACCAGGGGGGGTTCACGGACGCGGCGAAAAAGCTTGGCATCTCCAAGTCCGCCGTCTCCAAGCATGTGGCCAGCCTCGAGGCGCGGCTGGGCGCACGCCTTCTCAACCGCACCACGCGACGTGTGAGTCCCACGGAGATCGGCTTGGCCTACTACGACCGCGCACGGCGGGTGCTGAACGATGCGGGCGAGGCCGACGCGCTGGTCACCTCCATGCAGTCCGCGCCCTCGGGGCTGCTGCGCATCTCGGTGGCGACGGACTTCGGGGTGAATCACCTCTCGCCGATTCTGGGCGAGTTCCTGCACGAGTTTCCGGACATCAGCATCAACATGGTTCTCAACAACCGCTATGTCGAACTGATCTCGGAAGGCTTCGACATGGCGGTGCGGATCGGCGACCTGCAGGATTCGAGCCTGCGCGCCCGCAAGCTTGCAGAGACGGCGAAGCGCATGATCGGCGCACCTTCCTACTTCCAGCGCCACGGCCGGCCCACCCGGATCGACGACCTGAACGATCACAAGCTGTTGCACTATTCCAGCCAGTCATCGGGCAGCGTCTGGCGCGTGACCGCGCCCTCGGGGGAGAAGCGGCAGGTGCGCACAGCCGGCTGGCTCAGCGTGAACGACGGGCAGTCGCTGCTCAACGCCTGTGTCGCGGGTCTGGGCATCGCCTATCTGCCGTCGTTCCTCTACGCGCCGGCGATGGCCGAAGGGCACGTTGTCGATGCGATCCCCGATCTGCCGGTGGAGACGCAGGGAATCTACGCGGTCTATCCGCCGGGCCGTTTCACGCAGCCCAAGGTCCGCGCCTTCATAGACTTCCTCGTGCATGCCTTTGCCGAAAAGGGCCCTTCCGACTGGTAAGGGCTTATGTCCCCGGGGGGACCGAAGCTCCGGCGCGTCTGTCGCGCCGGAGCTTCCTTGTCGCCATCCGGCCCGCCGCGGACACATGGACCCCTGTCGGACGCGCGCAGGGCCGAAGCCACGCGAAACAGCCCGCGCGAAGGCGTGCTCGGAAGACGAGGGGCCTATTCCGCCACGCGCGGCTTCTTCGGGGTCAGCGCGCGAATCGCCTCGTGCTGCGAAAGAAAGACCTTGCCGCTCAGGTCTTCGAGGAAATGGCTGCGCTTGAGGCGGTCCATCACGGGCCCCTTGACCTCTGACAGGTGCAGCCGGATGTCCATGTCCGCGAGCCGCCGGTTGATCGCCTCGAGGCTTTCGAGCGCGGAGAGATCCACCTCGTTCACCGCCGAGAACATCAGCACCACGTCGCGCACGTCCTTGTCCTTCACCACGCGGTCGTAGACGTAATCCTGCAGGAAGGCGGCGTTGGCGAAATAGAGGCTTTCGTCCACGCGCAGCGTGACGACCGCGGGATGCGTCTCGACCTCGTGGCGCAGGATGTTGCGGAAATGCTCGGTGCCGGGCACGCGGCCCACCTCGGCCACATGCGGGCGCGAGGTCTTGTAGAGGTGCAGCGCGATCGACAGCGCCACCCCCGCCGCCACGCCCACCTCGACCCCGAAGCCAAGCGTCAGCAGGATCGTGGCCGAGACGGCGGCGAAATCCACCCTCGAATAGCCCCAGGCGTGGCGCAGGATGGAAAAGTCCACGAGGCTCAGCACCGCCACGATGATCGTCGCGGCGAGCGTGGCCGTGGGCAGGAAGAACAGCAGCGGGGTCAGCAGCAGTGCCGCAATCAGGATGCCCACGGCCGTGTAGGCGCCGGCCGCCGGCGTCTCGGCGCCCGCGTCGAAATTCACCACCGACCGGGCGAACCCGCCGGTGACGGGATAGCCGCCGGTGATCGAGGCCGCGATGTTCGACGTGCCAAGGCCTACCAGTTCCTGGTCCGGCACGATGCGCTGGCGTTTCTTCGCGGCCAGCGTCTGCGCGACCGAGACCGATTCGACGAAGCCGATGATCGAGATCATCAGCGCGGGCACGAAGAGCTGCGCGATCAGGTCGAGATCGAGCCGCGGCGCGGTGAGCGGCGGCAGCCCCTGCGGCACGGTGCCCACGATGTCGACGCCCCGCTCGCCCAGCCCGAAGCCGAAGACGACCAGTGTCGTGACCGCAACGGCAAGCACCGGCCCCGCCTTGGCCAGGATGTCGGCCAGTCGCGGCTTCATCCCCGTTTTCAGCAGAAGCGGCTTGAACCCCTTGCGCACCCAGAACAGGAAGGCCGTCGCCGCAACGCCGATGGCGAGGGTGTAGAGGTTCGTCTCCGGCAGATGCGCCCAGAGCGAGGTCACCAGTTCCGGCAGGGTATGCCCCTCCGCCTCGATGCCCAGGATATGCTTGAGCTGCGAGGTGGCGATCAGGATTCCGGATGCGGTGATGAAGCCCGCGATCACCGGATGGCTCAGGAAGTTCGCCAGGAACCCCAGTCGAAAGACCCCCATGACCGTCAGGATCGCGCCGGAGAGGAAGGCAAGCGTGATCGCGGCGGCCGCATATTGCGCGGGATCCGTGATGCCGAGGTTGGCGATGGCAGCCGCGGTCATCAGGCTGATCACCGCGACAGGGCCGACTGCCAGCGCCCGAGAGGTGCCGAAGATGGCATAGGCCACCAGCGGCAGGATCGAGGCGTAAAGCCCCATCTCCGCAGGCAGCCCCGCCAGCAGCGCATAGGCAAGCGACTGCGGGATCAGCATGATCGTCACGATCACCGCCGCGACCACGTCCGAGGTCAGCGTGTCGCGCGTGTAGCCGCGCGACCATTGCAGGATGGGCAGGTGCCGCTCCAGCGCGGCGCGGTTCGGCAGGGACATGGGGCGTCTCCGGTCCTGGGGCTTGCGTGCTATGTATTCAGAATCTGGAATAAGTAAAGGGACCGCACGGCACTTCAGTCGGTAGAGGCGAGCACCGCCTCGACCCGCCGGTTGAGCTCGCGGCCCGCTGCCGTCAGGTTCGTGGCCACGGGGGCCAGGTAGCCCACGCCCTCGGCCCGCAGTTGCGCGGGCGGCACGCCGTGCCGCTCCACCAGCCGGCGCAGCACCGCCTCTGCCCGCGCGCGGGACAGGGCGACGTTGCCGTCAAGCGCGCCCACCGCGTCGGTATGCCCGACAAGCACGACGACGCGGCTGGCATCGGCGACAAGATAGGCCGCCAGCGCCTCCAGAACGGGATAGACACGGTCCGACAGCTCCGAAGAGCCGCTTGCGAAATCCAGTCCCTCCAGCACCGCGTGCCCGCGCGCCTCGAGCGCCTCTGCAAGCGGCAGCGCGGGAGCGGCCGTCTGCGCCGCCGGCGCGCGTGTTTCCAGCGGCTCCGCGCCGCCGCTCGCCACATGGACCAGTTGCAGGTATCCTGCCCTGCCCGTCCGGCTGGCCAGGAGCGTGACGTGGTCGGCGGCTCCGTCCTCGCGCACGCGCAGCGCCGACAGGAACCTGTAGCGCGTGAGGTCCACATACATCGCCGGGGCCGGCAGCACCTCGATCTCGAAGCGGAAGTCGAAGCCGCCGCAAGCACGGTCGCGGCACTCGAAGAGCACCTCGAATCCCTGCGCGCGAAGCTGTTCGCGCAGCGGCGCAATCAGTTGCAGCGTGGTGCGGCCCGGCCCGTCGAACCGCCAGACCCGGCGCGTCACGGTGCCCTCGGCGCGCAGGCCGGGCACGCCGTCCTCGGCGCTCCAGGGGCCGGCCGGCACAAGGTGGCTGTCGCGCGCGCTCTGCTCTTCCGCGGCAAGACCGGCGCCCGCGGGCAGATCGAGCTCGACGGCGGCGGGGACCGGCCCGGCGACGAGCAGGAAGAGACCCGCAAGGGCCGCTTCAGCGCGCCTGCGCGTGATAGGCATCGTTGGGCTTCATCGCGGTCGCGCTGGCCACCCGGTTCGTCATGTTGAAGAAGCCCGCCACCGCCGCGATGTCCCAGATGTCGCGGTCGGAAAAGCCGACGCTGCGCAGCGCCTCGCGGTCGAACTCGGAGATTTCCGCGCTGGCCTTCGTCACCTTCTCCGCGAAGGTCAGCATCGCGGTGTGCCGCGCGTCCAGCTCGGCAACCCGCCAGTTCATCACCAGCATCTCGCCCAGCTTGGGATCGCCCGACAACTGCCGCACCGCCGCGCCATGCGCCGTCAGGCAGTAATAGCAGCGGTTCACAGCCGAAACGACCACCGCGATCATCTCGCGCTCCAGCTTGGACAGCCCCGAGTCGGCCAGCATCAGGTCATTGTACATCGCCGCGAAGGCGTCCAGCTTGGTGATGTCGAAGGCGTAGGCGCGCAGGACGTTGGGCACCATCCCCAGCTTGTCCTCGCAGATCTCGAAGTATTTCCGCGTCGCATCGGGCAGCGGATCGACCGGGGGCAGGTCCAGCGCGGTCGGCTTGTCGTCCATCTCTCAGCGCCCCTCCGCGGGCTTGATGCGGTAATGATAGACCCCAGCCTGCCCCATCCCGAGCTTGTCATAAAGCCCCGCGGCCGCGGCGTTGTCGCGCGTGGCGATGGCGGCGATACGGGTGGCGCCGTGCGCCTCGGCCCAGACGGCCGCGCCGCGCATGAACCATTCCGCCGCCCCCTGCCGCCGCTCGCCCGGCACGACGACCAGCGCGTGCACCATCGCCACGCCGTCATGGACCGCGACGAAGCCGGTGCCGGCCGGGTGGTCGTTCTGCCGCGCGAGCAGCCCGGTCTTGGGTTGCGGCGCGCGCTCCATCACCGCCTGCCGCGCTGGGCCGAAGCCGTGCGCGGTCCAGATCTCGCGCATGATCTGCAGGGGTTCCCAGACGGTGAGCGCGGCCAGCCGCGGCACCGCGCGGTCGGTCAGCCTCTCGATAGGCGCCGCATGGATCACGCTGGGATCGAGCATGGCATACCCTGCCCGGTCCAGCATCGCATCCAGCGCCTCTTCGCCGGGGCGCACCATGACGAGCGGTGCCTGCCGCATCTCGGCCATCGCCGCTTCCGCCTCGGCCAGCGCGGCGGCGTCTGGGACGACGCCATGCTCGGCCACCGTCGCGGCAGAGACCCGCTTGCCGCCGCCCTGCCCCTCGCGCAGGATCCAGGGGCCAAGCTGCCACCGGCGCGCGGGCGGCCATGTGGCCTCGTTCACCTCCAGCAGGGCCAGCGCCTCGGCGCTCATTCCTCCAGCATCCCCGAAAGCCGCGTCATCGCCGCGTCCACCTGCGCCTTGTCGCTGCCCCGCACCACCACGTTGACCCCGTGCACGCCCCCGCGCAGGAACGGGTAGGAGCCGACGGAGAGATCGGGGAACGCCTCTGCCACCTCGCTCAGGATCGGCGCCAAGTCGCCCTCGCCCCGCTGCACGGTGATCGTCTGCGACAGGAGCGGCGCGCCGCCCACCAGGGTCGGCAGCACGCTGGCCACCATCGCCTCGAAGATGGTGGGCACGCCCGCCATGACATGCACGTTCTTCAGCGTGAAGCCCGGCGCTGCCGAGATCGGGTTCTCGATCAGCGTGGCGCCCTCGGGGATGCGTGCCATCCTCAGCCGCGCCTCGTTCAACTCAAGCCCCTGCGCGTCGTAATGCGCCTGCAGCACCGCGCGGGCGTCGGCGCGCACGCCGATCGGCAGGCCGAAGGCCGCCGCGACCGCCTCTGCCGTGATGTCGTCATGCGTGGGGCCGATCCCGCCCGAGGTGAAGAGGTGATCCCACCGCTCCGCCAGCGCCTGCACGGCGGCGATGATCGCGGCGCGGTCGTCCGGCACCACGCGCACCTCTCGCAGGTCGATGCCCACGCGCGTCAATTCGCCCGCAAGATGATGCATGTTCGAATCGCGCGTCCGGCCGGAGAGGATCTCGTCCCCGATCACGAGCATCGCGGCGGTGGGATTGGGCATGGCGGTGACGCTCCTTGCCGGGCTGGTTGCGCCCTTGTAAGCGCGGCGTCATGCGCTTTCAAACCCCTCTGCTGCCCGGCCGGCTGATCCGCCGCTACAAGCGCTTCCTCGCCGACGCGCGGCTGGACGACGGGCGCGAGGTGACGGCGCATGTCGGCAACCCCGGCTCGATGCTGGGCCTGGCCGAGCCAGGCGCGCGCATCTGGCTGGAGCCCAACGACGACCCGAAGCGGAAGCTGAGGTTCGCCTGGCGGCTGGTGGAGCACCCGGGCGGCCATTTCACCGGCGTCGACCCGGGCGCCGCCAACCGCATCGTGCGCGAGGCGCTGGAGACCTGCGCCGTGGCGGACCTGGCCGGATACGACAGCCTGCGCCCCGAGGTGCGCTATGGCGAGAAGAGCCGCGTGGACTTCCTGCTGTCCGGCGGCGGGCGGCCGGACGCCTACGTCGAGGTGAAAAGCGTCACCCTGAGCCGTGCGGCGGGGCGGGCCGAGTTTCCCGACGCGGTCACCGCGCGGGGTGCGCGCCACCTCGCCGAACTTGCCGCCATGGCAAGGCTCGGGCACCGCGCCGTCCTGCTCTACCTCGTGCAGCGGACGGATGCGCGCGAGGTGGGTCTCGCTGCCGACATCGACCCGGCCTATGCCGCGGCCTTCGCCGCCGCGCGCGCGGCCGGCGTCGAGGCCCTGGCGCTCGCCACCCGGATCACGCCGGATGGGGTCGAGGCGGCGGGGCCTCTGCCGCTCCTGATGCCGTGACAGGCGGCGCACTGGCCCTTGGAGACGAAATTGCATAAATGACGGCGTGACAGAAAGACCGCCGATGGAGCGCGACTTGAACCAGGATCACCGCGGGCGCCTCACGCGCGACGGCATCCGCATCCACGACCCGGCCGATTTCGCCGGAATGCACAAGGCCGGACGCCTCGCCGCCGAGATTCTCGACGAGGTGATCGGGTTCGTGCGCCCCGGCGCCACCACGGGCGAGATCGACGCCTACATCACCCGCCGGGTGGATCAGGCGGGCGCGCAATCCGCCACCATCGGCTACAAGGGCTACCGGCACGCCTCCTGCATCAGCGTGAACCACGTCGTGTGCCATGGCATCCCGGGCAGCAAGATCCCGAAATGGAAGAACGACTCCTTTCCCCGGACCGACGACGCGCTCAAGGATGGCGACATCCTGAACGTGGACGTCACGGTGATCGTGGATGGCTGGTATGGCGACTCCTCGCGGATGTATGTTGCGGGAGAACCCAAGCCCTATGCAAGGCGGCTGATTCAGGTGACGCACGACGCGCTGATGCTGGGGATCGAGGCGGTGAAGCCCGGCAACACCTTCGGCGACATCGGCCACGCGATCCAGTCCTTCGTCGAGGCGCAGGGCATGTCTGTGGTCCGCGACTTCTGCGGTCACGGTCTGGGTCGCGTCTTCCACGCCCCGCCGAACGTGCTGCACTACGGCCGCGCCGGCACCGGCCCGGTGCTGGAGGAGGGGATGTTCTTCACCATCGAGCCGATGGTGAACCTCGGCCGGCC
>OFET01000845.1_pt1 | contig 12842 bp, 12 predicted proteins | sample 1521211 | NCBI WGS metagenome assembly OFET01 (sample SAMN03766358, study PRJEB24113) | microbial mat metagenome | isolation source: enrichment culture HLUCC-A from microbial mat sample contains cyanobacterium...
GCGCCGCCCGCGCATATCCTGCTTCAGGCCGGGGTCGGCGGCCTGGCCGCCGCGGTGGCGGCGCACGCGCGGGCGGTCTGGGGGGATGCGCCGACCGTCGTGGTCGCAGAGCCCGCGGCCGCGCCCGCACTGATGGAAAGCATCCGCGCCGGGCGGCTCGTCACGACGGAGGGGCCGGTCTCGGCCATGGGGCGTCTCGACTGCAAGACGCCCTCGATGATCGCGCTGGCGGGCCTTGCGCGTGACGCGGACCTTTTCGTGACCGTCACGGAGCAAGAGGCGGAGGCCGCGGTCGAGGCGCTGGCGGACGAAGGTCTGCCCACGACGCCCTCCGGCGCGGCGGGGGTGGCGGCCCTGCTTGCCGGCATTCCGGGGATCGGGGCGGAGGCGCGCGTGCTCGCCATCCTCAGCGAGGGGCCGGAGGATGGCTGAACGCGCGCTGATCTTCCCTGCCGCGGAATACCGGGGGCGCGTCGCGGCGCTGCAGGACGGCATGGCGGCCGGCGGCTTCGACGCGCTCCTGCTCACCACGCCCGCGGACGTCTTCTACGTCACGGGCTTTCTCACCCGCTTCTGGGAAAGCCCGACGCGGCCATGGTTCGTGATCGTGCCGGCCCTTGGGGGGCCTGTCGCGGTGATCCCGGCCATCGGCGCGGAGCTCATGGCGCGCACCTGGATCGAGGACATCCGCACCTGGGACGCGCCCGATCCGCGCGACGACGGCGTGAGCCTGCTTGTGGATGCGCTGGCGGAAGCGGTTCCGGAGAACGGCCGCATAGGCCTGCCGATGGGGCCGGAGACGCATCTGCGGATGCCGCTCGCCGATCACGCGCGGGTCGCGGCGCGACTTGCGCCCCGCGCCTTCGCGGATGCTGCGGCGGTGGTGCGCCGCGTGCGCGAGGTGAAATCGGAGGCCGAGATCGACCGGATCCGCGCGGCCTGCGGCGTGGCCGACCGGGCCTTTGCCCGCGTGCCGGCCTTCGCGGGCGAAGGCAGGACGCTGGCGCAGGTCTTTCGCGCCTTCCAGATCGCGCTTCTGGAAGAGGGAGCGGACTGGGTGTCCTACGTCGCGGGCGGCGCGGGGCCGGAGGGCTACGGCGACGTGATCTCGCCCGCCGACGACCGGACGCTGCAACGCGGAGATGTGCTGATGCTCGACACGGCCGCCGTGCGCGACGGCTACTTCTGCGACTTCGACCGCAACTTCGCCGTGGGCTCCGCCAGCGATGCGGCCCGCCGCACCCACGCCGCGCTCCATGCGACAACCGATGCCGTGCTTCGGGCGCTGCGGCCCGGCCTGCGCGCCCGCGACGTGCATCGCCTGCTGGCCGGGGAACTGCGCGCGCGGGGCGCGACACCCGGCGGCGGGCGGCTCGGGCACGGGCTGGGCCTCAGCCTGACCGAATGGCCCTCGTTCACGCCGCTGGACGACACCGAGTTGCGGGAGGGGATGGTGCTGACGCTGGAGCCGGGGGCGGAGGTCGCGCCCGGGCGGCTCCTCGTGCACGAGGAAAACCTCGTGCTGCGCGCGGACGGGCCGGAGCTTCTGTCCGCCCGCGCGCCGGCCGAATTGCCGGTGATCGGCGCATGACCCGGCTGCGTTACGAGCTGATGGGGCCGATCGGCACGCGCGGCACGCTGGGGCTGATCGTGCTGCAGGTGGACGAGACGGTGGAGCAGGACTTTCGCCGCCTCTTCCCGCCCGAGGTCGCGCTGCACGTGAGCCGCATCCCCTCCGGCGCGGATCTCAACCCCGACACCATCGCGCAGATGGAGCATGCGCTGCCGCAGGCGGCGGGCCTGCTGCCGCCCGACGCGGAGTTCGGCGCGGTGGGCTATGCCTGCACCTCGGGCACCACGCTGATCGGCGCGGCACGGGTGGCGGAGCTTGTGCGCGCCGCGACCGGCGCCAGGGCCGTCACGGACCCGCTGTCGGCCGCTTTCGCCGCGCTCCGCGCGCTCGAGGCGCGCTCGGTCGCCATCGTCTCGCCCTACATCGAGAGCGTGGCCGAGCCCATCCGCCGCGCCTTCGAGGCGGCGGGCTTCGCGGTGCCCGCCGCGCTCTCGTTCGGCGAGGAGGTCGAGGCGCGCGTGGCGCGGATCGACGCCGCCTCGGTCCGCACGGCCGCGCGACAGGCGGCGGCGTCCGGGGCGGAGGCGATCTTTCTCTCCTGCACCAACCTGCGCACGCTCGACGTCATCGCGCAGCTCGAACCGGAGCTCGGCCGCCCCGTCCTGAGCAGCAACCAGGTGCTGGCCTGGCACATGGCGCGTCTTGCAGGCGCGCCCCTTTCGGAGGCAGCGCCGGGCCGGCTCGTGCACCGGACCAGGTGACGCCGGCGGCAGGCACACCATTCTCCGGACGCCGCCGGCCATTCGCTGCCGGGGGGCCGCGGCATCGACCGGGCAGCGCGCGCAAGTTGACCTGGCCCGCGACGGTCCCGTCGTGCGGCGGCTGCTCGAATTCACCGGGACGCTTTCGCGCGTTCTGGGGTACGAAAGCGCCGCCTGAGCGCCCCGCCGAGAGGGTCGAGCCATGGCGGCATGACCCGTTTCCGGATGATCAAGACGGCCGTCCCGGCGGCCTTCGCGTTGCTGGGGCTGGCCGGTCTGGCCCGCGGGCTGCTCGCGCTGGGCGAGACGATCCGCCCCGGACCGGACGGAGACATCCTTGATGACCGAGGAATATCTCTGGCCCATCGCCACGCTGCTCGGTCCTCGCGTCCCGCCCGGGTTAACCCGGGTTAAGGCGCGTCTGCGCCGCTTGCGGTTGCTATCGACCGACGCCTGAGACTGGAAACAGGAGAGCCGAGATGCAACGCCTTACCGACAAGGTCTGCGCCGTGACCGGCGGCGCCCATGGCATAGGCCGTGCCACCTGCAAGCGCCTCGCACAGGAAGGCGCGCGCGTCGCGGTCCTCGACATCACCGACGAGGACGGGCGCGCGGTGCGGGACGAACTGGTGTCCGACGGCGCCGAAGCCGAATACTGGCATCTCGACGTGACGGACGAGACCGCGGTTCAGGAAACCCTGCAGGCCGTCGCGGAACGGTTCGGCCGGCTCGACGTGCTGGTCAACAATGCCGGGATCTCGGGCGCCAACAAGCCCCCGCACGAAATCACTTCCGAGGAATGGGATGAGGTCATGGCGGTCAACGTCAGGGGCGTGTTCTACTGCAACAAGGCCGCGATCCCGCTGCTGCGCAAGGCCGGGGGGCGGAAGCATCGTGAACCTGTCCTCGATCTACGGCATCGTGGGCGCGCCCGACATTCCGCCCTACCACGCCTCCAAGGGCGCGGTGCGCGAGATGAGCAAGACAGACGCGCTCTTCTACGCCCCTGACGGCATCCGCGTGAACTCGGTCCATCCCGGCTTCATCTGGACGCCGCTGGTCGAGGCGATGGCCGAGGAGTCCGAGGAAGGAAAGGACGCCTTCCGCGAGACCCTGGACAGCCTGCACCCCATCGGTCACGTCGGCGCGCCGGAGGACATCGCGGCCGGGATCGCCTATCTGGCCTCGGAGGACGCCAAATTCGTCACGGGCAGCGAACTGGTGATCGACGGCGGCTATACCGCCCGCTGAACGGTTCCCGGCACATGCAGGACACCGCGACCGAGGACGCGCCCGATGCGCGCCCCCAGACCGATCGGCCCTGGCACGCGGTCGGCCCGGAAGAGGCACTCGCCGCGCTCGACAGCGACGGCGAGACCGGGCTCGACCCGGACACCGTCAGGGAGCGCCGGTCGCGCTTCGGACCCAACAAGCTGCCCGAGCGCAAGCGCGCGACCGTCCTGGGCACCTTCCTGCGGCAGTTCAAGGACCCGCTGATCTACGTCCTGCTGATCGCGGGCGGCGTCTCGGTCGCGATCGGCAATTTCTCCGATGCGGGCTTCATCCTTGCCGTGCTGCTGTTCAACGCGGGCCTCGGCACCTATCAGGAATACAACGCCGAAAACGCCGCGCAGGCGCTCGAGCAGACGATCCGCATCAGGGCCCGGGTCACCCGCGACGGCGCCGCGCGCGAGATCGACAGCGAGGAACTGGTTCCCGGCGACCTTGTGCGGCTCTCCTCGGGCGACAGGGTGCCCGCCGACATCCGCCTGACCGAAACCAACGACCTGCAGGCCGACGAGTCGCTGCTGACCGGCGAATCGACCCCGGTGACCAAGCGCGCCGATGCCACGGCCGAAGAGGATGCGCCACTCGACGCGCGGCCCACCGTCCTGCACGCGGGCAGCGCGGTGGCAAGCGGGCGCGCGCGCGGCGTCGTGGTCCGCACCGGCACCGATACCGAACTGGGGCGGATTTCGGAGTCGCTGTCCGAAGAAGAGCAGTTGCCGCCGCTGGTGTTGCGCATGCAGCGCTTCACCCGGATCATCGCCATCGCGATGCTGCTGGTGATCCTCGTTCTGGCCGGCATTCAGGCGCTGCGGGGCGAAGCGCCGGTGGACATCTTCTTTCTCGCCGTGGCGCTCGCGGTCTCGGCGATCCCGGCGGGGCTGCCTGTCGCGGTCACGGTGGCGCTTTCCATTGGCTCGCGTCGCATGGCGCGCCGCAACGCGATCGTGCGCAGGCTGCCCGCGGTGGAGGGGCTGGGCGCCTCCACGCTGATCGCCAGCGACAAGACCGGCACGCTGACGCGCAACCGGCTGACCGCGGCGCGGCTCGTCTCGCCCGAGGGCGCCGAGGTCGAGGTCTCCGGTGCGGGCTACGAGACGCAGGGCGACTTTACCGCCGAGGGCGACGACGTGTCCCGCGAGGACTGGCTGCGCGACCTGGCCATGTCCGGCGCGCTCTGCAACGAGGCGGAGATCACCGGCGAAGAGAACGGCACCGCCGAGGTGGCCGGCGACAGCGTCGATGTCGCCTTTCTCGTCCTCGCGCGCAAACTGGGGCTGGAGCGCGACTCGCTCGTGGAGGACCGGCCCGAGGTCGACCGGATTCCCTTCGAGTCCGAGCGCCGTTTCGCCGTCTCCTTCCACCGCGACGGCGAGCGCGTGATCGCCCACGCCAAGGGCGCGGCCGAGGCCGTGGCCGCGCTGTGCGACGTGGACGCCGGGCGCGTGAGCGAGATGGAGGCGCGCCTGGCGGAGGAAGGCTACCGCGTGCTGGCCGTGGCCCAGGGCGAGGTGGACGAGGAAACCGCGCGGGCTACCGACCCCGACGTGCTGCCCGCCCTTCGGTTTCTCGGCCTCGTCGGGCTAATCGACCCGGTGCGGGAGGCCGTGCCGCAGGCCCTGAAGGCGTGTCGCAACGCCGGTGTAGAGGTGCGGATGATCACCGGGGACCATCCGCTGACCGCGCGAACGATCGCGCGCGAACTGGGCATCGCAGGAGAAGACCGGGATGGCGCGCTGACCGGGCAAGATATCGCGGACCTGTCGGAGAATGCCGACGAACGGCGCGCGCGGATCCTCGAATGCCCCGTCTTCGCGCGGATCGAGCCGGCGCAGAAGACCGAAATCGTGGACACCCTGCAGGAGGCGGGCCATTTCGTCACCGTGACCGGCGACGGGGTGAACGACGCGCCGGCGCTGCGCGGCGCGCACATCGGGGTGGCGATGGGCGAGAGCGGGACGGACGTGGCGCGCAACGCCTCCGACCTGATCCTGAGCGACGACAACTTCGCCACCATCGTCGCGGGGATCGAGGAGGGGCGCATCGCCTACGACAACATCCGCAAGGTCGTCTGGCTGCTGATCAGCACCGGCGCGGCGGAACTTCTGCTCTTCGTCCTGTCGGTGGCCCTGAACACGCGCTGCCGCTGGTGCCGGTGCAGCTTCTGTGGCTGAACCTTGTCACCAACGGCATACAGGACGTGGCGCTGGCCTTCGAACGGGGCGAGCGCGGGGTGCTCGACCGTCCGCCGCGGGCGCCGGACGAGCCGATCTTCGATCGCCAGATGATCGAGCAGGTTCTGGTCTCGGGCCTCTACATGGGCGGCGTTGCCTTCGGTGTCTTCTACTTCCTCACGGAGATTCAGGGCATGGCCGAGGCCGAGGCGCGCAACCTGCTGCTGCTGTTGATGGTCCTGTTCTCCAACGTGCATGTCTTCAACGTGCGTTCCGAGACGCGCTCGGCCTTCCGCATTCCGCCGAGCCACAACTGGCTCCTGATCGGCGCGGTGGTGGTGGCGCAGGGTGTGCACATCGGCTCGATGTTCGTGCCCGGATGGCGCGACGTGCTGCAGGTGCAGCCCGTGACGCTCCAGACATGGGGGCTGCTTCTGGTCGTGACGCTGAGCATGATCCTGGTGATCGAGGCCTACAAGTTCTTGCGCGGCCGCCCGCTTGCAGAACGGGCGCGCGGGCACGCGCGGAACGGCCTGCGCGCGGCGGCCTGACCCCACGGTGTCGTCACACAAGGATCGCGCGTGCCAGCGCCTGTGGCGAGATGCGCGCGAGGTCGGACAGCGCGGACGTGTCGCGCACGTCGATCCTGCCGCGCGGGGCGCTCAGCACGCCGCGCTCGCTCAGCCGTGTCATCACGCGGCAGACATGCACGTTCGACAGCCCGGTCAGTTCGCCGACCATGCGCTGCGACAGACGCAGGCTGAACGGGGCGCCCGCCAGCACGGCCGCGCGGTTCATGCGCAGTGCCAGTTCCAGGATCAGGAAGGCGATGCGTTCCTCCGCGCGCCCCTGCACGACGCGAAGCATCCGCTCGGCCCGGCGGGCGCGCCCCGCCGCCTGCAGGAGGCCGACGATCCGGGCGAGGCCAAGGAAATCCGCCTGCAGGCGCTTTGCCTCCTCATGCGTGAAGAGCGCCACCACGCAGGTTTCCGCGGCCGTCATCTCGAAGCCGGACGAACACATGTCGGCGGTTGCGGGCTCGATCATGTCGATCGGAAAGATCAGATCGAAGACGATGCCGCGCCCGTCGTCGAGCGTCTTTCGCAGCGCCACCCGCCCGCTCAGGACCCAGACGGCCCCCGGCGCATCGTGCCCCTCTCCGACAAGATCGGTGCCCCGCTCCAGAACGCGGGCGCGCCGGCGGCAGTGATGCATGAATTCCCGGCTCGCATGGTGCCCCTGCCCGGAGAGTGCGGCGGCCGGACCGGCCGGATGCGCGCGCAACGCTGTGTTCATCTGGATAAACCTTGCCTGGGAGGAAACGCATTCACCCAGGACAATGCGTGACCAAGCCGAAAGGTTTCGGGTTAACCGACGTTAAGGCGCGAAGATGCGGCACAGCCCACAGTGCGATCACCCGGTAGGAGGAGATCCCCGATGTCCAAAAACAAGACGCTACAGTTGCACGACCCCGAGCAGATGCTGCGGATGATGTCGCAGCTTCCGGCGCCGGCCGCCTTGATGGCACCCCAGGCGCAGATCGCCTGGAGCACGCAGAAAACCCTGATGGACGAGTGGGAGCGCTACGCCCATGCCTGGTTCGAGCGGCGGCGCGAGGCCGCCGAGAGCGCGCAGCGCTGCATGGAGCGGGTGCAGAACACCGGAACCTCCGACGGCGCGCAGGTCAATGAGGCGATGGGCGAGATGAACGCCTGGCTGACGGACGAAATCCAGCGGCTCACCGCCGACGCCATGGAGAACACCGAGTTCTGCCTGCGGTGCTTCGGGGTGCTGACGCAGAGCGCGACCTCGGCCGGCACCGAACTCGCCAAGGAAGCGGAACAGACGACCGGTGAGGCCACGAAAGCCGCAACAGCGCGCTCCAAGACCACCCCCGTCTAAGCGTGACCGATGCGGCGTGCGCGCCGTCCGCTCCGGCACGCGGCCCGCGCCGAAAGACGGCCGCGTCAAGGCCCTTCAGGGGCTTTGCGGCGCGGAGCCGGTTCGATGTCGCCCCGGCACACCTTGCCCATGCGGCACCTGCCGGCAACGCGCGGTCACGCCCGGGCGCAGCGCGGTCGGCGACGAACCGGCCCGGCATACCCTGGACCCGGCATCCCTTGGGCACGGCATACCCTGGGCCCGGCTGCGGCGCTGCGGCACGCGTGTCACCGCTGGAAGACGTAGGTGCCGGGGGCCTCTTCCTTTGGGCGATAGGTCTCGGTCCCCATGGCGGGGGGGTCGGTTTCGCCGCCCGACTGCTCGCGCAGCCATTGGGTCAGCTCGGGCCACCACGAGCCGTCGCGCTGCTCGGCGTGTTCGCGCCATGTCTCCGGGGCAAGATAGCGCTCTCCCTCCCGGGTGCAGCGGATCCGGTAGCGGCGCCCGGCATGTCCCGGCTCGCTGACGATGCCGGCGTTGTGGCCGCCGTTCGTGAGCACGAAGGTGATGTCGGTATCGGCCAGCAGGTGCAGCTTGTAGACCGACTGCCACGGCGCGATGTGGTCGCGGGTGGTCGAGACGCAGAAGATCGGCGCGGCGATGTTGCTCACCGCGACCGGCCCGCCGCCGAGTTCGAACTTGCCGTTCGAAAGCTGGTTCTCGAGGAAGAGGCGCCGCAGGTATTCGCTGTGCATCCGGTAGGGCATGCGGGTGGAATCGGCGTTCCAGGCCATGAGATCGAACATCTCCTCCCGCTCGCCCAGGAGATACTCCTGGATGTAGCGCGACCAGACCAGGTCGTTGGAGCGCAACAGCTGAAAGGCGCTGGCCATCTGGTGACTGTCCAGGTAGCCGCGGTCCCACATCATGTGTTCCAGATAGGACAGCTCGCTCTCGCTGATGAAGAGGCCAAGCTCGCCGGGTTCGCTGAAGTCGGTCTGCGTGGCGAAGAGCGTCAGGCTGGCCAGCCGGTCCTGGCCGTCGCGGGCCATCTGCGCGGCCTTGGCCGTCAGCAGGGTGCCGCCCAGGCAGTAGCCGACGCCATGCACCTTGCGCTCGGGCACGATGGCCTGCACCGCGTCGAAGGCCGCCTCGACGGCGGCGGCATATTCCTCCATCCCCAAGTCGCGGTCGCGCGCGTCGGGGTTGCGCCAGGACATCGCGAAGACGGTAAAACCCTGATCGACCAGATGCCGGATCAGCGAATTGTCCGGCGACAGATCCAGGATGTAGTATTTCATGATCCATGCGGGCACGATCAGCAGCGGCTCGGCGGCGACCTTGTCGGTCTTGGGCGTGTACTGGATCAGCTCCATCAGATGCGTGCGATGCACCACGCGGCCCTCGGCGGTGGCCAGATCGCGGCCCGGCACGAAGTCTTCCGCGCCCACCGGCAGGCGGCCGCTTGTCAGGCGTTCCCAGTCCTCGACGAAATGCTCCGCCCCGCGGATCAGGTTGCGTCCGCCTTCCTCGCGCGTGCGCTCGGCCACCACCGGATTGGTCCAGAGGAAATTCGTGGGCGAAACGAGGTCCAGCATCTGCCGCGTGACGAAGGAGACGACCTGTTCGTCGTGCCGGTCGAGCCCGTCGACGTCGTTGGTCGCGCGATACCACCAGTCCTGCGTCAACAGGAAACCCTGCTGCATGAGGTTGTAGGGATACTGGTGCCATGCGTCGTCGTCGAACCGGTGGTCGTGCTCCATCGGCTCGATGCAGGGATCGGCCTCGGCGCTCTGCGTCGCATGCGCGGCGAAGCCGAAAAAGCGTGCCCATGACCGCATGGCGTGATCGGCAAGCTGCACCTGCTTTCCCGGCGAACTGGCGGCATGCAGCCACCACGTGAAGAATTTCGAGGTCAGGCCGAAAGGCGTCACGCCGCCCGTCATGCGCGCCAGCATCGCCTTGCTCGCCGCATCTATGGCCATGATGCCGTGCTGCTCCTCGGGCGGCTGGAAATGGTAGGCGCGGTGAAACTCGGGCGGCTCGGCGGTCAGGCCATAGCGTTCCTCGCGCTGGGCCGTGACCTCGCCGCGCTTCTGCGCCTCGGGCCGCTCGGCGGTCGTGTCCGCTGCCGGCCGATCGGCGGTCGTGTCCGCTGCCGGCCGATCGGCGGGTTTTTCCTGTTGCTCCGGCTGTTGCGACGCGGCGGCCGGCTGCGGGCGCGGCGCGGCCTTCGCCGTCTGGGCAGGCGTCCGTCTGTTCGGCGTCCGGTTCTTCTGCGCGCCACTACGCGCGCTTTGGGTGGTGCGTCGGGCCATGTCTCGTTCTCCTGCGGTGCGGGCTCAGCCCATGCGGAAGCCGCCGCTGACGTTCAGCGTCGCGCCGGTCACGAAGTCGGCCCCCTCGCCGGCGAGGTAGACGACGGCGCGGCCGATCTCTTCCGGCTTGGCAAGGCGGCCCTTCGGGACGTTCTCCAGAATGCTCTCCATGATCTTGTCGGGCACCTTCTCGACCATCGCCGTGTCGGCGTAGCCGGGCGCGATCGCGTTGACGGTGATGCCCTTCTTCGCCGTCTCGCGGGCAAGGGCGCGGGTGAACCCCTCGATCCCGGCCTTCGCGGCGCAGTAGTTGGTCTGCCCCGCCTGCCCGCGGGCGGCATTCACCGACGAGACATTCACGATGCGCCCGTAACCGCGCGCGCGCATCCCCTCGATCACCTGCCGGCACATGTTGAACATGGAGCCGAGATCGACGGTGATCACCTGATCCCACGCTTCGCGCGACATCTTGTGGAACATCGCGTCGCGATTGACGCCGGCGTTGTTCACCAGAACGTCGACCGGGCCCAGATCCTCTTGCACACGGGCCACGCCGTCGCGGCAGGCGTCGAAGTCCGCGACATCCCACTCGTAAACGGGGATGCCGGTCTCTTCGCCGAAGGCGCGGGCGGTGTCGCCGCCGCCAAGGTGCGTTGCGGCCACCGTGAATCCGGCCTGCCTGAGCGCGCGTGCGCTGGCTGCGCCAAGGCCCTGGACTCCCCCGGTGACAAGAGCGACTCGCTTGCTGTCGGACATCGTTGCCTCCTTTCGGACAGGTTCGGGTCAAGCCTGCGCGATCGGTGGCGCGCCTGCGTTAACGCAGGTCAAGCCCGCTGCGGTCCCTCGCGTCTAATCGAGCCGCTCCAGCGCCAGCGCGATCCCCTGCCCGCCGCCGATGCACAACGTGACCAGCCCGCGAGAGAGCCCGTCGCGGCGCATGGAATGGAGCAGCCGCACGGTCAGGATCGCGCCCGTCGCGCCGATCGGGTGACCGTGCGCGATCGCGCCGCCCTCGACGTTCACGATGTCCTCCGGCAGGTCCAGCTCCTGCATGACGGCGATGGCAATGGCGGCGAAGGCTTCGTTGATCTCCACGCGCTCCAGGTCGGCGCGCGCCCATCCCGCCCGGTCGAGCGCCCGGTGCACCGCCGGCACGGGGCCAAGGCCGAACATGCCGGGCGCGACGGCGCCCACGCCATGCGCCACGAGCCGCGCCATCGGGACGAGCCCCTGCGCCTCGGCCCAGTCGCGGCGGGCGAGCAGCATCGCCGCGGCCGCGTCGTTGAGGCCCGGTGCGTTGCCCGCCGTGATGGTGCCGTCCTTGCGAAAGGCCGGCTTCAGCTTGGAGAGCGAGTCGGCGGTGGCATCCGGCCGGTTCGTCTCGTCCCGCTCCAGCCGCGCGTCGCCCTTGCGGCCCGGGACCGTGACCCGGACGATCTCTTCCTCGAAGCGTCCGTCGGCCTGCGCCCGCGAAAAGCGCTGCTGCGAGCGCGCGGCCCAGTCGTCCTGCGCCGCGCGCGCGATCCCCTTCTCGGCCACCAGATCCTCGGTATGCCAGCCGGAGTGCTCACCCGAGAAGGCGTCGAGCAGCCCGTCGCGCAGGGTGGCATCCTCGACGGTGCCCGCCCCCATGCGGTAGCCCCATCGCGCCTTGCCGAGCATGTAGGGCCCCTGATCCATGCTTTCCATGCCGCCCGCAAGGACGCAGTCCGCATGGCCGAGCGCCACCTCCATGGCGGCGCTCGCGATCGCCTGCGCGCCCGAGCCGCAGACCCGGTTGACCGTCATTGCCGGCGCGCTCTCGGGCAGGCCGCCGTTCAGCGCCGCCTGCCGCGCCGGATTCATCCCGGCGCCGGCCTGGATGACGTTGCCCATGATGGACGCGTCCACGCGCTCCGGGGCAAGGCCGCTGCGCTCCAGAACCGCCGCGACCGCCTGCCGCCCGAGTTCGGTTGCGGGCACTGACGCAAGGCTGCCGCCGAAACGGCCGACGGGCGTGCGCAAAGGCGTGCAGAGAACGATTTCGGGCGCGGCCATGGCGATGCTCCTCTCGCCGGGTTGATCCTCCGCGATTCTTCGCATGCCTCCGCGCCCCCGGGTATTAACGCAGGTGAACGTGACGTGCGGAAGATGGGCCGCACGACAACGGGCCGGATCGCCTTCAGGCGCGCAGCCCCGCCGCAGGCGGCGCCGGCACGGTGCGCCGCAGGCTGACGCCTCTTCGCCGGGCGCGTCCGTCAAGACGGTGCAGTCGTCCATCCGGTCCCGGGGGCGATCGGGGGGTCGACAGCCCCCGGGTCTGCCGTGTTAGCCTTCGAGGTGTAGGGAACGAAAGCGGCAAGAGGGAGGGCCGGTCATGGCTGCCAATTTGCAGGACATCATTTCCGATCCGGAGGTTTTCGGCTTCGCGGCGGATGGCAATCTGGACTCCACGGGCGATGCGGCCGGGCTGGGCGTGAAGGTCTCCCATATCGGTGATCTCAACGGCGACGGAGTGGCGGATTTCGCCCTTTCGGCGCCGGGCCTCGACGGCTTCGGGGGACGTCAGGATGCGGGCGGCGTCTTCGTGGTCTACGGCGGTTCGGATCTTGCCGCCACGGTGACCGATGGCGCGTTCGACCTGACGCGGGCCTTTGGTCAATTCGGCGAGCTTGCCGGCAACGGTTTCTTCGTGCAGGGCGCGCTGGAGGACGATCAACTCGCAGCCACCGCGGCAGGCGATATCGACGGCGACGGCTACGACGACCTGTTCCTCGCTGCGCCAAGCTTCGTGGAGACCGACGACCCGGCCCAGCCCTACGACCACCGGCCCGGAACAGGTTATGTTCTCTATGGCGGCCCCTCGGCC
>OFET01000849.1_pt1 | contig 12778 bp, 13 predicted proteins | sample 1521211 | NCBI WGS metagenome assembly OFET01 (sample SAMN03766358, study PRJEB24113) | microbial mat metagenome | isolation source: enrichment culture HLUCC-A from microbial mat sample contains cyanobacterium...
CACGTCCTCGGCATAGGGCGCCTTGAGGAAGGTGTTGATGCCGGCATAATGCGGCAGCTCGCCCCGCGCGAAGGTGGGGATCGACTTGTCCTCGATCGAGTCGGCACCGGTGAGGCCCATGCGGAGCGCCCAGCGCCGCTCCTCGTCCCAGCGGTCCCCGGGGATGTCGGCCTCGGCCTTCATGGAGCGCCACCCCTGGAGCTTCGTGAGGTCGGGGTGATGGTGCCGACGGTCCCTGAGGGGCCGGTCGGCGGGGTGGTGCGAGCGGCTGCGCTCGATTGGTGTCATGCGGTCTCTCCTTCGCTTGACGGGTATGGTCAGGCCACGCTCGGGACAGCTGCGGCCAGCACCTGCGCGGGGTGTGTGTCGTCCCGAAGCTGGAACGGGATGCCGCCGTTCCGGGCGTCGAAATCATAGGTGATCGTCGCACCATAGGCGGCGGGGTCGTGCGGGTCCCAGCGGACCTTGTCGAACACGAGCACCCGGTCGCCCAGCTTGAACGCCTCGGGCAGGTCGTGGGTGACCATGAACACGGTCATCCGCGTTTCGGTGCGCAGGTCCTTCAGGAATTCATGCATCTGCTCCCGCGTGCCGGGGTCGAGCGCACCGAAAGGTTCATCCAGAAGCAGAATGCGCGGCTTGGCGGCCAGCGCCTGCGCGATGGCAAGCCGCTGCTGCATGCCGCCCGACAGAGCGGATGGATACTGATCGGCCACATGGGAGAGCCCGATCCGCTCCAGCGCGGCATCGGCGCGCGTCCGAGCGGCGCGCTTGACGCTGCCGAAAAGCCGCCCAAGCGGGCGGGACAGCCCCTCGGCGGCCACGATGTTGTCGCGCACGCTCAGATGCGGAAAGACGGAATACCGCTGAAACACGATGCCCCGCGAGCGGTCGGGTTCCCCCTTGAGCGGCATGCCGTCCACCGTGATCCCGCCGCGCGTGGGCCGCTCCTGATCCAGCAGAAGCCGCAGGAAGGTCGATTTTCCGCAGCCCGAGGCGCCGACGATGGAGACGAATTCCCCCTCCGTCGCGTCCAGCGAGACGCGCTCCAGGATCGGCCGTCCGCCATAGCTCTGGAAGATGTCCCGGACCTCGACGAAGCTCATGCCCGCGCTTCCGCCCAAGGGAAAAGCCATCGCGACAACCGTGCGAGGCCCCAATCGATCAGGAAGGCCAGCACCGTGATCCACGCCACGTAGGTCAGGATCACGTCCATCGCGAGGAAGCGCCGCACGAGGAAGATGCGGTAGCCCAGACCGCTGTCCGAGGCCACGGCCTCCGCCGCGATCAGGAACAGCCACGCCGGCCCCAGCGACAGGCGCACCGCCGAGATCAGGCGCGGCATGATCTGCGGCAGCGCGACCGAGACCGCGATGGCGAGGGTCGAGGCGCCCAGCGTCTGCGCCTTGACCAGTTGCTCCTGCGGCAGTTCCAGCGTGCGCGCGCTGAGGTCGCGGATCAGGAACGGCGTGATGCCGATGGCGATCAGCGCCACCTTCGCCGTGTCCCCCACGCCCAGCGTGATGAAGAGGATCGGCAGGACCGCGAGCGGCGGGATCATCGACAGGATCGCCACGAACCCCTGAAACGTGCTGCGGATCACCGGGACAAGGCCGATGGCCAGCCCGAAGACCAGCCCGATCAGCGCCGCGATGCCGACGCCCGCGCCCAGCAGCGTGAGGCTGGATACCGTGTCGCCCCAGAACAGGATGTCACCCGACCGGCGGTCCGGCTCGCTGACAAGCCGCACCGCCGTTTCGACCAGCGTCGCCGGCGACGGCAGGACCCGGTCCTGCGGGTTTTCCGCAAGCCGCGCCGCCGATCCGGCGGAATAGGCGAGGAAGACCAGCACGAAGGGGAGCGCGGCAAGCGTCGCATGGCCCGCCCGCCCCGGCATGCGGTTGATCCATCGCATCGCCGTGCCCCCCTCGCCCGGCTCAGAGCGACCCGTCGGCGGCCATCTGCATGTAGGTCGTGTCGAAGCGCAGCTGCACGTTGTCGGGATCGCCCGTGATCGCGCCACCGGGATATTCGACGCCGACGAAATCCGCGCTCGGCGCGCCTTCGCCCAGGATACCCTGTTCGAACAGGAACTCGGCCACGGTGACCATGGTCTCGGGCAGCGCCTCGCTTTCGACGAACGCCACGGCCTCGGCGGGATCGTAGAACATCTGGGTCGATGCAAGCTGCGCCTCGTAGCCGGCAAGATCGGTGCCCGAAGCCTCGGCCATGGCGGTCCGCGCGGCGATCCCTTCCTCCGTGTCGGAGGACATGATGGCCATCAATTCATACCAAGCCCCCACAAGCGCGCGCCCGAAATCGGGGTTCGCCTCCAGCGTCTCGGTGTTCACCACCATCATGTCGATGATCTCGCCGGGGATGTCGGAGCTGTCGAAGAGCATGTTGGCCCCGGGTGTCTCCATGATCGTGGAGACCAGCGGGTTCCACGTCACCACCGCCTGCACGTCATCGGTCTGGAAGGCCGCGATCATGTCCGCGTCCGAGGTGTTGACCACGCCGTCGAGGTCACGCTCGGCGAGCCCGACCGAGTCCAGCGCGCGGGCCAGCAGGTAATGCGACACCGACAGCTCCACGAGGTTCACCGGCATCCCCGCAAGGTCCGCGATGCCGCCCTCCCCCTTCAGGATCACCGCATCGTTGCCGTTGGAAAAATCACCAACGATCAGCGCCGTGGTGTCCACGCCCGAGCCCGCCGGGATCGACAGCGTGTCCATGTTGGTGGCGGTGACACCGTCGAATTCGCCCGAGGTATAGAGGTTGATCGACTCCACGTAGTCGTTGATCTGCACGATCTCCACGTCGATGCCGTAGCGCTCGGCCCAGCGGTCCATGATCCCGCTTTCCTCGAGATACCCCCAGGGCATCCAGCCCACATAGATCGACCAGGCGACGCGGAACTCGGTGCGGTCCTGGGCCGTGGCGGTGGCGGGGCTCAGCGCGAGGCCGAGGGCAGTGGTGGCGGCAAGGGCGGTTCTTAGCATCTGCGATACCTCCGATCGGATCATGAGTGTGGTCCGACCGGAAAGGATGTCGGGGAGGGGCCGAACCATCTGCGACAGAGCTCTCCCGGGATTTTGGCCCGCCGTGGACCGGGCGGAATTTGCCGACCGGCTGCATTTCTCGGACCAGACCCTTCGGACGGCGTCGGAAGGCGGAACCCTAAATGCTCTGTGCGCTTCAACCGTCTTTTGCGACCGAACCGCCTGTCAACGATCAAAGAGGTCGCCGGCGCCTGCGGCCGCGAACGCCGGGAAATCCGGCGGCGCCCCGGTGCAATGCTCGTTTTCCGGGCACAGGAGCGAAGCGGCCGCCCACACCGGCACCGGCGGCCTGTCACGTGCCGCGCGCGTCCGGAACCCCGTCCTGCACGGGATTCGCGCGCGCCGAGACCGAAGCGCTCTTCGTCGAACTCCGTCCCCTCACGTTCCGGCACAGATCAGCTGGCGGCGGCCCGTGTCCGGTTCCGGCACTCATGGGACGGAATGGGGTGACGGAGGACCCGTCGGACGGCAGCAGGCGTCCGCCGTCATGGACCACACCGCACCGATCCGGCCACGATCCGAAGCGGCGGCGGCGCGCCGTGCGCAGTTGTTGAACCGTCCACGGCAAGACCGCCGCGCATGATCGCTGATCGTCGCGGATGACGGGTACATGCGCCCCGCCAAACCACCCTTGCGATTTGACGCTACTCTCCTAGGGTACCGGCACGAGAAGGACAGGCGATCGAAAAGCGCCCTTCGAGCAACGCTAGCAGGTTCTGGACATCGCATGCAGGACACTGAAGTCTTTGATCTTGCCATTGTCGGGACCGGCTTCGCGGCGGCGTTCTTCCTGAAGAATGCGCTTGGATCGCCCGAGGTCGGGCGTGTCATCGTGCTCGAACGGGGCAAACGGCACAGCTATGACTGGCAGCTTCGGAACGGACGCCACAACGATCTCTCCGAGCCGCGCCCGCATCGCGAGACAGGTCTCCCCGGCAAGTGGTGGAACTACAACATAGGTTTCGGTGGCGGCTCGAATTGCTGGTGGACCAATGCGATGCGCATCCATCCCGCGGATTTCGAGTTGCAAAGCCGCTACGGCGTGGGCGCCGACTGGCCGATCAGCTACGAGGATCTCGAACCGTATTACTGCGACGCCGAAGACGAAATGCTCGTGTCCGGCGACAACTCCTCCGAGGTCATCTTTCCGCGGTCGCGTCCCTTTCCGCAGCCGCGACACCGCTATTCGGATATCGGGCTGGCACTCAAGGCGGCTTATCCCGACACAACCTTCGCGATGCCGACGACGCGCGCGCGCGTCGCCAACGACAAGCGCGGCGTGTGCTGCGCGGTCGGGCAGTGCGATCTCTGCCCGAACGTCGCGAAATTCACGATTGTCGAGGAGATGGCCTATCTCTTCGACGACCCCCGGGTGACCCTCGTCCTCGAGGCGGAGGCGACAGCCATCGAGACCGAGGCAGGTCAGGCGTCGGCCGTTCTTTACCGCAAGGACGGTGTCGAACACCGCGCGGCTGCACGGTTCGTGGCCCTCGCCGCGAACGGCATATACAACCCCTTCCTCTTGCTGAAATCCGGCATCGACGACGGTCCCGTCGGGCGGGGCGTGACGGAGCAGATCCCGATCTACCTCAGCGTCGATTTCGCGACCGCCGGCAACCAGGGCTACAGTTCGTTGATCGGCGCGGTGAACTACGCGTTCGCGGACGGCCCGCATCGGGCGCATGCCAGCGGTGGTTTCCTTGAAATCTCGAGCCGTTTCCGCGTGCGCCCCAATGCCGGGAAATGGAACAGGAACGCATTTGCCGTTTTTCTGCTGGGCGATCTGAGAGACGAGGAAAACCGCGTTACCATCGATCCCGACATGCCGGATCGACCCTTGGTCACCTTCCGGGACTGGACATCCTACGCACGGGCCGGACTTGCGCATGTGGAAGCCGGCATCGGGGATTTCCTGGCCCCGCTCGGGGTCGACCGCATCACCGCCGATTACGACAATGTCAGCACGCACTCCCATATCGAAGGGTCCACCGTCATGGGCACCGATCCCGCGACGAGCGTCGTCGATGCCGATCTGCGGCATCATCGGGTGCGCAATCTCGCCGTTCTCGGCTCCGGCGCCTTCCCGACCTCACCCGGTTCGAACCCGACGCTGACGATCGCCGCGCTGTCCCTGCGTGCGGCTGACCGCATTTTCGGCACGGGGACCCGTCGATGAGACTGACCAGGCGACACATTCTCGCGAGCGTGGCGGCCCTTGGTTTGCCGGGCGGCATCGTGCTTTGGCGCCTTGCGAACCGCCCCGGCCTGAACGAGGCGGTGACGGCGGTCGTGCATGTCGCGTTCGGGCCCGATATCCTGTCGCATACCGATCTGGATCGTTTCGCGCGGGACCTGGAACCCGAGCTTCTGGTGACCTTTGACGACGCCTACCTCAGATCATGCCGGGATTGGGTCGGTCGCCTCGATCCCGGCGCGGTCCGAGGTCTCGATGAGGCGGCCCTGAACCGCGTCAGGGCCGAGGCGGAGGGTCCGGTCGCCCCCTTCACCGGTTTCGTGGCCTCTCACCTCGTCAGTTCGACGGGGTTTGCATTCGATCCGCAGATGCGGCCGCAGGTATATCACGGCCTGCAGGCGGAATGGCCGTCGCCCGATGTCCTGACCTGCCCACCGCTTGCCGATTTCGGCATGGATGACGGTTGGCCGGCATGACGTCTCCCGGTTCAGCCGAGCACCCTGCGGGACCGGCATCGCGGTCCGGACATATCCCCGACTGGGTACCGCTCGTCATCTATCTCCTGATCGCGGCGGCGACCCTCGGCCTTGCTGCCGTGACGGCGAGTACGAACATGATCGCGGATCAGCCGAACAAGGACATCTGGCAGCACGTCGCGGCGGTTCGCGCCTTGATGGAGAACCTGTCGGAGCCTCGGAACCCCTTTGTCGTGAGCCCGGAGCCGAGCCGCCATTTCCAGCCGCTCTGGGTCGCCACGGCAGTGGTGGGGAACGCGTTGAACCTGACGGTCTGGCAGGCCGTAACCGTGGCGACCTTCGCGATCATGCTCACCTTGGCCTTCGCGATCCATTTTTTCGCACGCACGGTGTTCGAGTCGCCCTGGGCCCCGTCCGTCCTGCTATGCGTCATGCTTTTCGCGTGGTCCGGCCCCTACGAGCACACGGGGCTCCATTCATTCTGGACCTTGCTCTATGCCGCCGCCTACCCTGCGACCTTCATGATCGCGCTGTCGCTCCTGCTATGGGCGATGGTGATCAGAGCGCTCGGCGATCCCCGATACCTGCCTGCTCTCGTCCTCCTGAGCGCCGTGATGCTGGCCACCCATCAGCTTGGCGCCGTGATCGGGTTCATCGGGGCGTTGTCCTTTGCCGCGGCGCAACCCGGTGCGCCGGTCATGCGCCGCCTGGGCGCCCTGATGGCCGGCTTGATCGGGTTGGTGGTCGCCCTTGCCTGGCCGTATTTCAATCCCGCCCAACTGATGCTGCAGGGAAGCGATTCCGCCTGGGTGGGTGGGCCGAATTTCTATTCGCCACCATGGATGCCTCGAATCCTGCTGCCGGCGGCAATCGGGCTGCTCTGGTTGCGACACCGCAAGGCGCGTCCACTTGCGCTGGCCCTTGGGCTCTATCTGGGCCTCTATCTGCTTGGATTGTTCGGCGTTCAGATTGCGGCCCGCTTCCTTATGCCCGTCGTGCTGGTCCTGCATGTCGCGCTGGCCGGGCTCCTTCTTGAAGCGATGACATGGGTCAGGCTCCGACGACCCGTCCTCCGCCAGTCGGCGCCGTGGCTGGCGGCTACTGGCGTCATGACGCTGGCGGCCATCGAAACGATACAGTTCCAGGCACGGTTCGAGTTGCATTACGCGGCGGCGCCGGACGTCTACATCGCAGCGGAAAGGTTGACATCGGACATTCCCGACGATGAGCAGGTCGCGGCGTTCGGGCTCACGGCATGGCCGGTGGTCGCGGCGGGCCAGCGGGTTCTCTCGGTACCGTGGCCGGAGCCGGGTATCACCGATCTTGCGGAACGGCAGGAGATGACCGACGCGCTGTTCGACACCGCCCTGTCACCGGCGGCGCGCCGTGCCATGGCCGAGGGGCTCGGCATCCGGGTCTTGATGACCGACCGGCGCTACGTACCGCCCGATCTGCTGGAAGCCCTGGCGGAAATGGCGATTTCGGCATCGCAGGACAGCACGCTGCATCGGTTTGACTTGTGGGAGTAGGCTCTGCAACGCCGGGCCTCCGCTGAGAAATGATCTCTCCCGTTTCCCGCTGCTGGCGACGATGTCCCGTGGGACGGCTGCGCGGTGGTAGCAGACCGCCCCGCGACGATACAGACGAGCGTGTCCAGGCACTGTCTCAAGGCTCCTCACTGTAACACCTCAGCGTAACAGCGCTCGAGAAAAACCATGGAAAATCAGCTGGTTACTGATCTTACTCCCGAAAGAGGAGGATTGGTGGACCTAACGGCAGAAGAATCGAACCGATTCTTCGAGACCCTTGAGGACTGGAGCCACCAACTCGCACACTATGATCTAACCGATCTGGGGTGCGACCATGAGCATCCTAGATAGTAAATTCAATAAGATAGCTGCGAAGAGGTCGGCAAAGTACCCGCCGCCCTTCTCGCTGCGCCTGACCTTCGGGGAGAGGGCCAGGCTGGACGTGCTGCGGGGCAACATGCCGCTCGGACAGTACATCCGCGAGCAACTGCTCGGGGATGATGCTGCGCCGCGCAAGAGACGGGTGCGGACTCCGGTCAAGGATGAAGAGGCCTTAGGCCGGGTCCTTGCTGAGCTTGGCAATTCCCGGCTGTCGCAGAACATGAACCAGCTGGCACGAGCGGTGAATACTGGCTCGCTGCCTGTGTCACCGGAAACGGAAGCCGATCTTCAGGACGCCTGCAAGGCGGTCGCCGAGATGCGCGAAGCGCTGCTCAAGGCTCTTGGCTCCAGACCTTCAGGGGGTGAGCCATGATCCTGAAGGCTTCCCAGCGCGCCAATGCGGCGAACCTATCGCGTCATCTGCTCAACGCCAAGGACAACGAGCATATCGAGCTCCACGATCTGCGGGGCTTCATGGCCGATGATCTGGACGGGGCGCTGAAGGAAGCGGAGTGCATCGCCAAGGGCACGCGCTGCCAGCAATTCCTGTTCTCGCTCTCGCTGAGCCCGCCGCAAGACCAAGACGTTTCCATCGAAACCTTCGAAACCGCCATCGCCATGATCGAGCAAAAGCTCGGTCTGGAGGATCAGCCGCGCGCCGTTGTCTTCCACGAGAAGGACGGGCGCAGGCACTGCCATGCCGTCTGGAGCCGGATCGACGCGCAGGAGATGAAGGCGATCAACCTGCCGTTCTTCAAGAATCGGCTGATGGAGATATCTCGCGAGCTCTACCTGGAGCATGGATGGGACATGCCGCGCGGCATGATCGACCGCGCGCTCAGCAATCCCCTGAACTTCAGCCGCGCAGAGTATCAGCACGCCAAACGGCTCGGCACCGATCCGCGGCTGGTCAAGGCGCTGTTTCAGGAAGCCTGGCAACGCTCGGACAACACCGAAAGTCTGAAGGCGGCGCTGGCCGAGAGCCACCCTTCATGGCGGAGTGGAGCGACGCCGATACGGCGCTCGTTGTGCTGGGGCGCACCTGCCTGTCCATGCTGGCGGCCTCCCTGAAGCTCTACTTCGACACATGGGAGCCGATGCGCGGCGTGAAATGGAAGAACGGGGAGAAGGCAAAGGCCTGGAAGAAGGGCTTTGCAGACGGATATCTGACGGCGCTGCTTGGCGTCTTGGGCATTTCGCTGGAGGGTTGCCCGGCCGACCTCGCCGTGCTGGAGCAGGTGTTTCTGGCCCGTAACCGGGACCAGCATCCGGACAGCATTCATTCAATCCGCGTCAACCACAGCAAGAACGACCGCGCCAAGTACCCGCAGCCGTTCTTCGCGTCGGAGCATGAGCGCCGGATGACGACAGAGGTTGATCTTGCCGGGATACCGTGGCTGAGCCCGGCTGTGCATGTCGATGAAGAGCTGCTGCACCGTGCGATCAGTGAAGCTGAAATCCTCGTCGCGTGGCTGGAGCCAAGGCTCCAGCAGCGGCGGTAGCGCGGCTGCTTGCTTGCAACCGGCCGGTAAAGCGGCCAAGGAAGCGGCCAGATAGCCGGATAACTGCGCGCTATCAATCGTCCTAAATACATGATATCCTGACCTAAAGTGAGGATATATAACTGGCCAGTAAAGCGGCCAAAATATAGGACAGATATGGTGCGCGACGATGGTGAGAGTATAGGGCTTTTCGAGCCGCTGATGGTGAGCGAGGGCTCTCCCCGCCGGGGAGAGCTGAACGATCTTGCCCTTGAGCTGGCCGAGAAATCTGCGGCCTTCCGCAGTAGCCTCCCCGAGAGCATCGCGTCTGCGCTGTCCGATCTCGTGCGCTCGATGAATTGCTACTACTCGAACCTGATCGAGGGGCACAACACGCATCCCATTGATATTGAACGCGCTCTTGCCGGAGATTACAGCGCTGATCCAAAGAAGCGCGACCTGCAGCTCGAAGCGAAAGCGCATATCACCGTCCAGCGGTGGATCGATGAGGGCGGGATGAAGGAGCCGCCGACGGCGCTCGCCTCGATCATCGAGATACATCGCCGGTTCTGCGAGCTGCTGCCGGAAGACCTGCTCTTTGTCGAAGACCCCGAGACGAAGGAGCGGGTTCCGGTCGTGCCGGGCCAGCTGCGTGAGCGCTATGTCAAAGTCGGCCGACACATTGCGATCAGCCCCGGCGCGGTTCCGAGGTTCCTGGAGCGAATGCATCAGGCCTACCGGGGCGCCGGGCGGATCGAGTCGATACTGGCTGCAGCCTGCGCGCATCACCGCCTTCTTTGGGTGCACCCATTCGTGGACGGCAATGGGCGCGTGGCGCGCCTGATGTCCTATGCGATGCTGCGCGCCGCGCTCGACACGCGGGGCCTCTGGTCCGTCGCGCGCGGCCTGGCCCGCCGGGAAACCGACTACAAGGAGCATCTTGCGGCCTGTGATACCGACCGGCGCGGCGACATGGACGGCCGCGGCACGCTGAGCGAGGGGGCGTTAGCGTCCTTCACCGCGTTCTTCCTGCGTGTCAGCATCGATCAGGTCGAGTTCATGGCGGGGCTGATGCAGGCTGAGCGCCTGCGCGACAGGATCATGATCTGGGCGGAAGAAGAGATGCGCGCGGGCGCGCTGCCGCCGAAGTCGGATATCGTGCTGCGGGCGATCCTGTATCAGGGCGTGCTGGAGCGCGGTGAGGTCGATTCCATGCTCGGCATGAGCGAACGCGCGGCGCGCCGGATCACTTCGGCGCTGCTCAAGGCCGGAGCCATCACATCGGAAAGCACGCGCGCGCCGCTGCGCCTCGCCTTCCCGGCGAAATACGCCGAGCGCTGGATGCCGGGTCTGTTTCCGGAAGGCTAGCCGTTCATTCCCAGCCGGGCCTGATGTCGGTACGGCGGCATTGAGGACACTGCACGGCAGACGTCGGCCGGTTCTCGCGGCGCGCTTCCCGTTTTTCCGCGTCGGTGAGAACTTCAGCTTCAAACCGATGGCCGCAATTGATGCAGCGGAAGCGCGCGCGTTCAGGCATTTGAAATCCCCGCATGCTCAAGAATTTCAGACCATAGGGCTTCTGCGGCGGCTTGCGGTGTCAACCTGCGCTCCTGGTGCATGAAGCTGACCGCGCCCTTGAGGAAGAGTTCGTATTCATCGGCCTCGACGTTGAACCAGCCATTGGCAGAGCCGTCATCCGCATCTTCCGCAAAGGAATAGTAGATGTCGCCCAGGCTGCGCCCGCCGCGCCCGGAATGTACGGTCAAATGAGCCGTGCCGCGCCCGAGGCCGCGATTGACGATCACACATCCGAAAGACGTATCTGAATAGTCCCGAAAGCGGCCGCGCAGGCCTTCCACAGAATCCAGTTCTTCAATCGCGCTCTTGAAGTACGCCTTCATCGTCTGGAAGGCCTGTTCGCGGTATTCGGCTTTGTCGATGTCGTCAAAATCGCGCTTGGCGCGATAGCGGCGCTCGGCTGGACGCGCCTCTTGTGTCGGCTGTTTCTCCGGCGAAGATGGTTCGGGTGACGCGCCCGGCGTGTCCTGATCAAGAATGCGGCGCAGTTCCTGAACGACATCGAGATAGGCGGTGTTGGGGTTCGTCCAGTCGCTGATGGGCTTGCCGCCACGCGGCACGGCTTTGAGTTTGCGCAACGGCGAGGACTTCCAGTCGCAAGGCTCAATGATGATCGGGACGACACGGGCCTCCTGCGCATCGTGGCGTTCCAGCGCCCGGCTCATTTCCCTCTCGACACAATAATCCGAAGCCAGAAAGTCCGGGCTGACGAGAAGCAGGAAGAGCTCGCAGCTTTCGAGTTGCTCAGCAATCTCGGCGTCGAGTTCGCTACCGGCCAGAATATCGCGGTCATACCACGCTGCGATGCGCCCCTCGCGTTTGAGCGATGCAAGGTGCACATGGAGACGGTCCAGAGCGGCGCTGTCGCGGTGGGAGTAGGATATAAATGCCTTCACTCGTCTACTACTTGCCTTTCTTGCCGCCATGCTTCGTGGGATCGCTCAGCGTGTATTGCTGACCGGATTTGAGCGGCGGCGGAAGCGGCTCGCCCTTCGTGACTGTACGCTCGATACCGGTGCGGCCGCCCCGCGGTCCGGTGATTTCATACTGACCGCTTCGCGGTGCCTTTTCGCCCGGCTTGTATGTCTTGCTCATGGTACATGCCTCTACATGCTGCGCCTATCGCAGCCCGACTCGCAATATATCATGATGGCCTAAGAACGCAAAGTGAACAGCGGTGATCGGCTGGCCGAAAGGCCAGCCGAAAATTTCTGCCTGCCAAAGGCGAAGACCGCCGCTTACGCGGCGGCCTCCTCTTGCTGGTCGTTTTCCTCGGTCAGGGGCTGCAAGCCGTGGATGAAGTCTGCGGCCTTCTGCGCGTGGGCTGCGGCCGAGAAGATCGCGCGCTTGTCTTCCCTCAAGACCTTCAGCCAGCTCTGGATATAGGCGGCGTGATCGGTGCCGGGTTCGGGGGTGAGGGCCAGATCGGCGCACAGGAACGCCGCGCCCAGCTCGGCCACGAGCTCTTCGCGGGCATAGCCTTCGTCGCCCCAGCGCTTGCGCCCGAATTCACGGTCCAGCCTGCTCTTGTGCTTGGTCCAGTGGGTCAGCTCATGGGCCAGGGTGGCGTAGTAGGCCTCGGGGCTGTGGAACGTCTCGAAGACTGGCATCTGCACATGATCGCTGCCGCCGCTGTAGTAGGCGCGGGTTCCGCCATGGCGAATGTCCGCGCCGGTCGCAGCAAAGAAGCTTTCAGCATGCTCAATCCGCTGCGCGGGGTCGATGACGGGCTCGGGCTTCACATAGTAATGCTCGGGCAAGGTCGGCGGTTCCGGATCTTCAACGTGATCGACGATGTCACGAAGGAATGCCTGGCCGCCGTGGTCGACACCTCGATCTCGGGCCGCCGCGTCGCGCGGGAACTGACGGCCCTTGTCGAACAACATGGCAAGCCAGACCTCATCGTCAGCGACCACGGCACCGAGTTCACCTCGAACGCGATGCTGGCCTGGAGCGAAGATGCCGGCGTGCCCTGGCATTTCATCGCCCCGGGCAAGCCGATGCAAAACGGCATCTGCGAGGCCTTCAATTCGAAAATGCGGGACGAGCTCCTGAACGAGACGTTGTTCTTCGGGCT
>OFET01000851.1_pt1 | contig 12732 bp, 10 predicted proteins | sample 1521211 | NCBI WGS metagenome assembly OFET01 (sample SAMN03766358, study PRJEB24113) | microbial mat metagenome | isolation source: enrichment culture HLUCC-A from microbial mat sample contains cyanobacterium...
GAAGTCTTCTCCTGCGTCGCATCAGCCATTGACCCCATTTTCAAACGGACTCTGAGGTGGGTGCCGGATGACGGAAGAAATGATGCGGCAAAGTAATAATTCAAAGCGCCCGATCTGATATTGATGGGTGGGGGCGCACTATAGCTCGTCCGCCGTTCTGGGAAATACCGACTCGAAAGCTTCGGCGAATTCACATCTGCGCCCTCCCGCCTGCCCGCCCGAATTGCGCTTGAAGTGATTGGCTCTGTTCCGAGCGACGCGGGTATAATATTCCCAGAGATGCTCCTGCCCCTCCATGCACTCGATTGCGGCGCGTTTCTTGTTCCATACCGGGGTGATGTCGAGGAACACGTCCGGCTTCCAGCCCATTTGCTCTGTCTGATGGGGCTCGAACAAATAGACTTGTGGGGCACCGAGGACTGTAGTTCCGGGATCATGCCCCCAGGCCTGTGCGATCATCCGGCATTCCAGCGTAGCTGAAGCCGTTTGCATATGGTCACGGTTGTAGGGGTCGTAGCGCGAATGCGTCGCCATGAAGGCCGGCTGCACCTGGCGGATAACGCCCACAAGCCGGTCTTTCGCCTCGCGATCCATTTCCAGCGGATAATCACCGAGATCAAAAAAACGAATGTCGTTTATGCCGAGCACCTGCGCGGCACGCTCTGCTTCGTTGCGGCGCTTTGACTTGACCATTCCGAGATTTGTGCCAGGCTGCTTCCACAGCTTCGCGCTCTCACCCCTTTCGCCATAGGAAAGGCATACGACAGTAACGTCATATCCCTTTTCCTGGTGCAGCGCGATAGCTCCGCCGCATCGCCATACGAAGTCTGCAGCGTGAGCCGATATGACAAGTGCGGTTTTCTTCTGCATATGTCCTCCGCCAGCCTTGAATTGCTCTGCCGCGATGGGTTGAAAAGGGATTATGCCTGCGGCGCAGAGGGCGAGGCGATTCCGTAAAGGCAATCGCGTTCTGCCGCGTCGGCGTCACGGTCCTTTGGCAGCCCGTAGCCGCCGCCGCCCGGAGTGCGGACGAAAACGGTATCGTTCCTCTTCAGGAAATATTGCTCGCGATTGTTGATTTCGTATCCGTTGATCTGGACTGATCCCGTATGCCCGTCTTCGCCACCATTGAACCCGGGTGCGCCGAAGCGGGTTCTCTCGGCGAGGAATGTAACCGAGATCGCTGATTCTGATCGGCTCTCAAGCAGGACTTCCTGCCCCATACCCCCTCTGAAGCGCCCGGCTCCCCCTGTACCTGCGGCGAAGCGTCGATACGAGATCACGAAGGGGCTATTGCGCTCGACGATCTCGACGGGGGTCGAGGAAAGGTTCGAAGGCCAGCACTGCGTGTGTTCTCCGTCGGCTCCGCTGGTCGCTCCCATGCCGCCGTTGAAGAATAGGACGGTGGCATAGGGCTTTCCAGTCTCGTCGATGCCCGTCTGTGTCAGGTTCCACAGGGGCGAGCCTGGTGCCGCCATCACGGTATCCGGGCAGACCTCCTGCAATGCACCGAAGATCAGGACCGGCACGTAATGTCCGGTATTCACGCGCCCGCCGACTGCGGCGGGAAATTTCGGGTTCAGGCAGCAATTCTCGGGAGCGGTGACGCTAACCGGACGAAACATCCCCTCATTATTTGGCTGATGGGGAAGGAGTGCGCATTTAACTGCGTAGGCCGCCATCGCATAGGTATAGGCGTAGACTGTGTTGATCGCCCGGGGCTGTACTGGCGCAGTACCCGCGAAATCGCATTCGAGTTGGTCGCCACGTACCTTCACCGTAACCTTGAAGGTCAGGGGCTCGTCCAGCCCATCAGTCAGGAAGCTGTAGGGATAGTCGCCGTCCGGGAGCCGTGCGATGGCCGCGCGCATCGCCGATTCGGTACGCTTGAAGAGAGCGTCCGCCGCCGGAGTGAGGTCGGCCAGCTCCCAGTCGTCCAGCAACTGCGTCGTCCGGCTTTGCATCAGCGTCAGCGCGCTGACCTGCGCCCAGACGTCGCCGGTGGTCTGCGTGGGTGTGCGCACATTGGCCTGGAGCAGCTTCAGCAGGGTTTGATCGATCACGCCCTTGCTCATCAGCTTCATCAGGGGAATATGGAAGCCTTCCTCAAACACCTCCCGCGGAACCGTCGAGCGCACTTTCCCCCCGATATCCGGGACGTGGGAGGTGGTGGCGGCAAAGGCGACAATGCGCTCCCCCCTGAAGATCGGCATGATGACGGTGATGTCGTTGAGGTGCCCCGTGGCGAGCCAGGGATTGTTGGTGATGAACACATCACCCGGCTCGATCGCTTCGTAGCCATATTCTTCTATGAAGTGGCGTACGGTCGCCGGCAGCGTCGCGATGAAGGAGGGGATCGAGGACGAGTTCTGCGCCATCGACCAGCCGCGCCTGTCAGTCAGGACGCATGCAAAATCGTTGGCTTCGTTAGAAAGTGTGGAGAATGCTGTCCTGACGATCGTCTTTGCGGCTTCGTCGACGATCGAAATCAGCCGCGTCCAGAGAATTTCAAGCGAAACCGGGTCGAAGGCGGGCGTCTTTTCTGCATCGGTATTCATGAATTTGTTGCTCCCGTGCCGGGGGTTTTGGTCAGGTCGGATGATTGCGGGTTCGGTATCACGCGTCTGCACGCTCGGTGCTACGCGCCGCACCGCCATCGCGGCTCCCGGTTGCTCCGATCTCGACAACGATATTGCCCGACATCCCAATGGCGGCGCGCCCGTCCGGGCCGATGACCAAAGTTGACCCCGCATCCTCTATCAATGCCGGCCCGTCAAACTGCATGCCCGGCGTCAGGTGATTCCAGTCGTAGACCGTGGTTTCCATGTAGTCTTCGGCCTCGGCGAACCATGCCATGCGGCTCCCGCGCATTGCAGGACGGGCATCCCTCCCGCCGGAAACACGCTCAACCTCCGGCAGGGCGCCCTGGAAAGCCTGGACGGAAACCCGGATATTGATGAATTCTACAGGAATGTTCGGCGGAGCATGCCCGAACTTCTCGCGGTAGACGCTCGTAAACGCCGCGATCATTTCGGCAATCACGCTATCGCGGTCGGTCGCGTCATAGGGGCCCTCGGGGAGTGCAACGGTCAGCGTGAAACCCTGCCCGATAAAGCGACCGTCGGCGAAACGCAGCGTTCGGATCTGCCCGGCGCTCAGGCGCGTTTCCTCGATCACCGCCATCGCGTCGGCTTCGAGCCTGCGAAAACGCTCCTCCAGCGCAGTCGGGTCCAGGTCATCGGTCTTGAGCGCGACGGTCATCGTCCGGTCGGCGCGCGCCGGCGCAACGAGCAGGCCAAGAGCCGAGGCCACGCCGGCGGAGGGCGGGCAGATCAGCTTCGTGATGTTCAGCTTGCGCGCGACTGAATAGGCATGGACCGGGCCGGCGCCGCCTGTCGCCATCAGGGCGAACCCGCCGGGATCGCGTCCCCTTTCGGCAAAGTGCACCCTGGCCGCCCCGGCCATGTTCTCGTTCACGATGTCGTGGATGCCGCAGGCGGTCTTGAGCATGCCAATGCCCAACTCGTTTCCAAGCTTTCCAAGTGCGGCGCGGGCGGCGTCCAGATCGATGGGCACGGTTCCGTCCGCGAATCGCGCCGGGTCGAGATAGCCGAGGACGAAATCGGCGTCGGTGACGGTCGGATCGACGCCGCCTCGACCATATGCCGAAGGGCCGGGCATGGAGCCCGCGCTTGCGGGCCCGACCTTCAGCAGCCCGAGATCGTCGCAGCGCGCAATGCTTCCGCCACCAGCGCCGATTTCTATCAGCTCGACCGTGGAGATCAGGATCGGAAGGCCACTGCCGGCAGCGAAGCGTTCCTGCCGCGCAGCTTCGAACCTGAACGCAACAGCAGGCTCATGCTTCTCAATCAGGCACAGTTTCGCGGTGGTCCCACCCATGTCGAAAGCCATCAGATCGCCGTTGCTGTCAGCCGCGCCGAAATGCGCGACCGATAACGCTCCTGCGGCCGGGCCTGATTCGAGCAGCTGAACGGGTACCCGTTTGGCTTCCTCGATGTGGCTCAAGCCCCCGTTTGACAGCATCAGATGCAGGGGCGCCGCTATTCCGCGGGAGGCGAAGCGCTCGCCCATCGCGTCGAGGTAACGCCGGGCGATGGGCTTGATGTAGGCGTTCACTGCTGCAGTGGAGGTCCGTTCGAATTCGCGGATCTCGGGAGCCACCTCGCTTGACAGCGTGATCGCCAGATCCGGGCCGCCGATTTCACGTGCGATCTCCAGTGCCCGCTGCTCGTGCGCCGAATTCGCATAAGCGTGCAGGAACGATATTGCCACTGACGTGACGCCTTCGGCGAGAAGCTTCTCGACAGTGCGTGCGACTGCATCTTCATCCAGCGGCTTCAGGACTGCCCCGTCGTGAGCGATCCGTTCGGGAACCCCGATACGAAGGTTGCGCGGGACAATGGGTTTCGGGCGGTGGATACGCACGTCGTAGAGGTCGTACTTGTTCTCGCGACCCATCTCAAGTGTATCAGCAAAGCCTTCGGTGGTGATCAGGCCGGTGCAAGCTCCTCGGCGCTCGATCAGGGCGTTGGTGAAGAGAGTCGTTGCGTGGACAATCCGGTCGATCTGACCGGGCCGCACCCCGGCGCGTTCGAGAACGGAATCGACGCCACGCATGACGCCTTCGGACGGGTCTTCATGCGTCGTCAGCTCCTTGTGGGTTGTCATCATCGCCGCGTCGAGGCCCAGCAGGACGATGTCCGTGAAGGTGCCGCCGATGTCGATGCCAAGTGCAAACCTCATATTTCTTACTCTCCATGCCTGATTGCGGCGGTGCCCGCTCCTGCTGATCTCTGATTTTCCGGGCTGCTTACGGGACGCGTTCGCTTTCCGTCGCTTTCCGCACGCCCACACCCGCCCGGTCCTGCCTTCTGCGGCGTAGCCATGTCCAGATCGCCATTGTGAGGACGGCTGCGATGCCGAGCAGATCCGTTTCTCCACCGGCGTTGAGCATCAGCAGGGATGCTCCCAGCCAGAGAAGACGTTCCACGGCGTTGAGCGGTACGAGCAACCAGCCGATGCACGCCACTGACAGAGCAGCGATACCGATGGAGGCGGTGACGACTGCGACGGCGATCTCGAGCGGTGCGCCCAGTCCGAGAAGGGCGGGGCCGTAGACGAACATGAACGGAATAATGAAGACCGACAGCCCCAGCCGGAACGCGGTCAGACTCGTCTTCCACGGATCGCTGTTGGCGACGGCGGCGGCTGCATAGGATGCAATCGCCACCGGCGGGGTGATGGAAGATTTGGCGGCTGCGTAGATGATGAACATGTGTGCGGCAAGAATATCGACACCAGCGTTGATCAAGCCCGGCGCGAGAAGCGCGGCCAGGATGATGTACGCCCCCGATGTCGGCATGCCCATTCCGAGGATGACGCCCATGATCATGGTTAAGATCAGCATGATCAGAAGGTTGCCCTGAGCCAGCATCAGGATGATGCCGCTCAGACGCAAACCGAGACCCGTCAAACCGATAAGCCCGACGAGAAGCCCGCCGATGGCGCACGCGACCACAACCGGTGCCACCATTCTCGGAGCGGAGGTGAGCGCCTCCCAGACGATGAATGGAATTCGGCGGCGCGCGGCGGGATCGAAGACGAGCAACAGCAAGAACAGCGTTCCGATCGCCCCGATGGCCGCCATCGTCGGTGTCCAGCCGTCGAGCAGAATCCAGATCATCGCTCCGATTGACAGAAGCAGATAGCCCTGGCGCTTGAGGATGGGCCATGCAAGTGGCAGCGATTCCAGTGGATTGTGGCTCAGTCCCAGCCGGCGCGCTTCCAGATCGACCATCAGGAAGATTCCCAGGAAATAGAGCGCTGCAGGAATGATCGATATCCCGACGACGGTCGTATAGGAAACGCCGACAAACTCCATCATGATGAACGCTGCGGTTCCGAGAATTGGGGGAGCAAGCTGACCACCAGAAGACGAGACTGCCTCGACTCCTGCCGCGAATTGCGGCCTGTAACCGGCCTTTTTCATGGCCGGGATTGTGAATGAGCCGGTTGTCACCACATTTGCGGCTGCACTCCCCGAGAGCATTCCCATGAACGCGCTTGCAAGAACCGAAGCCTTGGCCGGGCCGCCAGTGTAGCGCCCCGTGAGTGCTCGGGCCAGATTTGTGAAGAAATCACCTGCGCCGGAGGCGACCAGCAATGCCCCGAACAGGATGAAGTGAAAGACGTAATTGGCCATCACAGCGACGGGAATGCCGAACACTCCCTCGGGGGTGAAGAACGAGTACTCGAAGATCGCATTCACGGAGTAGCCACGGTGCCAGAACGGGTCGGGAAACCAGTTGCCCAAATAGGCGTATGCCACAAAGCCACCACCGAGTGCTACCAGCGGCCATCCAACGGTGCGGCGACCCGCCTCCAATATGCAAAACAGCATCAATCCGCTCAGGATGAGCTCCACAGGCGTCAGTGGTGTGACGTAGAGCATGCGGGTCGTGATATGCTCTGCGTTCAGGATGAGATACGCCGTGATGGACATGACGACCGCCGTGATCACCACATCGAAGGATCGTGCAACAATCTGGCGTCGCGGCGTGAGGTGCGAAACATCGTGCCCCAGAAACAGAATCGATAACGCAAAGGCGAGATGAAGCGGGTAGTGTATTTCAGGGATCGGCGTCCCCCGGAGGCCCGTGTAGAGATGATAGATCGACATCGTTGCTGCAAGAACGGCTACGAAGCTCTTCAAGGTCAGGTAAGGCCGAATGCGCGATACATACATCCCCGACTCCGATTCATCACTGGCGTTGAATTCCGCTCAATGCACCCGATCAGTATGGCGTTGCCAGCCTGCAACAGTATTGCCAGCGCGCAGTGAAGAGACACGCCTTGCAATGCAAAAAGGAGGCAACGGAATGTCTTCACATGCGTGATCCGTCGCCGTTGAGTGTTTGCATGCCTAGATCGTGTCATTGCCGGTTGGCGCCGTACGCAGTTATCAGAACATCATTCTGTCTCATGAATGCCGGATAGACAGACTGAATGATGAGTATAAGCGTTGGGGCAGAGCACCTGATCTGATGCTGGCAGATCAGGTGCCGCTTCGGAAGCTTATAGAAGACCTGCTTCGCGGTAGTAGCGCTCGGCACCGGGGTGCAATTGAACGCCCGTCACGGAAGACATGCCCTCGAGGGTCAGGTTCGACAACTGGTTATGCACCGAACGCACTTCGTCGATGTTTTCCGCCAGTGTTTTGGTGACCCAGTAAGCTTCGTCTTCCGTCATCGTATCGCTGGCGATCACGATCAACGCGGTTGCGGCGGTCGGCACGGGCTCGTCCTGCCCGCGGTAGGTTCCCGCCGGGATCTCGGAACGGATAAATCCGGGATTTGCAGCCTGCAAGTGTTCGAAGGCCTCATCAGAAATCGGGAGGAACCGCGCGTCGGTCGTCTCGGTGACTTCCATGAACGAGGGAGTCGGAGGAACCGCAGTCGCAGTGTAACCCACAATGCGGCGATCCTGCGTTTCGCTCGCTCCAAAGGACTGGCTACCGCGCGTGATATCCAGGTCGTCTTCGCTCAATCCATAAGCCTCGAGTACCAGACGCAAAGACTCTGCCGTCACAGCCCCCAGCGGCTGAGATCCAAAGCGTCGACCCGCAAGATCGCTGACCGATTCCACTCCGCTATCTTCACGAACAAGAAGCTGAACCTTGTTTTCGCCCATCGCAAACAGGCCATAGACATTGTTGATCTCGCGTTCGAACGGGGGCGCGCCCGCTTCTGCCGCCGGCGGGACGACGCTCATCGAAAAACCGATCTCCGCCTGATCATTCGCGACCAGAACGACATTTGAAATCCCCGCACCGACTTCGGCTGTCGAACGGACGCCGTGATTGTTGAAGAATTGAGCCAGACCGCCGGCCATGGCGTACCAACCACCGCCCTGTGGGCCGGAAAGAATGGTGATCTGCGCTGGCGGGCTCTCCGCATGCACACCGGTCGAAAGAAAAACCGCAGCGACAAGGCCTGCGAATGCACCAAGCTTTTTCATCTTCCCCTCCTCGTTTTCGAGTGACGACATTAAAGGTGCATACATCTGTATACAGGTCAATACAGGCTATTTGCCCAACGTGAATTGCGCTCACGCTTATGCTTGGGCATGACGGCGCGTATCGGGCCGAATGCGGCGTCTATAGACCGCGCGTCATGCCTTTTCCTGGCCGACAACGAAATTCTGGTTGCGAGACTGCGGCGGGAATATGCTTGCTGGCATGGCAATCACGGTTGCGCCCGCCATGGCAAAAAATAGTCCTTGCTTTGGTATGGACGCCGTGGCTACGGGCATACATTTCTTGCAGAACGCGCGGGTAAAAAACGCTTGACAGTTAATTGTATGCAACCGTATGCAGAGCATGGCAGGTAAGGAAATGCGTGGAAATCAAACGAATGGCAGGGGGGCTGATTCCCCGCGATCAAGGCAGGCGAGTTCCCAGGCCGACATAGCAATCAACAGTCTGGTCGATGCGATACGGCATGGGCTCCTCGAGCCCGGGGAGCGTCTCGTCGAGGTTGAGCTTGCGCAGAAATTCGGCGTCTCGCGAACACCGATCCGAGAGGCACTCCGTCAACTCGAGGTCGAGGGCCTCGTTGTCCATTTGCCCCGTCTCGGCGCAGTTGTGCGAAGCCTCGACTATGCAGAGGTCATGGAACTTTACGAAATGCGTGCCGTACTGGAAGGCACTGCCGCGCGCCTCGCCGCGCGTGCCGCGTCGGAGGTCGAGATCGTCGAACTGAGCGCACTGAATAACGAAATGGCGAATGCCGGTGAGGATACAACTGCGGTTTACGATCTTAATCGAGAGTTCCACCTGACCTTGCTCGACGCTGCCAAGAACCGCTTTCTCACAAAGGCGATGGCCAGCTTGCAGAAGACGCTGCTGATCCTGGGACCTTCTACTCTCGCCGAGCGCGAGCGGGCGGATGAGGCCGTCGCCGAACACGAGGCGCTTCTCGACGCGCTGCGACGGCGCGACGGCGCGGCAGCCGAAACCATCATGCGCGCCCATATCGAGGCTGCACACCGTCGGCGGATGCGGCAACTGCGTTTTCGCGCCCGTGGCGATCAGGAGGAATGGGCCCTATGACGGCGGAGACGAAACGCTACGACATCCTGGTGGTGGGAGGCGGCAACGCGGCCCTGTGTGCCGCGATTACCGCTGCGGAAACAGGGGCTCGCGTGGCGATTCTGGAAAGTGCGCCGTTGACCTATCGTGGCGGCAATTCCCGGCATACCCGCAATTTCCGCTGCATGCATGAGGGGCCGCTCTCAGTCCTGACGGGAAGTTATGGCGAGGACGAGTATTTCGAGGATCTGATGCTCGTCACCAAGGGCGTGACCGACGAGACACTCGCGCGAATGACAATCCGCACTTCGGAAGAATGTCTGCCCTGGATGGAATCGCAGGGGGTGCGCTTCCAGCCATCGCTTTCGGGCACCTTGTCGCTGTCGCGCACCAACGCCTTCTTCCTTGGCGGCGGCAAGGCGCTGGTGAATGCCTATTACAATCGCTGTGAGGATCTCGGCGTCGATGTCTATTACGACGCCGAGGTGCGTCACGTGCATGTCGAGGGCGACCGTTTCAGCCATTGTGACGTCACCATCGATGGCGAAAGCCTGCGGCTGGAAGGGCGTGCGGTGGTGCTCGCCTCGGGGGGCTTCCAGGCTGATCTCGACTGGCTCACCCGCGCCTGGGGGCCTGCGGCGGCGAATTTCCTGATTCGGGGCACACCCTATAACCGGGGCGTCGTGCTCAAGGACATGCTGGATCAGGGTGCCGAGAGCGTCGGCGATCCCACCCAGTGTCACGCGGTGGCCATTGACGGGCGCGCGCCAAAATTCGACGGCGGCATCGTAACCCGGCTCGACTGCGTCCCCTTCTCCGTCGTCGTCAACCAGAACGGCGATCGCTTCTATGACGAGGGCGAGGATGTCTGGCCCAAACGCTATGCCATCTGGGGGCGGCTGGTGGCAGCGCAGCCGGATCAGGTGGGATATTCCATCATCGATTCGAAGAGCATCGACCTCTTCATGCCCTCGGTCTTCCCGCCCATCGTTGCCGACACGCTGGAGGGGCTGGCCCAGCAGCTCGGTATTTCCGGCGACAAGCTGACGCGCACCGTGGAGCGTTTCAACGCCGCCTGCCGCCCGGGCGATTTCCACCCCACCGAGAAGGACGGGCTTGCCACAAGCGGGCTGGAGCCACCCAAGACCAACTGGGCCCGGCCCATCGATACCCCGCCCTATTACGGCTACAGCCTGCGCCCGGGTGTCACCTTTACTTATCTCGGTCTCAAGGTCTCCCCCGAGGCGCAGGTTCAGACCGCGCAGGGCCCGCTCGCCAATGTCTGGGCGGCGGGGGAGATCATGGCCGGGTCGATCCTCGGTCAGGGCTATCTCGCCGGATTCGGCATGACCATCGGAACCGTCTTCGGACGCATAGCAGGCCGGGAGGCAGCAGCATATGTCGCTTGACGCATTGATTACGCAACGGGCCGGTGGGCCGGCCATCGACGAGGCAAGGCGTCAGGTGGAAATCTGCAATGCCTGTCGCTACTGCGAGGGCTATTGCGCGGTCTTTCCGGCCATCACCCGCCAGCGCGCCTTCTCCGATGGCGACATCACCCAGCTGGCCAATCTCTGCCACAATTGCCGGGGCTGCTACTACGCCTGCCAGTACACGCCACCGCACGAATTCGCCCTGAACCTGCCCGCCGCCCTCGCCGATGTCCGTCAGGAGAGCTGGGAACGGCATATGCGCCCGAAGGCGCTCGGGGCGCTTTTCCACGAGAGCGGCGTGGCGCTCGCCGCTGCGCTGGCGCTTGGCCTTGCCGCGCTGTTTGCCGCTCTGGCGGTGCTCCGACCCGAATCGGGCGAGGGGTTCTACGCCTATCTCTCGCATGCGGCCATGGTGGCAATCTTCACACCGGCATTTCTCGCGCCGCTTGTGATGGTGGCGCTGGCCTTGCGCGATTACTGGCGAGAGATCGGCGGTGAGCGGGTGCGGCTGTCCGACATCCTCGCCGCCGGGAAATCGGCGGCCGCCATGCGCAATCTCGATGGCGGCCAGGGTCAGGGCTGCAATTTCGAGGCCGAGGACCGCTTCTCGAACAAGCGCCGGCTGTTCCACCAGCTCACGCTCTACGGTTTCCTGCTGGCCTTCGCCTCCACCTCCTCCGGCACGGTGCTGCATTACGGGTTCGGCATGGAGGCGCCCTACGGATTGTTCAGCCTGCCCAAGCTCTTCGGCATTCCCGGCGGTATCATGCTGTGCATCGGCACGGCGGGGCTGGCCTGGCTGAAGACGAAGGCCGACCCGCAACTCGGCACGAAACGCGTCTGGGGCGGCGAGATGGGCTTCGTGCTCCTGCTCTTCTTCGTCTCCTTCACCGGGCTCGCCCTCTATGCGGCGACGGGGACGGCGCTTGTGCCGGCGCTGCTCGCGATTCATCTGGGCGCTGTGCTCGCCTTTTTCCTGCTGATTCCCTATTCGAAAATGGTGCATGGCTTCTTCCGCTTCGCGGCCCTGACCCGCGACGCGCAGCAGGCCAGACGGTTCTGACGAGAGCATTATCGCATTATCCAGGAGCGGGCACAGCTGATGCGTGTGAGGGTATCGATCAAGCCGCATATTCCGTGTTCTGCCATGCGGCTATCGCATCTTCTGGTAGAAGATCAGGTTGTGCTGGATGCTGAAGGTGTTGGAGATGGCTGCGTAAATGGGGAGAAAGCGCTGTACCGATTTCGGCGACTCGAACCGGAGCATGCGCCTCTCTCTTTTCCGCACAGTCAGATGCGAATTCAGTGCCCGATTGTTCAGTCGACCGCCGATCATGTGGCGCCTGCTCGCCGCGAGCGGGGCGACTCACTACGGTGGCGGCTTGTCGGTGATGCGGCTTTCGCCCCGGAACGCTCGTCGTTCTCGACCGAACGAGGATATCGAGCACTTCCGCCCATATGAATCCGTATCCCACAGACCAAGACGAACACCTCGTCGAAAGGCCTGCGACTGCCTGGACGCGGCCAAATCGGACGCTGCTTGCGCCCGTTCAGTATCCCGAACCCAGGCGCACGGCTCCCGGGCATTTCGTCGGACAGATTGATGCCGCGTTCGGCAAACAGGTCTTCGGCCTTATGCATTCTGCAGGTTTTCAAGCCGCATACAGCGCAAAAAACGATTATTGTTGAAGCCTTAGAGTCGGATTCAAAAGTTTATGGTATGACACAATAGGTTGCGAGCCTTCATGTCATGACCCTGATGCTGGCGATGATGACCCATGCGGTGGCGCTTTCGACGGATTTCTCCCAGTCCTTTGCGAGCCTGCGGCATCGTCCAAACCATCCGAAGGTGCGTTCCACCACCCATCGCCGGGGTAGGACGTGGAAGCCTTTGGCAGCATCTGAACGCTTGATGATCTCGATGGTCCACGTGCCGCAGCCGATCAATGCGGTGCGCAGCTTGTCGCCTGCGTAGCCGCCGTCGGCGAAGACATGGCGCAGCCAGGGGAACCGGTGCCGGATGGCTTTCAGAACATCGGGCGCGCCGTCCCGGTCCTGAATGTCGGCGGCATGAACCAGTACGAACAGCATCAGGCCGAGCGTGTCGGTGATGATATGGCGCTTGCGTCCCTTGATTTTCTTGCCCGCGTCATAGCCAGAGATCCCGCCGCTTTCCGTGGTTTTGACCGA
>OFET01000852.1_pt1 | contig 12702 bp, 9 predicted proteins | sample 1521211 | NCBI WGS metagenome assembly OFET01 (sample SAMN03766358, study PRJEB24113) | microbial mat metagenome | isolation source: enrichment culture HLUCC-A from microbial mat sample contains cyanobacterium...
CGCCTACAAGATCCTCGAGCTTGACGACAGGTATCGCTTCCTCAAGCCGGGCGCGCGCGTGGTCGACCTGGGCTGCGCGCCGGGCGGCTGGACCCAGGTGGCCGTGGCGCGCGTGAACGCGCTGGGCGAGATGGCGGGAAAACCGCGCGGTCGCGTGCTGGCCATCGACCTGCAGGAGGTCGAGCCGATCCCGGGGGCCGAAATCCATCGCCTCGACTTTCTGGAACAGGGCGCCGATGCGGCGATCAAGGGCTGGCTCGGGGGCCGGGCCGATGTGGTGATGTCCGACATGGCGGCGGCCAGTTCGGGCCACAAGCAGACCGATCACCTGCGCATCGTGGCGCTGTGCGAGGCTGCGGCCCAGCTTGCCTTCGACGTGCTGGAAGAGGGCGGCACCTTCGTCGCCAAGGTTCTGGCGGGGGGCGCCGAGGACGTGCTTCAGGCCGAACTCAAGCGCCGCTTCGCCAGGGTCGCCAACGTCAAGCCGCCCGCCTCGCGCGCCGACAGCTCGGAGAAATTCGTCGTCGCGACCGGCTTCCGCGGCCACGACCGAGAGGATCGGCGCTCGAACCCCGACAGCGTCTCGCCGTAGCGCGCGGAATGCCCGGTCGAACGCCGCTGGGCTCTCCTGGCCCGCCTGACCGAAGGTATTGTCCGGCGCGCAGGGCAGGGCGACCGCGTCGGCCACCAGGTTCAGCCGGCGGGAGCGCGAAGCCGGCCCGGCGTTCCGCATCGGCCCCGCCAGCTGCGGACCAGCGATGATGTTCGCGGCGGCCGCGGTTCGAGTGCATTGGCACGCCACAGGGTCCGGACGCGGTGGAAGATCAGCACCTCGCGCTTGACCGGGGCCGGCGCGGGTATTGCCCAGCCGGGCATGATATCCGAGCATCGCACCGAACAGGGAGGTGCCTCCATGCCGCTTGCCATGTCCCGCGAGGTCTTCGTCACCTGCGCCGTCACCGGGTCGGGGTCCACCCAGGATCGCAGCCCGCATGTGCCCCGCTCACCGAAGCAGATCGCCGAGAGTGCGATCGCGGCGGCGAAGGCCGGGGCGGCCATCGTCCACTGCCACGTCCGCGACCCGGAGACCGGCGCGCCCGCCCGCGACCTTGCGCTCTACCGCGACCTCACGGACCGCATCCGCGGGTCCGGGACCGACGTGGTGCTGAACCTGACAACCGGCATGGGCGGCGATCTGGTCTTTGGCGGGCCGGAAAAGCCCCTGCCGCTGGCCGAGGGGACGGACATGGCGCCCGCCTCGGAACGCCTCGCCCATATCGCGGAGTGCCGGCCGGAGATCTGCACGCTCGACTGCGGCACGATGAACTTCGCCGAGGCCGATTACGTGATGACCAACACGCCCGGCATGCTGCAGGCGATGGGCCGGGCCATCACCGATCTGGGCGTCAAGCCCGAGATCGAGGCCTTCGACACCGGCCACCTCTGGTATGCCAGGCAGCTCGTCGCCGACGGTGTGATCGCGCCGGATGCGCTGGTGCAGCTTTGCATGGGCGTGCCCTGGGGCGCGCCGGACGACCTGAACACGCTGATGGCGATGGTGAACAACATCCCCGAGGGCTGGACCTTTTCCGCCTTCGCGCTGGGCCGGCACCAGATGCCCTATGTCGCCGCCGCGGTGCTGGCGGGCGGGCATGTTCGTGTCGGACTCGAGGACAATCTGTTTCTGGAAAAGGGCGTGCTCGCTACAAACGCGCAGTTGGTCGAGAAGGCGGTGCGCATCGTCGAGGGGCTGGGGGCGCGGGTGATGACGCCTGCCGAGGTGCGCGCCAGGCTCCGCCTGACGAAGCGGGCCCCGCAGTGAGGCGCGCTGCCGCCGTCGTCGGTTCCGGCGTGATCGGCGCGGGCTGGGCCGCGCGCTTCCTGCTGAACGGCTGGAACGTGCGCGTCTTCGACCCCGCCCCGGAAGCGGCGCGCAGCCTGCAAGAGACGCTCGACCGCGCGCGCCGGACTCTGCCGATGCTCTACGACGTGGCCTTGCCGGAAGAGGGGCGGCTGACCGTGCACGACGATATCGCCGAAGCCGTCGCCGGTGCCGACTGGATTCAGGAAAGCGTGGGTGAACGGCTGGACCTCAAGCACCGCGTCATCGCGGACATCGAGGCAGCCGCGCCGTCCGACGTGCCGATCGCGTCCTCGACCTCGGGCTTGCGTCCCTCGCAATTGCAGGAGGGCGCGCGCCACCCGGGCCGCATCCTCGTGGCCCACCCCTTCAACCCGGTCTACCTGCTGCCGCTGGTCGAGCTCGTGAAAAGCGCGAAGACCGATCCGCAAGTGATTGTGCAAGCGTCCAAAACGCTGACGGCGCTCGGGATGTACCCGCTGCCGCTGCGGGCAGAGATCGACGCCCATGTCGCCGACCGTTTGCTGGAAGCCATCTGGCGTGAATCGCTGTGGCTGGTCAAGGACGGTATCGCCACCACGGCCGAGATCGACGATGCGATCCGCATGGGCTTCGGGCTGCGCTGGGCGCAGATGGGCATCTTCGAGACCTACCGCCTGGCCGGCGGCGAGGCGGGCATGCGCCACTTCCTCGCGCAGTTCGGGCCGGCGCTGAAATGGCCCTGGACGAAGCTGATGGATGTCCCCGAACTCGACGCGGCGCTGGTCGAAACCATCGCGGCGCAGTCCGACGCGCAGTCGGGGCACATGTCCATCGGGCAACTCGCGCAGACCCGCGACGACACCCTCGTTGCGCTGCTGCGCGCGCTCAAGGCGCGCGGGCAGGCGGCCGGGCGCGTGCTTTCGGCGCATGAGCAGCGCCTGCGTCCCGCCCCCGTTCCCGCAACGCCGATGGAAACCCAGCGGCGCACCGTTCCCGTGGACTGGACCGACTACAACGGCCACATGAACGAGGGCCGCTACGGACAGGTCTTCTCTGACGCGGCGGAGGCGGTGCTGGCGCAGATCGGCGCGATGGACGATTACGTCGCGCGCGGCTTCAGCTATTTCACCGTCGAGACGAAAATCGCCTATCTGGCCGAGACGCTGGCGGGAGAGGGGTTTCTCGTCCACACCCGCGTGACCGAAGGCGCCGGCAAGAAACTGCGGCTCTTCCACGAGATGACGCGCGCGACGGACGGCGCCCGTCTTGCCACCTGCGACCAGTTGCTGATTCATGTCAGCCTGACCACGCGCCGCGCCTGCACGCCGGAACCGGCGGTGGCCGATGCGCTCGCGCGCCTCGCGGCGGCGCATGGGGCAGCCGGCGCGTGACCTGCGGCCGGACCTGACCGCGGCAGGTTGCCCCCCTGCCGTGCGCCGTCGCCGGGCGCGCACGCAAGCTGCGGGCAAGCGAGATCGCACCGCGCGACCGGCCGGACCCGAAGGCCGCGAGGCGCGTTGCTGCATCGTCACCGCGACGTCACCCGGGGTTTCTATCGTCGCGCGGATGGCCCATGCTGCAAGGCAGAAAGACGCGACGCGGAGACCTCGATGCACCTTGAGAACAGGACTTTCGACGAACTGCAGGTGGGTGACAGCGCCGAACTCAAGCGGCTTTGCACCTTCGACGACCTGCTGATCTTTGCCAATGTCTCGGGCAACCACAACCCGATGCACATCGTCGATCCCGACGGCCCCGGACCGCGCGAGCCGGTGGCGCCGTCGATGTTCGTGGGCTCGCTGGTGTCTGCCGTGCTGGGCAATATCCTGCCGGGGGCCGGCACGCTCTACAGGCGCCAGGTTCTGGATTTCAGCGACCGCGCCCATGCGGGCGACGAATTGCTGAGCCGGGTCAGGGTCACCAACAAGAACGAGGCCGAGGGGACCGTGACGCTGGCCACGGAGGTGCGGCGCATCGCCGATGACGTGCTCATCATGCGCGGCGAGGCGGTGGTCGAGGCCCCGCGCGAGAAGATTTCCTATGACGACAAGGATCTGCCCGGCCTCGTGGTTCAGCGGCACCGTCACTTCGAGGCGCTCATGCAGCTGGCCGAAGACCTGCCGCCCTTGCCGATGGCGGTGGTGGCACCGGAGGAAGAGAAGGCCCTGGGCGGCGCGCTGCTGGCCGCGCGGAGGGGGCTGATCGAGCCCGTGCTGATCGGCGCGCGCGCGAAGATCGAGGCGCTGGCGGAGGCCGGCGGCTGCGACCTGTCGGGCATCGAGATCCTGGACGAGCCCGACCACGCCGCAGCCGCGCGGCGCGGTGTGGCCCTTGTGCGCGAGGGGCGCGCGGGCGGGCTGATGAAGGGGCACCTGCATACCGACGTGCTGCTGCGCGCGGCGGTGGACCGCGACCGCGGTCTGCGGGCCGGGCGGCGCCTGACCCATGTCTTCGTGATGGACGTGCCCGGCCTGTCGCATCCGCTGCTGGTGACCGACGCGGCGATCAACATCGCGCCCGATCTGTCGTGCAAGATGGACATCGTGCAGAACGCGATCGAGGTCGCCCGCGCCATCGGGATCGAGACGCCCCGCGTCGCGGTCCTGTCGGCGGTCGAGACCGTCAATCCGGCGCTGCCGTCCTCGATGGACGCCGCGCTTCTGTCCAAGATGGCCGACCGAGGCCAGATCACCGGCGGGCACGTCGAGGGGCCGCTGGCGATGGACAACGCGGTGGACATGGGGGCCGCGCGCACCAAGGGCCTTGGCGAGTCCGAGGTGGCGGGCCGGGCCGAGGTGCTGGTCGCGCCCAACCTCGACGCCGGCAACATGATCGCCAAGCAGCTCACCTTCATCGCCCATGCGGAAGCCGCGGGCGTGGTGGCGGGCGCCACGGCCCCCATCGTGCTGACCAGCCGGGCGGACGACGAGACCGCGCGCCTTGCCTCCTGCGCGGTCGCGGCCCTGCATCACCGCTGGCTCGAGGGGAGACCGGATTGAGCGGCCTGTCGCCCCGGCGCGGCGCCCGGCGGATGCGCGGGGCCATGGGTATTTGTGGACCATTGAAAGACCGGGCGCGGGCGTCGTCCTTCCGGCGAGTTCGCCCCGGTCGGCTAGAGGAGCAATCATGAGCGCGCATATCCTGACGCTGAACGCCGGCAGTTCCTCGCTGAAGCTGGGGCTCTTCAGCGTGGCCGCGGAGCCCGAGGCGCTGGCGGAGGGGCAGGTGGACCGCATCGGGGACGATGCGCGGCTGTGGCTGCACGACGCACAGGGGCGCGAGCTGGCCGCGCGCGATCTGGGGCAGGCCGGTGCCAGCCATGGCGCGGCGCTCGACGCGGCGCTCGAGGTGCTGGAAGAGCATCTGCCCGAGGCGCGGATCGCGGCGGTGGGACACCGCGTGGTGCACGGCGGGATGGACCACGACGCGCCGGTGCGGATCGACGACGCGGTGCTGGGGCGGCTTTGCGCGCTCGAACCCTTCGCGCCGCTGCACCAGCCGCACAACCTGGCCGGCGTGCGTGCGGCGCGCGCGGCCTTTCCCGACGCGGTGCAGGTGGCCTGCTTCGACACCGCCTTTCACCGCCGCCATCCCTTCGTCAACGACGTCTTCGGCCTGCCGCGGGAGTTCTACGACCGCGGCGTGCGCCGCTACGGCTTTCACGGGCTGAGCTACGACTACATCGCCGGCGAAGTGGGCCGCGCCCATCCGGACCTGCACGCCGGGCGCGTGGTGGTGGCGCATCTGGGCAATGGCGCCTCGCTCTGCGGGATCGTGGGTGGCCGCTCGGTCGCCTCGACCATGGGCTTCACCGCGCTCGACGGGCTGCCGATGGGCACGCGGGTGGGGCAGCTCGATCCGGGGGTGGTGCTGCACCTGATCGAGCAGGAAGGGATGAGCGCGGCCGAGGTCTCGGAGATGCTCTACAAGCGGTCGGGGCTCCTGGGGCTGTCGGGCATTTCCAACGACATGCGCGAGCTCGAGGCCTCGGAGGATCCGCGCGCGGCCGAGGCGATCGCCTATTTCACCTTTCGTATCCGGCGCGAGATCGGCGCGATGGCGGCGGCGATGGAGGGGCTCGATGGCATCGTCTTCACCGGCGGGATCGGCGAGAACTCGGCCCGCATACGCCGCGAGGTCTGCGCGCCGCTCGCCTGGCTGGGCGTGACGCTGGACGCGGACGCCAACGAGACGAACGCCCGCCGCATCGACGCAGGTGGCGGGGTCGCGGTGCTGGTGGTGCCGACCGACGAGGAGCGCGTGATCGCCCGCGCGACGGCCGCCGCGCTGGGCGCGGGCTAGGGCACGGGCGCGAGACCCGCGCTGCATCCTGCCCGCGGCGTATGGCGCTCAACCCTGCGCCGCGTATTTCCGCAGCAGGCGCAGGAACTCCGCCCGCTCCGCCGGCGTGAGCGTCGCGGTCTGCCGGGCGTCATGCGCCGCGAGATCGGGCAGGAGCGCGGCGACCCGGCTTTCCCCCTCGGCCGTGAGGTGCAGCGCGAGCGCGCGGCGGTCGCCCTCCGGCCGGCGCCGCTCGACCAGCCCCGCGGCCTCGAACCGCTGCAGGAGCTTCGACATGTGCGCAAGCCGGATGCACAGCGCCTCGGCCAGCCGGCCGTGGCGGATGCCGGGATTGGCGCCGACGAGAATGAGGGCGGAGGTTTCGGCGGGCGAGAACCCGTGTTCCGCCATGTCTTCGTGAAACGCTGCGAACATGCCCACCTGCGCGAGCCGGAGGTGGAAGCCCGTCGCCTCCTCCAGCGCGCCGTAGTCCAGATCGTCGCCGCTTGAGTCCCGCATCAGGCCGGCGCGATCCAGCACGCGGGGTCGGCTCCATAGAGCGCCGCAAGGTCGGCCGAGCGATTCGCCAGCATCGCGCGCTGGTTCATGTAGGCCTTGTCGGTGATCTCGCCCCTGTCGGGATCGGGTGGCGCGGTGAAGCGCGCGCGTGCGGCATAGCGCGATGTGCCGCCGCCCTCGGTCTTGAGCCGGGCGAGGCCGCGGGCCACATGGGCGCGCACCGCCGCGCTGGCCAGCACCTCGTCGAGGGATGCCTCGGGCATCCCCGCGATCTGGCGTGCCGCTGCCTCGGCCGGCACGATCAGGAAGCCCACCTCGTCCTGCCCCTCGCCGGCCACGACGATGTCCTGCGCGATGGGGCGCAGCGCGTCGATGCCGCGCAGGCGCAACTCGCCCGAATGAACCCAGGTGCCGGAGGTCAGCTTGAAGTCCTCGCTCACCCGCCCGTCGAAGAACAGGCCCTGCACGGGGTCTTCGGGGTCGGCGAAGCGCACCGCGTCGCCGGGCTTGTAGAAGCCTTCCTCGTCGAAGGCCTCGGCCGTCTTGTCGGGGTCGCGGAAGTAGCCGGGCGTGACGTTCGGCCCCTTTACCCGGATTTCCAGCTTGCCGGCGTTGGGCACCAGCTTGATCGTGGTGCCGGGGTTGGGGATGCCGATGTTGCCGGATGTCTCGGCCTGCCAGTGGCAGTAGGTCGAGGAGGGCGCCGTCTCGGTCGTGCCCCAGGAGGAGACGAGGGTGATCGGCCGCCCCGTCGCCTGCCGCGACAGCTCCAGCAGCTTGTCCCAGCACGACCGGGGCAGCGCGGCGCCGGCGTAGAACATCAGGTCTGCGCCGAAGAAGGCGCGCGCGAAATCGGCATCCTTCTCCGCCGCCTCGGCCAGCAGTTCGTAGCCGCGCGGCACGTTGAAATAGATCGTGGGCTTCAGTTCGCGGATGTTGCGGATGGTGTGATGCACCAGCGGCGGCGCGGGCTTGCCCGCGTCGATGTGGATGGCACCACCGTTGGCGAGCGCCGCGTTGAAGACGAAATTCGCCCCGAAGGTATGCGACCAGGGCAGCCAGTCCACCAGCAGCGGCGGGCGTTCCGCGATTCGTGGAAAGACCGCGCGGTGTGCCATCTGGTTGGTGGTCAGCATCCGCTGCGTGTTGATCACCGCCTTGGGCGTGCCGGTCGAGCCGGAGGTGAACAGCAGCCGCGCCACGGTGTCGGGCGTGAGCGCGGCAAAACCCGCCTCGGTCGCCGCCGGATCGGGGTCGGTCAGATCGGCCACGGCGATCGCCGTGTCGGCGGGTTTCGTCGCAACGATTCGCGCGCTGTGCAGCCCGTCGAGCGCCGTGAGCGCGCGGGCGTAGGCGGCTTCGTCCGAGACGAAGATCGCGGCCGGGTCGAGCAGCCGGATCATCGCCTTCAGCTTGGCGTGATCCGAGGACATCAGCGAATAGGCGGCCGAAAGGGTGGCGGCAGGCACGCCCGCGTGCATCGCCCCGAAGGCCATGATGGCGTGATCCACGCTGTTCTCGCTCAGGATCGCGAGCGGCCGCTCGGGCCCCGCGCCCACCGACAGCAGCCAGCCGGCCACCGCGCGCACCCGGTCGCGCGCCGCGGCGTAGGACAGGCGCTGCCAGTCGCCCTCGCCGCCCTCGCGCTCGGCCAGAAAGGTGGCCGTGGGCGTCGCCTCCGCGTAATGCTCCAGCCAGTCGCCCAGCGCGCGCGGGGCATCGGGCAGCGGCTTGGGGCTGGTCAGGCAGATCGTGCCGTCGGGCCGGCGCTCTGTCTCGACCTCGGGCACGGCGAAAAGCGCGCCGGGAGCGTCGCGGGTCGCGTCGTCCATGAAATCCTCCCTTCGCGCCGGTCTCTGGCCGCCGCTTTCTTTCCCTGGAAACTATCATGCCGCGCTTTCCCGCGCCGGGCAAGCGAGTGTGCCACGCCTTGCGGGCCTGGCAGGCGGTAAACGTCGGACCAGTGGATTCCGTCGTGCGCATGAATTGGGCAGAACCCCGAAAACTGCCCTGTCTGGTGCAGACGTTCCGGGGATGGCGCCAAGGCCCGGAAGCCGTCCGTCCTGGGCACATGCCCCTGCGGACGTTGGGCATCCGCAACCGACAGACATCCGGCCAGGTCGCTTTTTCAGAGAAAACCGGTTGGCAATTGCAGCCGAGACAGCCTATTTGCCGGGCGGGCGCACGCCATACAGATGATGATGCGGGACAGGGGCAGGGGTCATTTGATGACGATCGGTAACGCGCGGGGGCACAACGCGGCCTCCGGTCCGGAACACGCGCGCCCCCTGGTCATCGCCGGGGGCGGCGACTGATGGCGGGAAGCGAAACCTCCGGGACCGCGCGCGGCAATGGCCTGGCCGGCTGGCTGCCGATCCTGGTGGCGGCCGGGATATTTGCCCTTTTCGTCTCGGCGGTGCCGGAGGTGGCGCGCGGCGAGGTGTTGCGCTGGCAGCTGGACTGGGTGCCGTCGCTGGGCGTCTCCCTGGGCATCCTGCTGGACGGGCTGGCGCTGACCTTTGCGCTGCTGATCTCGGGGATCGGCACGCTGGTGCTGCTCTATTCCAACACCTACCTCGCCGGGCACGCGCAGTATGCGCGCTTCGCGCTGTTTCTCACGTCCTTCATGCTGGCGATGCTGGGGCTGGTGCTGGCCGACGACCTGATCACGCTCTTCGTGTTCTGGGAGTTGACGACCCTGACCTCCTACCTGCTGATCGGCTTCTCGCACGAGCAGGAGGGCGCGCGCCGCAACGCGCTGCAGGCGCTTCTGGTCACGGCGGCGGGCGGGCTTGCGTTCCTTGCAGGACTGATCCTGCTGGGCTTTGCCGCCGGCACCACCTCGATCTCGGGGATCGTCACGCAGGGCGAGGCCCTGACAGTCCATGCGCTTTATCTGCCGATCCTGGTCCTGATCCTGCTCGGCGCCTTCACCAAGTCGGCGCAGGTGCCGTTCCACTTCTGGCTGCCCAACGCGATGGCGGCCCCCACGCCGGTCAGCGCCTTCCTGCACTCGGCCACGATGGTCAAGGGAGGCGTCTACATCATGGCGCGCCTGCACCCGTCGCTTTCGGGGACCGACGTCTGGGTCTGGACGCTGACGATCTTCGGCGCGGCGACGGCGGTCTATGCCAGTATCCTGGCGCTGCGGCAGACCGATCTCAAGCAGGCGCTGGCCTACACGACGCTGATGGCGCTGGGCACGCTCACCCTGTTGCTGGGGCAGGACTCGGGTTACGCGATGACCGCCTTTGCCACCTTCCTCGTGGTGCATTCGCTCTACAAGGCGGGTCTCTTTCTCGTCGTGGGCTGCATCGACAAGGCGACCGGCACGCGCGAGGCGGAGGTCCTGGGCGGGCTGGGCCGCGCAATGCCGGTGACCGCGCTGGCGGCGGCGGTGGCGGCGCTGTCGATGGCCGGTGTGCCGCCGCTGCTGGGCTTCATCTCGAAGGAACTGGCATACGCTGGCGCCGTCGGGCTGGACACGGGGGCGGTCTTCGTCGCCGGCACGATGCTTGCGGCGAACGCGCTGATGATCGCCGTTGCTGGCATCGTTGCCCTGCGCCCCTTCTGGGGGCGGGCGGGCGAGATGCCGCGCAGCCCGCGCGAGGCGCCCTGGCAGATGCTGGCGGGGCCGGTGATCCTTGCCGCGCTGGGGGCGGTCTTCGGGCTTCAGGCCGGTCTGGTGCAGCAGGCGCTGATCACGCCCACGGTCGCCTCGCTCACCGGGTCGGCCGGCGACGCGAAGGAGCTGAAACTGTGGGCGGGCGTCAACCTGCCGCTGGTCCTGAGCCTTGTGACCTTCACCCTCGGTATCGTGCTCTATGCGGCACACCGGCCGCTGCGCCGCGGGCTGGCCGCGGTCTTCGGGCGGCTGCCCAGCCTGGATGCGGGCTGGGACCGCCTGCTCGACGGGCTCAAGGCGTTCGCCGCGTGGCAGACCCGCGTCATTCAGAACGGCAGGCTGGACAGCTACCTCGCGGCGACCTTCGCCACCGTGCTGGCGGGGCTCGCGGGCATCGTGCTGTGGACCGGCCTGCCCGGGATCGCGCCAACCCCGGTCGCGCCGACATGGCAGCAGGCCGCCATCGCCGCGCTGATCCTTGCCGGTGCCACGCTGACCATGGTGACCTCGTCGCGCATTGCGGCCGTCGCGGGGCTGGGGGCTTCGGGCATCGGCGTTGCGCTGGTCTTCATCCTGTACGGCGCGCCTGACGTGGCGATCACCCAGCTTCTGGTCGAGATACTCGTGGTCGTGCTGCTTGCCGTGGTGATGCTGCGCCTGCCGAGGCTGGCACGCGACCGTTTCCGCCCCGGCCACGCCGCGCTGGCGGCCGGTCTGGGCGCGACGGTCACGGGGATCGTGCTTGCCGTGCTCACCGTGCCCTTCGACCGCCGTCTGACCGAATATTTCGAGGCGACAAGCTGGCCGGAGGCCTTCGGGCGCAACATCGTCAACGTGATCCTCGTGGACTTCCGCGCGCTCGACACCTTCGGCGAGATCGCGGTGGTGGTGATCGCGGCGCTCTCGGCCTATGCGCTCTTGCGCCAGTCGGGGAAGGGGGCCGAGAAATGAACTCGATCCTGCTGCGCGCGGGCACCCGCTATCTTGCGGCGCTGCTGATGCTCTTCTCGATCTACATGCTGCTTCGCGGCCACAACGAGCCCGGCGGCGGCTTCATCGGCGGGCTGATCGGCGCGACCGGCTTCGTGCTCTACGCCATCGCCGCGGGCACGCAGGACGCGCGCGCGGCGCTGCGGCTCGAGCCGCAGCTGATCGCCGTGGCGGGGCTGGGCATCGCGCTTGCCGCCGGGCTTGCCGCGGCGATCTTCGGCGACGTGTTCTTCACCGGGCAGTGGCTCTTCCTCGGCGCGACCGGGGACGACAAGGGTCTGCCGCTCTCGACCGTGCTGGTCTTCGACATCGGCGTCTACCTGGTGGTGTTCGGGTCGGTCCTGACGCTGGTCTTCGCGATCGAAGAGGAGGTCTGATGGAGCTTCTGCTCGCCATCGTCTGCGGTGCGCTGGTCGCCGCGGCAATCTACCTGATGCTCGCGGGCGACATGCTGCGCTTCGTCTTCGGCCTGTTGCTGATGTCGAACGCCGCGAACCTGGTGATCTTCACCAGCGGCCGGCTGACCGAAGGCGCGCCCGCGCTGATCGCCGAGGGCGCGGACGCACCCGCGGGAACGGTCGCCAACGCGCTGCCGCAGGCGCTGGTGCTGACGGCCATCGTGATCGGCTTCGGCCTCTTCGCCTTCGCGGTGGTGCTGCTGCTGCGCGCATGGACCGAGCTGGGCACGCTCAGAGGCAACGAGATGCGGCTGGCCGAGCCCGAGGAGGGGCAGCGGTGAGCTGGCTTCTCGTCCTTCCCATCGCGATTCCCTTCGCCACGGCGGTGGCGGCCTTCATGATGCGCGCGAATGCGGCGGGGCGCTGGATTTCGGTGGCGGGGTCGGGCGCGGCGCTGGTGGCCGCCGTTGCGCTCTTGCAGGAGGTGCTGGCGCAGGATGTGATCTCGGCCCAGATGGGCGGCTGGCCCGCGCCCTTCGGTATCACGCTGGTTGCGGATCTGCTGGCGGCGGCCATGGTGCTGATCACCGCGATCATCGGTCTTGCGGTCGCGATCTATGCACTGGCCGACATCGAGCCGCGGCTGGAGCGGCTGGGGTTCCACGCGCTCTACCAGGTGCTTCTGGCGGGTGTGACCGGTGCCTTCCTGACCGGCGACCTCTTCAACCTCTACGTCTGGTTCGAGGTCATGCTGATCGCCTCCTTCGGCCTGCTGGTGCTGGGCGGGCGGCCCGAGCAGATCGACGGCGGCGTGAAATACGTGGCGCTGAACCTGGTCTCGACGCTCTTGTTCCTGACGGCGATCGGGGTCCTCTACGGCGTCACGGGCACGCTCAACATGGCCGATCTCGCGCAGGCGACCGATAGCCTCGATCCCGCGCTGCTCACCCTGATCTCGATGCTCTTCATGATCGCCTTCGGGATCAAGGCGGCGGTCTTTCCGCTCTTCTTCTGGCTGCCGGCCTCCTATCACACCCCCGCTTTCC
>OFET01000856.1_pt1 | contig 12552 bp, 9 predicted proteins | sample 1521211 | NCBI WGS metagenome assembly OFET01 (sample SAMN03766358, study PRJEB24113) | microbial mat metagenome | isolation source: enrichment culture HLUCC-A from microbial mat sample contains cyanobacterium...
GGAGCTTCTGCTGCTCGACGAGCCGACCAACCATCTCGATATTTCCGCGATCCGCTGGCTCGAGGGGCGGCTCAAGGGCTGGAAGGGATCCGTGGTGCTGATCAGCCACGACCGCGCCTTCCTGGCGGCGCTGGCGCGCGGCGTGCTCTGGCTGGACCGCGGCGTGGTCCGGCGCGCCGACATCGGCTTCGACCGCTTCGAGGCCTGGCGCGAAAAGGTCTGGGAAGAAGAGGATCAGGCGCGCCACAAGATGGACCGCAGGATCAAGGCCGAGGCGCGCTGGGCCGTCGAGGGGATCAGCGCCCGGCGCAAGCGCAATCAGGGGCGGGTGCGCGCGCTGCAGGCGCTGCGGGCCGAACGCGCCGCGATGATCCGGCGCGAGGGCACCGCGGCGATGGCGCTCGAATCCGGGCCGAAATCCGGCAAGCTGGTCATAGAGGCGGAAGGAATTTCAAAATGCTACGGAGAGAAACTGATCCTGCGCGAGTGCTCGCTGCGGGTCCTGCGGGGCGACCGGGTGGCTTTCGTCGGCCCCAACGGCGTGGGCAAGACGACGCTGTTGAAGATGCTGATGGGCGAGGTGGCGCCCGATACTGGCCGCGTGCGCCACGGCACCAATCTCGTGCCCGCGGTCTTCGACCAGGCGCGCGCGCGGCTCGACCCTGATGCCACGCTCTGGGAAAATCTCGTCGGCGACCCCGAGTTGCGGGTGAGCGGGCAGGCGGATCAGGTGATGGTGCGCGGCATGCCGCGGCATGTCGTGGGCTATCTGAAGGATTTCCTCTTCGACGAGACGCAGGCCCGCGCGCCGGTGCGGGCGCTTTCGGGGGGCGAGCGGGCGCGTCTGCTGCTGGCGCGGCTGATGGCACGGGAAAGCAATCTGCTGGTGCTGGACGAGCCCACCAACGACCTCGACATCGAGACGCTGGACCTGTTGCAGGAGCTGCTCGACGCCTACGAGGGCACCGTGCTGCTGGTCAGCCACGACCGTGATTTCATCGACCGGGTGGCGACGACCACCGTGGCGATGGAGGGCGACGGGCGCGCCGTGACCTACGCCGGCGGCTGGAGCGACTACCTGTCCCAGCGCGGCGGCGATCCCTTCGGGCCGGGCGCGGAGGCACCCGGAAGCAGGCTGGGGAAAACGCAGGGGACAAGGGTGAAACCGGCTTCGTCGTCAGGGGCTTCGGGGGCGAAGCTCGACAAGTCCGCGAAGCCCGCGCTCACCTTCACGGAACAGCACCGGCTCGAGGCTCTGCCGGACGAGATCGCGCGGTTCGAGGCCGAGATCGCGAAGCTGGAGTCGCTGCTGGCCGATCCGGACCTCTATGCGCGCGAGCCGGTGAAGTTCCGCAAGGCGACCGAGGCCCTGACCGAGCGGCAGGCGCGGCTGGCGGCGGCGGAAGACGAATGGCTGACGCTGGCGGAGAAGGCCGAGGCCTAGCGCGGCAGCCGGAGTTTCGCCGCAAGGCTGATCGCCAGCACCGTCAAGCCGATCCGGAAAAGATGGTGGATCGTGACGATGGCGGGGCTCGCCCCCAGGCTGAGCGCGACCAGCGACATCTCGGTCACGCCGCCCGGCGCGAAGCTCACCATCAGCACGTCCACCGGCTTTCCCGTCGCTTCCGTCAGCGCAAGCGCCGCGAGGGCCGCCATCGCCAGCATCGCGCCCACGCTCACCAGCCCCAGCCCCGCCGCGCGTCGCAGCATCGGCCCGGTGATGCCAAGAAACTTCGCGCCCAGGCTCGCGCCCACGACGATCTGCGCCGCGATCACCAGTTCCGGAGGCAGGGCGACGGGACCGAAGCCCGAGAGGTTGAGCGCCACCGCCGCCAGCAGCGGCCCCAGCAACTGCCCCGCCGGCAGGCGCAGCCGCCGCCCCAGCACCAGCCCGGCTGCCCCCGCCGCGAGCGTCAGGGCGAGCCCGCGCGCCGTCACCTCGGCGCCTCCGGGCGCTCCTGTCAGTCCCGCCGCGCTTCCCACCGGCATCCCCTCGATCAGCGTGATCCCCACCGGCAGAAGCGTGACGACAAGAATGATGCGAAGGAACTGCTGCACGGTGAGCAGGCGGATGTCGGCGCCCGCCGCCTCGCCCAGCGCGATGGCCTCGTAGATCCCGCCCGGCGTGGCGCAGTAGAAGGCGGTGACGCGATCGTAGCCGCCCAGTCGCCGGAAGACGAGGTAGCTGACGGCAAAGGCGGCCAGCGTGAAGGCCGCAAGCGCCGAGAGGCTGAGCGCAAGGCCCGGCAGCCGCTCGGCCAGGTCCGGCGTCACCTGCGCGCCGATCATCAGCCCGATCACCGCGATGAAGGCCAGGCGCAGCCCCTCGGGATACCGGAAGTCCTGCGGCAGCCGTCCGCCGACCGTGCCGGCCATCGCGGCGGTGACGGCCAGACTGCCCAGAAGCCAGGGCAGGGGCAGGCCCAGCAGCGCCGCGATCCATCCGCCCGCCGCCCCCGCAAGGGTGAGGGCGAGCGCGGTGAACAGGACGGAAAGGGACGGCAACTGTGGCATGGGGCGCGCGAGCCTTATCCGCAGACGTGAGGCGGCGCAATCTCGCCCGGCGCCTGCGTCGCGCTAGGATGGCCGGCATGACGGCGCCGCTCTTCATCGGGTCCGAGGTCTATCGGGGGTCCAGCTACGGGCCGCACCACCCGCTGCGGGTGCCCCGTGTGCCCACCGTGATCGACCTGGCCCGTGCCCTGGGCTGGCTGCCGCGCGCGTGCTACCGCACCAGCCCGCGTGCCAAGCCAGCGGCGCTGGCCGCCTTCCACGACCCGGCCTATCTGGCGGCGCTCGTGCATGCGGAACGCACGCAGAGGGTGTCCGAGGCGACGCGCGCGCGCCACGGCCTCGGCACGCTCTCGAATCCGGTCTTCCCCGAGATGTTCCGCCGGCCCGCCACCGCGGCCGGCGGCTCGCTGCTGGCGGCCGAGATCGCGGCGGCGGGCGGGCGCGTCTTCAACCCCGGCGGCGGCACGCACCACGGGCTGCGCGACCGCGCGGCGGGGTTCTGCTATCTCAACGACCCGGTGCTCGCGCTTCTGCGGCTCAGGGCGTTGGGGCTCGACCGGATCGCCTATGTCGATATCGACGCGCACCATGCCGACGGGGTCGAGGCGGCCCTGGCCGGCACCGAGGGCATGCTGCTGATCTCGACGCACGAGGAGGGGCGCTGGCCCTTCACCGGCGCGCTCGACGACCGGGCCGGGGGCGTGGCGCTGAACCTGCCGCTGCCGCGCGGCGCGCACGACGGCGATTTCGCGCGCGCCCTCGACGAGGTGATCCTGCCCGCGGTCGCCGCGCACCGCCCGCAGGCGATCGTGCTGCAGTGCGGCGTGGACGCGGTGGCGGAGGATCCGCTCTCGCGCCTTGCGTGGTCGAACCGCAGCCATGCGGCGGCCGTGCGCGCGCTGATGCCGCTCGCGCCGGGCTTCGTGCTGCTGGGCGGGGGCGGCTACAATCCGTGGTCGGTGGGCCGCGCCTGGACGCTGGCCTGGGCCGCGCTGGCAGGCCACGAGGCGCCCGAGCCGCTGCCGGAGGCGGCGCAGGCGGTGCTGCGCGGGTTGCGCTGGTCGCACCGGCTGGGCCGCGATGTGCCGGAGGGCTGGCTCACCACGCTGGCCGATGCCCCGCGCGAAGGCGCGCCTACGCCCGATGTCGCCGAGCGCGTGCACCGGCTGCGAAAGAGACTGAGGGTGTGGGTCTGAGCCGCTCAGCCGTGCGTGCCGTCGCTGTCGTGCAGGTCGTCATCCTCGTCAGGTGCCGCGTCGGGCAATCCGACCTGGATGCGCTCGGCGCGTTCCCATTCCTGCGGCGCGATCTCGAGGCTGCGGAGCAGGTGGCGCTCCGCCTCGGTCAGCCCGTTCTGGTTGGCGAAGTCGATGAGATCGCGCACCGTGTCGATGAACCACGCGCGTTCCACAGTGCGCGCGGCGGCGCGCGTGCCGCGACGGCTGGACAGGTCCAGCCCCTTGCGGGCGTTCTCCAGCGCATGGGCGATCCGGGGCAGTTCGCGCTCGGAGGCATAGAGCACGAGATCGTCCAGCACATGAATCAGCCAGTCATGCGGTCCCTGCTGCTTCGACATGTTGCGCCGCGGACGCGCCGCGGCTCCCTTCTAGGCGACGGCGGCTACGATTGCGCATCCGCGCAGGTGAAACAAGACATTGAATACCGATGTATGCCGGCATCGCCAACTGACCGGACGGCGCAGCCGCGAGGTCGCAGTCCGGCCGCGGGCGCCACCGCCGGGTCCTTCACATGCGGACCACGCCTTCGGCGACCCATCGGTCGAAGACCTGCAGCGCGGCCGCGGCGAAGGCCGGGTCGTTGATATGCGCGTCGAGCTCGACCAGCGTGACGTTGGGCGGGCAGGCCTGGCGCATCTCGTCCACGAAGGCGGCGAGGCCTTCGGGGTCGCTCAGGGGGCCGCCCGGGCGGTCCCATTCGTTGCAGCCCCGCAGCGGCAGAAGGAAGGTGACGGGTCCCTGCGCACCGGCGAGCTTCTGGCAGAGGTCGCGCGCCATCTCGCGCCGCTGCTCCGCCGTCATCATCACCGAGGACAAGAGGCGGTTGTGCGCGTGCACCTCCTGCCCGGCGAGTCTTGGCGGCACCGCCTGCCAGCCCACGAAATCGACCAGATCGTAGCAGCCCGGCGCGACCAGTTGCGGCAGGCCCATGCGCCCGGCATGGGTCAGCCGGTCGGCACCCGCGCTCACCGGGGAGCCCATGAGATGGTTGCCCACCTCCTGCGGCGCGAAGTCCATCACCGCGGCAAAGGCGCCCTCTGCGGTCAGGCTCTCGAAGGCGCGCCCGCCCATCCCGGTGGCGTGGAACACCGCCAGGTCGAAGCCGCGCGCCTCGAGTTCGGGCTTGAGCGCCACCATGTAGCGCAGCACCGTCTTGCCGAAGGAGGTCATCCCGATCAGCGGCCGCGCGCGCCGCGGCGGCTCGACCGCGCGCGCCGCGCCCAGCACCGCGCCCGCGGCCTGGCTCAGCGAGGCGCGGCAGACCTCGTTCAGGCCGTAGAGCCCGCCGGCCCAGAGGATCATCTGGATGTCCGCCGGCAGCCGTTCGGCCGGGATCAGCGGCGAGAAGGCCACCGTCGAGACCACGTATTTCGGCACGCCCAGCGGCAGCGCCGCGCAGACGTCAAGCGCAAGATCGGTGCCCATCGTGCCGCCCAGCGCGATCAGCCCGTCGATGCGCCCCTCGGCGTGCAGCCGCGCGGCGAGCGCGGCGGCGCCCGTCGCCATGATCTGCATCGCGGCGTTCTCGTCGCCCGCTTCGATCGCGTCCTCGATGCGGTGGCCACCCTCGGCCGCGACGTCGCGTTTCGAGAAATCGGTGGGCTCGGACGGGTCGCCCAGCACGCTCACGTCCATCGTCAGCACGCCGCCGCCCTGCGCGCGGATCGTGCGGGCGATGTAGGAAAGTTCGTCGTCCTTGGTGTCGTAGGTGCCCACGACGAGGATGGTGCGGTCGGCCATGCGGCCCTCCCTAGAGCTTGATCCAGGCGGTCTTGAGATCGAGGAACTTGTCGAAGGCGTGCAGCGACTTGTCGTGCCCGTTGCCGGACTGCTTCACGCCACCCAGCGGCACGGTCAGGTCCGACCCGCCGTAGGTGTTGACATGCACGAGCCCCGCCCTGATGCGCCGCACCATCCGGTGCGCGCGGGAAAGGTTGCCGGTCCAGACCGCGGCGGCAAGGCCGTAGTCGGTGCCGTTTGCCAGCGCCACGGCCTCGTCCTCGGTGTCGAAGGGGGTGACGGCGAGGACGGGGCCGAAGACCTCCTCGCGCGCCAGCGGGTCGTCGGGCCGCACGTCGGCCACCACCGTGGGCGCCATGTAGAAGCCGCCCGTGTCCTCGAGGATGCGGCTGCCGCCGGTGACGATGCGCCGTCCGGCCGCGCGGGCCTCGTCCACGAAGGAGAGGCTGCGGTCGAGTTGCGCCTGCGAGTTGACCGCGCCCGCCGCTGTCGCCGGGTCCAGCGGGTCGCCCACCTGCATCTTCTCCGCATGGGCGGCCAGCTTTGCCACGAAGTCGTCGTGCACCGACCGCTCGACCAGCAGGCGCGAGCCCGCGATGCAGACCTGCCCCGAATTGCGGAAGATGCCGGCGGCAGAGACCCTGGCCGCCTCGTCGAGGTCGGGCGCGTCGGCGAAGACCACGTTGGGCGACTTGCCGCCAAGCTCCAGATACACGCGCTTGAGGTTCGACCGCGCGGCGGCCTCCAGCAGGCGCCGTCCCGTCGCGCCCGAGCCGGTGAAGACCAGCACGTCCACCTCCATCGACTCGGCCAGCGCGGCGCCCACGACCGGCCCCTCGCCGGTGACCACGTTCAGCACGCCCGGCGGCAGCCCGGCCTCCAGCCCCAGCTCCGCGATCCGCAGGAGCGTGAGCGAGGCGGTCTCGGCGGGTTTCAGCACGACGGTGCAGCCGGCGGCCAGCGCCGGGCCCAGCTTCCACGCGCCGATCATCAGCGGGAAGTTCCACGGCACGATGGCCCCCACCACGCCCGCGGGCTCGCGGTGGACGAGGCCCAGCGCATCCGCGGCGGTTGGCGCGATCTCGCCATGGAGCTTGTCGGCGGCCTCGGCGTAGTAGCGCAGGGTGGCCGCGGCCGAGAGCGGCTCTGCCTTCAGGGCCATGCCGATCTCGGTGCCATTCTCGCGCACGCCCAGCACCGCGATCTCCAGCGCCTGCGCCTCGACCAGGTCGGCCCATTTCAGCAGGACCTTCTTGCGCTCCGCGGGGGCAAGGCCCGACCACCGCCCGTCGTCGAAGGCCCGGCGCGCGGCAGTGACGGCGGCCTCGGCATCCGCGCGCGTGCCGCGGGCGAGGCGGGTGAGTTCCTGCCCGTCGATCGGCGAGATCGCGGGCATCGTGCCGCCGTCGGACGCGGGGCGCCGCGTGCCGTCGATCAGATGCGCGGCCGGCGCGACCGGTTCGGCGCGCAGCGCGGCGATTCGGGCCATGTCCATCGCGGCGATCTCCTCGGCCGGTTCACTATGCGAACCATGGGTGGCAAAAATTCTGCCCAAGGCAGCTTTTGCTGTCAATCTCGCGTGGTCTGTCATTGCGTCCAAAGAAGTGTTGACAGCAGGGCGGTCGCTGAACAAGGATTTTTGCTACCAGAGGTTCAATATTTGACCCATCGACAGGGAGACCATCCATGAAGCCCCAGATCTCGGTCCTTGCCGCGGCCGCGGCGCTCGCTCTCGCGGGCCCCGCCCTGGCCGAATACCCCGAAAAGCCCGTCGAGTTCGTCGTGCCCTGGCCGCCGGGCGATCTGGAGGACGTGCTTACCCGCATGATCGCCGATGACTTCCAGAACGAATACGGCGTCGCGGCGGCGGTGGTGAACAAGCCCGGCGGCGGCGGCGGCCCCTTCCCGGGGGCCATCGACGTGGCGACCGCGCCCGCGGACGGCTACACCATCGGCTCCTTCGTTCCGGCCGTCTCGCTTGTCGGTCACCAACTGGGCATCCCCGAGCTCGAGCCAGAGAAGTTCGATCCCATCGGCATCTTCCTGACCTATCCCTTCGTGATCGCCGCGATGGGCAACGCGCCCTATTCCAGCATGGAGGAGCTGGCCGAGCACGCCAGGGAAAACGACGTGGTGCTGGGCCATTTCGGCGACGTGCTGACGCCAACGCAGGTGACCAAGGCGCTGGCGCAGAACATGGACTTCGAATGGGCGGCCGACGCGGCCTTCGACGCGCTCGACTGCAACACGCTGGCCTCGGGCGATGCGGACGTGATCAACACCACGCTGCAACTGATCCTGCCGTGCATCGACCAGGTGAACGTGCTGGTCTCGATCACCGGCGAGCGCATCTCGAAGGTGCCCGAGACGCCGACCATCGGCGAGGTCGATCCCTCGCTCGACATCTCGCTCTGGAACGGTCTGTTCGTGCGCAAGGAGACACCGCAGGACGTGCGCGACAAGATCGCCGCGGTGGCGCGCGAGACGGTGGCGAGCGCGCGCGCGCAGCAACTCGCCGAGGAGACCGGCGCGCTGGTCTACTGGCTCGACGCCGAGGAAAGCGCCGAGGTGATCGAGACCGACAAGGCCACGCTGGCCGAGATCCAGTCGATCCTCGAGTGATCCTTTCCGGGCAGGGGCGCTTGCGTCCCTGCCCACCCTGGAGTGCGCCCGGACATGAGCGACGAAAGCGATTTCACGCCCAGGTCCCGCGTGGCGGGACAACTGCCCTTCGTGGCGGGCGCGCTGGCACTCTCGCTGCTGCTGCTGTCGCAGATCGGCGGGCAGACCGTCTGGGTCGAGGATGCCGGCAGCTTCGCCGCACAGCCGCGGTTCTGGCCGGGCGTAGCGATCGGGACCATGTGCGCGGCCTTCGGCCTGCACCTTTGGCGGATGCAGCGCCGGCGGCCGAACCGCGCCGACCGGGACGAGATGCGGCGCTGGCTGCGGCCCTTCGAGTTCGTCGTCTGGTTCATGGTCTTCGTCTACACCGTGCCGATCGTCGGGTTTCTGCCGATGAGCGTGGGTTTCGCCTGCGCGCTGACCTGGCGGCTGGGCTACCGCGACTGGCGGATGCTGCTGGTCGCGGCGGTCTTCGCCGTCGTGACGGTGGTGGTCTTCAAGGGCTTCCTCGGCGTGCGCATTCCGGGTGCCGCGCTCTATGAACTCCTGCCCGCGGGTCCGCGCGGCTTTTTCCTGCAGTATCTGTGATGGACGTGCTGCTGTCCGCCTTCGAGGTTCTGGCGCGCTGGGACGTGGCGCTGGCGCTGATGGTGGGGTCCATCGGCGGGGTGATGATCGGCGCGATCCCGGGCGTGGGACCGGCGGTGGCGATCGCGATCCTGCTGCCGGCCACCTTCTCGATGGACCCCATCGTCGGGCTTACCATGCTTCTGGGGATCTATGGCTCATCCATGTATGGCGGCGCGATCCCGGCGATTCTGATCAACACGCCGGGCACGGCGGTCAACGCGCTGACCACCTACGACGGCTTCCCGATGACGCTGCGGGGGCAGGGGCGGCGGGCGCTGTCGCTGGCCTATTCGGCCAGCTTCTTCGGCGGCGTCTTCTCGGTCCTCTGCCTGATCCTTCTGGCCCCGCTTCTGGCCAGGGTCGCGCCGATGTTCGGCTCGCGCGAGATATTCCTCGCGGCGCTTCTGGGCATCGTGCTGGTCGTGGTCGCGCACAAGGGGCAGATGCTGATCGCCGCGGCGCTGGCGGCCTTCGGCATCCTGCTCTCGACCGTGGGCCTGGAGCCCGTGAAATACACCCGCCGCTACACCTTCGAGCAGACATGGCTCGCCAGCGGTTTCGACCTGATCGTGGTGGTCCTGGGGCTTTTCGCGTTGAGCCAGGCCTTCCTGCTGCTGACGATGGACGACGAGAAGGTGCGCATCACGAAGTCGCGCGGCTCGCTCTTCCAGGGGTTTCGCGAGCTTGCGCGCCATCCGCGGGTTGCCGCCGTCTCGTCCACCTTCGGGGTGGTGATGGGAATGATCCCGGGCGTGGGCGAGTTCACCGCGCAGTTCATGTCCTACACCAGCGCGCGGCGCCTGTCGAAGACGCCGGAGGCCTTCGGGCATGGCTCGTCCGAGGGGCTGATCGCGTCGGAGGCGGCCAACAACGCGGTGCCGGGCGCGGCGATGATCCCGCTGCTGGCGCTGGGCATCCCGGGCGAGGCGCTGACGGCGATGATGCTGTCGGTCTTCTACGTGCACAACGTGGTGCCGGGGCCGGGGCTCTTCGCCTTCCAGATGGATTTCGTGGTGGCGCTCTACCTGGCGCTGCTGATCCTCAACGTGCTGGTGGTGATCTTCCTGCTGGTCTCGACCGGCTGGCTGGTGTGGCTCACGAAGATCCCCAACCGCTTCCTCGGCATGTGCATCCTGCTGCTGAGTTTCGTGGGGGTCTATTCGATCCGCAACTCGGCGGTGGACTGCGCCATCGCGGCGGTCTTCGGCTTCCTGGGCTATGTGCTCAAGCGGCTCAACATGCCGATCGTGCCCATCGTGCTGGGCATGGTGCTTGGCGGCATCATGGAGGTGAAGCTGCGCGCGGCGATGAACCGGGTGGATACGCCGATGGACTTCATCGAGCGGCCCATCGCCTTCATCCTCTTCACGATCATCGCGCTGATCCTGCTGGGCACGCTCTGGCGGGTCTGGCGCGACTGGCGTCCCGTGGACCGCCGCACCCCTGCGAAGAAGGCCTCGTCCCATTTCGCCCATCGCCTCGCGGGGCGCTACGACCGGCACTTCCACGAACGCCGCAAGACGCAAAGGAGAAGGCGCACCTATGACCATCTGGGTTCCTGAGGACGACGGCCATGCCGATCTGGGCGCGCACGACACCTTCGCGCAGGGCGCGCCCTACAACACCTTCGCGCGCCTGCGGCGCGAGGACCCCTGCCACTGGTCGGACTTCGCCCACGGGCGCGGCTTCTGGTCGATCACGCGCCACGCGGACATCGTGGCGATGATCAAGGACACAGAAACCTTCTCGTCGGCCCGCGGCATCCGCATGGAGGATCAGACGGAAGAGGAATACCTCGCGCGCCGCACCTTTCAGGAAACCGACGGCGCGGAGCACCGCAAGGTCCGCATGAAGGTGGCCAAGGCGTTTTCCGCGCAGACGGTCGCCGGGTTCGAGGACCGGATCCGCGCGCTCTGCGGCCCGATCCTCGACCGCGCGCTGGAGATGGAACGCTTCGACGCCACGCGCGAGATCGCGCGCGAACTGCCGATGCGGATGCTTGGCCAGATCCTGGGCGTGCCGGACGAGGACCTGCCGTGGCTGGTGGACAAGGGCGATGCGTTGATGGCGAATTCGGACCCCGATTTCACGGCCCATGTCGTGGACCGGATGCAGACCGACGCCTACCGCCTGATGCCCTTCAACTCGCCCGCCGGCGCGGAGCTTTACGACTATGCCCGCGACCTGATGGCCCGCAAGAACGCGGCCGGCGACACCGAGGGCGTGCTGCACCTGATCCTCCAGCCCGACGAGACCGGCGAGACGATCAGCGACACCGAGTTCCGCAACTTCTTCTGCCTGCTGGTGGCCGCCGGCAACGACACCACGCGCTATTCCATCGCCGCGGGCATCCAGGCGCTGGCCTGCCAGCCCGGCCTGCTGGACGAGATGCGCGGCGGCGAGGTCTGGGGCACCGCGCCGGACGAGATCGTGCGCTGGGCCTCTCCGGCCACCTACTTCCGCCGCACCGCGATGCGCGACACGGAGGTGCACGGCAAGAAGATCCGCGAGGGCGACAAGGTGCTCTACTGGTTCGCCGCCGCCAACCGCGACGAGGAGGTCTTCGACGACCCCTATCGCCTGACCCTCTCGCGCAAGCCCAACCGGCAGCTTGGCTGGGGGCAGGGCGGGCCGCACGTCTGCCTTGGCATGTTCCTCGCGCGGCTGGAGATCCGGGTGCTGTTCCAGGAACTGGTGCCGCGCATCCGGTCGATCGAGCCCGACGGGCCGCAGGCCTTCGTGCGCTCGAACTTCGTCAACGGTCTGAAGCGCCTGCCCGTGCGCGTCACGCTCAACTGAGGGATGGCCATGCCCGAACGGCTGCGCGCGCTCTTCATCGACCACCTGTCGATCCCGCGGGGCAAGTATCTGCCGGCGTCGAAGATCGACGATGCCGCATCGCGCTTCGCGCGGGCGACCTTTGCCGTGCACTACGACCGCGACCTGATGCTCGATGCGCCGCACGCGCTGGTGCGCGAGGGGATGCCGGACATGGAACTGCGCTGGCGCAAGGTCGACATCCGCGAGGGGTGGGAGCCCGACACCAGGATCGTGCTGGGCGACCTCCACGACCATCATGGCGCACCGCTGCCGCTCTGCCCGCGCGGTGCGCTCAAGCGCGCGGTCGCGGCGTGGGAGGCGCACGGGTTGCGGCCCAGGCTGGGCATCGAACTGGAGGCCTACGCCTTTCAGGGCGACGACAGCGGCCGCCTGCGCCCCTACGACGCGCCGGGCGGCGTGGTCTACGGCACCGGTCCCTTCGCGGATCCGATGCGGGTCAACGACCTGATCTGGCGCAAGGCCGAGCAGATGGGCTTCCGGATCGAGATGATCACCGCGGAATACGACAGCCCGCAATTCGAATACACGCTGACCTTCGACGATGCGCTTCAGGCGGTGGACGATGCGGTGCTGTTCCGCCTGATGGCGCGCGAGGTGGCGCTGGATCACGGGCTGATCCTGACCTTCCTGCCCAAGCCGATCCCGGAACTCGGCGGCTCGGGGATGCATGTCAATTTCTCCTTCGCGGATGCCGAGGGCAACAACGCGCTCTCCAGCGGACCGAAGGGCGGGCCGGATCACCTGAGCGATCTCGCGCGCGGCTGTCTTGCGGGCCTCGTGCATCATCACAAGGGGCTGGCGGGGCTGGTGTCGCCCACGGCCGGCTCCTTCCTGCGGCTGCAGCCGGGCGCGATGTCGGGCTACTGGCAGAACTGGGGCGGCGACCATCGCGGCGTGACGACCCGTGTCTCGGGCGAGGGGGGCGCCAAGGCCCGGCTGGAGCACCGGATGGCCGACGCCTCGGCCA
>OFET01000857.1_pt1 | contig 12538 bp, 12 predicted proteins | sample 1521211 | NCBI WGS metagenome assembly OFET01 (sample SAMN03766358, study PRJEB24113) | microbial mat metagenome | isolation source: enrichment culture HLUCC-A from microbial mat sample contains cyanobacterium...
GTGGACTTCACCTCGAAGAGGCCGTCGTCGATCTCGAGGATCGAGACGTCGAAGGTGCCGCCGCCGAGGTCGTAGACGGCGATCGTCTTCGTTTCCTTCTTGTCGAGGCCATAGGCCAGCGCGGCCGCCGTGGGCTCGTTGATGATGCGCAGCACTTCGAGGCCCGCGATCTTGCCCGCGTCCTTGGTGGCCTGACGCTGTGCGTCGTTGAAGTAGGCCGGCACGGTGATGACGGCCTGCGTCACCTCTTCGCCGAGGTAGTTCTCGGCCGTTTCCTTCATCTTCTGCAGGATGAAGGCGGAAATCTGGCTGGGAGAATACTTTTCGCCCTTCGCCTCGACCCATGCGTCGCCCTGGCCGCCATCCACCACGTCATAGGGGAGGTTCTTCTTGTCCCGGGCGAGATCCTCGTCCGTCAGGCGGCGCCCGATCAGGCGCTTGACGCCGAAGATGGTGTTCTCCGGGTTGGTCACGGCCTGCCGCTTGGCGGACTGGCCGACAAGGCGCTCGTCGTCGGTGAAGGCGACGATCGAGGGCGTGGTCCGCGCGCCCTCCGCGTTCTCGACGACCCGCGGCTGCGAGCCGTCCATGATCGCGACGCAGCTGTTCGTGGTGCCGAGGTCGATCCCGATCACTTTACCCATGGTTTTCGATCCCTTTCATCGTTCAGGCGATACGCCGAGGCGCGAGACCCGTTGCGGCGTCTGCGCCCCGATCCGCGCGGCCGGCCCTGCCCGCCGTGCGTCTGGCGGCTATATAGGGAGGGGGTCTGGGCCCTGCAAGCGCGCCCAACCGATGGAAGCGAGGCAATATCCAGACAGGAGAATGGCATGGGCGAGGCATCCCGGAAGCGCCCCGAGGCGCTGGACATTCGCGGTGTGCGGGTGCTGCCCGGATGGCTCGATGCCGATGAACAGGCGGCGTTGGTAGAGCGGTTGCGCGACGTTGCGCGCGAGGCGCCCTTCTTCCGTCCCGCAACGCCGCGCGGCAAGCCGATGTCGGTGCGGATGACCGCGGCGGGGCGCTATGGCTGGGTGTCCGACCGGCGCGGCTATCGCTACGAGCCGCGGCATCCCTCGGGCGTGCCCTGGCCGCCGATCCCTGACGAGGTGCTGGCCGTCTGGCACGCGGTCAACGGGCTCGATCGCGCGCCCGACTGCTGCCTTGTCAACTGGTATGGCGAGGGCGCGCGCATGGGCCTGCACCAGGACCGGGACGAGGCGGATTTCGGCTGGCCCGTCGTGTCGGTTTCGCTGGGGGACGAGGCGCTCTTTCGCGTGGGCGGAACGGAGCGGGGCGGGCGCACCGCCTCGGTCTGGCTGCGCTCGGGCGACGTGGCGGTGCTGGAGGGGGAAAGCCGGCTGGCCTTACACGGCATCGACCGGATCCGCCACGGCTCGTCCAGCCTGCTGCCGCAGGGCGGGCGGATCAACCTGACGCTGCGGGTGGTGGACTGAGCTAGGGTGCCAGCGAGCAGCAGCCGGCATGTTGCGAAAGCCCGCCGTCCGTGGACACCAGCAGGTCGAGCGACAGGCCATAGTGCCGGTCGGACATGCCGTCGCTGCACGCCTCCCGCCGGACGATGCCGTGCATCCCGGCGGTCTCCTGCGCGCCCCAGCCGGCGAATCCGTGGCGGCCGGGGATGCCGCGCGCCGTGCTGCGTGCGGCCAGCGAAGTCTCGAGCGGGTCCATGTCGAGCCCTTCGAAGGTGAGGCCCGACGCGGTCACGTCCAGCGACCAGAACGGCTCGGTCCCGAAACAGCGCATCGGCACGGGCAGGACGCCGTCGTCCTGTCCGGCTTGACGGGCGAGGAAACGCATCGAGGCCCAGCCGGAGCGTTCCTGCGTGTTCACGCGGCCCCAGCTGCCGTCGTCGTTCAGCGCGGTGACCTCGACGTTCTCCGCATCGGGCGCGAGCGTGCCGATGATCGCGTCCCCGGCAGAGGGGCCTTCGCGCAGGTTGAGCACGTCGTCGGACGCCACGCCCGTGACGTCGTGGAGCGCCGGCAGCCCCTGCGCCGTCGCCAGTGTCGGCAGAAGAAGCAGAAGAGCAGTCAGACGAAGCATGGCGGGCATCTCCCATCGTGCGCCTCAGCGCCGGGCATACCAGCTGGCCGAGGCATGCTTGCGGGTGAAATATTCGCCCATCAGGCCGATCATGACCAGCACCAGCCCGACGGTCAGGGGGTATTCGATCGAACTGTTGCGCGGGAAGTAGTTGGCGAAGGCGAAGCCGCGGGACTGGTCGATCGCGTGAAACAGCGGGTTCCAGTCGAACATCACCAGCATGTAGCCGGGCATCATGTTCGCCACGAACATCTTGCCGGAGGCGATCATGTTCGCGCGCTGGTAGACCATGGCGAAGATCGAGACGAAGGTCGGGAACCACGGTTTCACCGCCAGCAGGACGAGCCCGATGGCGGCACCGGTGAACCACGCCAGCAGGAACATGCCCAGCACGCCGACGGGATCGTGAAACTCGACCGGGGTGAAGACCACGTGATAGACGAAGAGGACCAGGAAGGCCGACAGCAGCTGGATATAGAGCGAGCCCAGCGCCGCCGACAGGATGGCCACGGCCGTGTTCATCGGCGCGTGCTGCATTATGGGCGATGCCGGGCCCTCGGAGGCCAGCACGGCGCCCAGCGCCTTCACATGCGTCATGAACAGGAAGATGCCGGTCATGATGAAGATCAGGAAATCGCCGCGGATCTTCAGCCCGCGCAGCCCCAGCACCGTGAACATGAAGTAGAAGGCCAGCACGAAGACGACCGTCTGCAGCACGTTCACCAGGATCGACATCAGCGGATTGCCGTGCGCCTTACGCACGCTCCGCACGATCCCGTGGTAGACGAGTTCCAGAAGCGTGGCGGCCGAGTTGCCCCTGCTGCGGGTGTCGGATTGCTGAAACATCGCCCCGGCCTGCCTGCGTTCCCGGAATTATGCGCCACCATGCGCTCCGGAACCTTGCCGTCCGGTTGACGTCAGAGCATAAGACGTTCAGCACATTTATGCAATTGGCGGCGACGCGGCGCCGTCCCGACGATTGGAGCGAGGGATTGGATCACGACCGGCTGAGCGACGTCATGCGCCGGCTTGCCCTGGAGGCGGGCGCGCGGATCATGCAGATCTACGAGGCCCCCGAGATGGGGGTGCGCGCGAAGATTGACGAAAGCCCCGTCACCGAAGCGGACGAGGCGGCGGATGCGCTGATTTCCGCAGGCCTGCGCGAGGCGTTCCCCGATGTCCCGCTCGTCACCGAGGAACAGGCGGCGACCCACGATCAGGATCTGGACACCTTCCTGATCGTCGATCCGCTGGACGGCACGAAGGAATTCGTGCAGCGTCGCGGCGACTTCACCGTCAACATCGCCTATGTGGAAACCGGGCTGCCGGTGCGCGGCGTGGTCTACGCGCCTGCGAAGAAACGGCTGTTCCACACCACGGCCACAGGTCGTGCGGTCGAGGAAGAGGGTCCGTTCGATCCCGACGTGCCGGGGGCGCTGCGCGACCTCGCCGTCGCCTGGCCGGACAACGATGCCCTGCGCGTGGTCGCGTCGAAATCCCACCGCGACGCGGAAACCGATGCCTACATCGCACGATATCGCGTGGCCGATACCAAGAGCGCCGGATCGTCGCTGAAATTCTGTCTCGTCGCCAGCGGCGAGGCGGATCTCTACCCCAGGCTCGGCCGCACGATGGAATGGGACACCGCGGCCGGACACGCGATCCTCGCCGGCGCGGGCGGTCGTGTGATACGCTTTGACGACCACACGCCGCTGGTCTACGGCAAGCCGGGCTTTGCGAACCCCTTCTTCATAGCCCATGCGCCAGGAGTGGACCTTGTGGAGTCATAGTTTTGCCGCCTTCCTCCATCAGGCGGCTTCCGGGACGCCGGTGGACGATTAAGATGCGAAAAGACGGCGCGGCATCCGTGCGGCGCCCTGGACCGATCATGAGGCGAGCACAATGCGTACCAAGGTAACCAAGGCCATCTTCCCCGTCGCGGGCCTGGGCACACGGTTTCTGCCGGCGACGAAATCCATTCCGAAAGAGATCATGACGCTCGTGGACCGGCCGCTGATCCAGTATGCCATCGACGAGGCGCGGGCGGCCGGGATCAAGGAATTCATCTTCGTCACCTCGCGCGGCAAGGGCGCGCTCGAGGATTACTTCGACAATGCCCCGCAGCTCGAGTCCGAACTGCGCAAGAAGGGCAAGTCGGATCTTCTCGACCTGTTGAAATCGACGAACATGGAATCGGGCGCCATCGCCTACATGCGCCAGCACAAGCCGCTCGGGCTGGGCCACGCCGTCTGGTGCGCGCGCCGCCTGATCGCCAACGACGAGCCCTTCGCGGTGATCCTTCCCGACGACGTCATCGCGGCAGAGACCCCCTGCCTGCAGCAGATGGTCGAGGCCTACGAAGAGGTCGGCGGCAGCATGGTCGCCGCGATGGAGGTGCCGAAGACCCGTATCAAGGCCTATGGCGTGCTCGATCTGGAAGACGACAGGGGATCGCTCGTCAAGGTCCGCGGCATGGTCGAGAAGCCGGAGCCCGAGGCGGCGCCGTCGAACCTTGCCGTGATCGGCCGCTACATCCTGACGCCGAACGTCCTTCGCAACCTGAACAAGATGAAGTCGGGGTCGGGTGGAGAGATCCAGCTGACCGACGCCATTGCCGAAGAGATCGGGCAGGAACGGGGCGTCTACGGCTACCGCTTTCGCGGGCAGCGGTTCGACTGCGGTTCGAAATCCGGCTATCTGCAGGCCACCGTGGCCTTTGCGCTGGCCCGCGAGGAGCTGCGCGACGACCTGATGGGCTACCTGCAGGAGCTCGTCTCGGTCGAGAAGGCGGCGCAATAAGCGGAGGGGCCGGCGCATGACGGTCGTGCTTGTCACCGGTGGCGCCGGCTATATCGGCGCGCATGCCTGCAAGGCGCTGGCGCGCGCGGGCTACACGCCCGTCACCTACGACAATCTTTCGACCGGCTGGGCGGAGGCGGTCCGCTTCGGCCCGCTGGAAGAAGGCGATCTGCTGGACCGGAACCGGCTGGCCGAGGTCTTCGCGCGCCATAGCCCCGCGGCGGTCATGCATTTTGCGGCCCTCAGCCAGGTGGGCGAGGCGATGCGCGAGCCCGCGCGCTACTGGCGCAACAATCTCTGCGGCTCGCTCAACCTTGCCGAGGCGGCGGTTGCGGCGGGCTGTCGGACCTTCGTCTTCTCGTCGACCTGCGCGACCTATGGCGAACAGGACGGCGTGACGCTGGACGAGGACTGTGCGCAGGCGCCGATCAACGCCTACGGCGCGTCGAAGCGCGCGGTCGAGGACATGCTGCGCGACATGGGCGCTGCCCACGGATTGCGCACCGTGATATTCCGCTATTTCAACGTGGCCGGCGCCGACCCCGACGCGCAGGTGGGCGAGCATCACGAGCCCGAGACGCACCTGATTCCTCTGGTGCTTCAGGCGATCGACGGGCAGCGTTCCGCGCTGACCATCCACGGCACCGACTACGACACGCCGGATGGCACCTGCATCCGCGACTATGTGCATGTCTCGGACCTGGTGGATGCCCATGTGCTCGGCCTGAAGTGGCTGGAGCAGGGGGGCGATCCGCGGGTCTTCAACCTTGGGACCGGGCACGGCTTTTCGGTGCGCGAGGTGATCGAGGCCGCACGGCGCACCACCAATCGGCCCGTTCCCGTGGAAGAGGGGCCGCGGCGTCCGGGCGACTGCACGCGGCTTGTGTCGGGCTCCGACCGGGCGGGACGCGAGCTGGGCTGGTCGCCCGCGCGCTCGACGCTGGAAGAGATGATCGGCGACGCCTGGCGCTGGCACCGGACGGGGGGCTACGGCGGCTGAGGAGGGCGCGCGTGGACGAGCCGCGGGAACTCTGGCTGGCCTACCGGCTGCGGTGGAAGCGGCGGCGCCTTCTGTTCCGCGCGCTGCGCAAGCGGCGGCAGCTTCGGCCCGTGTCGGACCGGACGTCGGCGATCCGGCCCGGTGCGATCCTCGCCTTCGCCACCGTGCGCAACGAGGCGGTGCGCCTGCCGTTCTTCCTGGACCACCATCGGCGGTTGGGTGTCGATCATTTCCTGTTCGTGGACAACGACAGCGACGATGGCACGCGCGAATGGCTGGCCGACCAGCCCGACGTGTCGCTCTGGCGCACCGGGCATAGCTACAAGCTCTCGCGCTTCGGGTTGGACTGGCTGACCTGGCTGCAGATCCGGCACGGGCACGGGCACTGGTGCCTGACGCTGGATGCCGACGAGATCCTGATCTATCCGCACCACGACACCCGACCGCTGCCCGCGCTGACCGAATGGCTCGACCGCGAGGGGCGCGAAAGCCTCGGCGCGCTGATGCTGGACATGTATCCGAAGGGACCGCCCGGCGCGCAGCCCTACGCCGCGGGCGACGACCCCATCGAAACCCTCGCGTGGTTCGATGCCGGCAACTACTTCATCGAGCGGCAGCCGAAGCTGAGGAACCTCTGGATCCGGGGCGGGGTGCGGGCGCGGATGTTCTTTGCCGACCGGCCGCGGCGGGCGCCCACGCTGAACAAGGTGCCGCTGGTGCGCTGGAACCGGCGCTACGTCTACAACACCTCGACGCATCAGATCCTGCCCCGCCGGCTGAACGCGGTCTACGCCGAAGACGGTGGAGAGCTTTTGTCCGGCGTGCTGCTGCACACCAAGTTCCTCAATACCATCGTCGAGAAGAGCGCCGAGGAGAAGGAGCGCGGCGAGCATTTCGAAGTCGCCGACAGCTATCGCGCCTATTACGACAGCTTGCTGGCCGACCCCGACCTGTGGTGCGCGGCCTCCACCCGGTTCACCGGCTGGCGCCAGCTGGTCGCGCTGGGGCTGATGTCGCGCGGCGCATGGGTCTGAGCCAGTGGGCGGTTTACCGCAACGTCGCCTTGGCCTATCTTCCGCGCGGAACGAGCCGGAACGGTCCGGACAGGCGGGCGGGGCAGGATCAGCCCTTCGTTAACCGGCGGGCGCTAGAAGGACGACGCGCCGCAGCGCCGCGGCATCGGTGAGGGTCGCGTGGGTCTGTGGAAATCCTACAAGCTGCGATGGCGACGCAAGCGCTGGCGCGCGCGGGCCTTCGTCAAGCGCAGACAACTGCGCGCCGTCGCCGACCGGACAGACCGGATCCGGCCCGGTCAGATCCTGCTGTTCTCGACCCAGCGGAACGAGGGCGTGCGCCTGCCTTTCTTCCTGCGCTACTACCGCGATCTGGGCGTCGATCATTTCCTGATCGTGGACAACGACAGCACCGACGGCTCGCGCGAGATGCTGGCAGAGCAGCCCGATGTGTCGCTCTGGCACACGGCCGCCAGCTACAGGCGTGCGCATTACGGCGTGGACTGGCTCAACTGGCTGCAGGGCCGCTATGGTCACGGGCACTGGTGCCTTGTCGTCGATCCGGACGAATTCCTGCTCTACCCGTTCTGCGACACGCGGCCGATCCGGGCGCTGACCGACTGGCTGGACAGTTCCGGCGTGCGGTCGTTCAGCGCCATGCTGCTCGACATGTATCCCAAGGGCCGGATCGACGCCCAGCATTACCAGCCCGGTCAGGACCCGCTGGAGATCGCGTCGTGGTTCGACCCGGGCAACTACACGATCCAGAAGAACCCCGATCTGGGCAACCTGTGGATACAGGGCGGCCCGCGGGCGCGGATGTTCTTCGCCGACCAGCCGCGCAAGGCGCCCGCGCTGAACAAGACGCCGCTGGTCAAGTGGCACCGGCGCTACGCCTACGTCAGTTCCACGCACATGCTGCTCCCGCGGGGGCTGAACCTGGTCTACGATGAGTGGGGCGGAGAGAAGGCAAGCGGCATCCTGTTGCACATGAAGTTTCTCGACACCCTCGGCGCCAAGGCGCAGGAGGAAATGGCGCGCGGCGAGCACTATGCCTCCAGCCGCGAATACGCGGCCTATGCCCGCGCCATGGCAGAGACCCCCGAACTCTGGTGCAAGTGGTCCGAAAAATACATCAACTGGCGCCAGCTCGAGATCCTGGGCCTGATGTCCAAGGGCAACTGGGCGTGACCGTGACGCTCGGCATCGTCATGCTGGTGCACGCCGATTTCGACCGTGCGGCACAGGTCGCGCGGCACTGGGCCGCCGCGGGCTGCCCGGTCGTGATTCATGTGGACCGCAGCGTGCGGCGCGCGGATCACGCCGCCTTCGTCAAGGCACTGTCGGATGTCGACCACATCCTGTTCTCGCCGCGCTTCCGCTGCGAATGGGGCACCTGGGGTCTTGTCGCGGCGGCGCAGGCGGCCTCGGAGGTGATGCTGGCGCGCTTTCCGGGTCTCGCGCATGTCTATCTCGCCTCGGGCGCCTGCCTTCCGCTGCGGCCCGTCCAGGAGCTGATCGACTACCTCGCGGAGCGGCCGAAGACGGACTTCATCGAAAGCGCCACGACGTCAGAGGTGCCCTGGACCGTGGGCGGGTTGCACGAAGAGCGGTTCACGCTTTCCTTTCCCTTTTCGTGGAAGCGTCAGCGCAAGCTCTTCGATGGCTACGTCGAGCTGCAGCGCAAGCTGGGGCGCCGCCGTCGGCTGCCCGCGGGCCTTGTGCCGCACATGGGCAGCCAGTGGTGGTGCCTGACGCGGCAGACCCTCTCGGCGATCCTGCAGGACCCGGAGCGCGACACCTACGACCGCTACTTCCGCCGCGTCTGGATCCCGGACGAGAGCTATTTCCAGACACTCGCGCGGCTCTATTCCCGCCGGATCGAGAGCCGGTCGCTCACGCTGTCGAAGTTCGACTACCAGGGCAAGCCGCACATCTTCTACGACGACCACCTGCAGCTTCTGCGCCGGTCGGACTGCTTCGTGGCGCGCAAGATCTGGCCGCGCGCCGACCGCCTATATGACGCTTTCCTGACCGATCCGGCGCACGCGATGAAGCGGGCGGAGCCCAATCCGGGCAAGATCGACCGCCTGTTCGCCAAGGCGGTGGACCGGCGCACGCGCGGTCGCCCCGGTCTCTACATGCAAAGCCGCTTTCCCCGCGAGGGGCGCGAGAACGGTGTCACCGCCGGCCCCTATTCGGTGTTTCAGGGGTTCGCGGAGCTCTTCGAGGATTTCGAGGGCTGGCTCGGGCGCACGACCGGCGCGCGGGTGCACGGCCACCTCTTCGCGCCGGAGCGTGCGGAGTTTGCCGAAGGGGCGCACATCGTCGCGGGCGCGCTCTCCGACAGCGCGGCGCTGCGCGACACGAATCCCAAGGCGTTTCTCACCAACCTGATCTGGAACACGCGCGGCGAGCGGCAATGCTTCCAGTTCGGGCCGCGCGACAACCAGACGATCAACTGGACCATCGCCAAGGATTCGAACGCCCAGGTCTCCGTGATCAGCGGCGCCTGGGCGCTGCCGCTCTTCCAGTCGAACCGCGACTTCGCCGAGCTGCGGGCAGAGGCCGCGCGCCTGCAGGCGATCGAGGCCGAACATCTCAAGGTGCTGCGCTCGCCCTATACCAAGGCGCGGGTGCGGATCTGGACCATGGCGGAATTCGTCGAGGCGCCGATGGAGCCGCTGCAGACCATCCTCGCCGAGATCGGCAGCCGGCATCCCGTGCGCCTGTCGGAAGCGCCCCGCATGACGGACCTCGACGGCTTCGGGCAGTTCCTGCAGAATCTCAAGAATCAGGGGATGCACCCCTATCTGATGGGCGACTTCCCCGTGGAGCCGGCCACACCGCGCCGCGCCCCCCAGCCGCCGCGCAAGCCCTACGTCGTGCGCTGAACGATGGCCGCGCGTTTCGACTGGTTCGTCGTCTTCGCCGAGATGCGGACGGGCTCGAATTTCCTGGAGGCGAATCTCAACGCGCTCGATGGCGTGGAGTGCCACGGAGAGGCGTTCAACCCACATTTCATCGGCTATCCGAATCGGTCGGAGGTGCTGGGCGTCTCGCTGGCAGAGCGTGACGCCGACCCCGCGCGCCTGCTGACAGCCATCCGCCATGCCCCCGGCGGCCTCGCGGGCTTTCGCTACTTCCATGACCACGATCCGCGCGTGCTGGACGACATTCTCGCCGATCCGCGCTGCGCCAAGATCGTGCTGACCCGCAACCCGCTTGACAGCTATGTGTCCCGGAAGATCGCGCAGGCGACGGGGCAGTGGAAGCTGACCAATGTCGCCAAGCGCAAGGAGGGGCTGGCGCAGTTCGATCCAGTCGAGTTCGAGGCCCATGTCGGAGAGTTGCAGGCGTTCCAGCACAGGCTTCTGCACGCGCTGCAGACGACGGGGCAAAGTGCCTTTTACATCGGCTATGACGATCTGCAGGATCTCGCCGTGATCAACGGCCTTGCCGGCTGGCTTGGGGTTGCGGCGCGGCTGGGCGACCTCGACCGCTCGCTCAAGCGGCAGAACCCGGAGCCGGTCACCGAGAAGCTCGCCAACCCCGAGGCGCTGGCAGAGGGCCTTGGGCGGCTCGACCGCTTCGATCTGTCCCGCACGCCGAACTTCGAGCCGCCGCGCGGCCCCGCGATCCCCGGCTGGGTCGCGGCACCCCGGGCGCGTGTGCTCTACGCGCCGGTGCGCGGCGGGCCCGAGGCAGAGGTGCGCGCCTGGCTCGCCGGGCTCGACGGCGCAGACGCGGCGGCGCTGCTGGGCGACTTCACGCAAGGCAAGCTGCGCAAGTGGCTGCGCGCGGCGCCCGGCCACCGCAGCCTGACCGTGCTGCGCCACCCTCTGGCGCGGGCGCATCACGTCTTCTGCACCCGCATCCTGCCCACGGGCGAGGGCAGCTTCGCCCGCATCCGCCGCGTGATCCGGCGCACCCACGGGCTCGACCTGCCGGACGACTGGCCCGACGAGGGCTGGACCGAAGACCGCCACCGCGCGGCGTTCGAGGGGTTCCTCGGCTTTCTCAAGGACAACCTTGCCGGCAACACCAACCTGCGGATCGCCGGCGAATGGTGCTCGCAGAGCGCGGCGCTTCAGGGCATGGGCGACTTCGCGCCGCCCGACTTCGTGCTGCGCGAGGACGAGATGGCCGAGTGGCTGCCGCGGATCGCGACCGCCGCGGGCCGGCCGCATGCGCCGCCTCCCGGCCGGGCCGACCCTGACGCGCCCTTCCCGCTGGCAGCGATCCACGACGCCGCGCTGGAGAGGCGCGCGCGCGAGGTCTACGCGCGCGACTACGAACGCTTCGGCTTCGCGGACTGGTTCGCGGACTGGCGCACCTGACGTCTTTCGACGGTCCCGGAATATCCCGGGCGAGACCGGCGCGGCCGGACGGGGGCAGCGCGCCTTCAGGCGGCCTTGACGCCCTGCGCCTCTGTCAGGATGGCGTGCAGCTTGGCGGGATCCGGGTTGGCGCGCAGCTTGGCGCAGATGCCGTTGTCGCGCAGGGTTCGCGCGACCAGCGCAAGCGCCTTCAGATGTTCCACGCCGGCCTCCTGGGGCGCGAAGAGGGCCAGCGCGATGTCCACCGGCTGCCGGTCCACGGCATCGAAATCCACCGGCTTCTCCAGCAGGATCAGCACGCCGCGCATCTCTTCGAGACCGGCGAGACGCGCGTGCGGCAGCGCCACGCCATGGCCGACGCCTGTGGGACCAAGCGCCTCGCGCTCCAGAAGCGCCTCCATCGCGGCACTGGAAGGAATACCATAGGCGGCCTCTGCCAGGTCGGCGAGATCGTGGATCAGCCGCTTCTTGCTGGAAGCCGAAGTCACCACCCGAACGGCGCCGGGTTTCACGAGGGTCTGAAGCGTCATGTCCTGCCCGTTCTCCGGCCATGGCGGCCGGGATCGTCGTCGTGTCCGTCAGGCTGAATCCTGCGGTTCGATCCAGCCGATGTTTCCGTCGTCGCGCCTGTAGACCACGTTCACGCCCTGCCGGGCCTCGTTGCGGAAGACAAGCACCGGCACCCCGGCCAACTCCATCCGCATCACCGCCTCGCCGACAGAGAGCGACGGGATCTCCGTCTGCGTCTCGGCCACGATCACGGGCTGCAGCGTGTCCGGCTCCGAGTCGCCCTCGTCTTCAGCGGCGAGGATATATGAGGAGGCGCGCATGACTTCAACGGGTTCCGGACGCGGCCGGTGATGATCCTTCAGCCGGCGCTTGTAGCGTCGCAACTGCTTTTCCATCTTGGCGCAGCACGCGTCGAAGGCGGCGTAGATTTCCGTCGCGGCGGCCTTGGCCTGCGCCGTCAGTCCGCTCGACAGATGCACGGTCGCCTCGCAGATGTACTCATGCGCGCTCTTCGAGAAGACGACCTGCGCATCCGTGGGACGGTTGGCGTATTTCTCCAGTGCCGCGCCGAGTTCAGCCTCCACATGGGCGCTGAGCGCCGAGCCGACGTCGATCTGTTTTCCGGTGATCTGATAGCGCATCCGCTCTCCTTTCGCGCACGGCCCGTTCCTGGCGCGGACCTCCGCGCCCGGTCGCCTGAGGCCGGTAGGGCAGGGACGACGGTGGGACCGGCGCCGCCCGCGGCCGGCACGCGACCCTTCGCGCCCCGCCCCGCGTATGCCGTCCCGCGACCGTCATGCAGGGCATTT
>OFET01000862.1_pt1 | contig 12415 bp, 11 predicted proteins | sample 1521211 | NCBI WGS metagenome assembly OFET01 (sample SAMN03766358, study PRJEB24113) | microbial mat metagenome | isolation source: enrichment culture HLUCC-A from microbial mat sample contains cyanobacterium...
CGCGGGGTTCCGCCCCGACGACTACGACGCCGATGCGGCCGAGGCGGCACTGGCCTGCATCCGCGAGGCGCGCGAGATGACCCCGCAGGGCCTGCCGCCGCTCGCCTTCGACCCCGCCGCCGACCTTGTCTTCGACACCGGCCCGCCCCTGCCCGGCCATCCCAACGGCATGGTGCTGGAGGCGACCGATGCGCAGGGCGACGCGCTGGTGGCCGAGACCTACTATTCGGTCGGCGGCGGCTTCGTGCTGACGGCGGCCGAGCTGGAGGGCGGCGGGGCGTCCGAGGCGGGCGCTGCGGTGCCCCACCCCTTCGCCACAGCGGCCGAGATGCTGGCCATGGCGAAGGAGACGGGCCGCAGCATCGCCGGGATGAAACGCGCCAACGAGCTCGCCCGCCGGTCGGCGGAGGGGCTCGACGCGGGCATCGACCGGCTGTGGCAGGTGATGGACGACTGCATCGAGCGGGGGCTGGCGCGCGAGGGCATCCTGCCCGGCGGGCTGAACGTGAAGCGGCGGGCGCCCGCGATCCACGCCGCGCTCATGGCCGAGCGGGGGATGAACCTCGCGCCCCCGCACCACGTCAACGACTGGATCGGCGTCTATGCCATGGCCGTGAACGAGGAGAACGCAGCCGGCGGGCAGGTGGTGACGGCGCCCACGAACGGCGCGGCGGGGGTGGTGCCCGCCGTGATCCGCTACTGGCTGGGCCATGTGCCGGGGGCGAGCCGCGAGCGCCTGCCCGACTTCTTCCTGACGGCCGCGGCCATCGGGGGCATCATCAAGACCAACGCCTCGATCTCGGGCGCCGAGGCGGGCTGCCAGGCCGAGGTCGGCTCGGCCTCGGCGATGGCGGCCGCGGGCCTCTGCGCGGTGATGGGCGGCACGCCGATGCAGGTCGAGAACGCGGCCGAGATCGCGCTCGAGCACCATCTGGGCATGACGTGCGATCCGGTGCGCGGGCTGGTGCAGGTGCCCTGCATCGAGCGCAACGGGCTGGGGGCGATCAAGGCGGTCTCGGCCGCCTCGCTGTCGCTCCGGGGCGACGGCACCCACCTCGTGCCGCTCGACGCCTGCGTCGAGACGCTGCGGCAAACGGGGCGCGACATGTCGGAGAAGTACAAGGAGACCTCCCTCGGCGGCCTCGCCGTCAACGTGCCCAACTGCTGAGGCGTCACCCACCGCCCACAGGCGGCGCGCGCCCGCTCCGTCCGCCCTTCCCGCCTCCGCGCCGCGTGGCGTAACACAGGAACGGGGAGCGGGAGGCACACCATGGACGAGACATCGCTGATCGAGGCCTATGCCGACGTCTCGCTGCCCAGCCTGCAGCTCTGGGCCGTCATCCTCGCTCTGTTCGTCGCGCTGCCTGCGGCGGCGCTGGCGGGCCACCGGGTGGGCGGGGCACGCGTCGCCCGGGCGAGCCCGGGCGAGCGCGAGGCGCTCTCGCGCTTTGGCGAGACGACCGTGGGGGCGATCCTGGCGCTGCTCGGACTGCTCGTGGCGTTCCTCTTCGGCAACTCGCTCGGCTGGGCGGAGGACGGCAAGCACGCAGTTCTGCAGGAGGCCAACGCCCTCGGCACCGCCTACCTGCGCGCCGACCTTCTGCCCGAACCGGGGCGGGACGCGCTGAAAACAGCGCTGCTCGCCTATGCCGAGACACGCATGCCCGACCGCGCCGACATCGCCACGGTCGGCGGCGCGCGGGCCTTCCTCGAAGAGACGATGGAGGCACAGGGCCGGCTCTGGCCCGCGACGCTCACAGCGACCGCCGCGCCGGTGCCTGCCGCGACGCAGAGCTTCGTCGCCGGCGCGGTGAATGAGGTGATCGACGCCCACGCCGTGCGGATGGCCGCGCTCAACCGGCCGGCCGCCGAGATCACCGGCCTGATGGTCGTGGCCGCGGCGCTGACGGGGCTGTTCCTCGTCGGCAACCGCTCCGCCCTGCAGGGCCGACCGCTGACGTGGCGCACCTTCATCTTCGCCGGCTTCCTCTGGGTCGTCATGTCGAGCATCGTCGACCTGCAACGCCCGCTCGAGGGTGTAATCCGGGCCGATTACGGCCTGCTCGAGGCCACGATCGCCGACATGCGTCGGGGCGGGGCGGAGCCCGGCTGAGCCGTCAACCGATGCCTGCCGCCCGCTCGAGCGCGGGGTAGCGGGCGGCGAGCGTGACGCCGCGGACGACGAACGATAGAATGAGCGCCGCCCAGAGCCCGTGCGCCTCGAAGGCCGGCACGAGCACGGCGACGGCGGCGGCGTAGATCGCCGCCGACAGCACCATCATGTTGCGCATGTCGCGCGCCCGCGTCGCGCCGATGAAGATGCCATCGAGCATCCACGGCGCAAGGCCGACGAGCGGCGCGGCCACCATCCATGGCAGGTAGGTGCGGGCGGCGGCGCGCACCTCCTCGGCCGTGGTCATCAGGTCGATGATCGCGCCGCCCGCGAGCGCGAAGGCCAGCGCGAGCGCGAGGGCCGCGCCCATCCCCCAGCCGCTCGTCAGGGCCGCGGCGCGGCGCAACCGGTCGATGCGTCCGGCGCCGAAGGCGCGCGCGACCAGCGCCTCGGCGGCGAAGGCGAAGCCGTCGAGCGCGTAGGCGGTGATCTGAAGGAACTGCATCAGCACCTGCGTCGCCGCCAGCCGCACGTCGCCGAAATCGGAGGCGAGAAACAGGAACGACACGAAGATGCCCTGCAACAGCAGAGAGCGGATCAGGATGTCGCCGTTGACGCTCGCCATGGTGACCAGCCGTGCCCTGTCGAACACGCGCGGCCAGTCGCGCCAGGCGGGCAGCGCGAAAGCGTCGCGGCAGAACCACAGGCCGAGCGCGGCGCCCGAGGTTTCTGCGATGACGGTGGCGATGGCGACCCCCTGCACACCCCAGCCGAGGCCGAGCACGAACCACAGGTCGAGCACGATGTTGACGCCGTTCATCACCACCTGGATGACCAGCACCGCGCGGGTCCGTTCCTGCGCGATGAGCCATCCGGTGATGCCGTAGACCGATATCGCGAAGGGCGCCGACCAGATGCGAATGGCGAGATACTCGCGCGCCAGCGCCTCCACCTCGTCGGAGGCGGGCGCGACCCGGAAGGCGCCGGCGAAGATCCAGACCTGCAGCGCGATGAGCGCGAGGCCGCCCGCGGCGGCGATCATCAGCGCGCGGGTGAGCAGCGCCGAGACCTCCGCGTCGTCACCCCGCCCGGCCGCCTGTCCGACGAGGCCGGTCGTGCCCATCCGCAGGAACCCGAAGACCCAGTAGATCGCCGAGAGGATCACCGCGCCGATGCCGACCGCGCCGATGGGCGCGGCCTCGCCCATCTGGCCGACGACGCCGGTGTCGACCGCGCCGAGGATCGGGACGGTGGCGTTCGACAGCACGATGGGCAGGGCGATCGCCAGCACGCGCCGGTTGGTGATCGGCGCCTCCTCGACGCGGGCGGTCACGTTGCGGCAGGCTCGGACTGTGGCATCAGGAAATGCCCGGTTGCGGCGGCGAAGAGCCGCTCGCGGTGATCCTGCCACGCCTCGACATGGACCGAGGCGTAACGCCGCCCCAAGCGGTTGACCCGCGCCCGCGCATAGGCGTCGCGCGGCAGGCCGGCGCGCAGGTAATCGACGGTGAAGTCGATCGTCTTGGGCAGGCGCGGCAACTCGAGATGCTCGGCATTGAGGCGGCCCGCCTCCATCTCGTCCCACAACCACGTCCACGACAGGTGAAGCGTCGCCGTCACCTCGAGGAACGAGGCGGTGACGCCGCCGTGGAGCGCCGGCAGCAGCGGGTTGCCGATCAGGTGGTCGTCGAAGCGCAGGATCGCGGTCAGCTCGTCGCCGTGCCGGTCGAATCCGATCCCGAGCAGGCGGACGTAAGGCACCGAAGAGATCAGCCGCGCGAGCGCCCGGTCGCGCCGCTCCTTGATGACCTGCACGGGCTCGGGCTTCTCGCGGCTCATGCCCCCTCCGCCCGCTGGAAGGTGAAGGCGCCCGTCGCGGTGGCGACCGGCGTTCCCGCTTCCTCGTCGCGCGCCACGGCGCGGACGAACGCGACGTGCCGCGTCACGTGGTGGCAGGTTGCCTCGGCCGTCACCCGCTGCCCCGGCGTGGCGGCGCGCATGTAGTCGATCCGCAGGTCGATCGTGGCGGTCGAGACAGCGCCCTGCGGGTGCGCCATGACCGCCGCGCCGCCGCAGGTATCCATCAACGCCGAGACGGCGCCGCCGTGGATGACGCCGGTGCGCGGCTCGCCCACCAGCGCCTCGGACCACGGCATCGAGATGCGCGCCCAGCCGTCGCCGATCTCGTCGAGCTCCATCCCCAGGGCCTGCGAAAACGGGATCGCTCCGATGAACTGCGCTGCGATCTTCGCCTTGTCGGGGCGGGCGCTGTCTGCGTCGCTCATGGGCCGTCTCCTCTCGCCGCCGCTTATCGGCCCGCCCGTCCCGCGCTGCAAGGGTCCGCAAGGGTCCGCCGGCGCGCGGCACCCGCCGGCTCCGCCCATTGCCCCCGGCGGCCGACCGTCTTACGTCTCGGCACACGGGAGGCGCGATGGCAGATGGTCGGCTCAGCTTCAAGGAGATGTGCGCTCGGTTCGAGGTGACCCCCCGGACCCTGCGCTATTACGAGTACATCGAGCTTCTGTCGCCCGAGCGCGAGGGGCGGGTCCGCCTTTACGGCCCGCGAGAAGTGGCCCGCATGACCCTCATCCTGCGTGGCCGCCGCTTCGGTTTTTCCCTCGAGGAGATCCGGCAATGGCTGGAACTCTACGAGACGGAAGGCACCGAGGCGCAAAAGAGCACCTTCGTCGACCTGGCCGACCGCCAGATCGACGACCTGGAACGGCGTCGGTCCGAGATCGAGGAGGCGATTCTCGACCTGCGCCGGCTGAGAGACGACACGGCGGCGAGTCTGGCCTGACACGGTCGTGCCGACGCGCGTGCCTTTCGTACGGAAGCGAACAGACAAGCCGCTGTTCGCGAAAGGAAATGTGAGAACGACAGCGGACGCCTCGCCGGATCGGTCCGCAAGTCGCGGTGTGACGCCACGTTTCATTTACGCTCACGTCACCGCTTCTTGTATGGTCTCGCCCGGATAGGCATCTCCCGCTGCAAAACGTAACGTGGAGATGACACTCATGACGGAGCAACTGATGACAATCCGCGAGATGTGCGACGCCTTCGAGGTCACGCCGCGCACCCTGCGGTTCTACGAGCAGAAGGAATTGCTGGCGCCGATCCGGCAGGGCACCAAGCGGCTGTTCACCCGGCGCGATCGGGCGCGCCTCAAGCTGATCCTGCGCGGCAAGCGCTTCGGTTTCTCGCTGGAGGAGATCCGGCAGCTGCTCGACCTCTACCACGTGGGCGACCAGCAGGTGACCCAGCTGACCAAGACCCACGAACTCGGCCGCCAGCACCTCGCCGACATGGAGCGCCAGCGCGCCGAGCTCGATGAGGCCATCGCCGACATGAAGCAGCAGCTCGACTGGGTCGAGACGCGCCTCGGCGAGCTGATCTCGGACCACGCGGCACAATGAGGGCCGGGCGGCGCGACGCCCGAGCCTGACCGAACAGGAGACGCCCCGATGCCCCACTACACCGCGCCCGTGCCCGACATCGCGTTCGTGCTGCACGATGTTCTCGAAGCCGAGAAGCAGGACGTTCCCGGCTACGCGGAGCTCGAGCGCGAGTTGACGAGCGCCGTCCTGCAGGAGGCCGCCAAGATCTCCGAGCTGGTCCTGCAGCCGCTCAACGTGGTGGGAGACAGGCAGGGCTGCACCCTGGAAAACGGGGTGGTCCGCACCCCCGACGGCTTCAAGGCGGCCTACGACCAGATCGCCGAGGGCGGCTGGATCGGGCTCGACGCCGACCCCGAATACGGCGGACAGGGCATGCCCTACCTGCTGTCGACCGCCGTGGGCGAGATGTTCGTCTCGGCCAACATGGCGCTCAACATGTTCTGGGGCCTGACGCACGGCGCCTATTCGGCGATCATGGCGCATGGCAGCGAGGATCAGAAGCGCACCTACCTGCCCAACATGATCTCGGGCCGGTGGGGCGGCACGATGAACCTCACCGAGCCCCAGTGCGGCACCGATCTCGGCCTGATCCGCACCAGGGCGGAGCCGGCCGATGACGGCACCTACCGCATCACGGGCCAGAAGATCTGGATCTCGGCCGGCGAACACGACCTGACGGAGAACATCATCCACCTCGTGCTCGCCAGGATCCCCGGCGGGCCGGAGGGGACGAAGGGCATCTCGCTCTTCATCGTGCCGAAGATCCTCGTGAGCGACGACGGCTCGCTCGGCGCGCGCAACGGCGTCTCCTGCAGTGGCCTCGAGAGCAAGATGGGCATCCACGGCAACGCCACCTGCGTGATGAACTATGACAGCGCGGTGGGCTACCTCGTGGGCGAGCCCCACAAGGGGATGCGGGCGATGTTCACGATGATGAACGAGGCGCGCATCGGCGTCGGCCTGCAGGGCTTCGCCATGGGCGCGGTCGCCTACCAGAACGCGGCCGCCTTCGCGCGGGAGCGGCTGCAGGGACGCGACGTGACCGGCCCCGCCAACCCCGGGGGCCCGGCCGACCCGATCATCGTCCACCCCGACGTGCGGCGGAACCTGATGGCGCAGAAAAGCTTCGTGGAGGGGGCGCGCGCCTTCGCGCTCTGGGGGGCCGAGCTCGTCGACCGGTCGCACCGGGCGGGCGACGACGAGGCCGAGGCGCTGATCTCGCTGCTGACGCCGGTCATCAAGGGGTTCCTGACCGACAAGGGCTTCGAAACGACCGTGCTCGCCCAGCAGACGCTCGGCGGCTCGGGCTTCACCCGCGAATGGGGGCTCGAGCAGTTCGTGCGCGACGCGCGGATCACGATGATCTACGAGGGCACCAACGGCATCCAGTCGCTCGATCTGGTCGGCCGCAAGCTGCCCAGGGACGGCGGCAAGGCGATGCTCGCCTTCTTCGAGCTCGTGAAGGGCTTCTGCAAGGACAACGCGGGCAACGAGACCCTCGAGGACGGCTTCCTCGAGCCGCTCAAGTCGGCGTCAAAGGATCTGCAGGCGGCCGGCCTGTTCTTCCTGCAGAACGGCGCGAAGAACCCCGCGCACGCGCTCGCCGGCTCCTACGACTTCATGCACCTCTTCGGCCATGTCTGCCTCGGCCTGATGTGGGCGCGCATGGCCGGCACGGCGGCGGAGATGCTGGAACGCGGCGAGGGCGACCCCGAGTTCCTGCGCGCCAAGATCGCCACGGGGCGCTACTACATGGCGCGCGAGCTTCCGGCGACGAAGACGCATCTCGCCCGCATCGAGTCGGGCGCCGCCCCGGTCATGGCGCTCGACGCGGCGAGTTTCTGAGCCGCGTCGCCGAGCGAGCCGAGGCACGTCATGTCGTCCAGACCGCCCGCACCGGCCCCTCGCCACCCGCCCCTGCCCCGGCGGCGGGAGGGCGGCCCGTGGCCGCGCGCCTCCGGCGGGGATATTTGGAGCAAGAAGAAGGGGCAGGGTGCGCCCCGACCAAAGGGACCGCGCTCTCGAAACGCGGCCGCGCGCGATGGCCGGGGCGACTTCTCCTTGCACGGTCATCGGCGTCCCCGCCTGTACCGTGGCACCATCATACACGCATTAACCTTAATGCCAGATTACCCCGCCCCGACCTTCTTCTTGCCCGAAATATCCCACGGGGGTGCGGGGGTGTGAAACCCCCGCTTCCGCCCGCGCAAGGAGCGCCCTCGGCATGATCGAACTCTACTGCTTCGGCGAGAGCGTGACCACCTTCAAGGCGGCGCTGCCGCGCGCGCTCGCGGGGCTTGCGTGGCGGCCCGTCCACGTTGACTTTTTCCGCGGGGGCGCGCGCACACCCGAGTACCGCGCGATCAACCCGATGGGCGAGGTGCCGGCGCTGATCGAGGGCGACACCGTGATCACCCAGTCGGGCGCGATCCAGGACTGGATCACCGCGCGCACCGGCCGCTTCGGCAGCCAAATGGAGGCGGAGCGGCGCGAGGTTCTGCGCTGGGTGCTGTGGGACAACTCGAGGATGTCCGGCCTCGCCGGGCCGCGCCGCTTCCTGATGAACTTCGCGCCCGAGGAAACGCGGCACGCACCGGTGATCGACTGGCTCGGCGGACGGCTCGCGGCGAGCCTTTCGGTGCTCGACGCGCATCTCGCGGGCCGTGACTGGATCGTGGGCGAGGGCCCGACCAACGCCGATCTCTCCTGTTGCGGCTACCTGTTCTATTCCGAGCCCTTCGGCTTCGACCGAGCGGCGCACGCCGCCATCGACGCCTGGCTCGACCGGATCGCGGCGCTACCGGGCTGGCGCCACCCCTACGACCTGATGGACCGGGCGCTGCCCGGCCCGGCGGCCGATCGCCGGCCCGCCTGACACACGACAGACCACGAGGTTCCGATGACCGACGCCTATATCTACGACGCCGTGCGGACGCCGCGCGGCAAGGGCCGCAAGGACGGTGCGCTGCACGAGGTCACCGCCGTGCGGCTGTCGGCCGAGGTACTGAACGCGCTGACGGCGCGCAACGGCCTCGAGGGCGACGCCGTGGAGGACGTGATCTGGGGCAACGTCACCCAGGTCGGCGAGCAGGGCGGCTGCCTCGCGCGCACGGCGGTCCTTGCCTCCGACCTCGACGAGCGCATCCCGGGCCTCGCCATCAACCGCTTCTGCGCGTCGGGGCTCGAGGCGGTGAACCTCGCCGCCAACCAGGTGCGCGCGGGCGCGGGCCAGGCCTACATCGCGGGCGGCGTCGAGATGATGGGCCGCGTCGCCATGGGCTCCGACGGGGCGGCGGTGGCGGTCGATCCCACGGTGGCGATGGAGCACTACTTCGTGCCGCAGGGCATTGCCGCCGACATCATCGCCACCGAGTACGGTTTTTCGCGCGACGACGTGGATGCCTTCGCCGTCGAGAGCCAGCGCCGCGCTGCGCAGGCCTGGCAGGAGGGGCGTTTCGGCCGGTCGGTCGTCACCGTGCGCGACCAGAACGGCCTGCCCATTCTCGATCGGGACGAGCACATGCGGCCGGGCACCGACATGCAGTCGCTGGGCGCGCTCGAGCCGTCGTTCCGGGCGATGGGCGAGCAGATGCCCGGCTTCGACAGGATCGCTCTGATGAAATACCCTCATCTCGAGCGGATCGAGCATGTCCACCATGCCGGCAATTCGAGCGGCATCGTCGACGGCGCAGCCGCCGTGCTGATCGGTGACAGGGCCTTTGGCGAAGCGCACGGGCTGACGCCGCGGGCTAAGATCCGCGCCACCGCCAAGGTGGGCACCGACCCGACCATCATGCTGACGGGCCCCGTGCCGGCGACCGAGAAGGTGCTGCGCGCGGCCGGCATGGAAGTGGGCGATGTCGACCTGATCGAGGTCAACGAGGCGTTCTCGTCGGTCGTGCTGCGTTTCCTGCAGGCCTTCGACGCCGATCCCTCCCGGGTCAACGTCAATGGCGGGGCGATCGCCATGGGCCATCCGCTCGGTGCGACGGGGGCGATGATCCTCGGCACGCTGCTCGACGAGATGGAGCGGCAAGGCAAGTCCACCGGACTCGCCACTCTCTGCGTTGCGTCCGGCATGGGCGCGGCGACGATCATCGAGCGGGTGTGAGCGACATGGCGCAGGCGGCTCTGACGACCGAGTATCAGCACTGGGTGGATCATCTCGCCGGAGCGCTGATGCGCGGCGAGATCGGCCACGTGGCCGACTGCTTCCGCACGCCGGTGCCGTTCTTCCGCCGCTGCGGCGTGCGGACCTCGGTCACGCGCGACGAGCTGATGGCCGAGCTCGCCGCCCTGCGCGCCCGCCTGCGGGCCGCCGGCGTGCAGGCGATGCACGGCACGGTGAGACGGGCGGAAGAAAGGGAGGGCGCGCGCTTCCGCCTCGACGTCGACTGGAGCTACGACACACCAGGCGCGGCGGAGCCCCTGCGCGCGGCCGTCACCTTTTTCGGCCGGCGCGTGGCGCCGCTTGCCAACCCCTGCGCGCTCTGCATCGAGATGCTCGACTACCGGCGCGAGGCGTTCCCGATGGGCGACGCCTCCCCCCTGCCACACGGCCTGAGCCCGGTGCACTGACGGCGACCGGATACGCGCGCCCCGACAGGCGCACAGGAAAGGACGAGACATGACCGATTTCACCTACGACCTCGGCGAGGACGGCATCGCCGTCATCACCTGGAACGTCCCGAACCGCTCGATGAACGTGATGAGCCGCGAGGGCTTCGCCGAACTCGACGCGCATGTCGACGCCGCGCTCGCCGACGCGGCGGTGAAGGGTGTCGTCATCACCTCGGGAAAGGACAGCTTCGCGGGGGGGATGGACCTGAACATCATCGCGAAGATGCGCGACGAGGCGGGAGACGAACCGGCGCGCGGGCTGTTCGAGGGGATCATGCAGATCCACGCGATCCTGCGGAAGATCGAGCGCGCCGGGATGGACCCCAAGACGCTGAAGGGCGGCAAGCCGATCGCAGCCGCCCTGCCCGGCACCGCGCTCGGCATCGGGCTGGAGATCCCGCTCGCCTGCCACCGCATCTTCGCCGCCGACAATCCCAAGGCCAAGATCGGGCTGCCCGAGATCATGGTGGGCATCTTCCCCGGCGCGGGCGGCACGACGCGGCTGGTGCGCAAGCTGGGCGCGATGGGCGCCTCGCCGTTCCTGCTCGAGGGCAAGCTCAGCGACCCGAAGAAGGCGAAGTCGGCCGGGCTGATCGACGAGGTGGCCGATGACCCGGTGGCGGCGGCGAAGGCGTGGGTGCTGCAGGCGACCGACGCCGACCTCGTCAAGCCGTGGGACCGCAAGGGCTACAGGATGCCGGGCGGGGCGCCCTACACGCCCGACGGTTTCATGACCTTCCTCGGTGCCTCGGCGATGGTGAACGGGCGCACGCAAGGGGTGTATCCGGCGGCCAGGGCGCTCTTGTCGGCGGTCTACGAGGGGGCGCTGGTGCCCTTCGACACGGCGCTGAAGATCGAGGCGCGGTGGTTCACCAACGTGCTGATGAACCCGTCCTCCAGCGCGATGATCCGCTCGCTCTTCGTCAACAAGGAGGCGCTGGAGAAGGGCGCGAACCGGCCCGATGTGCCCGACCAGAAGGTGCGCAAGGTGGGCGTGCTGGGCGCGGGCATGATGGGCGCGGGCATCGCGCTCGTCTCGGCCCAGGCGGGGATCGAGGTGGTTCTGGTCGACCAGTCGAGGGAGGCCGCGGAGAAGGGCCGCGCCTACACCGCCGACCATGTGGAAAAGGGCGTGAAGCGCGGCAAGACGACGCCGGAGAAGGGCGAGGCGATGCTCGCCCGCATCACCGCGACCGACGGTTACGCCGCGCTGTCGGGCTGCGACCTGATCGTCGAGGCGGTGTTCGAGGACATGGGCGTGAAGGCCGAAGTGACGAAGAAGGCCGAGGCGGCGGCACCCGAGGCGGTCTTTGCCACCAACACCTCGACCCTGCCGATCACCGATCTGGCAAAGGCATCGGAGCGGCCCGCCGACTTCATCGGCATCCACTTCTTCTCGCCGGTCGAGAAGATGATGCTGGTCGAGATCATCAAGGGCCGCGAGACGGGCGAGCGGGCGGTGGCCAAGGCGCTCGACTTCGTGCGCCAGATTCGCAAGACGCCGATCGTGGTCAACGACGCCCGCTTCTTCTACGCCAACCGCTGCATCATCCCCTACATCAACGAAGGGATCCGGATGGTGAAGGAGGGCGTCGCGCCGGCGCTCGTCGAGAACGCGGCCAGGCTCGTGGGCATGCCGCTGGGGCCCCTGCAACTGACCGACGAGACCTCGATCGACCTCGGGGTGAAGATCGCCACGGCGACCAAGGCCGCGATGGGCGACGCCTACCCCAACGAGGCGGTGGACGAGGTGCTGTTCTGGATGGCGGGCGAAGGGCGGCTGGGGCGCAAGGCCAATGCCGGCTTCTACGCCTATGACGAGAGCGGCAGGCGGCAGGGGATATGGACGGGGCTGGCGGCGAAATATCCTCCCGCTGCCGAACAGCCCGACCTTCAGGAGGTGCAGCACCGCCTGCTGTTCGCGCAGGTGCTCGAGGCGGTCCGCGCCTTCGAGGACGGGGTGCTCGAGGACATCCGCGAGGGCGACGTGGGCGCGATCCTCGGCTGGGGCTTCGCCCCGTGGTCGGGCGGCCCGTTCTCGTGGCTCGACATGCTGGGCGCGCCCTACGCCGCCGAACGGGCGGACGCGCTCGCCGCGGCCCACGGCGAGCGCTTCGCCTGCCCGGCGCTACTGCGCCAGATGGCCGACAAGGGCCAGAGCTTCTACCGCCGCTTCGGCGACGGCGCGGCGGCGGTCGCCGCCTGACGGCGCACCAGCGCCGGAACAAGGTAAGCATCCGGCGTAGGCCGCCGTCATGCAGCGAGTTGGTGCTCTGTTGGCTGC
>OFET01000863.1_pt1 | contig 12407 bp, 12 predicted proteins | sample 1521211 | NCBI WGS metagenome assembly OFET01 (sample SAMN03766358, study PRJEB24113) | microbial mat metagenome | isolation source: enrichment culture HLUCC-A from microbial mat sample contains cyanobacterium...
GACGGGCCCACGCCCACCCTCAACGGGCGTCGCGCCGCTCGTGAGGGCCTGCACAACCCTCAACCGGTCCTCACGACCGGCCCACGACCCCCAAAGCCCGCCGCTCAGACGTATTCGGTGAATACTGCGGGCTCAGAGGTTCGCATGGGGGAGGCAAAGCCCTTTGAAAACACGACTATTTCCGCGCCGCGATGGGCGCCTGTCCGTGTTCGCAACAGAGATGATGGCGGAGGGGGTGGGACTGGGGTCCAACGTTCTCTGCCCTTGCATCGCGTCTGTGCCGGAAGGTGAGATCAATGACTCACAAGAAGCCTTGCGCCGTTGCTTCTTCTGACGACTGCCACAGCCAAACTACCAGATGCACGTTGAATCTCGGCCTCCAGAGTTCCACCGCCGACCCGCAGATCGCCCAAAGTGACAGACTCAAGAAAACCGGGCAGCACCGGGTCATGCATCTCCACGCGTCGATGCGCCGGATCGAAGCGAAGGCCGAGGCAGGTTCCGAGGAGCGAAACAGGCGTCGCGGCCGACCAAGCTTGCGGCATGCAGGCAACCGGATAGAAGGTCGGGCCCTGACCGCGACTGCGCGCGAATCCGCAGAAGAGTTCAGGAAGCCGGCGCAGTTCGACATGAACCGACGCGTCGAACAACGCCTCGAAGATTCGCGCCGCTTCGGCCTTGAAGCCGTAGCGCGCGAGACCCGCTGCGATTATTGCGTTGTCGTGCGGCCAGACCGAACCATTGTGATAGGACATCGGGTTGTAGCGAGCCTCCACCGTGGGGATGGTACGTACGCCCCAACCCGAAAAGAAGCTTGCGCTCATCAACTGTCGCACGATCCGTTCAGCACGTTCAGGCGCCGCGATACCGGTCCAAAGCGCATGGCCCGCGTTCGAAGAGCGCACACGGCAGGGCCGCTTGTCCCCGTCGAGCGCGAGCGCATAGGTCCCAATATCCTCGCACCAGAAAGCGGCTTCGAAGCGCTCCCGCAGCGCATCGGCCCTTTCGCGCATATCCTTTGCATCCTGGCCGAGTTTCGCCGCGATCCGAGCCGCTCCCCGCCAAGCTGCGTAGGCATAGCCCTGCACCTCGCAGAGCGCGATGGGCCCCCGCGCCATGGTCCCGTCGGCGTGGAAGACGCTGTCGTGGCTGTCCTTCCAGCCATGGTTCGAGAGACCGGTCTCGGCTTTCCGCCCGTATTCGAGGAAACCGTCCCCGTCCCGGTCGCCATACTGTTTCATCCAGATGAGTGCGGCCTCTATGGCGGGCCAGATCGCGCGCAACGTCTCAAGATCGCCGGTTCGTTCGAGATACGCGGCAGCCAGCATCACGAAGAGCGGCGTCGCGTCGACGCTGCCGTAGTATAGGCGGAAGGGCACCTCGCCGGTCTCCGCCATCTCGCCACGGCGCATCTCGTGCAGGATCTTGCCGGGCTCGGCATCGCTCGCGGGATCGTTCTCCCTCGCCTGGTGTGCCGCAAGAAATCTCAGAACGCCGCGGGCGATCTCGGGATCGAGCCAGAGCGTCTCGAAGGCGGTGAGAAGCCCGTCCCGACCGAAGGCCGTCGAGAACCAAGGGATGCCGGCATAGGGATAGGGGCCGTGCTCGGTTTCGGTGGTGAGCATGTGGATGTCAGCGACCGACCGGCGGATCGCCTCGTTGAAGACTTCATTCGAGGTGAAAACAGCCGCCGAGCGCGAGGCGGCATCGCGCAACGCCCGCCGGGCGGTCCGCGCGGTCGAGAAGAAGCGGGAGCCGTTCGCCTCGACAGGTCCGCCTGTGCCGATCGTGACGTGAATGGCGACCGAGTCCTTGGGGTCGATGCAGAGCCTGTAGATCGCGCGGCTTCCGTGCAGGGCGTCCGGCGCGGGATCGAATGCGACGTCAGTTCGTCGCTCCCTCTCGTCGAGCCCTTGGTAGCGGAAGGTCACGCGATCCCCCGCGACCTCGGGCGGACAGAGGTGGCCCCGCCGAGCGCGGGCGCTACCGCGTACCTCAAAGATGTCGGCGAAATCCGCGGCGAAGGACAGCTCGAGTTCCGTCCGCGCCTCCCGGTCGCCGAAATTGCGGATGCGGATGCACTCCCGCAGGACCCCGTCCCAGAGGAACTGGAACCGCCGCATGTGAAGCGTCTCGCTTGGCAGGCGGGTCCCGTCCGACGCCATCAGGTCGGAGTTGGAGAGATCGCAGACCAGCGCCGAGTTGTCGTCGCGCAAGGCCGAGGAGAGCAGGATCGGCCGAGCGCCGCCGAGCGTCAACTCAAGCCGCGACAGGTGCCGGGTGTCGCGGTGGTAGAGGCCGTCAGCGGAGTTCTCGCGCAGGTCGCCTTCGACGGCAAGCACGGCGAAGCTGTCGCCGTGCTTCAGCGTGCGAGCCCGCCGCTCGACGAGCAACTCAGAGATGGTGACGCGATACTGTTTTGCCTGTGGCTCGGCTGTCTGCCGCGGCCCCTCGATGTCCTGCAAGGGCCTCCTCCTCAGGCGACGGCACGAAGCTGCGGCGCGCGCGCCCGGTTCGACGGTGGCGCAGATGCGGCCAGAACATCAGCCCCTCGTAGATGCGCTCGTAGTCGCGGGCCATCCGCGCCGCGCTGAACCGCATCTCGAAGCGCCGCCGCACCGTGCGCCGGTCCAGTTCGGCCAGACGCGGCACGGCAGCCACCGCCTCGTCCAGCGTCTCCACGACGAAGCCGGTCACGCCGTCATCGATCACCTCGGGCACCGACCCGCAGCGGAAGGCGACCACCGGCGTGCCGCACGACATCGCCTCGATCATCACCATCCCGAACGGCTCGGGCCAGTCGATCGGGAACAGCAGCGCCTCAGCATCGCCGAGGAACTCCGCTTTCTCCGCCTCACCGATCTCGCCCATGAACTCGACGTTCGGATGGGCCTCGATCATGGGCCGGATCGTCTCCCTCCAGTAGTCGGCGTTAGCAGTGTCGATCTTCGCCGCCATTTTCAGGGGCATGCAGGTCCGCGCGGCGATCTCGATGGCGCGGTCGGGGCGCTTTTCGGGCGAGATGCGGCCGAGGAAGGCTAGGTAGCCGCCTTTCGGCTGCGCGCGATAGGGCAGAAGGTCCAAAGGCAGCCCGTGATGCACCGTGCCGGCCCATTTCACGGGCGGCATCGGCGCGCGCTGGCTGTCGGAGATCGAGACCAGCGGATGGTTCGCGAACGTCCGATAAAACCGACCGAGGTCGGGCAGGTCGAGCCGACCGTGGAGCGTGGTGAGAACCGGCACCTCAAGGCTTCGGGCGAGCGGCATGTGCAGGAGGTCGACGTGGAAATGAACCACGTCGAATTGTTCGGCCATCTCGCGAACCTGTTCGAGCTGGATCATGTTCCAAGGCATCGGATCCGCAACTGTCTCGTCCAGCCGCAGCGCCCGCGGCGCCGCTGCAACGAGTTCCGCCGAGGTGACGGAATCCCCGGAGGCGAACAGCGTCACCTCATGTCCGCGGCGGACGAGTTCCTCTGTCAGGTTGGATACGACGCGCTCCGTTCCCCCGTAGAGTTTCGGCGGCACACTTTCGTAGAGCGGAGCGACCTGGGCGATCTTCATCGACGAAACATCCTCTTCTGAGCGAGATCAGGGCAATGAACCGTGTCCGCCGGCAAAGCGGCCGGACAAACAAGCGACATGCGAGGTAGGAAAAGCCGCCGGGCACAGCAAGATCGCTCTGCCGCCGTGTCGACATTGCGCGCTGCGAGTCCCGCCGTTTCCGTCCGGTGGGAGACGCAAGAGCACGTGGCGGGCTGCTGGCGCGATCTGCACCCGACCGGCTCAATCGTCTGTCGGAGCGGAACGACAGAATCGAGTCGCTGCCGCCGGCGGATGGTGACACGCCGGTCAAGTCCGTCAGCGATGCCAGCGACTTTTCTCAGCCTTAGCATTCCAGAGCTTGGCGCTTCCTCATTCCACATTCTCCTTGCGGTCCTGGTCCCGCACCAGCCAGTAGACTGTGCCAAGGGTCAGCGTTGCGCCGGCGAGAGCGGCGACGGTCGCGGGTTCCGTCGTGGAGAGGTCGAGGATTATGAATTTCCGCACCACCGCCAGCAGCGCAATCAGGATGATGCTCCGGACCTGCAGCACGCTGAATTTCCGTTCGGCCGCAACCAGCAGCGAACGCTTGAACTCGAGCGCGATCACCACCGTGAATATCATCCCGAACACGGTCTGAAAGGTCGCGTGATCCAGCGGATCGAGAACCCCGAAAACGAGGCTGACCAGCACCTCGCGCAACAGCATCCACAGCGAACTGACCACGATCGCGGCAATGATCGCGGTCAGCATCAGGATGACGACCTGCTCGAACCGCTGGTAGAGCGTCATCGCCGACCAGTCCGTCGGCGGAAAAGCTAGTCTCCTTTCCAGATCATTCGCCTGCCGCATGTTCGTCGTCCTCTGCTGGGAACCCTCGCGGATCGCCGTGTCTCCGCAAGGGCCGGCTTCAAACCACGGATCGCTCCCCTAAAGATCGCAGGACGAGGAGCAACAGCTGCCCGCTGCGCCAGATTCTCAGGGCGATGGCGCGGGAGCGCTGCTCGAGCGCGCGGTCGACGTCGCGGATGGAGGCGACGGGGGTGCGGTTGATGGCGATGAGCACATCGCCTGGTTCCAGCCCTGCCCGCGCTGCCGGGCTGCCGGGGACCACGTCGACGACGGCGACGCCCTCGACCTCGCCATATCCCGGCAAGCCCCGGTCCAGCGGGGCCAGCCGCACGCCCGCCAAGGCGTCGCCGTCCGAGCGACGCTCGGTCCGGGGCGAAGTGACGTCCGCCTCGGCGAGGCGCAGGTCCACCACCCGCCGCGCGCCATCGCGCAGGAAGCCGATCGCGACCTCTTCGCCAGGCCGGCGCAGCCCGATCTTCTGTCGCAGGTCCGCAGAGCCTTCGACCGAGACGCCGTCCACGGCCACGATCACGTCGCCCGCGGCGAGCCCCGCCTGCTCGGCCGGCGTGCCGGGTTCGACCGACGCGACGACGGCGCCGCCTGTCGCGTCGAGGTCGAGCGCGTCGGCCAGATCGGGGGTCAGATCCTGAATCGTCACACCGAGCCGACCGCGCTGAATCTCGCCATAGCGGATGAGTTGGTCCATCACCGTCCGCGCCATGTTGACCGGCACGGCGAAGCCGACGCCGACATTGCCTCCGCCTGGCGAGATGATCGCGGTGTTGATGCCTATGAGACGGCCGTCGAGCGTCACCAGCGCGCCGCCGGAATTGCCCGGATTGATCGAGGCGTCGGTCTGGATGAAGTCTTCGTAGCCCTGCGGGTTGATCCCCGACCGCCCGAGCGCCGACACCATGCCGCCCGTGACCGTCTGGCCGAGACCGAACGGGTTGCCGATGGCCACCACGAAGTCGCCCACCTTGAGGTCTTCGGAGTCGCCCAGTTCGATCTCGGTCAGGTCGTCGGGTTCGATCCGCAGGACCGCGATGTCGGTCGCAGGGTCGCGACCGATCAGTTCGGCCTCGAAGCTGCGCCGATCGCGCAACGTCACGCGGATCTCGTCGGCGCTCTCGACCACGTGGTTGTTGGTCAGGACATAGCCATCGTCGGCGTCCACGATGACGCCCGACCCGGCGCTCATCTGACGCTGCCGCGGGAGTTCGTCCAGCGGCGGCAGGAAGGGCTGGAAGAACGGATCGCGGAACAGCGGCGTCAGTTGCGCCGGCCGCTCCGAGATGACGGATATGTTGACCACCGCATCGTCGATCTCCTCGATCAGTGGAGCGATGGTCGGAAGGCCGCGGGCATCGGTCGCGATGCCCTGCGCCAGTGTCGCCAAAGGCACGACAACCAACGCCGCAACGAGGGCGGCGAAAGTAGATCTGGGATTCATCATGATTTCTTGCCGTCAATGCGGCCGCCGTCCCGGAGGACGGCGGCGTCGAGATCACCTTCAGGCGGCCTGCACCTCGATCCGCTTCACCTTGGCCTGAGCTTCGGGCGTCTGTGGCAGACGCACCGTCAGGACGCCGTTCCGGAACGTGGCCTCGGCCTTTTCGCCGTCGACGCCGGGCGGCAGCGGGATGGTGCGGTAGACGGCGCCGTAGCTGCGCTCGGACAGGTAGTAGCCCTTCTTGTCCTCCTGGCGCTCGACCTTCTTCTCGCCCTTGATGGTCAGCATGTCGTCGGTGGCGGTCACCTCGATGTCCTTCATCTCCATGCCGGGGAGTTCGATCGACACCTCGATGGCGTTGCCGGTCTCGACGACGTCGGATTTCGCCTCGCCGCTCCAGGGCCAGTCGACATGGCTGACGCGGTTCCAGAACCCTTCGAAGACGCGGTTCATGTCGCGCTGCAGGGTGGCGATGGGGTTGTCCTCGCCGTTCCTGGTCCCGGGCGTCTCACCTTTTCGCGCCCAGGGGATGAGGTCCTTGATCTGCATGGCAAGTTCTCCTTTCTGCGTTCGCCGCTCAGGCGGACTTCACGGCGATCTTCTTCGGTTTCGCGGCTTCGGTGCGCGGCAGGGTCACGGTCAGCAGGCCGTTCTTCATCGCCGCTTCGACCTTGTCGGGATCGAAGTCCTCCGACAGCGTGAAGGAACGCTCGTAGTCGCCTTCGCCGTACTCGGCGTAAGCCAGCTGCAGCTTCTCGGGCCGGCTCTGCCCGGCCCGACCGCGGATCGTCAGCACCCGGTTCTCCAGGGTGACATCCACGTCGTTCGGGGCGACGCCGGGCATCTCCAGCATCAGCGACACGCTGCCGTCCCGCTCCACGATGTCGGTCGCCGGACGGTAGATGGGACCGCCCCGAGTGGTCTCCGAAATCGCGGCGGAATTCCTTTCCGTCGTGGTCATCTCCGTGGTCATGGGTCCGCGCTCCTCTCATGCGGCCTTGATCTCGATCCGGCGCGGCCTGTCCTCCTCCGGACGCGCCACGGCGATGCGCAGCACGCCGTCGGCGAAGCGCGCCTCGACCTGATCGTCATGGGCGGCGAAAGGCAGACGGATCGCCCGGCGGAACCGGCCGAAACCGCGCTCGCGCCGATGCCAGACAGCGTCATCGCCCAGATCCGGCGCCTTGCGCTCACCCGACAGCGTCAGCACGTTGTCCTTCACCGTGATCTCGATATCGGAGGGTTCGACCCCCGGCAGTTCCGCGGTGATCGCCACCGCCTCTTCGTTCTGCCAGAGATTGACTTCGGGGAAGGCGGGGGCCCGCGCTCCGAAGGTTCGATCGAAATCCCGGCTCATGCGGCGCATGAGCGCAAACGGATCGCTCGTTAATGTGGTTGGATAAAGCATGTCGCGTCTCCTCACTTTCGTTGATCGCAAGCGCGGCTGCGTCGACGCACTCCGCGGGAGACGCCCGAAGGGGCGAACATGCTGCAGGTCCCGCCGCGCGCTCGGCGACGGTGTCAGTTTACGACTCCGGATGGTTTCCCGTGTGGCGAAACCCCGGAAGCCCGCCTGCGTGGCCGGACCTGTCGCGTGTTTCCGAAAACCCCGTCTGGGCGTTTCCGAGCCCGATAAAGGAAGCGACCGAAACGCCGTCAAGTGCTGCAGCCGAGATTTTTTCACTCATCTTTTCATGAGCCTGCATGCCATGCGCCCCGCTCCTGCGCCTCGGCGGGGAACGTCTCGACCGCAAGGCTGCACTGGCCTTCATCGATAGAGGCCGAAGCGTCCAAAGTGCGGCGACGGCGCCTGCGGCATGATCGGCACGCGGAATGGACCGTCCGCGACATGTGGTTTGCGCGGAGGCGCCGCCAACTTGCGCAGGCGTGCGATCCGGTCTTCCGTCGGCGGGTGGGTTCGCAGCAGCGACGGCTCCGGAATTCGGCGTGCGGGCAGGAAAATGTCTTCCCAGAAGCGGCCCGGTCGGCGCTCGAGTTTCATCAAGGCCGAAGCCAGACCGGCGGCGTCGCCCGTAAGTTCCACCGCTCCCCGGTCGGCGTCGAATTCACGTGTGCGCGACAGCGCAAGCTGCATCAGCGCCATGATCGTGGGCGAGAACACCAGCAGAAGCGGGATGTGCCAGGGCAGAAAAGCGACGCCGGACAGGAACAAAGGCAGGTTCAGCAGCAACAGGAGCTGCCCGAACCAGGACGCCAGCGAGACAGCGCGCGACATCGCATCGGCCAGACCCATGATCCAGAGATCGCGGTTGGCGATATGCGACACTTCATGCGCCAGCACGCCCGCCAACTCGCGGCGGTTGAGCAGGCGCAGGAGCCCGTCGCTGACGCACACCGCGCTGTCTTCGGGGGAGCCGATGGCGAAGGCGTTCGGCAAACGGCTCGGCACATAATGGAGGACAGGCGCGCGCGGCAGTCCTGCCCGCCGGGCCAGTTCCGCCAGCATGACGACGCCTTCCGGGAAATCGCGCCCCGAGAGCCGACGCGCCCCATAGGCAGAGAGAAGAACCGTCTTTGGCAGGTTCGGGGCCAGAAGCATCCCGCCCGCTGCGCCGATCACGACGGCCAGCGCCCATGCGGTCCCCGCGACCATGTCCAGGATGAGCCACGCGATCACGGACATGCTCCCGATCAGCAACGCCGACTGGATGACGTTGATCGCGCGATGGCGAACCGATGGCTCCATCTTCGTTTCCCTTGAGATCCGATACATCGCGCCGGCGTCAGGGGGCTTGATCACTTCGCCACGCATACACATTGTATGTATGCGAAACATATGCATGCGATGAAAAGGCGGCAAGGTGCTTCGGAAAGGCGACGACATCGTGGGAACCATGCTGCACGACGTGGCCCATCGTATCCGGCTGAAGATCGACGAGGCGCTGAAGCCGTTCGACCTGACGCGCGTGTCTTGGCTCGCGATCGGCATCGTGGCCCGACACGGCAGGCTCTCGCAATCGCAGCTGGCCGAGGCGCTGGAGTTGGGCTCGCCCTCGACGGGCAAGCTGGTGGACCGTTTGGAGGAGCGCGGGCTGGTCGAACGGGTCCGCGATCCACAGGACCGCCGCTCCAACCTGCTGACGGTCACCGAGGCGGCAAGGCGTCTGCTGAAAGACCTCGAACCGGTAGGAGAAGACCTGCGCGAGGATGTGCTGCAGAACCTGACGCTTCAAGAACGGGAACATCTCTCGAAGATGTTGGTCCGCATCAAGGAAAGACTGGCCAGCACGGAAGAGTCACCACCGGCCTGAGCCCGGAGCCCTTTTGAGCAAGAGGGTGCAACATGGAGAAGAAAACCGAATTCAACATCTGGTACTGGGTTCTGGCCGTGCTCGCCGTGCTCTTCATCCAGAGCCTGATCTCGGGCGCACAGGACATCGCGCCGATAACCTACAGCCAGTTCGAGACCTACCTCGACGAGGGCCGCATCGCCTCGGTCGCAATCGGCGCCGACACGATCACCGGCTCCTTCCGGATGCCCGTCGACGGCAAGAACCAGTTCGTGACGCACATCGTCGATCCCGCACTCCTCGAGCGCATTGACGGTTCCGGCGTCGAGATCGCGGGCGTTCCCGAGAACACCTGGCTGACAGCAATCCTGTCGTGGGTCGTGCCCGCCTTCGTCTTCTTTGCACTGTGGATGCTGTTCTTCCGCAAGTTCGCGGAACGGCAGGGTTTCGGCGGTTTCATGCAGGTCGGAAGAAGTCGGGCCAAGATCTACATGGAAAAGGAGACCGGCGTGACCTTCAGCCATGTGGCTGGCGTCGACGAGGCCAAGGCGGAGCTGGAGGAGATTGTCGATTTCCTGAGGGATCCGGAAGGCTATGGCAGTCTCGGTGCACGCGTTCCCAAGGGCGTTCTGCTGGTCGGCCCGCCGGGGACCGGCAAGACACTTCTGGCCCGTGCCGTGGCCGGTGAAGCCGGAGTCACCTTCTTCTCGATCTCGGGCTCGGAATTCGTCGAGATGTTCGTGGGCGTCGGGGCCGCGCGCGTCCGCGACCTGTTCGAGCAGGCGCGCAAGGCCGCGCCTGCGATCATCTTCATCGACGAACTGGACGCCCTTGGCCGAGCCCGGTCGTCGGGGCAGATCGCCGGCGGCCACGATGAGCGCGAACAGACGCTGAACCAGCTCCTGACCGAACTCGACGGGTTCGATCCGTCCTCCGGCATCGTGCTGCTGGCCGCGACGAACCGACCGGAGATCCTCGATCCTGCGCTCCTGCGGGCCGGACGGTTCGACCGGCAGGTGCTCGTCGACAAGCCCGACAAGGCGGGTCGGATCGCGATCCTGAAGGTGCACATGAAAAAGGTGCGGCTTGCGCCCGAGGTGGATGCAGAGAAAGTCGCAGCGCTGAGCGCCGGATTCTCGGGCGCCGACCTCGCGAATCTCGTCAACGAGGCCGCGCTCCTCGCCACGCGACGCCGGGCCGAGGCCGTAACCATGGACGACTTCAACAATGCGGTCGAACGGATCGTGGCGGGGCTGGAGAAACGCAACCGCGTGTTGAACAGGCGCGAGCGCGAGATCGTCGCCCATCACGAGATGGGGCATGCCCTGGTCGCGATGGCTCTGCCCGGCGTGGATCCGGTGCACAAGGTCTCGATCATCCCACGCGGCATCGGCGCGCTGGGCTACACCATCCAGCGCCCGACCGAGGACCGGTTCCTGATGACCCGGGACGAACTCGAGAACAAGATCGCGGTCCTGCTGGGCGGACGCGCGGCCGAGAAGGTGATCTATGGACACGTGTCCACCGGCGGCGCGGACGACCTTGTCAAGGCCACCGACATCGCTCGCGCCATGGTCGGCCGCTACGGTATGGACGAGGCGCTCGGACATGTCAGCTATGACACCGACCGGCCGGGCTTCCTGGGGGCCGGCGACCAGAACTCGTGGCTGACCCGCCGCTACAGCGAGGCGACGGCCGAGCGGATGGACGGCACCGTCAAGTCGATCATCGACGATATCTTCGATCGGACCGTGCGCCTTCTCGAGGAAAACCGCGACCTTCTCAAGGAAAGCTCGGCCGATCTGCTGGAACGGGAAACACTCGACGAAAGTGATCTGAAGCGGATCGCGGGAAAGGTGAAGCAGCCGGAGGTTCACCGGGCTGCCTGATCACAAGTGCATGAAGCGGAGAAGCATGTCCGAGGAAGCCGCAATCTGATCCGCTTCGGTCCCGGCAAGCAGAGCCCTGCCGGGACCACACCGACCGCGTCCGCGAAGGTTCAATTGCACCGCCAGATGGAGGTGATTCATGCTGACCATGAAAGGACAGAACAGACCCCCGTTCGCTCCGAAAATCCCGGGCACCGACCTGCGGTCCCACGACGTGCCGGTCGCGATCATCTACCGCCCCGCCCGCTCGGCCATGCAGTCGGGGCCGCGGCCAAGACATTGGGTTCTGGAATTCGAACCTGCTCGCCCAGTCGCCGTTGAACCGCTGATGGGATGGACGACCAGCGACGATCCCTACCGTCCCATCCGGCTCACCTTTCCCGATAAGGAAGCTGCAATTGCATTCGCCGAGCGGCAGGACTGGAATTACACCCTCTTCGAGGATCATCGTGAAAGCTCTGTCTCAGCGTGCGGCGCTTGACATCAGCCTGACCGCGGCGGCGAACAGGCTGGCATTGTCCCGAGCCAGGCGTCCGTCTGGCAGCCAGACCGTGTCCTCGAGGCCGATGCGAGCGCCCATACCCTTGTCGAGTGCAAGTCCAAGCATCGGCCAGGCGCTCCGGCCTTCCCCGTGCAGGATGAGGTCGTGGCCGTCGGAGACCCCGCCCAATAGCTCGTTGGCGCCCTGAAGAACGGCCTCGGCAGTCGACGGGCTCTCATCCGGCATTTCGAACATCAGTCGTCTACACTCCGACCTTCGCGCATAGTTCAGGAAACGCCTCGCTCCCTCTTGGTGCCAAACGCCGGCTTCTACGCCCACGCCACGGTCGAGCAGCGCGTTCGCCACCTCTTCGGCCCCATCCTCATGAAAGTTCACCGACGCGTAGTCCGGCTTGACGCACCAACCGGCGATGGCATCCAGCCTCTCGGCAAGTGGCGCGATCCAGGCGCCCGTGCTGACGCTGATCGTCGCCCGCGGAAGCTCTATGCGGAACGCCGTTACCCACGTCTCGACGGTCTCGGCGTCGATTGCCTCGAAGCGGTTCTTGTTCCGCGGATGCACGTGGAAATCCGAGGCTCCGAGCCGAGCACAGGCGACGGCATCCTGAACAAGGTCCTGAAGCGACAACCGGAGCTGCGGATGGTTTTCGGGGACGATTGCTCCGTTCAAGCTGACCTGGATCCTGCTTGCAGTCATACGTGACTCCTGTCAATCCCGGAGCAAAATGGGGCAGTTTCTCGGAGTGATAGTCCCCAGTTGGAGCCGGTAGCCTGCGCCTTGTGGCGTGTGCTCTCCAGGTAGCTGACGCGCGGCAAGGCGCACTGGCCGAAGGCCAGTTCAGGGGTTCCGCGGGATCATGATTTCAGGATTTCGTCTTGCGGCTCTGGCGGAGCCTGAAGCTCTCGCCGTTCATCTCG
>OFET01000867.1_pt1 | contig 12357 bp, 9 predicted proteins | sample 1521211 | NCBI WGS metagenome assembly OFET01 (sample SAMN03766358, study PRJEB24113) | microbial mat metagenome | isolation source: enrichment culture HLUCC-A from microbial mat sample contains cyanobacterium...
AAGAGATCTGCAGGGATTATCAAAAGAAGAACTTGCAAAATCATTCAGAGAATTGCTTCAAGATGGGCTTTACGGTTTCTGTATAAGTCCCTATGAAGAGGGCCAAAAACCAGGTGATACCTTAACTGAAAAGCAGATAAGAAGAAGATTGGAAATTCTGAGACCGTTTACAAAATGGATTCGAACTTTTTCTTGTACAGAAGGCAACGAGCTCATTCCCGTTATCGCAAAAGAAATGGGAATGAAGACTTTGGTCGGTGCGTGGTTAGGAACAGATGACCAAATCAATCAAGCCGAAGTCGATGGCTTGATCAGATTGGCAAAAGAAGGCTATGTGGATATTGCTGCGGTAGGAAATGAGGTTATGTATCGCAAAGATTTGACAGAAGATCAACTACTAGCTTTTATTAGGAAAGTGAAAGCTGAAATTCCCAAAATTCCGGTAGGCTATGTAGATGCTTATTATGAATTTGAGCTCAAACCAAGAATCACTGATTTATGCGATGTCATTCTTGCTAATTGCTATCCATACTGGGAAGGATGTGCATTGGACTATTCCCTACTTTACATAAAGGATATGTACAATCGTGCCAAAAAAGCAGGAAATGGAAAGCCGGTGCTCATTACGGAGACGGGTTGGCCAAGTCAAGGCAGCCCACTCTATGGAGCTATTCCCACCGATGAAAACTTTTTGAAATACTTTATCAACATCCAAACCTGGTCAAAGTTGGATAATATTCCAGTCTTTTATTTCTCTTCCTTTGATGAGTCTTGGAAGGTTGGAACGGAAGGGGACGTCGGAGCCTATTGGGGTATCTGGGACAAAGATGAAAAGTTGAAATACTAAAACTCAAAGAGCTACTCGATTTCCGGGTAGCTTTTTTTGAATAAGTTGTAGCATCTCTAAAACCTGAAATATGCTTACCACAGGATCTAAAGCATAATTTGATTTTTAGTAGAAAGCTCAATTACTCCAATTCTCTCATCTTTTCTTGAAAGTCATATTGCAAGTCTTCATGAAGTCCTGATATCAACTTCTCAGCTTTTTTGATTTGAATTTCATATAGATTTTGGATCACAGGATGGCAATGAGCGAGATAGCCGTTCGCTTTTAATCGCTCGCAAAAGAATAAAATCAACTCTGCCTGCTCTTCCTTCTTCTTATTCAATTTCAAAAGCTTGTTCATTTTTCTACGAATAGCCTGAGCCGATTTTTTGGCATAGTAGCCATGTTGAGTATTTGCTTTTTGAAATTCCAATTCCAACTCTTCTTTTGCCATTTCTAAGAATAGGCCGGGATTATCTTTTTCATGAAGTTTAAAAAACAGGTAAGCTTTATTATCTCTACTGAATTTACTAAGCTCAGCGATCAGCTCAATAAGCTCTTTTTCAGAGTGATAAGCTAGTTCTTTCTTCAATTGTGATAAGGATGGGAATTTCATTTTCTTGATTTATTAATTGTTGAAAGAACAATAAAAGGTAAATCGAATATTGTCCTAGATCAATTATTAAGTCCATTTGATCAAGTCTTGTTGAACAAACTTCAGGAAATAGCTATTTTTAAAATACAATAGTAAAAGTATGGAGTCCTACGGTAAAATATTATTAATCGCAATGCCAGCTTTTTTTGTACTGGTATTGTTTGAAAAATTCTGGGGAGTTTGGAAAGGCAATGACACAGTCCCTGTAAATGACATGATTTCCAGCCTAAGCTCTGGCATCACTAATGTGACCAAAGATGTGCTTGGACTCAGCATCGTTATCATTTCCTATGATTGGTTATTTTCCAAGTTTGCCATATTTCAAATCGAAGCAACTTGGCTTGTCTATGTAATTGCCTTTTTTGCTTTGGATTTTGCAGGTTATTGGACGCATAGAATTGCCCATGAGTATAATTTGTTTTGGAACAATCACATCATCCATCACAGCTCAGAGGAATTCAACTTGGCATGTGCTCTCCGACAAAGTATTTCTTCCATCGTAAAGATTTTCGCTGTTTTCTTGATTCCTGCTGCCTTTTTTGGAGTTCCTCCTCAAGTCATCGCCATTGTAGCACCCCTACATTTATTTGCTCAGTTTTGGTATCATACCCGCCATATCGGCAAAATGGGTTTCTTGGAAAAAATCATCGTAACCCCCTCCCACCACCGGGTTCATCACGCCATCAATCCCGAGTATTTGGATAAAAACTACGGACAGATATTTATCTTCTGGGACAGATGGTTTGGTACTTATCAGGAAGAGCAAGATGATATTCCTGCCGTTTACGGAGTTACTAGACCTGTAAGAACCTGGAACCCTATTAAAATCAACTTCATGCACCTTTGGCTTCTGATCAAAGACGCCTGGCGCACCAAAAACTGGGCTGATAAATTCAAAATTTGGTTTATGCCCTTGGGATGGCGTCCTGAAGACGTAGCTGAAAAGTACCCTGTCAACAAAATCAGTGACGTCTATAACTTTGAAAAGTACAATCCCTTTCTATCCAAGGGCATGTTGGTTTGGAGCTTTGCACAACTGATTGTTTTGCTGCTTTTATTAAGTTATTTATTTGGAAATATTTCTTCAATTGGTGCACCTGACATATTCTTTTATGGTGGTTTTGTATTCTTAACTGTCTTCGCCTACACCGAGTTGATGGATCGCAATCCCAATGCTTGGGCATGGGAACTATTAAAGTCTGCTTATGCCTTTTACTTCATTTTTACAACCGGAGATTGGTTTGGATTGAATCAGTTCTTACCTGGCTCGCTTTATGTTTTTGCCGCCTACTTAGTAGTTTCCAGCTTATTTTCGATTTGGTTTTCCTTCAAAAAGGAAAGTCTTCAACTCGCTAACTGACCCGAAGGGTACATATGAAAGAATTCAAACAAATAGTTGAAGCATACGAAAATTGTAAGCAATTAGGAAAAAAGGCTGCCCTAGCCACTGTGGTACAGGTTATCGGCTCTGCTTATCGTCGTCCTGGCGCGAGAATGCTGGTTACTGAGGACGGAACCCTAACAGGAGCCATCAGTGGTGGTTGTCTAGAAGGTGACGCTCTACGAAAAGCTCAGATGGTCATTTTCCAGCAAAAGTCCATGCTGGTGACTTACGATACTACCGATGAAGATGATCAAAAGTTTGGTGTAGGTTTAGGTTGCAATGGGATTATTCATGTTCTCATTGAGCCTTTGGATTTTCAGGATCAATCGAATCCTGTGGAGCTGATCAAAGAAGCTGTCAAAGGAAGAGAAACTTCCCTCTTGTTGACACTTTTTTCAGTTCCAAACTCACGCTCAGAGCAAATAGGGACTGTTTTTTTACAAAAAGGGAATCATCAACACGGAAATACTGAGAAAATCCATTCTCAGCTTTGGCTCAAATTGAAGCATGAGATTCAGGCTTTTGACCAAAATACAAGTCAAATCCATGCCTATCCAGAGTTTGAGGATTTGTCTGTTTTCTTCGAGTTGGTAAGGCCCTCGGTTCGTGTATTGCTTTTTGGTGCAGGTAACGATACGATTCCGGTCGCTAGATTGGCAGATCTACTCGGTTTTGAATTGATTCTGATTGATGGTCGTAAAAACATGGCCACAGCTTCTCGCTTTCCATCAGCTAAAGAAATTATCGTCTCTCCTGCTGATGAACTGGATGGGAAAATTGATTGTGATTTGAATACTTTAGCCCTTTTGATGACTCATAATTTTGAATATGAGGTCTCTGTTTTGGCGGATCTACAGAAATATATGATTCCATATATTGGCATTTTAGGGCCTAAGAAAAAGACCGAAAAGCTAATCGACCGCCTTCAAAACCTAGGAATGAATGTCAATCGAGATAACCTTTATGCGCCGATTGGTTTGGAGATCGGGGCAGAAACTTCGGAGGAAATTGCACTTTCAATTTTTGCGGAAATCAAGGCTGTCTTGAATAAAAAGCAACCGATTTTTTTACGGGATAAGCAAGGCCCCATTCATGAAAAAAGCTGATGAAGACGGGATTGATTATCTTGGCAGCAGGTTCATCCTCCCGTTTAGGTAGACCAAAGCAATTAATCGAAATTCAAGGAAAAACATTAATTCATAGAGCTGTAGAATACGCTGTTACAAGTAAAGCTGACTCATTGGTTGTCGTATTGGGATGGAATCCTGAACTGATTCAAAGTGGTTTTGACTCCACTCAAACACCTAGTGTAATCAATGAAAATTGGGAAGAAGGAATGGGATCCAGTATGCAAGTTGGACTTCGTTTTTTGATGGAAAAGGAACAACCGGACCAAGTAATCCTAATGTTATGCGATCAGCCTTTTGTAGATACCAAACTTTTGGATCAGTTGATTTTAGCCAAGAAAGAGAGCGGTAAAGGTATTGTAGCCTGTGCTTATTCTGACACCTTGGGAGTACCTGCACTTTTTGATCAAAAGTACTTCGAAGTAATGCTTGCTTTAAAAGGTTCAGAAGGAGCTAAAAAGGTGATTTTGAAGAATAGAAAAGATGTTTTTACGGTGGATTTTCCACTTGGGGAAATCGATTTGGATACGGAGGCTGATATTAAAAGATTTTAGGATTTGAAGATTTCAATTTCCCATTTCATTTATACTTAATCGACACCCTCGAAAAAGGCCTTTAAATCCAAAGAAAACCCCTTGATTACAGCAGATTCTACCACATCTCCCGAAGTCATCATTCGGGAGGTCACATACCTTTTATCTATGAGGGTATTGATAGTAAAAGTTTGATTTTCAGGTGAAACGATCCAATATTCTTTCACTCCCTGAGACTCGTAAAGATCGAATTTGTATCGTAATTCTGTTTCATTATTGCTAGGCGATAGGATTTCTACAATCAAATCCGGAGCACCCAAACAACCTCTGTCGTCCAACTTATCCAAATCACAAATCACGCAAATATCAGGTTGAACGACGTCGAATATTTGACTGTCTTCTTTAGATTTCTTTGGAAATCGAACATCAAAGGGAGCAGAATAAACCTGACATTTTTGACTTTTTAAAAAATTACCAATTTGTAAGAATAATTCTCCTGAGATCCTTTGATGAATTCGCTTAGGGGCAGCCGCAGCTTTTTTGAAGATCTTTCCTTTAATCAGTTCAACTACCTCATCAAATTGCCAGGTTAAATAATCTGCATAAGAATAGCGACCGTATTCGACATCAGGTTTTTTTGCTATAAGTTGTTTCTTATTCTCCATACTCTAAAGATACTGATTTCAAGCATTTTACTTAAGATGAAATGACTGTCCTCAAGTCATGGATAACGGATTTTACCCAATTAAGTGTCTGATCAATGTCTGTTTCAGTAGTATTTTTCCCGAGACTAAAACGAATCGAAGCCCTCCCTAAATCCGAATCTAATCCCATCGCAGCTAATACATGACTTGGCTTAGGAGAAATAGAGGTACAGGCAGAGCCGGAACTAACCGCTACTTTTTGATTGATTCTTTTGAGCAACTCCTCTCCTTCCACTCCAGCAAATGCAATATTACTTACATGCGGCAAGCGGTTATCTTGACTTCCGTTCAAACATGTTTCATTAATCTCCAAAAGACCCTTTTCCAATTGATCACGCAAGGCTTTAAGTCTATTTCCCTCCAATTCCTTTTCTTTCATTCGAAGTTCTGCTGCTTTTCCAAAGCCTACAATTCCGGGCACATTGAGCGTTCCGCTTCTTAGTCCTTTTTCATGCCCTCCCCCATGAATTTGAGCCAAAGGTTTGGGCAAATCATGGTTGTGACGAACGTACAATGCTCCTACTCCTTTAGGACCATATAGCTTATGCGCCGAGATGGCCACCAAATGAATTCCTTTTGTGAAAACGGGGATTTTTCCCACTGCCTGAACAGCATCGCTCATCAAAATAATATCCTTTGAAGCCGCTAATTGGGCAATTTTATCCATGGGATGAATTAATCCCGTCTCATTATTGGCCCACATCAGACAGATCATTTTGGTATGAGGGAGAATGGATTTTTCCAATTCCTCAAGGTCAATATTTCCCTGAGAATCAACGGCTAAATAAGTGACCTCTCCTCCCCTTTTCTCAATTTCAGCAAAGGTGTCCAAGACTGCTTTATGCTCTGTCTGAGCAGTGATATAGTGCTGTTTTTTCTCTGAGTAAGCTTCAAAAACCCCTTTAATTCCAAGGTTAATTGCTTCGGTAGCTCCTGAGGTAAAAATGATTTCCTTTGCCCGAGCACCTATCAAATTTGCCACTTTTTCCCGTGCTTCTTCTACCGCATTCTCAGCGATCCAGCCGTAGGGATGGCTTTTGCTGGCTGCATTTCCAAAGTGATCTTGAAAATATGGAAGCATGGCTTCCACAACCTCAGGCGCACAAGGAGTGGTAGCATTATAATCGAGGTAAATAGGGTAGTTCATTCCCTGAAATTAAAAAATTCCATTCGCTATTAAATACCTACACCAAAACAAGTCTTTATCCTTTCCAGGTTTTTAATTCTCCTTGATAAAGAGATTGATTGGCTAAGGCTACCAATTTGGCTGTATTTCCGGCGTTTTCAACATTACAAAGCGGAGTAGCTTTTTCCTCCAAACATCGATAATAATCCTCCAAGGCATAAATGGTCCCATCCTTGGTCGGTTCATCCACTAATTTGATCCCGTTGCGATTTTCCGTCCAAGTGATGGGGGTAGCACCGGAAACACCATCTACTTCTTGGAGTTTTGCTTTTGCTTCAGGCTCTGGATAAAAAACTCCATCATTGGTGAGTAAAGAGATCGTTCCTTCTGTCCCTTTGATTTTGAATGCATAGCCTTCGTATTGATTGCCACAGGTAGCTCCAAAATTTCCAATCATCCCTGCCTGATCGTAACGTAGGGTTACCTGTACATTGTCAAAAGTCTCTCTTCCATCTTTGTAATAATCAATACCTCCCGTGCCGTAAATGCGATCTGGTACGGTATCAAAAGCCCAATTGATGAAATCCATTTGGTGAGACAGGAGCTCAGCTACTAATCCACCAGAGTATTCTTTATACATCCTCCAATTGACTTGACGCTCATATTCTGGGGAAGGAACAGGTCTTCTCCAGCTGGCATTCCGGTCCCATCGAGCAGAAACCTGAGTAATTTTACCTAGCCAGCCTTTCTGGATATAATCTTTGACTTTAAAATAAAGCGGAGAGTAGCGATACTGATGACCAACTTGAATAGTTTGATTAGGATAATTTCTAACCAATTCCTGAAAAGCCTGAATTTCTTCCAGTTTGAACAGCATGGTCTTTTCGAGATAAAGGTTTTTCCCTGCTTCTAAGACTGCTTTTGCATGTTCAAAATGAGCATTTAAAGGGGTAGAAACTACTACAGTATTAATTTCAGCACTATCCAAAAGCTTTCTGTAATCTTGATGCACTTTCAAGTCAGGGTATTGTTTTGCAGCTGGTTGAGCTCGGAAAGGAAGCACTTCGGCGATGGCTTTGACCGAAAATTTGTCAGTCATTCTGCTCATGACACGATGTAATCCTGAACCTCGGTCACCATAGCCAATGATTCCCACATGATAGATTTTCTTTCGCTTTTGGTTTAAAATGCTGGCGCCGACACCCAGTGGAAGGCTAGAAACTGCTGCTGCAACTCCGGCTTTTTGGATAAAATCTCTTCGTTTCAATTCAATTAAATTTTGGCCTGATATTAAGTTTTTATCTGTAAAAAAGTAAGGAAATAATGACTATTGGTTAAATAAATCACGAAATCGATTTTTCTAGACATTCAATAGAAGAGGCTTTCATTCAGTTGCAATTCACTTCTTTTAAAGTAATTTTGACTTTCAATTTTCTATGATGAAAGAAACAGCAGAATCACTCAATTTTATAGAACATATAATCGAGGAAGACTTGAAAAATGGTTTTCCTAAGGATAAACTTCGATTTCGCTTTCCTCCAGAACCTAATGGTTACCTACACATCGGTCATGCAGCATCGATTTGTCTGAATTTTGGTTTGGGTGAGAAATACAATGCTCCGGTCAACCTTCGATTTGATGACACCAATCCTGCGAAAGAAGAGCAGGAGTATGTCGATGCCATCAAGCGGGATATTGCTTGGTTGGGATTTCAGTGGGCCAATGAGTGCTATTCATCCGATTACTTTCAGCAGTTGTATGATTGGGCGATCCAACTGATCAAGGAAGGAAAGGCCTACGTAGATCAACAATCATCCGAGGAAATTGCTGCGCAAAAAGGTACTCCTACTACTGTAGGAACCGATTCTCCCTTCCGGAATAGGCCGATTGCCGAAAGCCTAGACTTGTTTGAGCGAATGAAAAATGGCGAATTTCCGGCAGGATCTTACTTGCTACGTGCCAAAATTGACATGGCTTCGCCCAATATGCATATGCGTGATCCGATTTTGTATCGAATTATCAATAAAGCCCATCATCGCACAGGCTCGGATTGGTGTATTTATCCCATGTACGATTGGGCACATGGCCAGTCGGATTATGTCGAGCAGGTCTCCCACTCGCTCTGTACCTTGGAATTTAAGGCGCATAGAGAGCTCTATGATTGGTATTTGGATCAGATTTATGACTCAAGCTTATTGAGACCTAAGCAGCGCGAATTTGCACGTCGCAACTTGAGCTATACCGTGATGAGCAAGCGCAAGCTTCTGGAGCTAGTGCAAAAAAATATTGTGGCTGGCTGGGATGACCCTAGAATGCCTACCATTTCCGGTCTAAGAAGACGAGGTTACACCCCAGAATCTATTCGGAAATTCAGTGATTTAGCAGGTATTTCAAAGCGGGATAATGTCACAGATGTGTCATTGCTTGAGTTTTGCATTCGGGAAGATTTGAATAAAATTGCTACCCGGGTAATGGGTGTTTTGAATCCTGTAAAACTGGTAATTACCAATTATCCGAAAGGTCAATCGGAGATTCTTCAGATGGAAAATAATCCTGAGCAGGTTGATTCTGGTACGCATGATGTTCCTTTTTCTAGAGAACTATACATTGAGCGGGAAGATTTCAAAGAAGACGGCGGGAAGAAGTTCTTTAGGCTTTCCTTGGGAAATGAGGTTCGCTTGAAAAGTGCATATATCATTAAGGCTGAGTCAGTTGTAAAAGATGAATCAGGAGTTATTCAGGAGATTCATTGTTCTTACGATCCGGAATCAAGATCAGGGAGCGGTACAGAAGCTAGTCAACGAAAAGTGAAGGGAACCTTGCATTGGGTTTCTATCGAGCATGCTATTCAGGCTGAAGTTCGAGAGTACGATCGCTTGTTTCTAGACGAAGCACCGGATAGTCATGAGGATAAAGGATTCTTGGATTTCATCAATCCTGAGTCATTAAAGGTTATATCCAATGCGTATCTGGAACCCCATTTGGCCCATGCTACGATGGAAGATAAATATCAATTCCAACGTTTAGGCTACTTCACCTTAGACCCAGACTCCAAGGAGGATAAACTCATTTTCAATAAAACCGTGGGACTGAAGGATACTTGGGCAAAGCAAAATACCCCTCCTACTACAGCTAATCAGCCTACGCAAAATCAAAAGTCTTCTTCTCAAGGTCAGAAAAAGCCTTTGAACGAGATTCAACAAATCAGTAAAAAGTTGACCAACTTCTCTGGAGATAAGTTGGAAACCGCCTTGTCTTCCATCGCTTCCCTTGCAGAGGAAATCTCTTACGATGAATTAGAACCATTATTCAATACCGCAGCAAAGAAGGTTGGAACTCGAATTGGAGTGATGGTTGCCTTACGGGTTTTACTTGAAAAAGGTCAAGAGAAAACTTCAGCAGCTGCTGAATTCATTGCAAATGGAAAGGCTGATGATAATGAGATTTTGAGAGCAGAAGCGGAGAATATTGGTTGAAAAATTTGAAAATTAATAATATGAATGACAGCTTTTATACCAGTAACCAATTTTATTAGGTTCACCTCGACTTCGCTCGGCGAACGTTTCTGTGTAATGTTGGGGAGGGGAGGAATATGCGGTGCTGCCGCATTTTCCTCCCCTCCTAAAATTAACGGCGAATTCGGAGGCCAGTCCCGATGTATCGGGACGAGGCCATTTTTGAAGTACTGGCACGATTGTAGAAAATTATATTGAAAAAATTAGCTCAGCAAGCTTGTAAAATACAGGTATAGCATTAACAGAAACAAAAAGCCTCTAAAATGATTTTAGAGGCTTTTCTTGCTGTCCTGCTTCTCCAGAAGCTGGACTCCCACGACTTATATTAATCTTAATTTAGACCGAAAGGCAAAGCCTAAGAATTAGAAAAAAAGCTGCTTCAGGAGAAGCAGCTTAACAATTAAGTTATTTTCAAATATTCCAATCTTTCAATCTTAAGATCTTCGAATTTCTAGTTTCACATCGGAAAATTCCTTTTGCTCGATGAATGGCTGACTTCGAAGTCTTCTGCCTGTCGCTGCAAATATCGCATTGGCGATGGCACCGCCTGTAGGCGGAAGAGCCGGCTCTCCTAGACCAGTAGGATCATATCCCGTATCCAAGAAATGAGTCTCAATTTCCGGAACTTCCTTCATTCGGATCAGTCGATAAGAATCATAATTGGTTTGCTTCGGAGTTCCATTATCAAAGGTGAGATTTGTGAACATGGCATGCCCCATTCCATCTACGATTCCACCTCGGACCTGATGATTTGCTCCCGTAGGATTTACGACCATCCCACAATCCGTCACAGCCGTAATCTTCTTCAATACCGGTGATCCACCTTCCATCTCAATATTTGCTACTTGAGCCACATAGGATCTGTGTGAGAAATAAACGCTAAAGCCTTGCTTGACATTTGGATTTTTACCCCAATTGGATTTTTCAGCAGCAGTTTTAACCACTCCTATCATTCTGTCAACATCGTAGCCAAGACTTCCTACCGGATTATTTTTGGCTCGATCAAGCAATTCCAATCGAAACGTAACCGGATCCTTTCCTGCTTCCAACGCCACTTCATCTAAGAAGCTTTGCTCTGCGTACGCCAGGAAGTTGGTGATGGGAGCTCGCCAGGCATTCGTGGTGATGCTTGACTCGTAATTGATATTCTCAATCAGAAGATTGTCTACAGCTCCGGAAGGGAAATTATTTTCCCGAGTGGAATTACCGGCATTCATCCCTACTCCACGGAGCTTGTACCCAATCATGGTTCCGCCTTCATCCAATGCTGCCTCGAATCGATATCTAACAGCTGGTCTATAAGCTCCTCCAGTGAGTTCATCTTCTCTACTCCAGGTAAGTTTCACTGGAGCATTGATGGTTTTAGAAATATGTACCGCCTCTTCCACAAAGTCTGCACGAAGTCTTCGGCCAAATCCACCTCCCAAACGGGTAATTTCTACCGTTACATTTTCGGCAGGAATTCCGAGAATTTGGGCAGCTGTTTGTCTTGCCCGATCTGGAGTTTGCGTAGGGCCAATCAGCTCGCAGCGATCTCCTTGCACATGTGCAAAGAAGTTTTCCGGCTCCATGGGTGAATGTGCTAGAAAAGGGCATTGATATTCTGCACTCACCACTTTGGCAGCGTTTGCAAATGCTGTTTTAACATTTCCATCTTCTCTCTTTACTTCCGCTTTGCCACTGGCTATTAAATCTTGGAATATTCGATCATGGTCAGCAGTACTTTCTACCGTTCCATCAGGCTCATACTCAACTCGCAGTAGCTTTTTAGCTTTCAATAGAGGCCAAGTAGAATCACCCACCGCAGCTACCGAATTATTGAACCTGAAGACATCCGTCACTCCTGCCACAGCTCTTGCAGCGCCATCTTCCACAGATTTGATTTTCATACCAAAAGGTGCACGCTGAACCATGGCGTTCTTCATTCCCTCTCGATAGAAATCCAATCCAAAGAGTGGTTTTCCTGTATAAATTTCACGAGCATCCACGTTTTTCACTGGAGTGCCTATGATTTTAAAATCCTTTTTATCCTTTAAAGTCACCTCTTCAGGTGTCTCCATCTGAGCAGCCTTTCCTACAAACTCCCCGAAATGGCCAGATTTTCCTGAACCCTTATGCGAAATGATTCCATTCTCGACACTAATCTCCTCAGCGGGTACATTCCAGGCTTTCGCAGCAGCCGCTACCAAAACATACTTGGCTGTTGCACCTGCTTTTCTAAGCCTTTCCCAGCTATGAGGCATGGCTCCTGATCCACCCGTAAGTTGGCGATCGTATTTTTCAGTATCCAGATTGGCCTGCAAAACTCTGACTTTTGACCAGTCTGCATCGAGCTCCTCTGCTACGACCATAGGAAAAGAGGTTTTTATATTTTGTCCCAATTCAGGATTAGGGGAATAAATCACCACATCTCCGGATGGAGCTATGGAAAGATATGCATTGAAATTTTTGGCATTGGCAAGTACCTGCTCGGTACTCAAAACCTCG
>OFET01000868.1_pt1 | contig 12345 bp, 15 predicted proteins | sample 1521211 | NCBI WGS metagenome assembly OFET01 (sample SAMN03766358, study PRJEB24113) | microbial mat metagenome | isolation source: enrichment culture HLUCC-A from microbial mat sample contains cyanobacterium...
CATTCTGCCGAGAAAATTCTACTTATACAGCCCCTTACTTGTAGGGGGGATTACCGATACATGGGCGTGATACCCCTACGGTTGCCCCATTGTTTGACAAGCGTGTTCTGATGATCGGCGCGGGGTCATTGGGTAGCGAGGTTGCTTTGCTACTGGCGAAGTCGGGTGTTGGCTCGATCACATTGGTCGACCCGGAAGTTCTGGACTATCCCAATGTCGGGCGTCATATGCTCGGGGTCACGCAAGTCAGGACGTTTAAAGCCAAGTCACTTGCGGAAAAATTTGCTGGTGACTTCCCGCATATGCGCTCGATCAAGTACTTTGCCGAGGGCTGGCAATCGCTCTACGGCAAACGTCCTGAGGTTTTCCACAACACCGATTTGATCGTGTCCACGGTTGGCAGTTGGGTGGCTGAAGGCAGGCTCAACCAAGTGGCTAGGAACGAAGCGGATTTCCCCCCTGTGATCTATGGGTGGGCAGAGCCGTTTTCTGTTGCAGGACACGCCGTATTGATCGGCTCCAACGGCCCATGTTTTGCCTGCGGAATGGACCCTTTCGGGAAAGCACTGCAAACAGTTTGTGAATGGGACATCGAGACGACGCGCAAACAGCCCCATTGTGGGGCCAGTTTTCAACCATATGGGCCAGTATCGTTGTCAGGCGTAGCGGCCTTGGTGGCGAAGACCACAACGAAAGCACTGCTTGGTGAGGTGCGCCCCGGGACCGAGGCCGTTCACTGGGCCTCGAAGGAAGAAATTGCGGAGCAAGGAGGGCGTTTCAACCCGGACTTCCTAAATAGCTTTCCTGACGTTCCTGAGTTCGGCGGATCGAGACAATTTGAGTGGAGGCAAAAGGGAGATTGTGCTTTTTGCGGAGAAACATGAGCATTCGCTACCCTATTGGAGAAAGCGGTCAATTTCTGACCCTAGAACAGAATGTTCTCGATCACTTTGTTAAATGGCGACAGTTGGACCCAAGAATGCCTGAAGCTGGTGGGCAGCTATTTGGTGCAGTCGAAGGTCAATGCATCAAAGTCAAGCTGGCAACCGGTCCGAGGCGTTCCGACCGACGAGGACGCTTCTATTTTGTCGCGGATCGTCTTGCGGAACGTCGGGAAATCGGCACGTTGCACAAATCTGGGCTGCATTATTTCGGAGATTGGCACACTCACCCGCAATCCATCCCCACGCCATCAGGGACCGATCTTTCATCAATGGCTGACCTGTTCGCTCGTTCAAAGCATGAGTTGAATGCATTCATGATGGTGATTGTCGGCACGGCCGGGTTTCCTGATGGTTTGCATGTGTCACTTCACGAAGCCAGCGCATGGTCGAAATTGCTGAGTGGGTAAATTGGGGAATGAATAGAAAAGAACGGGGCGAACTGCTCGCCCCGATCACCTTGCTGATTGCCGCTCAGAGCAGCTATCCTTCCTTCTTCGGTTGCAAAGCCCTCCGCGCCTCCTTCTCGGCGGCTGATCCCTTCACCCACTGCCACGGTGTGCGCGGTTTCCTCGCCTTCGCCAGTTCGGGGTTCGCCTTGGCGTCGCTAGCGGCGGCGCGCAGGCGTTCGCGGGCCTCGCGCGGGTCGATCTTGAGTTCGTCGCAGATGGCCTTGAGGGTTACGATATCGGTCATGTCGATCTCCTAAGTTGCTGATGAAGATCGATAAGACGCGATGCTAGAGCGTGTCAGGGACAACCCTAGTTCGGCTTGAAGATTTCCGAGACGTCCACGCCGAGAGCCTTGGCGATGCGCTCGACCACCAAGATCGACGGGTTGCGCTTTCCGGTCTCGACGCCGCTCAGGTAGGTCTGGTGAATGTCCGCGCGATGGGCGACCTCTTCTTGCGAAAGGTCCATCTCCCTCCTGATCCTCTGGATATTTCTCGAAACGCGCGATTGAATTGACATGCGCGGCATGGCGCATGGCGGTCACGGCCAAAGCCATAGACTATAAGTCATAATCGACTTAGGCTGACGGAAGGCCCGAAGTCACTGGCGACATTCAGGAATGCAGGAACAGGCAGGGGGACGTGCGCCCTCAGAGTTGACTTATAGTCTAAGTAACGAAGCGAGAGCCGTTCTCTCGCCCGAGGCTCTCCTTCTGCCCGATCATGTCATGGATTTCATCGACCGGCGCGCGGTCACGCACGCCGTCTACGGCTGGTGGTTCGACCACGGCCTGCCGCTGGTGCCAACGGACGGATGCATAGAGCGTGAGGGCAAGCATCTGCTCTACATTGGCATCGCGCCCAGCAAAGTTCGGCTGATCAAACCGGGCTCGCCTTCACCGGTGAAAAGGAGGTTTCAAAGAGATCACCTTAGAGGGGTTCGCGGTTCAACACTTCGAAAATCTCTTGCGGCCTTGCTACAACAAGAGCTTGGTCTTGAGTTTCGTCGGGACAAGGGCGGCAAGGTCGGTATGGATCGCTGCCACGAGCAAAAGCTGTCGGCGTGGATCGATCAACATGCGGCAATTTCCATCACCCAAAATGACGAGCCTTGGATGCTGGAAGAGGAACTGGTCAGGCAGGGGCCACCACTTCCGCTCAACATCGACATGTCCGGCCACCCATTCAAATCAACGCTCAAAGACCTGCGCCACGCTCTGGCGCGAAACTGACATGACCTGCAACAAACCCCGAGCAGGGAGAGCGAAACGCGCGCGCGGCGGCGTTGTGTTGAGCCAGCAGCGCCGGGGTGTGCTTCGGGCGTGGTGATCCCGTCGCAATCCCGGCCGGCGCGCTGTGCGCCGCGCTCACGGCGATCATCATGGCGGCGGCATCTGCACAGACGCATAGCCAACCCTGTGGTCTCCCTTGTCGGCGCGGGAAAAACCCTGACGTGAGGCCATCCCCAATCTTATTGCCCTGAAATCATATCGAACAGAAAGGAAACCGGCAATGACAGTACGTGCGACGTGGGCCTTCAACGGCCAGACGAGAACCATCTTGGGCAACTGGCACCGCCTGTGGTGCCTGCTATTCGGCCCGTTCTACTACCTGTTCAAGGGCATGTTCCTGTGGGCGATCTTGTCGTTCTTCACCTTGAACGGCCTGTGGATCGGCTTCCCCCTATTCAACCGCGCCATCGTGCTGCGCCATTACCATCGCAAGGGCTGGGTGCAAGAATGACCGCCCGAGCAGTTTGCCACCCGAGTGGAACCCGGCGCGCGATACGGAAACCCAGCGCGAATGTGATCCGCATGAAAAGACTCGGCAATTTGGGTCCGGCTCGCATCCGACAGACTGATAGATAGTCAACGGATCGGTCCGGGGTGTTCCGCGCGGCGCTGTAACAGGGCGACCACAGGGGGATGGGGGGAGGCGTTTTTTTATCGGCGCGCGCCCTGCGGACGGACAAGGGGTCATGCATACTGCCGAGGTTTTTGGCCCCCAGCCGATTTCAAGACCGTCAAGAACGCCAAGGCCGTCATGCATGTTCGTGGCGATGTTGAGGGTTCGAAGTGCGCCAGCAAACACGATGGCGCTGTTGGCGTTCTTGGCGCACTTCATATCCTACCTGTGGTCATTCTTCGTCTGGCAGCGACAGCACCCAGCTTTTGCCCTTCTTCTTCGACACCACGCCCAAGGAGCGCCGGGCGCGTTCCAGCGTCTTCTCGGAAATGTCGCGCGCGGCAGCTTCCTTCTCGACCTTGGTCGTCGGCTCTGGACCGTTCTTGAGGAACACGCGCAGGAACTGGATCGCCTCGTCGAGCGCGGACATTTGGGGCTTGCCGCCCTCAGACGAAATCAGGTCATCGATGGTGATGTCCGACGGCCCCAGCCAGTTCAACGTCGCCATGCCCCCGTCATCGGCGTAAATCTCGTAACTCTGGGTCTGACCACGCTTCGCGATGTTGTGCTTGATGTGAACCACCAGCTTGGTCGAACTGTCGTTCGGATGTTCGCACACCAGAAACGCCGACCGTGCCGCGCCGATCACGTCCATCGACCCACCGCCCCGGTAGATGGCCTTGTCGTGCTTCGCCTTGGTCAGGTGCCGGATGATCAGCACGGCCGTCTCGCCGGTTTCAGCAATGTCCTTGAGGAAGGACAGAAGCTGCCGGATCACGTTGGGCTTATACATGTCCTGCCCACTCGGCACGTAGGCGAACAAGGGGTCGAGGATCAGCAGGTCCGGTGGCTTGCGCCTCACCTCGCGCATAAGGGCGTTTAGCCCCTTCTCATCGAGCGACAAGAAATCGCCCTGCACGCGGATGCGCGACGGATCGCCCCCCATCGCATCGATGCGCGGCCTGATCGTGTAAGCCGCGTCATCCTCGGCGCTGAGGTAGAGAACGCGACCACGATCCAGCTTTTGCCCCTCGGGCAGTTCGCCACCGATGCTGATTTGCGCGGCAAGCTGCATGGCGAGGAACGATTTGCCCACGCCGGGGTCGCCCTCCATGATCGTTATCATGCTGAACGGGATGAAAGGCTCCCACAGCCATTCGACCTCCTTCGGATCGATGGTGTTCAGATCGACGAACAATTCCTTCTTCTTGGAGGTCATTGCGCTGCCCCCACTCTCGCGATGATGCGCGATATCTCGGTTTCCAGCGCGTTCTGGTCGTCGCCGTACTTGTCGCGGAAATAGGGGCTGGACCAGATTACGCTGGCGATTTCGTCGAGTGTTGCGCCTGCCTCGTGAAGGCCAGCGACCATCGCGAAGATCCTGTTGGACCGATCCGGTGCCTTTACCCGGTTGTGCCGGATCAGGTGGCGCGTCGAGGTGTCCAGCTTGGGTCGGTATTTCCTCAGGACGGCGAGGCGGTCATGTGCATGGGGGTTCATGGCCAGCGCGTCGGGTTTTGTCGCGCCAACGCCATGGTGACCCGACAGTAGCTTGGGGCGGGTCTTGATCGGGCTTGAGTCGAATTTCAACAGGGGAATGAACGGCTTGTCGTAATCCGGCTTGTGGTTGAATGACCCCGGCAACCGAAGCAGCTTGTTCGGCGCGCTGCCACCCTTGTCGCCGCCATGACGATATGTGAGCGCCTTCGAATAGGCTGACGCCAGCCCGGGCATGTGCGGCCGGTCCCAGAACCACAGAGCCTGCGTTCGACCCGGCGACGTCTCCCAGACAACTGACGGCTTCGGCTTGAATGCGAACGGGTCGGCTTTGTCCACGTCGCACCAGGCAAACCAGCATTCTTGGGAAACGCTGGTGATTTTCCGATCTTTCCGCGTGTATGTGTTTGGGCTGTAATATTGATCCCATTCATGCCGACTGTAGTGGCGCAATAGGTCGACCACACACATGTCGTCGTCAATCTGCACAAACTCCTGAACCATTCTGGTTGAACCCTTTTTGCGGAAGCACAGCGAGGCATAAGTCTTCTCGCCGTCGCCCACCTGTGGTCCCCAGATCGCGAAAAGGAACTCGTCCTGATCTTTGACGGTCATGCGATCTGGCCATCCGTCTTCCCAAAGTGTTGGCGTCAAGAAATCATCGATTTCGGCTGTCATGATGTATCCATTCATTAGGTGCAGCAGCACTGGTCGCGCGAAACGCGCGTTGTTTCAGGCCGCGATATGTCGGGGGGTGGCAGGGCGCTTTTCGCCCCACCGATGATGTTGTCAGCAGTCGCAGACCGGCCTCTGCGGACGGATGCCCGTGAAGCGCTCAAGCCAGTCGTCGACCTCGTCCGCGTCCCACATGAGAGGCGCGACCCGGCGAGGAAACTTGCCTTGGGCTTCGAGCACCCTCAGTTGATCTGGGCTGTTCAGCACGCCCAGTTCTTCGAGGCATTTTGGGCAATAGCCCCTTTTCATGATGATCTTCATGGCTGGCTACCCCGCGTATGCGTAATGCGTGCGGGCGCGCTCGGCGGCGCGTTCAGCGAGCCAGTCCTCGATCTCGGACAGGAACCACGCAACGCTGGTCCCGGCCATCCTGATACGCCGAGGAAAGCGCCCACGGGCCTCCCAGCGCAGCAGGGTCGTGTTGCTCACGTTGATGCCAAGGCGCTTGAGATCAGCGCGTGTGGCCAAGGTCTTGCGACCGTCGTTTATATTCATGATGGTCCTCCATCGGTTGGATGAAGGGGTCGACCCCAAAGGGGTGCATGCAGTCGAAGATTAGCAGGGGCGATGCGCCGAAGCGCGGGACACAAATCAGGTGTTTTCGTCCCAGATCACTTCAGACTGAACGCCGAGGTTCTCGAGCAATTCGAGAACGGCAATCATCGTTCGGGTATGGGGCGCGTCAGGATCGAACAGAGACTCGATTTCGGCCATTTCCCGTGTCGTCAACTGGGCACCGGCCTTCCTGCGCAGGCGATGCTCAACAGCGTCATCGCTCACGTTGTCGCTTTTTCCGGCCAGTTCCGCGAAACGCCGTGCGGCCTCGCGAACTTTCATGGGGTCACGCGCGATTTCAGTTTCCCATTCGGGCGTTTGAGGCTTTTCGTTCTTCTTCGCGATGGCTCGTCGAAGACCATCAAGCTCACGCTTGCGCACCTCATCAACGACCTTGAATAGCGCCAGATCATCGAATGCGGCCGTTCGACCACGCCCACGCTTTTCGCCGAATAGGGCCTCGCGCACGATTGCCAGACGTTCGGTCTCGCTTTTCCTGTCGGGATGTTCGTAGGCGCGGATGATGCTGAGAAGCAGGAGGTCAACCTGACGCTTGCGCAATTTCGGTTTCGGTGGCGTCATTGCTTGACCTGACCAAGTTCATCACATGTTGCGACCAAGCGCCGAGCGCCTCGCGCTTCTCGTCCGCGTATGAATAGACATTGTAGATAGCAGCAACGCCCGAGACCACACCCGTTTTGTGGTTCAGCAGCGCCTCGGTCACGGGCTGGGGGACGCGCAGCATCGCCATGTTCGTGGACATCGTGCGGCGCAGGTCGTGGATGATCCACGGTTCCGTGCCTTCGGGCAGCGCCTTGTCGAGCCGGTCTTTCAGGCGACCGAACCCCGACACGGGCGACTTGCCGGTGGTCGTGAACACGTAGTCCGACCCGAGGAACCTCGGCACCCTGCGCAGCACGTCCAGCATCGCGTCGGTGATCGGCACAGTGTGCTGCCTGCCGTTCTTGGCGCGCTGCGAAGGCAGGGTCCACAGGCGTTTTTCGAGGTCGATTTCCGACCAGCGTATCTCGGCGACCTCGGCGCGTCTCTGGCCGCAGAGGATCAGCAGCTTCATGCAATCCCCGAAAGGATAGCCTTCGGCGTCACAGGCCGTCCACAGCGCGCCCAGCTCATCGTCGGTCAGCACGCGCTCGCGCGACCGTTCCTTGGACAGCGGTTTCATCCCGGCGATGGGGGAGGCATCGATCATGCCGCGCTCGACGCACCAGCCCATGAGGTGCTTGAGGTGGGCCAGCGCCCGGTTCGCGCTGACCGGCGCGGACTTGTGGATCACGTCGCAGGCTTTCACGACATCGGCGCGCTTGATCTCGTCGATCCGTTTGCCGTGCAGGGGCGTGAACTTCGCCAGCAGCGCTTCCTTGCGCTTCCAGTCGCGGTTGTGAACCTTCGCGTGCTTCTCGATGTAGTCAGGAATCACGTCGCCCAGCGTGGGTTTGGTTTCGGCCTCGACGCCCGTGCGATCTTCGAACCGGCCCGTCTCGATTTCGTAGAGAACCTGTCGCACCCGTTCGCGCGCCTCGGCCAGCGACACGACGCCGAACCGTCCGATGGTCAGGCGACGCATCTTGCCGTTGATGCGCTTGTGCAGGCAGAACGTCTTGGTGCCGGACGTGCTGATGCGCAGGACGAGGCCCGGCATCAACTCGTCACGGAAATCGAGACGTTTCGACGGGTTGGGCTTCTGGCCTTCGATGAACTTGGTGGTGAGTTTGCGTTTCATAAGCCCATGATAAGATGGGCGGATGAGCCGCGTCAGGGACAACCCTAGAGGGTTTGCAGGGTTTTGGATCGGGATGCACTGGATCGAGATACCCGTGTGGTCTTCGGCGTCCGTGGGTATCACTGGGGTAGCAGGAGCAGCGTGCTTGAATGCTCCGGCGCGAGACGGGTAGAGACGATCTGCCAAGCGCAAAGATCAAGGTTTTCAACCGGCTACGTTACGGGTTGAGCGATCCTGAGACAGTGCGCGCGGATCAACAGACCAATTGAAAATCCTCGTGTCGGTGGTTCGATTCCGCCCCCGGGCACCATCCTTCTTTTTTGTCGTTACTTATCAGCTACTTAGGTTGCGATTTTGTCCCACCGGAGACAACCCCTGCCGAAAGTGGGACACTTTTGTCCGGGGTTTGTTCTCGGGAAAGACGGCGAAGGGCGCTTTCCGCACGGGTCTTCTGACTGGCCGCGCGGGTGTAGCGGGTGACTTCCTTACTGGTGGTGTGACCCGTGATCGCCATGATTTCCTGTTCCGTGCATCCCAGCTCTGCCAGTCGCGCGGCGGCGGCCTTGCGGAGTCCGTGAACCGCGCAGTGCGGAAGCCCGGCTTCGTTGCACCATTTGCGGAAGCGATTGCCGAATCCGTTGGACGTGAAGGGCCGGTTGAACGCGGTGACAAGGAAGGTCAGATCGCCCGTGGGTGTGGCGTCGATAATCTGTTGCAGCTCCGGGATGACGGGGATTTCCATCCGCACCGGCTTCCGGTTCCGGCCCTTGTGCTGGGTGAAGGTCAGCCATCCGTCGCGGACGTGTTGCTTGCCCAGCACCACAATATCGGCGCGGCGCTGGCCGGTGTAGAGGGCAAGAGCCAAGGCGAGCCGCGCGGGTGTGCCAATCGGGTGCGCGTTTTCGTATTTCTCAATCTCCGCTAGCGTCCACGAATGAAAGCCGTCGGGGTTGCCCTTCAGGTATTCGACTTTCTCCGCCGGGTTGTCGTCGTGGTGGTCATAGCGGAGTGCATAGCGATAGAGCTGGCGCACCGCCTTCACCATGCCGTTGGCGGCCTCGGGCCGGTCGGCCATTTCATCGCGGCGAACGCGGATATGGCGGGGCTGCAACTGAGCGAAGGGCTTGTCGCCGTCTCCCTTGTGCTCACAAAAGCGTTCAAGGATAGACCGGCGCACCTTCTGAGTCCGGGGGTCCAGCTCTTGATACATGGCGCTTTTGAAGTATTGGATGCAAAGCCACCTGAAGCTCTTCGGGACCACGCGCCCGGCCTTGTCGGTCTTGACCTCCTTCGGGCCAGCGGCGGCGGCGCGGTAGTCGGCCAAGAACTCGGGTAAACCGGCGGGGCCGCGACACGGGGACTTGTCGGTCCCGCTAGTCGATTTTCATGGCCCCCACTGGTCGCAGCCGGTGGGGGTTCTTGATTCCGAAGGATTGGATTCCGTTGGCCGTGAAGCGCCGAATTGGTGGGACAAAAATCCTGAAAAACCTAATGAAACAATGGGAAGAATTGGTGTCCCACTTTTCCATAAGTCATTGATTCAAGGTTCTTTCTGCACTCCGCCCCCGGGAACCATTCAAGCGATTGATATTTCTCGTTATTTTCGTTTCCATGGCAGTCATACTCCTTAGGGTTTGCCATTTCTATCGAACGGTTTGACAACTTGTGATCGGCGTTCGTTCTCCTTTTCCAGGGTTTCCATCGTGATCCGGTTGCGGTCCGCAAGGTTGGCGGAGCGGGAATAGTGGAGCGCCATGGGCGGGCTTTTCTGGCCTAGAAGGTCCGCAATCCGGCGCACTTCAAGCCCAGCTTCGCGCAGCGTCGTGGCCACGGTATGCCGCAGCCCCTCGGGTGTGAGACCGGGTTTCACAACACCATCGGCTTCCAGCTTTTTCTTGAAACGGCGCCACCCACGGCTCTGATGATGTGACCGCCCTCCGGACGGCTTCAATGTACCAAGGTGGGTCTGCGAGGATCCACAGAGAGGAGCGGTCATGTCAGAGATTATTACGGTCGGGCTTGACCTGGCGAAGAATGTGTTTCAGGCGCATGGCGCTGACGCCTCGGGGCATGCAGTTCTGCACAAAACGCTGCGGCGGGATCAGGTTCTGGCTTTCTTCGAGCAGTCGCAGCCTTGCCTCGTGGCGATGGAAGCCTGTGGTGGCGCCCACTTTTGGGGCCGTGAGATCGGGAAGCTGGGCCATGAGGTGCAGCTGATTCCACCCGCCTACGTCAAGCCCTTCGTGAAGCGGCAAAAGAACGATACGGCGGACGCCGAGGCGATCTGCGAAGCGGCGCAGCGGCCGTCGATGCGCTTCGTGCCCGTGAAGAGCGAAGAGACCCAGGGCGCCGCGATGGTCTTCCGCATTCGCGAGTTGCTGATCCGGCAGCGAACACAGGCGATCAATGCGCTGCGTGGCCATCTTGGGGAGTTCGGCCAGATCGTGCCGCAAGGCGCAGCCAACGCCACCCGACTGATCGCCATCGTCAAGGACCCGGACAGCAGCCTGCCCGCCGATGCCATTTCCACGCTGAAGGCTCTTGTCGGAGGCCTCACCCATCTGGAGACGGAGATCGGCAAGCTCGATGCCGAGATCGCCCGGCGTGCCAGGGAGAATGAGGTTGCGCGGCGCCTGATGACGGTGCCGGGCATCGGACCGTTGATCGCCACGGCCATCGCGGTCTTGGCGCCGCCGCCCGAAACCTTCCGCAAGGCGCGCGACTTCGCCGCGTGGCTCGGCCTGACACCTCGACAGCATTCCACCGGGGGCAAGCCGCGCCTCGGGGCCACGACGAAGATGGGCGAACGCTCCCTGAGGCGGCTGCTGATCATAGGCGCGAACAGCGTGATCATCAAACGGCATGTCCATGCGGCGGCCCAGCCCGGCACTTGGCTGGGAGAGATGCTGAAGCGCAAGCCGCCGATGCTGGTTCGAGTGGCCCTGGCGAACAAGATGGCGCGGATCGTTTGGGCCCTGATGGCCCGGGGCGGCGCCTACAAGTCTCCGGCCGCGACGGCGTAAGCCGGTCGTCGGTCGCGAGGACGTCGGAGCGGAAGAGGGCAAGGAGAAGTTTGGCGCAACGGTCGTGAGACGGGATCGGGAGAACCAGGGTGCAACAGAGTGCCTTCGAGCACGCGGCTTTGATCTGGACCCGACCTGCGAACACCATACGGGCCCGCGGCATAAAAATGGCCGCAACAGAGGCCGGACACATGTCAGCACCCGATGACGCGCCAAGATCGACTCCCAAAATACCTCTTGCGCAAGGGGCGGTTACACATGTTTCACAAAGCGCGTGAGGGATTCATCTTGTGAATCCAGCGTGGTAGCTGGGCCGCATGAGCAGACCGACACCACCGACCTACAATACGCGGAACTGGCCAGCCTATAACGAAGCCCTCAAGCGCCGTGGTTCGCTGACGATCTGGTTCGATCCCGGGATGTGCTGGGATGCCGCGCCGACAGGCGGGCGTGGCCGCCAGCAGACCGACAGTGACACCGCCATCCAGACGTGCCTTTCGATGAAGGTGCTGTTCGGCATAGCCTTGCGGCAGACGACGGGCTTCGTCGAGAGCCTGTTGCGGCTGGTCGGCCTCGACTGGGCCGTGCCCGACGTCAGCACACTCAGCCACCGTCAGAAGACCCTGGCCGTCAACATCCCCTACCGTGGGTCGAAGGGCCCGCTGCACCTGCTGATCGACAGCACCGGGATCACGGTGGAGGGCGAAGGCGAGTGGCACGCCCGCAAGCATGGTGGCCCCAGACGGCGGGTCTGGCGCAAGATCCACCTCGGGATCAACGAGGAAACACTGGAGATCCGCGCCGTCGAGAGTGAGCGGGCGAACGCCACTGGTCCGAGAGAGCCCGCGAACGGGAGCCACATTGGCGACGCGCCGATCCTACCCGACCTTCTCAACCAAATCCCGGAGGACCAGGACATCGGCAGCGTCACGGCAGATGGCGCCTATGACACACGCAAATGCCACGATGCCATTGCCGACCGCGGCGCTCACGCGTTCGGACACTCTCTCGAACCGGTGGCGTTCGTGTCCTCACTCCCGCCCCGCAAGAATGCGAAGCCGTGGAAGACAATCACTGCCGGAGCCAAGGCCCGAAACGAGGCCCTGCGGACATCGAAATACCTCGGCCGCGCCCTGTGGCGACGATGGAATGGATACCACTGCCGGAGCCACGTCGAGACGAAGATGCATTGTGTGAAACTGCTGGGCCAGCGGCTCATGGCACGGGACTTCGACCGTCAGGTTGCCGAACTCCAGGTCCGTATCGCCGTCCTCAACGGCGACACCGCGCTCGGCATCCCCGTCACAGAGGCCGTGGGATAAGTCCGTCCGGGGAAAGGGGAACCTCCGTTGTCAGGTGATTTGCGCAACATGTGTAACCGCCCCATACGCAAGAGGTATTTTCGGAGCTGATATTGGCGCGTCATCGGGTGCTGACATGTGTCCGGCCTCTTGATGCGACCTTATGATGCCGCGGGCCCGTATGGTGTTCGAAGAC
>OFET01000869.1_pt1 | contig 12345 bp, 7 predicted proteins | sample 1521211 | NCBI WGS metagenome assembly OFET01 (sample SAMN03766358, study PRJEB24113) | microbial mat metagenome | isolation source: enrichment culture HLUCC-A from microbial mat sample contains cyanobacterium...
AATGGCGATGATCGAAGGCTGCATGACCTGCCGCACCTGCGGATATTCCAAGTGTTCTGGGTGAATTCTGTTAGTTCATGTTGAAGGTGTTCGCAATTCGTGGCCATTCGCGGGCGAAAATGGCCATTCTCGCTCGCAATTCGTGGCCATCCGGTCCTCAGAGGCGGAGAATGCGCTCAAGATTCCGCAACGAAGGTTCGAATCCTAAGACGGGGGCCGTGTGCCCTGAAGGTCGCCTCCTGCGTGCCGACACGCATAGGTCAATGCCTGCTCTGCAGCCGCGCCAAGCCCAGGATCAATAGGGCGGCCTCAGACCGGCCTTCAGCATCGCGTCCGCTGCCACGGCGAAGGGTACCGCATCGACATTATCGCCAAAGGCCCGAACGACCTCACGGTCGAACGCCACCTGTTTGGAGTAGTGTTCTTCGGCCCCGGATGGCCGCCATCGCGCGCTCGCTGTTCGACCGTTCCGACCTGACGCTTCAACGAGGCCGGGGCGCGGGGCGCCCCGGATGGGGCGACGTGTCGGTGACCATCAAGACGAGGTTTTACCCGCTTCAACGAGGCCGGGGCGCGGGGCGCCCCGGATGGACGGGCCGGAATGGCAGCCGGCCGCTTCTTCAACGATGCTTCAACGAGGCCGGGGCGCGGGGCGCCCCGGATGCGACGACGCCCGCGTGGTGAAGGCAAAGGACTTCCTGCTTCAACGAGGCCGGGGCGCGGGGCGCCCCGGATGGCTGACAGCCTGGAAGATTTGCGCCGCCGCTTTGGGCTTCAACGAGGCCGGGGCGCGGGGCGCCCCGGATGCTCGCGCGGCTCGTCACCAGCGACACCTGACCGTCAGCACCCGGCTTCAACGAGGCCGGGGCGCGGGGCGCCCCGGATGCCGGCCCGCGTGAGCAGCACCGCCGCCCCCACCGCGTTACCGCTTCAACGAGGCCGGGGCGCGGGGCGCCCCGGATGCGCCAACCCGCCGGTGAAGGATCGGGTGCTGGCGGTGCTTCAACGAGGCCGGGGCGCGGGGCGCCCCGGATGGTTCGTCTTGAAGGCGGCGTTCTCATCCATGGTGAGGCTTCAACGAGGCCGGGGCGCGGGGCGCCCCGGATGCTGCGATCCGCTGCGCGACCTGCCGCTCGGCCTCGGCGCTTCAACGAGGCCGGGGCGCGGGGCGCCCCGGATGGTGACCTGGCTGGTGCGCCCGCTCGGCGGCGGCGCGCCGGGCTTCAACGAGGCCGGGGCGCGGGGCGCCCCGGATGGCCCGGCGCGGAGCTCGAAGTCGGAGGCGCTGGTGATGCTTCAACGAGGCCGGGGCGCGGGGCGCCCCGGATGGGTCGCGCCGTCGACGTTTCCAGCCGGCACCGACGGGCTTCAACGAGGCCGGGGCGCGGGGCGCCCCGGATGACCGCCTCGCCGAAGCCCACGCCGTCCACCGCCATCACGCTTCAACGAGGCCGGGGCGCGGGGCGCCCCGGATGCGAAATGCACGAGACCGCCACGCCACCGATCGAGGTGCTTCAACGAGGCCGGGGCGCGGGGCGCCCCGGATGGCCGCCCTGCGTCTCTTCCCTGCGCCGCGCGCCGAAGGGGCTTCAACGAGGCCGGGGCGCGGGGCGCCCCGGATGGGTGAATATGATCTCGGAGCACTGGCCGAGAAGCTGGCTGCTTCAACGAGGCCGGGGCGCGGGGCGCCCCGGATGCGCGCAGGTCGTCCGGCACGGCCGGGTCCGGCGCCCGGAAGCTTCAACGAGGCCGGGGCGCGGGGCGCCCCGGATGGGCCGTCCCCTGCTCGCCAAGCAGGCAAACCATTCCTGCGGGCTTCAACGAGGCCGGGGCGCGGGGCGCCCCGGATGATCGCGACCCTGGGGAGATGATGGGCCTCGGCCCGCGCTTCAACGAGGCCGGGGCGCGGGGCGCCCCGGATGACGGGCAGCTCAACGAGGCGCTGCGGTCGCGGCCCTGACCCGCTTCAACGAGGCCGGGGCGCGGGGCGCCCCGGATGATCGGCGATGCCGCCCACGGCGAGCCCTGGGTTTTCCGTCGCTTCAACGAGGCCGGGGCGCGGGGCGCCCCGGATGTCGTTCGGGGTGGGGATCGGTGCGCGGGGGGCAAAGGGGGGCTTCAACGAGGCCGGGGCGCGGGGCGCCCCGGATGCGCCCCCGGCGGCCGTGGTAGGGTGCGCGCGTCTGTCGAGCTTCAACGAGGCCGGGGCGCGGGGCGCCCCGGATGGTTGCATGTGCTGCGGGAGGTAGCGCGCGTAGGTGCGGCTTCAACGAGGCCGGGGCGCGGGGCGCCCCGGATGCTTTTGCGGCACCCGGTTCGAGTGGATCGCGCCGTGCCGGCTTCAACGAGGCCGGGGCGCGGGGCGCCCCGGATGCGGTCCGGGTCATCCGGGCGGTGTCGTTGATCGCGCGCACCAGGCTTCAACGAGGCCGGGGCGCGGGGCGCCCCGGATGCGGTGACTTCGTGGAAACTCCGATCCGCCTGACGTTGCCGCTTCAACGAGGCCGGGGCGCGGGGCGCCCCGGATGCTCGTTCGACAATGAGACGGCCACGTCCTATGACGTGAGCTTCAACGAGGCCGGGGCGCGGGGCGCCCCGGATGTGCGAGGCCTGCGGCTGCGCCATCCAGCACGCGGAGCTTCAACGAGGCCGGGGCGCGGGGCGCCCCGGATGGATGGCGAGCCCGTGCTGAAATGCGGCGGCCACAACACGCTTCAACGAGGCCGGGGCGCGGGGCGCCCCGGATGTCCCCCCGCGCGGCCAGGTCGGCGAAGTCGGCGCCGTGGTCGCTTCAACGAGGCCGGGGCGCGGGGCGCCCCGGATGCTCGGTGGTCGTCTCGCGGTTGACGCCATACCAGCCCTCGGCTTCAACGAGGCCGGGGCGCGGGGCGCCCCGGATGGGCTACACAAGCAGCAGCCTGAAAGGATGGCAAGATCCGGCGTGGATGCGAGCGCTCGCGCAAATACAGCCGAGGTCTGCGGCAGGCACCCTTCAGCAAGCTTCACAATGTCAAAGAGCTGCAAGAGTTTCAAGGTCTTGCCACGTGCGAGAGCTGGCCATGTCCGCTGCATCACCGGAGTCCTCGCACTTTAGATCACGATAGCCCGGCGCTCGACCCGAGTGAAGGTCTTCCCGAGACTTTCGACCGAAGGCGTCGTACGGTCGGCCGGGCCGAGGTCGAAGATCAGGACATGGTCTTCGCCTGGCTCGATCGCTTCTTGCAGCCGCGCGGCGAGGCTGACCCGCCGCCGCGCGGTCAGCCGGCACTGGAAGACGGAGAGCTGCACCCACGTGCCATGACCCTTCATCAGCTTGTAGACCCGTCGCCAGCGCTTGGGGTCGGAGATGTCGTAGACCACGAGATAGAGGCGTTCCTCGGCCATGGTTCACCTCGGGACGTAGTGGGGCATCGTCGGGATCTCTCCCATCAGGTGACGGGCGAAAAGGCGGCATTGCACTGCAATCAGGCGTCGCATCGACAGTCGGTAACCGAAGACGGGATGCGTGGTCTCCTGATCCAGACGCCTCTCCCAGGCTGAGATGAAAGCCTTGCGACCAGAGGGCGTGAGCGCGCACGAGGGACCGTTGCGGATGAAGTCCTGGGGGCCGACCTCGCCGTTGTTGACGGCCATGAGGACGACGCTGTCGGCGAGGATCGGGCGGAAGGGCTCCATCAGGTCGAGCGCGAGGGAGGGCCTGCCGTGGCGCGGCCGGTGAAACATGCCGAGGTAGGGATCGAGCCCCGCGGCAGTTGTCGGCCCCACGAGCGCGCGGACGAGGAGGGCGTAGGCGAAAGAGAGCAGGGCGTTGACCGGATCGGCCGGCGGTCGGCGGTTGCGATGCTCGAACCGGAATGCCTCCCGGGCGGCGACCGCGCCAATGAGGTTGTCGAATGCACCGAAATAGAGCGCCGCTGCCTCTCCCTCGATGCCCAGCAAGGCCTCGGCGGTGCGGGCATGCGGCGCGGCCTCCGCGAGCCGCTTGAGGCGGGCAAGGAGGTCGTCGGGCGCCGTCTCGCCCTTCCAGTTGCGGCGCAGGATCGTCCTCTGGTTGCGGATCTTCGCCGCAACCAGCGCACGCGCGATCCGTAGGGCATGGGCCGGGTCGGCTGCGGCGGCGTGCTGGGCGATCCGGACGTCGATCGCCTTGGTGCCGGTGCCGGTCGTGTGCCCCAGCAGCCATCCCCCTGTGGAGAGCCAGGACACCGGCGTGTCGCGCGACATGAGGGCGTGGAGCGTGGGCGTCGTCAGCGTGACCGGCCCCCAGAGAACGAGATCCGAGATGTCACCGAGTGCGATTTCGGTCTTGGCATCCTCTGCCTCGACCAGGAGCGTCTCGCCGGATTTGCGGATCCGCGCACCCGGGGTCTGCACGTGCAGCGGCAGCGCTGCGTCGGCGTCCGGCGCGAGGGTGCGCGGCACGACATCCCGCCGGAAGAAGGAGACCTCGTCGGGCAGGCAGATCGACGCCAGCGCACAGCGCGGGCATTTCGGAGAGGCGTCGAGTGGGGGCGGCCGTCGGCGTGCCGCCGCCGCGAGGCGCAACTCGGCGATGGCCCTAAGGGTCGTCTCGCGCAGGTCGTCGTCAAGCACGACGCGCACGCGCTCGCGGCTTGCGGCAAACCAGAGGGCGCCCTCGGTCACGGTGTAGCCCGCATCCTCGAGGATCAGCGCCTGGGCGCAGATCTGCACCCGCTCGGGCTCGTGGGCACCCTTATCCAGGTGGGGACGCTTGCCGCGCTTGAGGTCGACTGGCACGACCTGACCATCGCCGCCTTCGATCACGTCGAGCCGGGCGACAATGCCGAGGCGCTCCGAACATAGGTTGACCGAGCGGGTGCGGAATGGCCGTTCGTCCTCGGGCCCCGGCAGCTTGCCGGCAGGCCGGTCGGTACGGGCGTGGACGCGGCGGCCGTCCTCGGTGTCGGCGGTGTCGGCCCACTCTCCGTCGACCCACATCAGGTAGGCGAGGCGCGGGCAGTACACCCATTCGTTGATCATGCGAACGGGCACGAGGGGCGTCTCTCCGGTCGCCGGCGGCGCCGGAAGCGCGAGTTCGCCCTGCCGGGTATCGGTCATGGTAAGTCCTCCGGGCGCGGGATGCGCCAGCGAGGCCGGGCTCAGACCCGGAGGGCGGAGGTCTGTCGAAATCGGGGCAGCCTCACGGGGCCGCACCATCCAGGCTCGCGAACAGGCCGCCGCCCTTGTGGCGGGTTCGGCCGAGCAGGAGAGGGCCACGGACCGGGTGGGCGAAGGTCAGGCGAAGGCGTCCTGAAACACCATCAGAGGGGCCGGCTCGCACCTCGAGCACGTCGATGCGTGCCGGTGGGAAGCCGCGACGCCGGAGGTCGCGTGCCGCGTCGGTGGCCAAAGCCTCCTTGGAGCTCATGCCCTTCTCGTGGCGCGTCACCCGGTAGGGCGTGACGCTTTCCCAGACCGATGCCGGGCGCAGCAGCGGATCGTCGTCGTAGAGCGGCAACGGGGCGGGGAAGAGGCGGCCAGCGCGCCCGGCTGTGAGCGTGGTGAGGCCGTCCATCCGGCGTCGCAGTAGGCGGCGGTGCCGGGCGCCCTCGTGGGAGGCGGAGTCTGCGTCCGGTTCGCCCTCCGGCTCGTCCGACGCGCGTCGGTCGAGGAGATCCGGCGGCAGGATCAGAAGGCGCGACCGCGGCAGGTCGGCGACATAGGCGACATGGGCGGCGTGCCCCGGGCGGCTCGGCGCTCCATCGGGCGCGTGGCCGGTGATCCATGTCGGCGCATCGTCGCCGAACCGGGCGAGGGTCGCGCGCCGGAGCGCCTGCGCGACGAGGTCCCATCGCGCGTCGGCACGTCCCTTGGTGATGCGGAAGGCGAGGATCAGGCCGCCGGTACCTTCCACCTCGGCCTCCGGGATCGGGCGCATCAGACCCAGCCCGGCGAAGCGCCCGTCGCCGATCAGGAGGGGGCCCCGAACCGCCTCGGCGAAACGGATCTCCGCGTGCCACATCTGATGGCTGGAGAAGCGCGTGCCTTCGGCGAAGGTTTCGGCCCGCGCGCCTGCGCCAGAGAACGGCTCCCGGCGCACCGCAACGTGCGACAGCGGGACCGTGACTCCCGCATGGCGCAAGGCGGTCGCCACGGCGCGGGCGGCGGCGGTCTCCTCCTGCGCGCGCTCCGATCCATCCTTCGCCTCGCCGGTGCCGAGACGGCGGCGCCTGACGGGCAGGGCGAGGGCGGTTTCGGAGCGCCAGAGGCGGGCGGGGCCGCCAGCATCTCCGAGATACCGATCGAGCATGCCGGTGTCTGCCGCCGGGACCGGCAGGCCCCAGCGCTCGGTGAAGGCCTCGCTGCCACCGAGGGCCCAACGCAGGTCGGCGCGGTCGAGCGCGCAGTCCGCCGGGATCTCCACTGCAAGGCGGCGGATCATGCCGTCGCCGTGCTTGCCCACGGTCGGCACCGCGAAGGCACGGACCCGGCGCGCCTTGTCGCGCGGTCCAGCGCCGCGGCCTGTTACGAAACGATCGGCCTCGGCCTTCAGCCCGGAACCCAGGCGCTCCGCCGTGTCGGCGAGCCATTCGGAGACCAGCTGCGCCGCCAGGCGGCTTGGCCACCGCCGGAAGCGGCCGTCCGGGGTCCGGAGCTCGTAGGTCAGACGGACCGGCGCGGCGTCGTAACGGATGCGTGCGAACCGGGGACGGGGCGGGTTGGCGAAGGCCACCCGGGCCTTGCGGCCCGTTCCGCTCCGAACGAGGCGTTGGAGGAAGGCCGCATGGCGCAGGTCGAGGCTGTCGAGGCTGCCCGGCACGGGGCAGTCGAGTCCGCCAGCCCCGGCGCCCGTCGGCCGGTGCGGCCGCAGGCCGGGATCGCGGCGCAGCTCTTCGGCACCGTTGTCCGGGAGCACCAGGGCACGGGCAAAGGCCGGGTCTGTTCCGCGGCCGAGTTGGAACAACGCCTCCGCAAGCGGCGTCACGCCGTCCGGGACGTTATCCACATCCGGCCAGAGGTAGACGATGCGTGCATCGCGCGGCAGCAGACGGGCCTGGATCGTCTTGCCGATGCGGCTCGGACTGGTGGGGTCCTTCTCCACATCGCCGTCGTTGTTAGGGACGAAGCTCGTGAACGCACGGGTGACCTCGCAGACCGGCGCGAGGATCTCGGGTGCCGCCTGCCGCTCGAGCCACCGAAGCGCGCGATCGTGCTCTGCTTCCCGTCCCGGACCCACCCCCGCGACCAGCGCCTGAAAGAGCCGGCCGGGCGCGGGCGGCCAGTCGGGGACGCCGTGGTAACGGTCGTCGAGCAGGCGCACCTCGATCGCCAGAGCGGGCACGATTCAGCCCTTCTTCCCGGCGTCGTCCACGGCGCGCTTCTTGTCGAAGGTCACACGGCGGCGTTCGGCGACGCCGAAGGCGGCGGCGGCTTCCTGGGCGAAGGTGCGCGCGGTGGCGTGATCGAGAGTCATGGCGGTGCGCTTGCCGTCTCGGTCGACCCGCTCCACAGAGATCGGGCCGGCGGGCACGAGCTGGCAGCCTGCGCGCAGGAATCCGTCCTGCGGCGCGGTGGCCGCTACCAGGGACAGACCGAGGATGTAACGGCGCAGGTCGTCTGCTCGCTCCCCGCCGAGGCGGCGCAAGGCGACCAGATTGATCGTCACGTCGCGCCGGATCTCGCCGCGGGCGACGATCCCGCCGTGCTGGCGCGTGGAGGGCACGTGCACGTAGCCGCGTTCGGCCAGTTGGCTGCCCGCCTTGCCCTCCTGCTTCTCCCGTTCCTTTTCCGAGAACACGTCGAGGGCGGCATAGTCGAGCGCCGGAACGTACTGGGCGGACCGGGTCAAAGGGTCGACGTCCCAGGCCCGGATCACGGACTGCACGATCCGCGGCAGCTTGGCCTGCGTGTCGCGACTGTCCCAGACACCGAAGACCAGCGACGTCGGCGCGAGCCGGGCGAGCGGCGCGGCGTCGCCACGGTCAAGGAACGCCCGGAACGCGTCCTGCGCCTCGGCCGCGAGCTCGGTACAGCGGATGACCGCGTCGCCGAGGCGGTGGCCGGCATCGAGGATCGACAGAGTCCGGTCATTGCCGTAGGCGATGTCGACCTGCGGCACGAGAGCATCGAGCGGCGGCTCCTTGAACAACGGCTCGATTCGGTTCGCCTGGGAGCCCACGCTGTCGATGGCTGCCACCTTTGTGCCGTCTGAAAGTTCGTCAATGTTGTAGCCGATCCCCGCATAGGTCGCCGGAAAGATCGGCATCCCCTCACCCTCCACCGGCATGAGGCGTTCGCGGATGTGCAGCGCCACGGGCCCGGCTTGGTCGATCCAGCCGGCGAGATCGCCGGGCGTAACTGGTGTAGTCATGTCGGGGTCTCCTCGTCGACTCGGGTGATGCACTTCGCCTGACCCTCTTGCCCGGGCCAGCCGAGCGTCATGTGGAATCGCCGGAGGGGCAGACCCGGAAAGATCGGATCGGGGCAGCCAAGGGCAGCCCGGGCGAGCGGCAGCGGCAAGGGCATGCCCCAGGCGGCGTAGCGGTAGCTCAGCCGCGTCCCGCGGTGCGGCCGGGCGTGGCGGAGGCCTATGGCCGCGAGGAGCTCGACCAACGGATAGCCGACCATGGTGACGGCGCCGTGCCGGTTCGGCGAAAAGCCCGCGTCGAGCGGCACGTAATCCCGCCGCCAGTCGAAGCGGAAAGCTGCTGCTCTGGGGGGCCGAGAACGCGAAGGGGTCGGGGCGAAGCGTCGCCGGGTCCTCCGGGAGGAGGTCGAGCGCGTCCCTGGCCAGCGCGACGCCGGGATAGCCGCCGGCACCGGCCCAGAACTTCATGGCGTCGGCGCGTGCACCGTCGGCCCAGTGATCGACCACCAACCGGTGCTCGCCGTGAACAAGAACGCAGGGCAGCCTGTCGCGGGCGCCCGCATCCGGGTAGGGATACGCGCCGGGGCCGTAGACCGCGCTGGCCTTGAAGGTCATGGACTTGCCAAAAGACGCATCCTTTCCGTCGGGCGTCGCGGCACAGACCTCGGACCGTGTAAGGAACTCGAGGACGGCGAGGATCGGGTCCTCCTCGCCGTCCGAGGTCAGCGCGAACGTCTCCCGGCCCCCGGTCAGATCGAAACCGCCCGTGACCGGGCCGCAAAGGATCTCGGCGGCTTCCATCAGGCCGAGGCATGCGAAAACCTGGCCGGGGTTCGTCGGATCGACCGGGATCGTCGCCTCAGCCATCGGCGCGCTCCTGTTCCGCTTTCGACGCGGCGCGATCGGCGGCGCGGAACACGGCCTCCCACCAGGCGAGGCCCCATGGGCCCCAGAGCCGCGAAAGGCGCGCGAAGCGCAGGGCGGCGGCGCGCGCTTCGGCGACCATCGCAGAGGGCGGCCCGGCATCGCCCCCGTGGGCGGCGAGGAACGGGCGCGCATGGCCGTGGTGGCTCGCGATGAGGTGGAGGACGAGATCCCGCTCGTCGTCGGCGAGGGCAGCGAGCCGGGGATCATCCACCGACCCGACGAGCGACCCGAACTCATGGCGATAGCCTTCCAGCTTCCGTCCGTCGCCCCCATGGGTCTTGGCCCAGGGGCCTCCTTCCGGCTCCGCGTTCATCGCCGTCTGCCAGTGGCGTGCCCCCTTGCCCTTGTCGTGCAGGTCCGCCGCCAGGTCCAGGAGCGCCCGATCCGGCTCCGACAGCTGCAGGGCGTGCGCGATCTCGGCGGCATGACGCCCGACATGCGCGGTGTGATCCGCCAGGGTCACGTTCCGACCGCGTGAGCGGGCATCGCCCGCCGTGTCCCGTCTGGCGTCGCCGCGGGCCCTCACCACGAGCGTGTCGACGGCCTCGGCCGCGACCTCGTCCGAGAGCGGCAGTGCGAACAGGACGGGGGCGTTTTCTTCGGCCTCGACCTCACCGTCACGCGCGGTTTCGACGACGATGCTGAAGCCGACCGTGTCGGCCCACGATGGCGCGCCCTCCCGCGCCGTCGCGGCGTCGGCGCAGGGGACAGGTCCCGCGGCGGTCGCGTCGAGAGTCCCGCGCTCCGTCAGACCACCAAGGCGTGCGTCGAGCACGACCGTGCGGCCTACCAGACCGGTAACGAAACGGTCGACCTGCACGGAGGACCCACGCATGCGGGCCCGGAGCGCGCCCAGCGTCAAACGCTCGGCCGCGCGTCCCTGCCGGTCGAGCGCGATGAGCGCGACCTCCCGTTCCTCCATCGTTGCGTCATCCGTCAGCTTCGCCCCGGCACGCTTCTTCAGCCAGTCCCTGAACGGGCCGATCTCAATCTCCAGTACCTCGGACAAGTGCACGGGCGCGGACTCGAAGAAGCGGGTGATCTGATGCTCCGTCACGTCGCCGCTGGGCCGGTCGGGAAGATGGCTCCGCCACGCCAGCCGCACACGGGCCTCCTCATCGACCCAGCCCCTGAGGAACGGCGCGACGTCGGCTCGGCCGGGGTGGTCAGCCAGGCCGGTCAGGCTCCACGCGTCGATCTCGGCGCGGGCGAGCGGTGGTCGTAGCGGCGCGGGCGTCGAGGCGCGTTCCACGACCGCCGGCGCTTCGGAGGCGAGGGCGACAAGCGCGGCGGGCGATGCGCTCTCGAGGCGCGCGAGGAGCTCGCGGCAGGAAGCGAGAGAGGCGCCGCGGCTTTCTGCACTCCCTCCGTCGCAGACGATGATCCGCGCCGCGCCAAGGCCGCGTCGGTTCACCCGGCCGAGCCGTTGCACCATGCGCTCCCAAGCGACGAGATCCAGGACCGCGTGGTCGGCATCCAGGTCAACGCCAACCTCCGCGGCCGAGGTTGCCACGAGGATCCGCGCGCCCTCCGGACGCGGCGAACCTGCCAGAAAGCCGGCGTCCCGCAGTTCTGCCTCTGCCTTCATGCGCTCCCAGGCCCGCCGGCCGCCGGTGAAGGTCAGCACCGCGCTCTGCCCATGCACCTTGGCAAGGCTGGCGGAGACCTTTTCCGTCTCGCGACGGCTGTCGAGGAACACCACGATCCTCCGATCATCCTCGAAAAGATCGGACACGGCGGCGACGATATCGTCCGTGGTTGCGCCCCGGCGCAGTTCAACCGCCTTCGGCGCGTGGAGGCGTTTCGATACGGTCGGATTGGCCCGGTCCGTGTCGTCCAGGCGAATGATGGTGGGGGGTGCCCCGTCCTCGACGCCTTCCCCTGGTCGCTGCGTGGCCGACAGCGCCATGACGCTGAACGGTGGGGCGGGCGGACGAAAGGTGCCCGCAAGCGTCGGATCGCCCGCGACGCTTCGGATCATCGCCGCGAAGCTCGGCGCCAGATGGGCCTCGTCGAGTACGAGAAGCGTGTCTGTCCCAAGAAGGCCGGCATGGACTGGCCGCATCCCAGGCGAGACCCCGTATCCGGAGAACAGCAAGCGCGACCCGATCATGTCGACCGTCCCTACGACGATGGCGAGGTCGCCCGGCGCGTCGAGCCATGCGCCCGAATCAATGTGCTGGCCCCGCAGGGTGCCGAGGCGGAGGCCCGGACTGGCCGGTCCGGCGACCTTGTGCCAGTTCACAGCCAGTGTTTCTGCTTCACTGCTCGCCTGATCGACAACGGCACGGCGGTCGACGACGTAGACAAGCCTGCGCGGCAGCTTGCCAGGCGAGTCGGCTGCGCGGCTCGCATGGGCAAGCAGCCAGCAAGCCAGCACCGAGGTCTTGCCGAGACCGGTCGGGACATCGACAGCGGCCGGAACCTCGCCTCGCCGCAGATGCTCCCATACGCGGGCCTGCCACGGAAAGGGAACGGCGTCGCCTCCAGTGAGCCGCTGAAACTGATCGGCGAAGTTACTCATGCGAGACTTCTTCACACCCTTAATGAGCGGATGGAAACGTGCGCGACCCGGTTCGGCAAGCCCAAAAACGCGCGCCCCTGCCGTATCGGCAACCGGGTCTGGTCGCGAAAGCAGACCTTGGGGTGACCTGCTGCGCAGAGCCTCCTGCGGGTGAAGAGCATCCTCGAAACGAACCCGCCTCCAAATCGACCCGGAGGATCGGCGGCATGGATCGGGGCCAACACATCGCGGTCGCCCCCGACTGCCCCTCCTGCCTTCCTCCGCCTCGCGTGGCGCGTTTTCAACTGACTCGGACCCGGGAGCCGATGGTCCGTCGGACCTCCGGGGTAAGGGCCGGGCAGCCGTGAGAGGCTATGGCCGAAGCGGCATCGACCAGACACTGCTTCGATCCCTACCGTCTGCCCTTCTCGACCACCCTCACGAGCCGACGAAAAAAATCTCCGGGCACCGCGATGGGCGCCGTCGTAGCCCCTTCGCAAGTCACTGATATGACGTGATTTCGGCCGTGACGGAGTCAGTTTCCTGGCAGGCCCATGGCGCGCCCGACCGCCTCCAGTTCCTCGAT
>OFET01000870.1_pt1 | contig 12251 bp, 10 predicted proteins | sample 1521211 | NCBI WGS metagenome assembly OFET01 (sample SAMN03766358, study PRJEB24113) | microbial mat metagenome | isolation source: enrichment culture HLUCC-A from microbial mat sample contains cyanobacterium...
CCGCCGGGCCGCCGGCGCCGCAGACCCCGCCGCTGATCCTGTCCGTCGGCATCCGTCACCCGCGCAAGGGGCACGACGTGCTGCTCAAGGCGCTGGCGCGGATCGCGGACCTCGACTGGAACGCGGTGATCGTTGGCAGCGACTATCACGCCGACCACGCCGCCGAACTCGATGCGCTGCGCAACGCCTTGGGACTGGACGCGCGGGTCCGCTTCGCGGGGCTCGTCCCGGCCGAAGAGCTCGCCCGGCTCTATCGTGCCGCATCGGTATTCGCCCTCGCCAGCCGTTACGAAGGCTACGGCATGGCCTTTGCCGAGGCCCTCGTCCATGGCCTGCCGGTGGTCGCCTGCCGCGCCGGTGCGGTGCCGGAAACCGTGCCGGAAACGGCCGGGCTGCTGGTGACGCCCGACGACCCCGCCGCCTTTGCCGAGGCGCTGCGCGCGGTGCTGGAGGACGCAGGCCGCCTCAGGTCGCTGGCCCGCGGCGCGGCAGACGGCGGCGCTGCCCTGCCTCGCTGGAGCGATACCGTGGCGGTGATGAGCGGCGCGCTCGATCGGCTCGCCGCGCGCTGAAGGCTCAAAGCAGCCCGCGCAGAGCCGCCGAGCAGCGCTGCAGCGTGACCGCGATGCGCTCGGGGAAGCCGGGCTCGTCATAGACCGCGCTTTCTGCGGAATGCCCGATGGCTGCAATCTCCCCCCCGTCGCATCGGAACCCCAGAGAGGTCGCGGTGACGCCCGGCTCGAACTCGCCCGACACCCGCACGGGCGTGCCGGCGGGGACCGCACCCAACATCCGTAAGAGCGCGCCGCGTTCGGTCATCGTGCGTTCGGTCCAGGCGGTGAGCGGCGCCTCGGCCACGAGAGCTTCGCGCGCCTCGGGGTCCTCGGCGGTGAGCAACGCACGCCCCAGCGAGGTGGCGAGCAGCGGCAGGCGGCTGCCCACGGTGAAGCCAAGTCGCGGCATCACGCCCTCGCTGCCGGCATGAGCGACGTAGATCGCATCGTAACCGTCCCGCATCGCCAGCATCAGGGGCTGGCCGATCTGCGTGGCGAACCCCTCGATCACGGGCTGCACCGCAAGGCCGAATCGCCGCCCCTGCAGGAAGCCCCCCGCCAGCACGAGGATGCGTGGAGACAACGAGTAGCTGCGGCCGCGCTGGCGGACGTAGCCCAGCCGCACCAGCGTCAGCACCAGCCGCCGCGCCACCGCGCGGTCGAGGTCGCAGCGCCGCGCGATCTCGGGGATGGTCAGCGTGACCGAGTTGGCGTCGAAGCATTTCATTACCGCCAGACCCTTCGCGAAGGTCAGCGAGGTATCGGATAACTGAATGTCCTGTGCGTCATGCATTGTTTTGCCCTGGCTCTGCTTGACAGCCTAGCGCGCCCGGACCTAGCCTTGAAGCACTATAAATTTTTCGTGCGATTATCGCGCGTTATGGGGAGCCGAGACGACGCCATGATCAGCCAGGAACTCAACGACCGGATCACGCGAGTCGAGGGCGGCACCGGCGCCGGCGCGGTGCTGCGCCTCTATTGGCAGCCCGCGGCGCTGTCCGAGGAACTGGACAGGGCGCGCCCGGTGGTTCCCGTCCGGCTGATGGGCGAGGATCTCGTGCTTTTCCGCGATACCTCGGGCCAACTCGGCCTGATCGGGCGGCACTGTCCGCACCGGGGCGCGGACCTCTGCTACGGCCGGCGCGAGGACGGCGGGCTGCGCTGCCCGTTTCACGGCTGGCATTTCGACCGCACCGGCCAGTGCGTCGAGACGCCGGGCGAGCCGGACGGCTCGCGTCTGGCCGGGAACATTCGCACCACCGCCTATCCGGTGGTCGAGAAGAACGGGATCGTCTGGGCCTACATGGGGCCGGGCGAGCCCCCCGCCTTTCCCGATCTCGACTGCTTCCGCGCCCCCGATACCCATGTCTTCGCCTTCAAGGGGCTGTGGGAGTGCAACTGGCTGCAGGCGATGGAGGTGGGGATCGACCCGGTGCACGCCTCCTTCCTGCACCGCTTCCTGCAGGACGAGGACCCGGCCGAGAGCTACGGCAAGCAGTTCCGCGACAAGGCCGGGCAGACCGACATGCCGATGACCCAGCTCCTGCGCGAATATCCCCGGCCCGAGATCCGGGTGGAGGAGACCGACCATGGCCTGCGGCTCATCGCGCTGCGGCACATGGAGGACGGGCGCAGCCACGTCCGGGTGACGAATCAGGTGTTCCCCGAAGCGATCTGCATCCCGATCTCGAACGAGATGACCATCACCCAGTGGCACGTGCCGGTCGATGACACGCATTGCTACTGGTACTCGATGTTCACCAGCTTCGGGAAACCGGTGAACAAGAGCCTGATGCGCGAACAGCGGCTCAACGAGCACCGCCTGCCGGACTACGCGCCGCTCAAGAACCGGCGCAACAACTACGGCTACGACCCCGACGAGCAGGCGCGCGAGACCTACACGGGCATGGGCCTCGACATCAACGTGCACGACCAGTGGGCGGTCGAAAGCATGGGCGCGATCCAGGACCGCACGAAGGAACATCTTGGCAAGACCGACGTGGGCATCGTCCGCTATCGCCGGATGCTGCGGGCGGCCATCGACAAGGTCGAGGCGGGCGAGATCGACACGCTGCCGCTGCGCGGCCCGCAGGCCGCAAAGGTGCAGGGTCCGGTCTCGATCGACGCGATCGGACCGACCGAGCGCTGGGACGAGTTGTGGCGCGAGGCCGACGCGCAGCGCCGCGCGCCCTGCCCCTGGGCTGCGCCGCTCGCCGCGGAATGAGCGGGGCCGAGGCCGCGCAGGCCGTCCTGAAGGAGATCGAGGCGCGCGGGCTCGAGATGGTCCGCTTCGCCTTTGCCGACCAGCACGGGCTCTTCCGGGGCAAGGCGCTTGCGGCCCGGGCCACGGCGGGCGCGCTGCGCGACGGCGTGCCGATCACCTCGACATTGATCCTCAAGGACACCTCGCACCGCACGGTCTTTCCGATCTGGCAGGGCGGGCCGGGGGTGGGCGAGGGCCGGCTCGACGGCGCGGGCGACATGCTGATGGTGCCGGATCCGGAGACCTTCCGCGTGCTGCCCTGGTCGCCCAGGAGCGGCTGGGTGCTCTGCGACCTGGCCTACAAGGACGGCACCCCGATGCCCTTCTGCCCGCGCGGCCTGCTGAAACGCGCGGTCGCGCGGCTGGAGGAGGCCGGGATGCGGATGACGGCCGGAATGGAGGTGGAGTTCCATATCCATCGCGTCACCGATCCGCGGCTCGACCATTCCGACGCAGGCATGCCGGGCCAGCCGCCCGAGACGGCGCTGGCCACCCACGGCTACCAGTATCTGACCGAGGCGCGTTACGACCAGCTGGAAGAGGCGCTCGACGCGATCCGCCACGCGGCGGAGGCACTGGGCCTTCCGGTGCGCTCGGTCGAGGTGGAATTCGGCCCCAGCCAGGCCGAGATGGTCTTTGACCCCGCCGATCCGGTCACCATCGCCGACCGCATGGTGCTGTTCCGCCACGCCGCGAAGGAGGTGGCGCGGCGGATGGGCCTGCACGTCACCTTCATGTGCCGGCCGCGGCTGCAGGCGGTGGTGCCCTCGGGCTGGCACCTGCACCAGTCGGTGAGCGACCTGCAGGGCCGCAACCTCTTCACACCCGAGGGTGAGGGGCTGACGCCCACGGCAAGCGGCTGGATCGCGGGACTGCTCGAGCGGGCCGCCGAAAGCTGCCTGATCACGACGCCCACGGTGAACGGCTACAAGCGCTACCAGCCCTTCATGCTGGCGCCCGACCGCATCCAGTGGGGCCACGACACCAAGGGCGCGATGCTGCGCGCGCTGATCCGGCCCGGCGACCCGGCCAGCCGGGTCGAGAACCGCGTGGCCGAACCCGCCGCCAACCCCTATCTCGTGCTCGCCGCCCAGATCGAGGCGGGCCGCGACGGTGTGGCGCGCGGGCTGACCGCCCCGCCGCCGGCGGCCGACTCGCCCTATGCCGGCGCGGCACCGCGCCTGCCTTCGGACCTTGGCGCGGCGCTCGACGCCTTCGAGCGGTCGGACTTCTGGCCCGGGGTCTGGGGCGCGGACGTCCCGAAATGGTTCGCCACGATCAAGCAAGCGGAATGGCAACGCTATCTCGCGGAGGTCTCCGAATGGGAGACGCGGGAATACTACGGGCTGTTCTGACCGCTGCCGAACACGGTCAGAGCGTGATGGTCCCCACGCTGGCGCCACCGCAGACATAGAGCACCTGCCCGGTGACGAAGCCGGAGGCCGGATCGCAGAAGAACAGGAAGGCGTTCGTCACGTCGGCCGGCTGGCCGAGGCGTCCCACGGGGATCGCCTGCGCGAGCTTCGCCTCACGCTCGGACCCCTTCTCGACGATGCCCCAGAAGTTGTCGGTCCGGATCGGGCCGGGGGCCACGACGTTGACGGTGATGCCATGCGGCGCAAGCTCCAGCGCCCAGGTGCGGGCCATGCCGATCATCCCGGCCTTCGTCGCGGAATAGGCGGTGCGCGTGGGCACGCCCAGCGCCGCCCGCGAACCGTTGAAGAGCACCCGCCCGAAGCCGCGCGCCTTCATCGCTGGAAGCGCCGCCTGCAGGAGCGTGAGCGCCGCGCCGAGGTGAAGCTGCGCCAGCCCCGCGATGTCCTCGGGCTTGGCCTCTTCCACGAGGTTCGGCCAGATCAGCCCTGCGTTGTGCACCAGATGCGTGATCTCGTGCCGCGCGGCGACGTCGGCGGCGGCCTTCTCGACCGCCGTCGCGTCCAGCAGGTCGACCTCCACCTGCTCCAGCCGGTCGTGGTGCCAGTCGCCCTTGTGGCGGGCCATGGAGACGACCCGATAGCCCCGGTCGAGCAGCGCGCGGGCCAGATCGGCGCCGATCCCCTTCGAGCCGCCGGTGATGAGCGCGGTGTAATCGGTCATGTCGCCTCCTTCGGGATCAGGGCCAGCACGCGCAGCGGGCTGCCGGTGCCGCCCCTGATCTTGAGCGGCGGCGCGATGAGCATCGCGCCCGTGGGCGGCAGAAGGTCGAGGTTGCACAGGCATTGCAGCCCGTATTTCCCCGCCCCGTGCAGGTAGAAATGCGCCGGGAAGGGCGGGTCGTAGTGCGACCCCTGGCCCGCGTCGGTGCCTACCGTCTCGACCCCGAAGCCGCGGATGTCGCGCGCGACGAGCGCTTTTACCGCCTCCGGCGTGGGGCCGGGCGAATGCGCGCCGTCCTCGCGCATGTTGAGATACTCGGCGCCCGAGCGCTTCGACCAGTCGGTGCGCATCAGCACCCATGACCCGGCCGGGATGGGGCCGTGCGCGGCCTCCCACGCCTCGATGATCTCGGGCGTGAGCTCGAAGTCGTCGTCCTGCGCCGCGCCCTCGGAACAGTCGATCACAACCACGGGACCGATCAGCGCCTCGGGCGGGATCTCGTCCACATGGCCGTGGGGAATGTTGCGCCCCGAGACCCAGTGCACCGGCGCGTCGAAATGCGTGCCGGTGTGCTCGTTCATCGAGATATGGTGCCACTTCCACGCAGGCCCGCGGTGGTCGTAGGCCGAGACCTCCTCCATCCGGAAGCGGCCGCATTGCCCGAACTCGGGCGGCAGCACGATGACCGGAAAATCCGGGTCGAGCCGATGGGTCAGGTCCACCACCTCGACCGCGCCGGTGGCGAGGGCGGCGGCGAGCTGATCGAGAACGCTCATGCCAGCCTCCGCGGGGCGCCGTGGCGCTCATCGGCCCGTGCGGGCCTCTTCGCGAGACGCGCCCGCACGGGCGCGCCGAGCGGCGCGCGCAAGGTGGTCATGCCCCTTCCCCCCTGATCTCGCGGTCCAGCACGGCAGGGTCGCGGCGCCAGCGTTCGGCCAGGTCCTTCGCCACATCGCCGCAGAAGACCTCCTCCAGCCCGCGTTCGAGCCCGTCCACGATACTGCGCGCCAGCGCCTTCGGCGTGACCTTGGGCGGCGGCAGGCCCTGGTGCCAGTCGTCCTCGGTATGGCCCGAATAGACACAGATCACCCGCAGGCCCGCCTCCGCGAACTCCGCCCGGAGCGTCTGCGCCACCGAGCGCGCCGCCGCCTGGCTGGCGCAGAAGGCGCCCAGGCGCGGGTCGGGCGTGAGCGCATAGGCCGAGAGCAGTGTCACGAAGGCGGCGGCGGAATTGATTCCGTCCGCCGTGCGCGCGGCCATCCCCGGCCCGAAGGCCTGCGCCAGCCGCATCAGGCCCAGCGCGTTGACCTCCATCGCCTCGCGGGCGTGGATCGTGTCCTGCCCCAGGATGCCGCCGGGGCGCAGGAAGCGGGCGGTGTCGATCAGGATGTCGGTCTTGCCGCCGATCTCGCCCGCCGCCGTCTTCAGACTGTCGGGATCGGTGACGTCGAGCTTCATCAGGGTGACGTCCTCGTGCCCCTCGAAACGCGCGCGGCCCGGCCAGCGCCGCCAGGATTCCGGCTCACCCAGGAAGACGTGCGCGGCGCCGGCGGCCAGCAGCGCCTCGACCAGCGGCGCGGCCACCTCTGACCGGGCGTCCGTCACCAGCACGCGGCGGTGCTTCACATGGGTGCCCATCGCGCGGGTCATCGGGTCGTCCTCCATCGCTGCGCTCCCCCGTTCCGGCAGGGCCACCAGCACCCCCTGCCCCGCCCGGTCGAGCCGGAGCGACAGGCGCACGCGGTCGCCGCGCCCGACCTCACCGTGCAGGTGCACCACGGCCACCGGCCCCGCATCGAGCTTCGCGGTGCCGGTGCGCCAAGGCATCCGCTCGCGGAAATAGGGATCGGGCGAGGCGTGGATGCGCGTCTCGGCAAGGATTTGCGCCCCCGGGTCCGTGTCGCGCCACTCCAGCCGCACCGACAGGCAGGCGTGGCAGGGATCGCGCGGGGGATACTGCACCGCGCCGCAGGCGGCGCAGTGCTGAAGCGCGAAGCGCCCCTCGGCGGCGGCCACGGCCAGCCCCAGGGCTGCGCGCGACCGCGGCAGCGGCGGCAGCGTGGGCACGCGGCTGCGCTTCTGCGGGTTCTTCTTCTTCGGGCTCGGGAGCGGCTCGGTCATGCGCCCTCCAGCACCGCGGCGGCGGAACAGACGCCGCGGTCGTAGTTCACCATCCCGAAGCCCGAGACGCAGGCGCGGCGCGCGCCCGCCACCTGGGTCGGCCCGGCCTGCCCCGTGACCTGCCGCAGCGCCTCGACGAGCCCGAGGTAGCCGCCGGCCGCGCCCGCCTGCCCCACCGAGAGCTGCCCGCCGGAGGTGTTGTGCGGGAAATCGCCCGCGACGGTCAGGTCGCGGGACCGCACGAACGCGGCGCCCGCGCCCTTGTCGCAGAAGCCAAGGTCCTCGACCTGCATCATCGAGATCACGGGGTAGTCGTCGTAGGTCTGGAGCAGGTCCATGTCCTCCGGTCCCAGCCCCGCCATCTCCCAGAACTCGTCCACGTCCACCGCCCAGCCGCCGCGCAGCTGGACCGGGTCCTCGGGGAAGGCGTTGTGGCGCTCGATGGTGGAGCGCAGGCGCGCGCAGGGCAGCCCGCGCCGCGCCGCCTCGTCCTCGCGCATCACGAGGAAGGCCTCGGCCCCCGCGCAGGGCATCACGCAGTCGAAGAGCGCGATGGGCTCGGCGATGGCGCGGGCGTTCAGATAGGCGTCGAGGGTCAGGGGCGACTTCATCAGCGCATCGGGGTTGCGCAGGGCATTCTCGCGCTGGGCCACGGCGATGCGGCCGAAGTCCGCGCGCGTGGCGCCGTATTCGGCCATGTAGGCATCCATGATGAGCGCGAAGATCGCGTTCGGCCCGCCGTAGCCGTAGGGATAGGCCGCGTCCTGGCTGAAGCGCGAGAAGGACGAGAGCAGCCGCCGGAAGCTGTCGATACGGTTCATGTCGCCCGCGACACAGGCCACGATATTGGCGTCGCCCGCCTGCACCGCGCGCGCGGCGCGGCGCGCGGCCACGACACCGCTCGCCCCGCCCATCGGGATCGTGTCGAGCCAGCGCACGGTGAAGCCGAGGTGCTGGCAGAGGCCCACGGGCGTATCCGGGAAGAGCGTGAAGGACGAGACGGACAGCCCGTCCACCTCCTCCTTCCGCAGTCCCGCCGCGTCCAGCGCCGCCTTCAGCCCGCGCGCGATCCACCAGTGCGCGGTCTCCTGGCTGTAGCGGACGTAAGGCACCGTGACGGGCGCGGTCAGCACCACGCCGTCGTAGGGCGCGCGCGTCATGCCGCGGTCCGCTTCTTGAGCGGGCGGAGGTCGTGGGTGGCGGGATCAGCCAGCAGTTCGGCCGCCTGCGTCTTGAGGGCGCCGCGCTGGATCTTCTGTGTGGCGGTCAGCGGCAAGGCGTCCACGAAGGCGATGTAGCCTGGCGCCTTGTAGTAGGCGAGGCGTGTCAGGCACCATTCGGTGATCTCGCGCGCGAGCGCCGCGTCGCCCTGCCCCTCGACCACCAGCATGGCGAACACCTCGTCGCCGCGCAGCTCGTCCGGCACGGCGGCCACGCCCGCGGCCCTGATCGCCGGATGGCGCATCAGCGCGCTTTCCACCTCGACGGCGGCAATGTTCTCGCCCGAGCGGCGGATCACGTTCTTCTTTCGGTCGACGAAGAAGACGCTTCCGTCGGCCTCCTGCCGCACGATGTCACCCGTGTGGAACCAGCCGCCTTCCCAGACCTCGGCCGTGGCCTCGGGGTTCTTGAAGTACTCGGTGAAGAAGCCGAAGCGCGGGTTCTCGCCCGCACGCCGCACGAGCAGTTCGCCCGGCTGGCCGGTGGCCGCGTCTTGGCCCTCGTCGTCCACGATCCGAAGATCCATGTAGGGCTCGGGCCGGCCGAGGCAGCTTTCGCCAACGCGGCGCGGTTCGCGGTTGTTGGTGAGGCCCGCGGCGCAACCCGTCTCGGTCATCGCCCAGCCCTCGACCAGCGGAAAGCCGAAGCGCTCCTCGAAGGGGGCGTGCAGCTTGGGGTCCACCCCCGCGCCGAAGCCGAAGCGCACCCGATGGTCGCGGTCGGCCGGGGACGGCTCTGCCTGCATCAGGATCGAGGGGATCACGCCCAGATAGTGCAGGCAGGTCGCCCGGCTTTCGCGGACCGAGGCCCACCAGCTTCGCGGGTGGAAGCGGTCCAGCACGATCAGGCAGCCGCCCACGGCGAGCATCGCCATGAAGGAGGCGGCCATCGCGTTCATGTGAAAGACCGGCAGCGGCGTCAGCATCCGCTCGCCCTCGTGGCCGAGCGCGCAGAGCCCGCCCGCCTCCTCGTACCAGCGGCCGCACTGCAGGTAGTAGGTGTTGTTCAGCACGCAGCCCTTGGGCTGTCCCGTGGTGCCGGAGGTGTAGAGCAGCGCCGCCTCGGCCTCTTGCGGCGGGCCGTCGCGCAGCGCGATGCGGCCGCCCTCGCGCGGCGCGGGCAGCGGGTCGCCGGGCGCGATGACGGCAAGCTCCACGCCCGCCTCGCGCGCGGCGCCGCGCAGTTCCTCGACCCGGTCGGGCACCGAGACCACGAGCACCGGCTCGGCGTTGCCCATCATGTAGGCCTGTTCGGCGGTCCGAAGGTCCGGGTTCAGCGGCACGATGGAGGCGCCGATGCGGTTGAGCGCGAGGAACCACAGGAAAAAGGCCGGCCGGTTTCCCAGCAGGACCATGACGCGATGGCCCGCGCCGTAGCCCGCCGCCTCCAGCCGCGCGGCCAGCGCCTCGACCTCTTGCAGGGCGGCAGCGTAGGCGATCTCGCCCGCCTCGATGCCGTAGACCTGCGCCGTCTCCGGCAGCACCTGAAGGAAGGGACGGTCGGGCCAGCGCCGCGCGCTGTCCTCGAAGGCGGCGAAGACGGTGGGCGTATCGGCGGCGATCATGGCAGCAACTGGATGTTGCCGAAGGCCGCGTCGCAGTTCAGCAGGTCGACACGCTTGTTGGCGATCCGCAGCTTGCCCTCCACCTGCCGGAGTTCGTGCCGGGCGGTGAGGGCGAGGAGTTGCTGCTCGTCGAGCCGCGTCTCGACGTAGTGCATGGGCGTGGTCACCACGTATTCGCCCGCCTCTCCGTCCATCCTGTCGATGTAGGGGCGCGAGAGGACATGGTGGCAGCGGCTCTTGGGCTTCTGGCTGAAGGTGCGCGCGCCGTTCAGCCGCTGCACCCGCAGCTTCAGCATGAAGATGTCCTCGTACATCAGCGAGGTCACGTTGACGGGATCCTCCTGCTTCCAGTCGAGCGGCATCCAGTAGTGCCCGTCCGGCAGCCAGAGGTCGAGCCACTCGTCCCAGCGGCCCTCGTCCAGCATCCGCGCCTCGTCGTAGACGAAGTCGATCAGGTCGTCGCGCGTCACGCTCATTCCGCGGCCTCCCGCGCCGGTTTTCTGCCCATGTCCCGGGTCATGAACTTCACCCAGGCGTGGAACTGGTTGCGCATCTGGCGCTCGGTGGTGCCGTTCTCGACCTGCTCCTGGTCGTAGTCCTCGTCCGCGGTGTAGAGGCGCTGGACGTTGACCCATTCGTTGCCGTCCGCGTGCAGCCCCTCCTGCGCGCGCTCGTACATCTCGAGGTCGTCATGCCCCACGATCGAGGTCGGCGCGTTGATCATGCGGTTGTACATGGCGTTGCGCGCCACCAGCTCGTCCGGCGCGCCGACGGGACGATAGATGTAGCTTTCCACCAGCGTCCTGTCCGCGGCCAGCGGGATGAAGACGCGCAGCTGCTGGATCGGCCCCTTGATCATGATGTTCGGGAAATAGACGGTGTTGTGCCGGTTCTCGCCCAGGATCTGCGCGGCCTTCTCCTCGCCGTGGCCCTCGACCATCGCCTCCCAATAGCCGGGGATCTGCGTGTATTTCGAGTGGATAGACTGCGTCACGCCCGTGTGGCCGTGCCCGTTGGGCCAGGTGCGGATGCCCATTTCCTCGAAGAACTCGTAAGGGCTCATGAAGGGCGCGATGATCTCCATCGCGGGCGGCTTGGGGTCGTCCTCGGTGTAACCGAGCTCCTTCCAGATCTGCACCGCGGTGCCGGCGGAGGATTCATGCGCCACCATCGGGTGGCAGGTGTCGGTCTGGTTCTCCACCAGCATCTTCCAGTTGCACTTGTGCATGTAGCGCAAGGGTGGGCCCACGACCTCCAGCCGGCCCTCGGGCGAGCGGTCGATCATGTTGTCGAGCGAACTGAGGCTCTCGCCGAAGAACTCCGCGAAGGAGATGCCCTCTTCCGCGAGCCGGGCGAAGACGAAGCCGCGGTGGTTGTGCACCGCGCCCACGGCGGTCATGCCCTTCGCGCCCTCGGTCCTGTCGAAGCCCGTGTCCTGGTAGCCCTTCTTGAGCGGGATCGCGAGCAGGCAGCCGTCTGTCTTGAACGACCAGGCATGATAGGGGCAGCGGAAGAACTTGCCGGTGTTGCCCTGCCGGTCGATGGCGATCCTGGTGCCCTTGTGCGGGCAGCGGTTGTAGAGAACCTTGATCTCGCCGTCGGAGTGGCGAACCATGATCACCGGCTGATCCGCGACCTGGGTGGTGAAGTAGTCGCCCTTGTTCGGCGTCTGGCTGTCGTGGCCCACGAAGACCCAGGTGTTGCGGAAGAGATGTCTCATCTCCAGCCGGAACACCTCATCGTCGATGTAGACGTCGCGGTGGACCTCGCCACCACGGAAAAGGCCTGCGACGGCCTCGGGGTTGTCGGTGTAGCGTCCCATCAGGCACCTCCCTTCGGGGTCCGGGAAGCCGCTTGGAAGCGGCTTCCACGCGGTTTCCAAACCGCGTGGCCCAAGGCGTTTGCAAACGCCTTGGGCGCGCGCGTCACAGGTCGAGCTTCAGCCGCGGCGTCTTCGCCCGGCTGACGCAGATCTGCATCACCTTGCCCTCCGCCCGCTCGGCCTCCGAGAGCACCACGTCGCGGTGATCCGGCACGCCTTCCAGCACGTCGGTCTGGCAGATGCCGCAATCGCCACGCTGGCAGTCGTAGATCAGGTCATGGCCTGCCTCTTCCAGCGCCTCGATGATGCTCTTTCCTGGCGGTACGGTCACGACCTCGCCGGTCGAGGCGACCTCGACCTCGAAGCTGTCGTCGCCTTCCTCCCCGCCCGCCGAGGCGTTGTCGAACAACTCGACATGGACGCGGTCGCGCGGGATGCCGCAGGCCTCGGCCTGCGCCAGCGCCGCATCGATCATCGGGCGCGGCCCGCAGACGTAGAGGTGCTGCTCGCCGCCCATGCCGCCGATCAGGCCGGCAAGGTTCAGCGGCCCGCCGGCCTCCTCGTCGAAATGGCAGTGCAGCGCGTCGCCAAGGCTTTCCGCGAGCGCAT
>OFET01000871.1_pt1 | contig 12207 bp, 9 predicted proteins | sample 1521211 | NCBI WGS metagenome assembly OFET01 (sample SAMN03766358, study PRJEB24113) | microbial mat metagenome | isolation source: enrichment culture HLUCC-A from microbial mat sample contains cyanobacterium...
GGCCGCTATCCGATGACAGGCTGCCGCCGTCAAACCGGGCGACGATGGCCTTGCCGTTCACGGGTGACAAACCCTCCAGCGACAGCGTAGGATCATGCATGGCGGATGTGGCCTCCGTGAAACTGCGAGATTCAGCTTCGACACCCAAATCTTACGCGATTTCAACGGCTTGTGCTGCATCCGCCAGACCTCCGTGCATAATGCGGGTTAGGATAAGAATGCATTATTCAACCGTAGGATCAAACATCAACGGCAATGGCATGTCGGCTGCGAGTTGAAGCACCAAAACGCTGGGAGGCGATCCGACAGGGGTTATCTCGACCTGCAGATCCTCCAAGCCGCCTGCGGCAGACAGCCCGTAGCCGCCGCATGGCAAGCGGACAAGGCGCACGCGGCCTGGTTTCATGACAGCGTTCCAGCGCGCCACGACATCGGCCACTGTTGCCTTCCACACCGCTGCGAGATCCTCGCGGGCGAGCAGTTCGTTAAAGGGCCTCTGATCCAGATCGGGATGGGTGCCGAGGATAGCGTGTCCGCCGGCCTCCAGACGTTCGCGAAATGCCTGCAGCAGACGGTCGAAATAAGACAGATCGTGATCTTCGGTTCCACCCTCCAGAGGAAAATGCAATGCCGTCAGCGTGACATCAGTCAGGCGCCCCATGCCATCTGAAGCCGTTTCGGGTGCCAACCAGGCGCGGCGCGGTGTTGGAAGGGCTGCTCCATGAAACTCCCCATAGGCAGCTCCAGCCGCCGCCAGCGCCCTGGTCGTAACATCGCCCTGCCAGTACGCGGACGTTGGTGCCGAATGATGAGTAACTCGGCTGCCTGCCGTGATCTCCTCCAACTCTTCAATGTGGATGCCGATGTCTTGGCTTGCCCGCTCCAGATACGGTCGCAACAAATCGCTCGTCGTGTCACCTCGGCGAAAATACCAGCTGCCTAGTGGAGCTCGGGCATACTGGCCCTGGAGTCTCACCAGCCCAACCAGTCGTTTGACGGAAATCGGGCGATCGACGTCGAAACGCAGAGACAGCGCCGCGCGGTAGGGTGCGGGCCATGGTCGCAGGCGGATCATTGGTCGCCCGTTTCGCGCGAGCAGATGGCGAAACACCTTCAACCATTGTGCTTCCAAGCGTTCGACGGTCGGATTATACGCATATGACGTCAGGTCCAGACAATGGTCCGCTGTACAGTTGGCGGTTTGCAGCGCGAGCCAGTTTTCGAGAAGGTCGGTGCTGATTCGGCGCGCGACCTCGTCAACCAGGAGGCATTTCCTCACAGCCGGGCTTTCGCCGGTGCCGACGAAGCCCCGCCACGGCAGGCTCTCCCGCAGATGGGGCACATCCAGGAACTTCTCCGGTATGGCAGCGTCTCCCCTCTCCACGAGGAGCAACCAGACCAGGTAGAGTGGTGACAGGAGCAGGGTCGGACCACCGGGTTGTTGCAGCAGAGTGCCTCCACGTGACGGCTTTCGGTCTGTGGCATGCAGGGCCTCGGCAGCTTGAGCGGTTACATCGGCGCGACCAAGAAGGTACCCTGCCAGCCCGGCAGCGACCCAGCGAAGACTGCTGTCGCAATGGGGCAGCAAATCAACCAGAAGCGCTTCCAATCGCTTTCGCTCGGACTCGTCGGAGGCTGCCGCACAGCGGGCTACGAGGTCGACCGGAGTAGCAAGGGCAGTTTTGCGGGTCAGCTCCGTCCCGTGCCGTCTGCGACGCGGTTGCCAACGCTGACGCAGCATTCTCAGTTTGTCGCTCAGGCCAGGGGTCTTGCGCGCAGACACATCCGCAAAACGCGCTGTCGCGTCCAGCCACTGCGTGACCACGTCCGTGTTCGAGCTTTGGGGTGCGACGAGGTTACTGCCGATGGGTCGCCGCCTGTAGAGGGCTTTGAGGATGGCGCTTCGCTTCACATGCGGCCAGTCGAGCAGATGAAGGGCCACCAGCCATTCGCGGAGCTCGGCGCGCGACAGGGCATCGCTGCGCTTGAACAGGCGCGCCTGCAGCCAATAGGCCAAGTCGGCGAAACGCTCGATTGCCGACGCTCCCGGTCCAGGAATCGGGCGTGGCGCCAGAATACGCGCATCTGGCAGGCGTACCTCGTCACCATCCGCAAGGATGACCGGAGCCTCCGGGTCCAGCAGTACGTCTCCCGGAACCACATGCCAGACCTCCGCCGCGCAGCCGAGTGCAGGAGTTGCGCCCCCGAGGCAAACGACTACCGCGACACTCCCCGGCACGGGCGCGCCAGCATGCAGGCAAACGGCCTGAACCAGGCCCAGGGTTTCACGCAACAGATCGACAGCATCGGCCAGGTCCGAACGATCTTGCGGAACAATGAAAGCGATTTCCGGATAGTCTTGGGCGCTGGTCGTTCGAGCACCCGCATCCTTCTTCGCGCGATGCTGTGCAGGTGTCCCGAACAGGCGGCTGCCTTGACCGTGATCCCCACAGGCCACAACGGCACCACAGGCGACAAAGCTGCCATGACCAAGGACAGCGCCGGGCAGGATAGATACATTTGCCGAGATCAGGCAGTTGGCGCCGATGACGGTGCGGCGATAGTCGTAACCACGCTCGAAAAAGGCGCGTGGATCGTCCGGGGCAATATCGTGGTTGGCTGAATGCACGAAACAGCGCGGCCCGACACGCACATGGCGACCAATGACGATACCACCGCTGCCGTAGAAAAGGCCACCGATATTGATTCGGACGTCATCTTCCAGAAATATGAATTCGGGCTTGAAGAACCGACAACCTTCCTCGATTTGCACGCCGCTACCAAAGCCGAGGAAGAATGGCGCATAATGCTTCGCACGCAGGGCGATACCCTTCTCTCCCGGCAGGTCGGCGAAACGGGCTTGGACGTCGACCCAGTCATAGAGCGTCAGGAATTCAGGCATAACCCCAGTATTCCATTTCGCTGCCAGCTATTTCCAGAAAAACGCCGGCTTCCTCGGAACTCATTTTGGAGCGCCATTTGCCAACGGAATCGGCGTTGATGGGGTTCTTCAGGTTGTCGTGGTGCTTGAACCTCCGGGTGTGCGCTTCGATGTATTCTGCCTTGTAAAAAGTATCTGCGTTGACGAGGTCGATCCCCAGCATCTCTTCCAATCGTCGCATTTCCGTCTTGGGCTCACGTACCAGATCCTCGTAACGCATGGTGACATAGTCCAGACCGGAGGCTTCCAGCGCGAGACGGCCATCACGGATCGTCTGTAGCCAACCCAGCGCCACGTCACGGTAGCTTTCGTAAAACAGCGGCTGCCCACGATCCTTTCGCTGGTCATTGAGCTTCATCACGGACAACGCGTGATCCCGCGGATCACGCACCAGCAGGATTACCTGCGCACGCGGGAAAGCGGAGGCGTACTGCTTCGCATGTATGACATCACCAAGGATCTTGAAACCCCAGCGCTGCTTTCCCTCCAGCGCCGAGGCCCGCCGCATGGCGGCGGCGATCAGATGGCCGCGCGCCAGGAGTTCGTCAGCGAAGTCATCGGTTTCCCTGCCCGTCAGCGGTTCTGCGGACACCTCTTCCCTGGGGCCTGTCCAGGCCCCCAGATTCATGCGGGGAAGAAGATTGCGATGCTCATCCAGAAGGCGGTCGAACTCCTCCGCCGGCAAGCCTGTCTGTTTCAGAATGTTGCGGGTATAACGGCCCTCGTTGCCGACAACGAAACTCGGCTTGCGAATGTGCAGTTCAAAGGCTTGAAGCAGATCATCCGAAGTCCGCAGCATGCTGGTGAGTAGTGACGTGCCGGATCGTGGCTGTCCGGCTAGGAGGATGCACTTATCAGATATGCCGGATGGAAGCGCGTCTTTCGTTTCCAGAAGTTCAGCCCCCCCTCGGGTGAATAGGCGTTTGCACCGCTGTACCAAGGACCGTAATTCAGGCATCGCGGAACAACCTCCTGTTCTAGTACTCTCTGCAGGAAAAAATAGTGCGTCAGGAACATCACGTTCAGCTTGAGGTGATCGTTATGTCCCATGATCTCGTCGTATTGGACATGGTCGCCGACGCGCTTCCCCAGAATGAAGGCTACCATCTTTCCTTCCGGGGAAAATCCACCTACGCAGATGTCTTTGTAATTGGGATCCGTAAAGGGCTGATATTCCGCAAAAGCGTAATCCTTCGCTCGAGAATGGAAGGTCGTCGCTATCTGCCGCCCCTGACGCTGATCGGATGAGTGGATGATGTCCCAGATGTCCGCCGCGTGCTCCGGCGGATAGATATCGCGGGTCGTATAACCGGCATTCACTGCCTTCTTGCCAGTGACCCCATAGCGCTGCTTTTTATTGAACTGAGCAAGGTAGCAGTCCAGTCCCGCACTGATGTCCAGTACAGCAGAGAGCAGGATACGCGGATGGTCGGTCCCGATATCGGATCTCCGAAACAGGTACTCGGCATGCCGATTCGCAGGGTATGAAGCGGCGCGCCAGTTCAGCCAGTTTTGCCGCTTTTCATCGGCCCGAGCACAATGCGTGAGCGGAGGATCGAGAACCACCAAGCCCGGGCGCAAGTACAGCTCCCTGTCCTCAGGCGTCAAAGGCTGGAAACGCGTGGCGTCCGTCCAGGCCTCGCGTACCGCGAATTCAACCGCTTGTCTCTGGTCCATTAGGAATAGAACTCCGGATGAATCAGGATCAAGAGCGGGAGCGGCCAGGCCGAGCCCTCGCGCATGGAAAGCTCGGCGAGAGGTACGTGGCCGGACGGAATATCCGTGCTTTCACCGATGATCAACTGCTTGCCCCCCTCGGCAAGCTGCCGCGACCCGGGTACGGCATGCGGGGCCAGATAATATGCCCCCGACGTTTCCGACCGCACCACGAACTCGAATGTCCCTTCGCGCCCGAAACGGTTATCTGTCAGGTAATTCGTCGCGACTGTTCCCCATCTGGCGCTCCAGAGGGGCGTGTCGCCCCAATGTGTGAAGCCATGATCGCGCAGACGCAAGCGATTGGCACGCACCAGATCCGCTGAAGCTTCGGGGAGTGCCGCCAGATCGGGGAAATCCCGCTGGCGTGCCACTTCTTCGAACAGATCGAAGGACGTGCCATATCCGTCTCGATCAACGTGCCGGTGCCGGCTGTTTCCATGTGTGTTGCCAACGGTCAAATCGAAGCCGAGGCCGGAGAAATCGTCCCGCAGCGCATCAAGGATCTGGTCAAGCGGTTGCTGTCGTTCATGTATCTGGAAATAGGGATCCAGATGCAGCCCCACTTCGTGCCCAATCGCGGCGATTTCCCGCATTGCCTCACGCTGTTCCTCGGCGCCGTAGGCTTTGCGTGTGCGGGGGTGGTTGAATGGCATGAAGAAATACGTGCCGAATATGTCCATGGCCGCCTGATCCCGCGCCATCGCTACAACCGAATGCAGATCCACGTCGTGGACATCGTGCTTCAGGAAGATCGCCGGCGCACGGGCCTCGATCATGGTATCCACATTGCGGATCGGCACGATGCCCGCACCAGTGCTCTTGAGGCGATCAAGCAAGGAAAACAATTGACCGCGTGCCCGATTCGTCGTTGCCACGCGCTTGGCAGCGACGTTGCTGCTGCTGGTCAAAGGCTTCTGCACTACGCGAAAAACGCTTCTCTCCCCCGCAGCCGCCTTGTCGTACTCGACCAATGCCTGGCTCGCGAAGCGCCGCACCTTTCCCAGTGGTTCAAGCAGGCTGTCGATTTCATCGACCGTGAACATCACCTCGTAATCATGCACGAAGCGTGGATCCTTGATGTTCTCGTGGACAATCAACAGTCCGCCCGGTTTCAATGCCTCCCAAATCCTGCGAAGCATGGCGAAACGTTCGTCCTGCGGAAGGTAAAGCAGGGAGCCGATCAGCGTGACAATGTCCGGCTGTGTTGTGAACGGATAGTCTGCGAAGCTGCCGGCCCAGCACTTGAAACCCCCGTCGAAGTCACGAGCCCAGGTCCGGGCCAATTCGGCAGCGAGACGAATGTTGATCGAATTGAGGTCGACATTGACCGCTTCCGTCACAGGACATCGTTCATCGAGGAGCAACTCGGCAGCCAGCAGACCAATGCCGCCTCCAAGATCACAATAGTGGACAGGCTGCTGTTGATTGGAAGCAAGACAGGTCGCAATGATGTGACGCACCACCGCTGATTTGTACGACACTCCGCCGACAGAATAGGAAAGGCGGCCCGCCGCGCGCTCCAGCGCGTCTCTCAGGCCTTCTGACTCGCGCTTGGCGGCGCGCCGTGTCGCGGATGCCGTGGTCGAATAGGCGGCCACATGCCTGGGATCATTCAACAGAAACTCCGCGCCGGCGGGGCCGCCGGGCAGGGCGCCAACGTCGATCTCGCCACTCCTCGCAAGGAGATCCGTCGTCAGAAACGGCATCATGTTCTCGCGGAACCAGGTCAGCGTCGAGCGCGACGGTTCGAGTGGCGTCGAGCCGGCACGAAACACTGCAAAGGGTCCGAGCGCGCCGACGGCAGAACCGAGCCAGACCTCCAGTTCCTGTCTTGTCAACTGCCCGCGCCCACCGCGCTTATCGCCCACTGCGACCAATATGTAGCCCTCGTGAACCACGGCTTGCCAGATATTGGCGAGATAGCTTTGACCCCAAGGGTTTGCAAACAGTCGGGCAGATGGCAGCACAACAGCGATATCAAACTGGCGCGTGGGCAACGGCATGAGCCCGTTGCCTGCCTCATCAGGTTTCGGATGGTGTAACGTTCCACTGTTATTGAAATAGCGGGTGACCTGACCAGTCTGAAGCAGTGTGCCAAAATCGCCGGTCGCGTCGAGATCACGTTCGAGAGCTTCCGGTCCAGCCGAAAACAGCGCGATACGCGCTTCGCCGTGGTGCGCCAGAAGCGTCTGCAGGCCGGTGGTCCGCAGATTATGGAGCGGCCCGGATCGGCTTCTCGCCATACGGTCCCGGATTGCACTCACAAATGATTTCACTGAGCTACTCCCAGATTATTTTTTCGAGAGATCTGACAAACAACCGCCAGACCACCCAGCAGGGATGACATATGCCTTTCCGCCAACGTGCAGCCCGACATTCATGGGGACTGGTCGCGGAAAGCGCAAACCGATCTCTCCTCCCGACCACATGACATCAGCTCCATAATGGACGGTCCGGAACCAGTCGACTGCAGTCGCATGCGTCACCTTCCATACTCTTGTCATGTCAAGCGTCATCAGCAATTTGCGCAATTGGTCCAGATGAACGTCCGGATGGTTCATGATGGTGACGTGTTGCCCCTCCTGCAGCCGTACCGGAACGCGCTCTTGAAGAATATGCAGCGCATGAGCGTCCGGTGCCGTCCCGGTGTCGAGGCTGTTGTGCAGCGCCGTGAGCATGATTCCCGCGCTCTCCACGCAACGGCGGCGTGCAATCACAGCAGGATGGGGATACATATTGTTGCGCGACAAGATGTCGGCGTGCTCCATGCCAGCCGCCTCGGCAGCTTCGAAATAGGTCTGTCCCAGGTGCCCAACCGCGCCGCGACCACCGTGAGACGTAACGCCGCGAGGCCGTATTCCGGTCACACGCGTGATGGCATCGATTTCCCTTTGCAGCCCGCGACTATCGGCAGTCTCCGCATGCAAGGTTATTTCGTGCCCTGCCGCAGCGGCTTTCGCGATCTGAGAAGTTGGCAGCAGTGAGGTGCGAAACCCCCAACTCGCCTTGAGGCCGCAGGAATCATAGAAATCGAGTAGCTGGTCAATCGCCTCATCCTCCATCGGACGGTCATGATCATGACGGATCGTCAGCGCGCTTGTGAACCCCGACGGCCATGTTTCCAATCTGGCGACAGGCAGTGAGCGTGCCTCGGCAAGACTCCCGATCAGGCTGACTAGCCACAACTCGACTGTATGGGGAACGGGCTTTCTGCGCAGGGCATAATAGCCGTGACGCATTGGTGGCATCCAGTGACGTCTGATGCAAAGCGCAAACAGCGGCGCTCCGCAGAGAAGGCGCTCACCGTCGGTTGCCGCTACAGGGTACCAATTTTCGTCGTCAGGAAAGCGGGCCTCTGCCAGCGTCGTCCAGCCCTCGGGACAAGACAGCAGTTGAAGAGACATCTCATCCGTTATCGCGAATGGATCCTGAAACTTCGTAGGCTCAGGCGCGGGCATCGGGCGTCCGTGAGGCGGGATCCGGCGTTCGCTGTCGGTCGCTGCGCCGATCGCCTCCCCCGCCAGCCGGAAGCCCTCTTCGCGCGAATACCTGATACGAAGGTCGAAGGAGGCAGTGGTGCGATTTGTCGTGGTGACTTGCAAGAGCTGCAGAAAGTCCAACCCCAGAGGTGTTTCGATATAGGTTGCGGATGGTGTCGCGTGTCCGGAGGAGACTATTTGTAAACCGGAAGGAAATCGTATGCCGTGTTTCCGGAACACCAGATCGGCTAGCGATAGCCAGCTCTTGAAGCCATGATTTCTTCGTCCAAGAAGCATTTACGTGGGAGCTGCGTTGTCGAGGGTTGCATTCAAATCAGGGACGGAGCCCACAAAAAGACCGGAATTGGCTCCCGTTGCCGATTGAACCGACGGTCCAAGCTTCAGCACGACTTGATGGTGTGGCACGGTCTTTGTCGTTACCGGCATGCATGGCCGTCTCGCTATCCGCTTTGGTCGACGCAGAACAAGTCACCACCAGGCTGTCCGCTTCAACCCTGACCCGTGGTGGCTTCATTGAGGTAGCCACTTGGCCGCGAAGTGTCAATCTGCCCTTCGCGGATCCGTTTTGGTCAAGGCGTGTCAGGCGCCCGGTTTCGATCATCTCCGATGAGTGCACTTGCGAGTAAGGCGCGTTTGCGCATGATGACGGAATGGCCTTCCTCGCGGGTTTTCCCGCCCTGATGAGGTGATCGTATTTCGCCTTGAACTGCGGCTTGAAGCGGGTTCAACAAGCGTCGGCAGGGAGGGGGCCCGTCGCAGACCGACCCGGAGCCGTTGACGGGCAGGAAAACAGCGGCCTTGACGATGGGCTGCGGCCGCACAGCTGTCTGCTCGCGGAGGCCAAGCGGCGGGCCCTGGAGCGGGAGGCGAGGCGAATGACTACACTGCCTTCGAGCAGGCGAGGATCGTCGTGTCGGACTCAGACACAATCGCCTCCGCCCAATCGGGGCGGTTCAGCTTGAGAATTTCTCCGGCATGCCGACCGGATTGATTCCGCAATTTGGGCCGAGCGGGTGGAAAGCAGGCTGAAGGAGCCGGCATCACCGAATCCGTGGCTCGACTCACACACACCATTCAGATAGACCTGCGGCATCGGTCCGGCTTCCGGGGCATAGCCGACACTGAAATCCCGGTTGACGGCGACGCCGCCATCAACCCTGAAACGCATCAGGGGAGCGAGCCCTCCCAACAGCGGGTGATATGTTTCCTGGTTTTCGCCGGAGCCGAAGTTACGGAAGCCGGTGGCAAGGATCACTGCATCGACGGCGAGGTCGCATGTCGATCCGCTGCACCGATCAGCGAGGGCAAGGGTCAATGCGCCTGACGGCTGGGCATTGACGGAATCGATGCTCTGGTTGAACAAAACGCTGATCCGTTCACTGCCTGTAACTTTTTGCTCATAAAGCCGCAACTGAAGCGCGGCAATGACATCATGATCTGCAGCACCATAATTGCTCCGCCAGAGCTCACGCGTCATGGCGTTCTGCTCGCTTTCCGGTGAATTGAAGAAATAGTTTACAAATCCGGGCATGTATATGCGTTCTGTAAACGGGCTTGTATCTTTGAGCTTGAAGCCAAAACTTCTTGATATGCTGACAATTTCGCAAGCTGGTGTTCGGATTGCCAGATCCAGTATGATTTCCGCTGCGCTCTGGCTCCCCCCTATCACAGCGATGCGATTCAGGCCTTCAGCTTTCCATCGCTCGATATTCCAAAGGTAATCATTCAGATGCACAACCCTTGGCCCGAGATGGGGCGCGAATATTTCGGGTATGTGTGCCGACCGCCCCGGACCGAAACTGACGGTGCGGGCAAGATATCGTCCCCCGGGGCACGAAACCGACAAAAGGCGCCCATAGCCTGAATTTTCAACCACCTCAATTGAATCAACTCTGGTGTTGAGCCGCACTGCATGGGCGAATTGTTCGGCCACCCACGCCACATATCCGGCATATTCAAGCCGCGGAGGGAACGGTGCATCGAGGTTGAGGAACTCGAACAGCCGATCCTTCTCTGCAAGATACGAGAGAAATCCGTAGGGACTTCTTGGATTGCGCGGGGTCACGAAGTCGCGCAACGGATTGTGCTGGATGTCACTGCCTTCAAGCAACATCCCCGGCTGCCACGCAACACGTTCGCGAGCCTCGAGAAACACACAGTTTTCCAGAGCGCCGCATTCTTCCAGCGCAATCGCCAGTGCAATGTTCGAGGGGCCGAATCCGATTCCGACGCAGTCATAGACGTGCATCCCCTGAGTTTCGGCTTCGGCAGTATTTGAGTAAAGCAATTCCCGTCTCCAGACATCGAGGTCAGATTGATGCATGATCACTGAACCAGGAGCGATTCCCGCGCCGCACTTGGCCGAGCGGCAGCACTTCCCCCACAGCCTCATGAAAATGCGTCTCGCTGATACCCGGCGCCCTGGCCGGTTCTGCCTCATCCACCATCAGCGGCGGCATGATCTTGAGGCCTTCATCATGCGGGGCACACTCTTCGCGCAGCGGTCCGGCTTCAGAACCGCACATTCGAAGCCGGCGACAGGATTTGTTGGTTGCCGCGTCGATCTCCTGCATCAATCCTTTGCCTGCAACCTGCAAATCCCCGCTTCGCCGGAATTCAGTGAAATGGTCATGCCAAATGCTGCCAGGCCGGTCCATGGGTTGTGACAGTCGACCGTCAGACCGATATGGACCGATCGCCGCAACCGCCGCAATTGCCCGGTAGTGCGCTCGAGACATATGACTGTGCCCCCTCGTTGTGCGGATTGGCTCTTCGCGACGCAAAAAGGGTATCGTTGCTGACAATCCGAAGCCTGATGCCGCCCCGGCGAGAACAAGCATGTCATGCACGCATACGTGTTTCTTGAAGACGAGAGCACCAGTCGTAAGACGGCTGACCTTGTAGGCAACCTTGCCGGTGGCCTCGTTTGAATTGATACCAGCTGAACCTGTCAAATGAGTCTGACAGTTGCAGTCTTGATGCAAAGTAATCTGATGCATAAAAATAATAATGCGTAATGAATTGGAAAAATATTTCATATCCAGGTGCATCAGGCTGCGACTTGATGCTATATAATCCAAAATAAGAAATTCTGAATTTGAATAATTATTTTTATGACGAGAATGGCAGTGCCATATTACCAAATTTATATCGCTTCCAATCGTGGAATAGAAAATAAACTTGCCTGATATGTGATCTAGGGGTTCGTAAAAATCAGAGAAATAAACTGGATAATTTGATTCAAGGTCAAATATATTGCCAGTTTTGCAGCCAATCATCTTTCCGGCCTTTATGCAATCATTAACTCATATCAAACAGCTAATACGATTTACAGTTGTTGTCAAGGTCGTGATGCCCGGATCTTCCGGGCTGCTTTACGTATCGTAATGCCAGATTGAATTCTCCGCAAAACGTGCTGCTTCGCCCTGCGCCCTGCGCGCTCCTTCCCGTGACATACGGACAAGACCGACTGCGCCTGAACCCGAAGACCGCTGTTCTGACGGCAGCGCTTCGGGCTGGCACCGATCCAGAAGATCAAGGCGTTCTGTCCGCCTTCATGGGCTGCTGCCTTGTCCGTCGTCATCTTCGCGCTCAGATTCCATGACGTTGCCGCAGGCGCACTCCGGCGAGGCGCTGTCCGGAGCCGTGGTGAAGCCGATGCTGGCGCCGATCGAGATGACCTGCTCGCGCAGGGCGAGCGGTCGCTTCGGAGTGCGTCGCACATCCTGCGCGAGGGCCTGCGCGTGATCGCATCCCGCGATGTAGAGAAGGGCGCGTTCGTCGCCGCCGACTCGGCACAATCTGTCGCTCGGCCGCACAGACCCTGCTGATCGTTGATATGGGTGAAACCCGTCTTCATCCGGGCCAGGTCCCGAACCGGCATACCGGCCGCCGTGCCGCACATGCTTGATGGCCCGAACACGTTTCACGATCCCTAATTGTTGAAAGCGGATCGATAACCGACGGCTACACGCGCATTGCAGGCAGCGATACTCAGCTGCGCTCAGCCTCGACGCAGCCTTCTTCCTCGAGGCCGGCGATGAGATC
>OFET01000872.1_pt1 | contig 12171 bp, 9 predicted proteins | sample 1521211 | NCBI WGS metagenome assembly OFET01 (sample SAMN03766358, study PRJEB24113) | microbial mat metagenome | isolation source: enrichment culture HLUCC-A from microbial mat sample contains cyanobacterium...
CGCTCTGTCGTCGCCCATCATGATCGTGGGGAAAAGCGCCTGCCAGATGTCGTTCGCCCGCGCGCCGGCCTGGGCTATGGCGGGGGTGGAGGCGAGATCGAGCACGGTGAGGTCGGCCTCGAAGCCCTCCGCGAGGCGGCCGATCCGGTCACCGAGGCCGAGCGCCTCGGCCGACGCGCCCGTGGCCAGCCACAGAAGCTCGGACGGGTGCAGCGCGGTGCCCCTGAGTTGCGCGATCTCGTAGGCGGCGGCCATGGTGCGCAGCATCGAGAAGGACGACCCGCCGCCGGTGTCGGTGGCGAGCCCGACGCGCAGCCGGGCGCGGAGCCCCATGTCGAACAGTCCCGATCCGATGAAGGTGTTCGAGGTCGGGCAGTGGACGAGGGCCGCGCCGACCTCCGAGAGGCGGTCGATCTCGCGCCGCTCCAGATGGATGGCGTGTCCGTAAAGGCCGTTCGGCCCCAGAAGTCCGTGCGCCTCGTAGGTGTCGAGATAGTCGCGGGCATCGGGGTAGAGGGATTTCACCCAGGCGATCTCGTCGGTCTGTTCGGAGATATGGGTCTGCATCAGGCAGTCGGGATGTTCGGCCCAGAGCGCGCCCAGGGCGTCGAGTTGCGCCTCGGTCGAGGTGGGCGAGAAGCGCGGCGTGATGACGTAGGAGAGCCGCCCGCGCCCGTGCCAGCGGGACAGGAGCGCCTTGCTGTCGTCATAGGCCGACCCAGCCGTGTCGCGCAGCCCCTCGGGCGCCGTGTCGCGGTCCATGCAGGTCTTGCCGGCGAGAACGCGCATGCCCCGCGCCTCGGCCGCGGTGAAGAAGGCGTCGACGCTTTGCGGGTGGATGGTGCAGTAGCTGCAGACCGTGGTGGTGCCGTTGGCCAGAAGCAGGTCGAGATAGCGCCCGGCCACCTCCGCCGCATAGGCGGGGTCGGAAAACCGCATCTCCTCGGGGAAGGTGTAGGTCTCGAGCCAGTCGATCAGCCGCTTTCCCCATGAGGCGATGATCGCCGTCTGCGGGTAATGGGCGTGGGCGTCGACGAAGCCGGGGACGATCAGATGCGCGCCATGGTCGTCCACGGGCAGGGCGGGGTGGGCCGCGCGGAGCGCCTGCGCCGTGCCGATCCCGGCGATCACACCGTCCTTGATGTGCAGGGCGCCGCGCCTCTCATGTGCGACCGCACCCGGTCCGCTGCGCGCGGGGTCCGCGTCGACGCGCAGGATCTGGCCCAGGATCAGCCGTTCGGTCATCTGCCGGGTCTCCCTGTCGTTTTCGGCCCAGCCCGTCATAGCGGCAGGTCACGGGCTATGTTAGGGAAAATCGGCGCGCGGCACGGGAATGGAGCGGCAGGCATGAGCGATCAGATGGAAGAGCTGCGGCCCGATCCGGCCGAGGGCGCGCGCGACGCCTACGCGCTCGACGACAGCCTGCGCGGCGCGCTCCGGCAGGCCGTGGACATGGGCGAGGTCGCGGTCATCGACGCGCTCATGGAGCCGTTGCACCCGGCCGATATCGCCGATCTTCTGGAGCAGGTTTCGGCCGGGGAGCGGGCGGCGTGGCTTGGCCTGTGGTCCAAGGGGATCGACGGCGAGGTTCTGTCGGAGCTCGAGTGGGGTCTGCGCGAGGAGGTGATCGGCCTGTTGCCGCCCGAGGTGGTGGCCGCGGCGGTGCGCGGGCTCGACAGCGACGATGTCGTGGACATCCTCGAGGATCTCGACGACGCGCAGGCGGCGGCGCTTCTGGATGCGCTCGACGACCGGGACCGGACGGCGGTGGAACAGGCGCTGGCCTATCCGGAGGAGACCGCCGGCCGTCTCATGCAGCGCGAGGTCGTGCATGCGCCCGAGCATTGGACCGTGGGCGAGATGATCGACTTCCTGCGCGCCCACAAGACCGATCTGCCCGAACAGTTCTACCACGTGATCCTGACCGATCCGCGGATGAAGCCCACCGGCTACGTGACGCTGGGCCGGCTTCTGTCGACGGCGCGCAAGACGCCGCTGCGCGAGATCGCCGAGGACAGTTTCCGTGTCATCCCGGCCATGCAAGCCGAGGACGAGGTGGCCTATGCGTTCAACCAGTATCATCTGATCTCGGCGCCCGTGGTCGATGGCGACGGGAGGCTCGTGGGCGTCATCACCATCGACGACGCGATGAACGTGCTCGACGAGGTGCATGAGGAGGACATTCTGCGCCTTGCCGGGGTGGGCGAGGAATCGAGTCTGTCGGACGGGGTGGGGGAGACCACGAGGCAGCGGCTTCCGTGGCTTTTCGTGAACCTGATCACGGCGATCCTCGCCTCGCTCGTCATCGCGCAGTTCGAGGAGGCGATCAGCCAGATCGTGGCACTGGCGGTGCTCATGCCGATCGTGGCCTCGATGGGCGGGAATGCCGGGACGCAGGCGCTGACGGTGGCGGTGCGGGCGCTGGCGACCAAGGACCTGACGCGCGCCAACCTCATGCGGGTGGTGACGCGGGAGGCCGCGGTCGGCCTGATCAACGGTGCGGCCTTCGCGCTGGTGATGGGGGTGGTGGGCGTCGTCTGGTTCGGCTCGCCCATGCTGGGGGCGGTGATTGCGGCCGCCATGGTGGCGAACCTGCTGGTCGCGGGGCTGGCGGGGATCCTGATCCCGGTTGCGCTCGACCGGCTGGGGATCGACCCGGCGCTGGCCTCGGGCGCTTTCGTGACGACGGTGACCGATGTCGTCGGGTTCTTCGCGTTCCTGGGCCTGGCGGTGGTGGTGCTGCTTTAGGTCGGCCGGCATCGCGCGGTTTCAGCGATGGGTGCCTCCGGCGGGAGTTTTTCTGCCAGGATGAAGGGGAAGGGGGCGATCTGCCCGTCAAGACGGGTGTTTGGCGTCGCGCGCGTGTCGCAGGACCGGTCTAACCCGGAATGTCGAGCGTGACCGTCCGACCGCTGCGGACATATTGCAGGGTCGAGGCGCCGATCGCGGCCACGCGACCGCCGTTCAGCCGGTCGCCCACGCCCACGCGGACGAAACGGCCCGAGGGCAGGCGGACAAGTGCGCGCCGGTCCGAGGCGGTGCCCGTGACGCCGATCAGGTTGACCTCGCGCAGGCGCATCTGGTTGCTCTGGGTGGCCGCGCGGGCGACGTCCGCATTGGACGGGATGGACGGGCCCGGCGCCACGGCCGCGGTCTCGATCACCGGGGCGGCCTCCTGCCGCTCGGGCTGGACCGCGTTGGCGATGATGGCGTCCATGTCGCCTGGACGCGCTGCGGGCACGAGGGAGCGGGCCACGCCGTTGGGGCTGGCCGCGCTGTCCGTCGGAACGGCGGCGTCCTGCTGCGGGAAGAGCGAGGCGGCGGAGGCCTGTTCCGCGGTCGAGGGCGCGGCGGGCGATGACGGCAAAGCCCGCGGCTGGGGCGAGAGGCTGGCGCGCGTGATCGGGGGCTGGCCGGGCTGAGCCTCCTGCGGGGCGGCCAGACCCAGATCCCCCGGGCGCGGTTCCGGGCGGAACGTGCCGAGGATCGCGTCCTGGATGCTGAAGGTCGGTGTCCGGGCCGGCAAGTCCGCTTCACGCGGGCGCGGGATCGCCTGAACGGGGGGCGTGCCCGCTGTCACCAGCACGCCATCGGGCGTGATCACCCCCTCGGGCGTTGCCGCCACGAGGCCCGCGGCCGTTCTGGCGGGACTGGTGCCGAAGGGCGGTGGGGACGGGATGCGCCGGAGCGTTTCGGACGGGTCGAGGCGCGGCAAGGGCAGCGAAATGGCGTCGAGCGCGGCCACGTCACGGTCGACCGCCGAGAGGCCGAGATCGGACAGCGAATCGATCGGGGCGAGGTCCGGCCTGTCGGGCGGGCGCTGCCAGATGCCGTATTCGGCATAGGCGGCCTCGGTATCCTCGAGGCTTGGCAGCGCATCGAGCGGCAGGGGCGGCAGGGGCGCGACCTCGGCCATGTCGACCACCTCGGCTGCGGCGGGCGCGGCCTCTTGTTCGGCTGGCGGTGCGGCGGGCGGTTCGGGCTCTGTCTCGGGTGCCGCGGCGATGTCGAGGCCGTCCGCGGCCGCCTCGTCCTCGGGGACCACATCGGCCTCCGCCGCCGGATCCGTCGCCGGTGCGTCGGCGGGTGCCTCGGCTTCGTCGAGTAGCGATCCGGGCGGCGCCTCGACGGTGGCCAGTTCCCCGATGGCCGGGGGCGCGGTGATCGCGATCGGTGCGTCCGGTGCGTCGAGCGGATCCTCTGCCGCGGCTTGCTCGCCACCGCCGAGCAGTCGCGCCACGGGGCTGTTGGGCAGGAACAGCGCGGACCAGACCGCGATCGCGGCCAGCAGGATCAACAGGATGATCGTCAGCAGCAGTCCGGTGCGGTAGGAGCGACCCGTCGGCTCATCGGGTGTGCGCCCGAGAAGCCCGCCCGTGAGGTTCGTGTCGTCGCTTTCGGTGGCGGCGTCAGTGGCGGCCAACGCACCGGGCGCGTCGGCCTGTGTGGCCTCCTGCGGTGCGGGCTGCGCCGGTTCCGCGCGCAGCGCGGCCCCGAGCGCCGTCAGTCGGCCCGTCCCCGATATCGCGCGTGCTCCGGTGCTGGTTGGTGCGGGCTTGTCCGGGACGTCCGCGCCGTTGCGGCCGCGCCCGATCAGCCCGCCCAAACGTCCACCGAGCCCCTGCGGCGCTTTCTGATCCGTGCCGGCTGTCTCACCGGTGCCCGGAAACGGCCCGGCGGTCAGCCCGGAAAGCCGTCCCTTGCGGGCGGGCGGCACGACGGCGCCCGACCCGCGTGCGGGCGGGACCATCGGCTTGGCCGTCCGCGCCGGGCGGCTCTTGCTTGCGTCGCGCACCCGCGACAGGCGCTCGGCAAGCGGGTTCTGCCCGGCCGGAGCGGCGTCCTCGTCATCGCTGTCGGCGAGCAGGGTGTCCCAGGCCGTTTCTTGCCCGGCGCCGTCCCCGGTGTCCCGTGCGGGCAGCGGCGCCGTTCGGGCCGAAAACTCCGGCGTGGCGCCCTGTGCCGTCCCGCCCGTGTCCATCGCGGCGCTGGCGTTGCGGGTCGCGCGTATGGCGTCCGAAAGCCGGTCCGCCTCCGTTTCCTCCGTGCTCGTTTCCTCCGTGCCCGTCTCCTCTGTGCCCGTCTCCTCTGTGCCCGTCTCCTCGAGCGGCGTTTCCTCGAGAGGCGCGACGGGTTCGGTCAGGGATGGGTCCTCGAGGGGAGGCCGGGTCGCGTCGATCCCCGTGTCGTAGCCGGTGTCGTCGGCCCCGGTCTCCTGTGTCGGCGCGCCCGGTCCGCTGTCTGAGGCGGCCGCGATGACCTCCTCGGGGTCGCGGTCGGCCGCCTCGGACAGAGCGTCGGCCTCGGGGTCGGGTTCAGGTTCGGGTTCGGGTTCGGGTTCGGAGGGCGCTGCCTCCGCCTTCTCTTCTTCGTCGCCCGCGTCTTCGGTCCCGGCCTGCGCCGCTGCCTCGTCAGCGGGCATGGTATCGGAGGCGTCTGACGCCTCGGTCGCCGGTTCGGATACGGCCGCGCCGCTGTCGGCCTCGTCGATCGGGCTTTCGCCCGGTCCGGGATCGTCGGTCTCCGATGCGCCGCCGCCCTCGGTTTCGGGCGCCGCGTCCCCGGGCGTCTCCTGAGTTGCTTCCTCTTCGGGCTCCTGGCCGAACGTGTCGGGGCCGAAGGCGATGCCGTCATCGGAAAAAGTGGTATCCGCGGCCTCTCCCGAAAGGTCGAACAGCGGCACGCCGGGAAAGCGCTCCTGCGGCGGCATCGCGGCGAACCCGGCGGGCTTGAAGCCGTGCGTCTCGGCGAAGCCCCGCGCCTCGTCGAGGGTTTCGCGCGCCACCACGGCAAGCTTCACGCGATCCGTCTCGACGGCGCGCCAGTCATAGACCAGTTCCGACACCGCGTAGGGTGTCATCCCCTCGAGACCCTCCTCGATCCGGTAGGCGGTCATTTCCGCATCGTCGGTGGGGACGGTCAGCGAGGTGTAGAGGATCTGATCGTCGGGCAGGATCAACAGGCTGGAGAAGCCCGCGCCCGCCCGCGCCTCGGCCTCTTTCCTCAGGCTTTTCATGGCCTTGTCGAGGTTGGGGTCGGAAAACGACACGTCCTTGAGAATGGCCCAATGCCCCGCGGACTGGCGATGCGCCAGCGCGATGCCGTCGGACGAAATCAACAGGGCAAGTTCCACAGTCACGCCGGACCTCTGCGGTATCTGCCGGGACCTGCCCCCGGCAATCGCTCCCTCTTACAGGAGGCGGGCGCCGTGGGAAACAGGTCCCCGGCGTCGCAGCCCCCTGATCGGCGAAAATCAGTCTAACGCGAATTGTGGGCCAGAAAAAGCATTATGCGCCAGCCCGTTGCGCGGGCGCACCCAGCCTGTGGATAACGCAGTTTTCTGTGGATAACTCAGCGCGCCCGAGAGCCGGTATACCGGGCGCGCTGCTGTTGGCCCGAAGTGAGTCTAACGCGCCGCAGCCGACAATGCGCGGTCCAGATCGGCGATCAGGTCGTCCGCGTCCTCGATCCCGATCGACAGGCGGACCACGTTCGGCGCCGCACCCGCGGCCTCCTGCTGTTCGGGGGTGAGCTGCCGGTGGGTGGTGGAGGCGGAATGGATCACGAGGCTGCGCGTGTCGCCCAGATTGGCCACATGGCTGAAGATCTCGAGACTATCCACAAGTTTTACACAGGCCTCGTAACCGCCCTTCACCGCGAAGGTGAAGAGCGCGCCGGCCCCGCGGGGGCAGATGCTTTCCACCCGCCCGTGATAGGGCGAGGAGGGCAGACCGGCATAGGTCACGTAGTCCACGCGCGGGTCGTTCTCGAGCCATGTCGAGATCTTCACGGCGTTTTCCACGTGCCGCTCCATCCTGAGGCTGAGGGTCTCGATGCCCATCAGCGTGTAATGGGCTGCCTGCGGGTTCATCGTCATGCCGAGGTCGCGCAGGCCGATGGCGATGCCGTGGAAGGTGTAGGCCAGCGGGCCGAAGGTCTCGTGGAACTTCAGCCCGTGATAGGCGGGCTCGGGCGCGCTCAGCGAGGGGAACTTGTCGGAGGCGGACCAGTCGAACTTGCCCGAATCCACCACGCAGCCGCCGGTGACGGTGCCGTTTCCGGTCAGGTACTTGGTCGTCGAATGCACCACCAGCGTCGCGCCAAGCTCGATCGGGCGGCACAGGTAGGGGGTTGCCGAAGTATTGTCCACGATCAGCGGAAGGCCCGCGTCATCGGCGATGGCGGCAATGGCCGGCACGTCGGTGATGTAGCCGCCCGGATTGGCGATCGCCTCGCAGAAGACGGCGCGCGTGTCCTCGTCGATGGCGGACCTCACCGCGTCGAGATCGTCGAAATCGACGAACTTGGCGGACCAGCCGAAGCGCTTGATGGTCTGGCTGAACTGCGTGACCGTGCCGCCATAGAGCCGCGTGGAGGCCACCACGTTCCTGCCCGGACCCATCAGCGGGAAAAGCGCCATGATCTGAGCCGCATGCCCCGAAGAGCAGCAGACCGCGCCGACACCGCCCTCCAGCGTCGCGATCCGCTCCTGCAGGACGGCGACGGTGGGGTTGGTCAGGCGCGAATAGATGAAGCCCACCTCCTGCAGGTTGAACAGCGCGGCGGCATGTTCCGCGTCCCGGAAGACATAGGCCGTGGTCTGGTAGATCGGCGTCTGGCGCGCGCCGGTCGCCGGATCGGGGCGGGCGCCGGCGTGGATCTGGAGCGTGTCGAAGCCGTAGCTGGGGCCGTCGGTCATGGATCTCTTCCCTCGTCGGATGCGGATTTGCCAAAGGATTATGCCATGCGCGGAGCAGTCACAATGCGCCGCACGCAGGAAAGCCCGGGCGTTCGCATGCGGCGCGCGCCGCAAAACGCCGGGTCGCGTTTCGGCACGCAAAGCGGAACGGCCGGTGCCCGGCGCCCCGCGCGACCCCATGGCACTGGACGCGCCGGGCCGCATCGGGCAAAAGGCGCGGGACCTTACCGGAACCCTCGCCAAAGGCGCGCCGACCATGCTCGACTTCCTCAAACGTCTCGTGACCTGGTGGAACGGTCAGACGATCGGAACCCAGATCTTCACCGCCCGCAACGGGGTGAAGGTGGGCGAGGACGGGCAGGGCAACATCTTCTATCGCTCGCGCGACGGCAAACGGCGCTGGGTGATCTTCAACGGCGAGGCCGAGGCAAGCCGCGTCGACGCGGACTGGCACGGCTGGCTGCACCACACCTGGGACGAGACGCCGAGCGAGAGGCCGATGGCCCACAAGCCTTGGGAAAAGCCGCATCTGCCGAACCTGACCGGCACCCCTCAGGCCTATGCGCCGGCAGGCTCCATCCGCCGCGCGGAACCCGAGGACCGCCGCGACTACGAGGCCTGGAGCCCGGAATAGGGCGACCGGCGCAGGAGAGGACAGGCCGCCATGGCCGAGCGCGACGACACAATCACGGAGATCATCGTGGGGGCCGCGGTCGTTCTGGCCGCGGTGGGCTTCTTCGTCTATGCCACCTCCTCCGCCGGGGGCTTTTCAGGCAGCGGCGGCACCTATGCGCTGACCGCTTCCTTCCGCTCGGCCGAGGGGGTGGGCGTTGGAACCGAGGTCCGGCTGGCCGGCGTGCGCGTCGGCACCGTCACGGCGATGGAACTGGACCCCGAGACCTTCCGCGCCGAGACCACCTTCGCGCTGGCCGAGGGGATCGAACTGCCCGACGATTCCGCCGTGGCCATCTCGTCCGAGGGCCTTCTGGGCGGAACCTTCGTCGAGATCATTCCGGGAGGGTCCCCCTTCGTGCTGTCGGCCGGCGACGCCTTCTACGACACGCAAAGCTCGGTGAGCCTGATCACGCTCCTGATGCGCTTCGTCAGCGGCGAGGGCGGGTGATGCGCGGCCCGGTCCTATACGCGGCGCTGGCGGTCTTGCTTGCCGTGACCGTATCCGGGGCATCCGCGCAGCAATTCGACACCTTCGGCGAAACCACGTTGCCAGAGGGATCGGGGCCGGAGAGCTCGGGGCCAGAAGGATCGGACGCGGCCCCCGGGGGCGGGTCCATCGGGGCAAATGACTCTCTCGACATGCCGTGGCTGGACGGCGAGGCGGTGCTTCTGCCGCCGGCCGACAACGGCGTGGCCATCGGTCCCGGCAGGCCCGGTCAGAACGGTGGCCTGGTCGAGCGGTTTCCGGGGGCCTCGACGCCCGTCACCTCGGTCAGCCAGGCGGTCGCCCGGCAGGGCGGGCGCATCACGCTCCGGGCGCTCGACCGGATGCTGGGCCGACCCACGGATATCGAGCTGGAGATCGGGCAGACCGTTCTTTTCGGGCGGATCGCGATCAACGTGCCGGAATGCCGTTATCCCGCCGAGAACCCCGCATCGGACGCCTTCGCGCATGTTCGCGTGATCGACACCGGGGGCAACACGCTGTTCGACGGGTGGATGGTCGCGTCCTCGCCTGCGCTGAGCGCGCTGGAACACCCGCGCTACGACGTCTGGGTTCTCAGATGCGCCAGCACGTCCTGAGCCGGTAGCCCCTCGGGCATCGCGAGAAAATCCGCGGAGCTGCCAAGCGCGTGCTGCAGCGCGTCGCGGTAGACGGCGCGCGGCACTTCCACAGCCCCCAGCGACTGCAAATGCTCGGTCACGAATTGTGTGTCGAACAGACGGAAGCCGCCATGGTTGAGCCGCGCGATAAGCCAGGCGAGCGCGATCTTGGACGCATCCTTGCGCCGCGAGAACATCGATTCGCCGAAAAACGCGCCGCCCAGCACCACGCCGAAGACCCCGCCGACCAGCGCGCCGTCCTCCCAGACCTCGACCGAATGGGCGTGGCCGGTGGCGTGGAGCGACATGTAGCACTGGAAGATCTCGGCGTTGATCCAGGTAAGCTCCCGGTCGGCGCAGCCCGCGACCGTGCCGAGGAAATCGGAATTCACGCGCACGTCGAACCCGCCCTTGCGGATCCGGCGCTTCAGCGAGCGAGAGACATGGAACCGGTCCAGCGGAAACACGCCGCGCCGCTGCGGATCGACCCAGAAAAGCGTCGGGTCGCCGGCCCCTTCGGACATCGGGAATATGCCCGCTGCATAGGCCCGCAGCATCAGCGCGGGGCTGAGCGGCGGACGTGGGGGGCGATACATGTCGTGCGGCATGGTCCACTAATTAGGGGCGCGCGCGCGATTTTCACGCGCGGCCGGGCCTTGCTCATGCCGATTCCGCGAAAGGCGTGGATTTCGCACGCAATTATCTTGCGCGGCCTCAGCCGACGTTGCGCGCGAGCCAGTCCTCCAGCCAGTGGATCGTGTAGTCGCCGGCAAGGATGTCGGGTTCCTGAAGGAGCGCGTGGAACAGCGGCACGGTGCTGTCGATCCCGTCGATTATCAGTTCCCCCAGCGCCCGGTTCAGCCGCGCCAGCGCCTCGGGCCGGTTGCGGCCATGGACGATCAGCTTGGCGATCAGGCTGTCGTAATAGGGCGGGATCGAATAGCCGTCATAAAGTGCCGAATCCATCCGGATGCCCAAGCCCCCCGGCGCGTGATACTGGCTGATGCGGCCGGGGCAGGGCGAGAAGTTCGGCAGCTTTTCGGCGTTGATGCGCACCTCGATGGCGTGGCCGTTCAGCCGCAGATCGTCCTGGGCGAAGGACATGGGCATCCCTGCCGCCACCTGGATCTGCTCGCGGACGAGGTCCACGCCGAAGATCGCCTCGGTCACCGGATGCTCCACCTGAAGCCGGGTGTTCATCTCGATGAAGTAAAATTCGCCGTCCTCGTAGAGAAACTCGATCGTGCCCGCGCCCTCATAGCCCAGATCGGCCACGGCACGCGCACAGGTCTCGCCGATCCGCGTGCGGGTCTCGGGATCGATGGAGGGGCCGGGGGCTTCCTCCAGCACCTTCTGGTGGCGCCGCTGGAGCGAACAGTCGCGTTCTCCCAGATGCACCGCGCCGCCCTTTCCGTCGCCGAAGACCTGCACCTCGATATGGCGCGGGCGGCCGAGATACTTCTCGATATAGACCTCGTCATTGCCGAAGGCGGCCTTGGCCTCGGACCGCGCGGTGCGGAAGGCGTTCTCCAGATCCGTCTCGGACCGGGCGAGCTTCATGCCCCGCCCGCCACCGCCCGCCGTGGCCTTGATGATCACCGGATAGCCGATGTCCTGCGCGATGACCTGCGCGGTCTCCAGATGCGCCACGCCGCCGGCGGAGCCCGGAACGCAGGGCACGCCCAGCCGGTGCATGGTCTCCTTGGCGGTGATCTTGTCGCCCATCATGCGGATATGCTCCGCCGAGGGTCCTATGAACTTGATCCCGTGATCCTCGACCGCCTGCACGAAATTGGCGTTCTCGCTGAGGAAACCGTAGCCCGGGTGGATCGCCTCGGCGCCGGTGATCTCGGCCGCCGACAGGATCGAGGCCATGCTCAGGTAGCTGTCGGTCGAAGGCGGCGGGCCGATGCAGATCGCCTCGTCGGCCATGCGCACATGCATCGCGTCGGAATCGGCCGTGGAATGGACGGCAACGGTGGCCACCCCCATCTCGCGCGCGGCCCGGATGACGCGGAGCGCGATCTCGCCGCGATTGGCGATCAGGATCTTGTTGAACATCGGGCCCGGCCTCACTCGATGATCATCAGCGGCGCGCCGTATTCGACGGCCGACTTGTCCTCGACGAGGATGCGCTTGACGGTTCCGGCGCGCGGGCTCGGGATCTGGTTCATGGTCTTCATCGCCTCGACGATCAGGAGCGTCTGGCCCTCGGCCACCTTGTCGCCCACCGACACGAAGGCCGCCGAGCCCGGTTCGGGCTGGAGGTAGACGGTGCCGACCATGGGCGAGGTCACCGCGCCTTCCATCTGGGCGGGGTCCTCGGGGGTTGCGGCTGCGGGCGCTGCGGCGCCGGGCAGCGGCGCGGCGAGCGCGGCCGGCGCGGGCGCTGCGGGCAGCGCGGCCGCGGTATGGCGCGCGACGCGGACATTGAGGCTGTCCGTCTCGCCATATTCGCGCTTCACATGGAGCTCGGTCAGGTCGTTTTCGCGCAGAAGCTCGGCCAGTGCCTGAATGAACGCCACGTCCTGATCGTGAGTTTTGTCGGCCATCTATCCTCGCCCCTGTGGTTTGCTGTTGTCGCAGTGCGCTCAAGCGTGGTGCCGGAGGACGCTTCCCCCGCGCATGATCTGGCGCCCTATATCGCAAGGTCCGCCGGGGGAAAAGTCCGCCCGTGCAAGGCATCGGCCCCG